>Ga0315287_10001417_pt1 | contig 22024 bp, 24 predicted proteins | sample YL17G11_0_MG_FD_205037 | JGI IMG/M metagenome (GOLD analysis project Ga0315287, IMG submission 205037) | Sediment microbial communities from Yellowstone Lake, YNP, Wyoming, USA - YL17G11_0 | ecosystem: Environmental > Aquatic > Freshwater > Lake > Sediment | place: USA: Wyoming | collected...
ACGCGTACCCATTGCGAACGACGACGACCATGTACACCGCCGGCGGGGCAATCCTTGAGCCGACCGGCCAAACGTATCGTTTGGCCGGTACGCAAGATCATCATGCGATTGACACCGTGGGCCGCGAGGCAACGAAAGGGCGAGTCAAGACGCTCATCCGCCAAGCAACGTTGGAGCAATATCAGAAACATCCCGACTTCGCCCGGCACGACGCCGAGCATCCGCCGCTGAAATCGCTTTGGGAGGAACACAAGTACGAGGGACATCGCTGGGGCATGGCAATCGACTTGTCGAAGTGCATCGGCTGCGCGGCGTGCGTCGCGGCCTGTCAGGCCGAGAACAACATTCCGGTCGTCGGTCGCCGGCAGGTCATCAAGGGGCGGGAGATGCACTGGCTTCGGGTGGATCGTTACTTCCGGGGCGAGCTGGACAATCCCGAGCTGGCCTATCAGCCGCTCCCCTGTCAGCAGTGCGAATTGGCCCCCTGTGAGCAAGTCTGTCCGGTGGCCGCGACCGTCCACAGCCACGAGGGGCTCAACGACATGGTCTACAACCGATGCGTCGGCATCCGATATTGCGCCAACAACTGTCCTTACAAGGTGCGACATTTCAACTTCTTCAATTATCACAAGGAGTTCGAGAACCCGGAAAACGAGATTGCCAAGATGAAGTACAACCCGCAGGTAACGGTGCGCAGCCGCGGGGTCATGGAAAAATGCACCTACTGTGTCCAGCGGATCCAAACAGCGAAGATTGTCGCCAAGAGTACAGGAGAAGCCATCCACGATGGTCAAATCCAAACGGCCTGTCAGCAAACATGTCCGACCGGCGCGATTATCTTCGGTGATCTGGCCGACACAAATAGCGAAGTGCTCCGTCTGCAACGCTCGGCCCGGGCCTATGCCATCCTGGCCGAGTTGAACGTCCAGCCGCGCACGATCTACCTGGCCCGAATCCGCAATCCAAACCCGATACTCGAATCAAGCGACGGAAAGCATGGCAGTCAGACCACTTGACGACAACATGACGCAGGCGCCGACGCGGCGGGCACGGCTGGTGCTCGGGCCGGCCGATTGCGCGTCGGTTACCGAGACCGTCTGCGCAATCGCCGAACGTCCACGTCCGCCGGCCGCCTGGTATGCGGCTTTTGCGATCTCAGCGGCCGCGACATGCATGTTCTTTGCCGCCATCGCTTACTTGATTGCCACGGGCATCGGCGTGTTGGGAAACAACAGTCCGGTGTTTTGGGCCTGGCCTATCGTCAATTTTGTCTTTTGGATCGGCATCGGCCACGCCGGCACGCTCATCTCGGCCATCTTATTCCTCTTTCGCCAGCGGTGGCGGACCGGCATCAACCGCTTTGCCGAGGCAATGACCCTATTCGCGGTCGCCTGCGCCGGCATTTTTCCGGCAATTCACGTGGGCCGGGCATGGTTCATCTACTGGCTCGCGCCGTATCCAAACCAGATGTCGCTGTGGCCCAATTTCCGCAGCCCATTGCTCTGGGACGTTTTCGCCGTAAGCACGTACGGAACCGTATCGCTGCTATTCTGGTATCTAGGCATGATTCCCGATTTGGCGACGCTTCGCGACAGGGCCACGACGTTGTGGCGGCGGTTGCTTTACGGCCTGTTCGCTCTCGGCTGGCGCGGCTCGGCAAGCCAGTGGCACCAGTTTGAATGGGCGTATCTGCTGTTGGCCGCGCTGGCCACGCCGCTGGTTCTGAGCGTCCATTCGGTGGTGAGTTTTGATTTTGCCGTAGCCCAGGTGCCCGGCTGGCATTCGACGATCCTTCCGCCATACTTCGTGGCCGGGGCCATCTTCAGCGGCTGTGCGATGGTGGTCACGCTGGCGGCGCCGGCCCGGTCGCTGTTCGGGCTGAAGTCGTTGATCACCATGCGGCATCTGGACAACATGAACAAGTTGATCCTCGGCACGAGTCTCCTGGTGGGCTATGCCTATGGCATTGAATGGTTCATGGCATGGTACAGCGGCAATCCCTATGAAGCGTTCGCGCAACTCAACCGGGCGATGGGGCCGTACGCCTGGGCTTACTGGCTGATGATTGCCTGCAATGTGTTGATCCCCCAGCTTTTCTGGTTCCAACGAATTCGCACGACTACCTGGCTCATGTGGATCATCGCCGTGCTGGTGAACGTCGGCATGTGGATGGAGCGTTTTGTGATTATCGTCGTCTCGCTGGGGCGCGAGTATCTGCCGTCGAGCTGGGGGATGTATCGGCCGAGCGTGGTCGACGCGATGATGTTGGCCGGGAGTTTTGGGCTGTTTTTCACGCTGTTCTTGCTGTTTTGCCGCTACTTGCCCATGGTGGCCATGGCGGAAGTCAAAGGCGTGCTTTCGTCAGGCAATGGGAGCGATGAAGAACCATGACGCCAATAGACGATCAAACCGATTCGCCTCCCATCGTCGGCATCCTGGCCAGGTACGACGGGCCAGAGGCGTTGAAGACCGCGGCAGCCGGCCTGCGAGCGGAGGGCTATGCGCGCTATGAGGCATACAGCCCCTATCCCATTCATGGCCTTTACGAGGTCATGGGCCGGAAGCGGACTGTCCTGCCGCGGCTGGTTTTGGCCGGCGGAATCGCCGGCTGTCTCGGCGCGCTGTTGTTGCAGTGGTGGACCAACGCGGTCGATTATCCCTACTTGATCAGCGGCAAGCCCCTGTTCAGCCTGCCGGCAAACATTCCGATCACCTTCGAGTTGATCATTCTGCTCGGGGCCCTGGCGGCGTTTGGCGGCGCGTTGGTGTTCTGCAATCTGCCGGAGCTGTACCATCCACTTTTTGGGTGCGCGAAGTTCCGTCAGAGCACCACCGATGCGTTTTTCCTGGCCGTCGAGGCGGCCGATCCGAAATTTGATGAAACCGGCACGGCCGATCTGTTGCGATCCTTGGGGGCGGGAAGTGCAGAAATATATCGCCGGCCCCGCACCCGTCGCGACATTCCGGGCGCTGTTAAGGCGACGGCGGTGTTGTTGGCGGCCGTGGCCTTGTTGCCGCCGCTGTGGATTGCGAACATCCGCTACGCGCGGAAATCGTCGCCACGAATCCACATGATCTTGGACATGGATTTTCAGCCGAAATATCTGCCGCAGCAGTACAGCCCGCTGTTCGAGGATACGCGAGACATGCGCCCGCCGGTTGCCGGCGCGGTGGCCGTGGACGCTCCGATCGACAACGCGCATCTTATTCGCGGCGAGGTGGACGGCAAGCCGGCCGATACATTCCCCATGCCGGTTACACTGGAGCTGATCGACCGCGGCCGACAACGGTATGGCATTTTCTGCGCGACCTGTCACGGTCTGGCAGGCGACGGCGATGGGATCGCCTCGCAGTTGGCCTTCGAGCGCGAGGAACCAAAATGGGTCAGGCCCTTGTCGCTGCACAATGCGTCGGTGCTCGGGCAGCCGGTCGGCCAATTGTTCAAGACGATTACGGAAGGAATTCGCACCATGCCAGGCTACCGCGCGCAGGTTCCCGTCGAAGACCGCTGGGCCATCCTTCTCTATGTGCGTGCGCTACAACGGAGCCGCAACGCCACGATGCAAGATGTGCCGGAAGAACTGCGAAAACACTTGAAGCCGGTAGAGCAAAGCGATGCAAATACACCCAACGCCAAACCCTAACGACGATCGGACCCGGCTAGTCGGCCTGCCCTGGGCGACCTCGGCGGCGCTGGCCGCCATTGGGCTGTTGGCCCTGGCCGCCGGTCTTGCATTGGGTTGGAACCAACACGATCAATTGCGCGCGTTCTCGGCGTCCTATTTGGTCAACTACATGTTCTTCCTCAGTATTTCCTTGGGCGCGTTGTTCTTCGTCGCCCTGCAACATCTGGTTCGCGCCGGCTGGAGCGTGACCGTGCGCCGCTTGGCCGAGATTCTGGCGGCCAATATGGTCTATCTAGCGATCCTTTTCCTGCCGATCCTCGTCCCTTTGCTGCTAGGGATGACGGGGGCGTATTTCAAGTGGCTGGATCCGCAAAGAATTGCCAACGACGAACTTCTTCAAGGAAAATCGCTTTATCTGAATCTGCCATGTTTCACGGCCCGCGCCGTTTTCTACTTCCTGGTTTGGGGGCTGCTCGCTTGGTTCTTTCTGAGACAGTCAACGCGGCAGGACCATTCGGGCGATCCGAAACTTACGCAGCGAATGGAAACGGCCGCACCAGTGGCGCTGATTCTCTTCGGTCTGACTGTCACCTTCGCCTCGTTCGATTGGCTGATGTCGCTCGAACCCGCCTGGTTCAGCACGATTTTCGGGCTGTACTACTTCGCCGGATCGGTCGTTGGCGCCTTGGCCGCATTGATTTTGTTCGCTATTGCGCTGCAAAAGGGCGGCATGGTAACGCGGCCGATCACCATCGAACACTATCACGATTTAGGCAAATTGCTGCTCGGCTTCATTGTTTTCTGGGGCTACATGGCGTTTTCGCAATATATGCTCATTTGGTACGCGAATATCCCCGAGGAAAGCGTTTGGTATCTCGCTCGCCAGACGGGGCCCTGGACATGGATCACCGTTGGCTTGCTTTTTGGACATCTGTTGATTCCTTTTGTGTGCCTGCTTCCCCGAGAGGTCAAGCGGCGTAAAATACTCCTGGGGACGTGGGCCGTCTGGATGCTCGTGATCCATTGGATCGACATGTACTGGCTCGTAATGCCCACGTTCGCCCCGGAACACTTGCCCTTCGGCCTGATGGACCTCTGCTGCATCACTGCGGTGGCGTGTTGGTTCTTGGCCGGCACGATTCATACAACCCGTGCCTGTAATCTGATCCCTATAAGAGACCCCCGGCTAGGCGAATCGCTGGCCTTTAAGAACCTATAGCGGCAGGCACACTCCCTGCCCCGTTCGTTTTATGGCTGACTACGGAATACAAATCGGCAAAGTCGTTTTCGTGGGCCTGTTGAGCGTCATTCTGACGATTGACATCGTCGTGGGGCTTCAGTCCCTGTACTATTGGCAGTTGAACCGCGTCGAGACCTCCGAAGCCATCTACCAACCGCCAAAAAAGTTGGAGTCCTTGCTGAATGCCCAACGCACGCAATTGACCGACTATCGCATGGTGGATGAAAAGAAAGAGGTCGTCTCCATCCCGGTCGCCCGGGCGATGAACCTGGTCGTGGCCGAACTTTCACGGGGCCGCGGTACAACCGGCGCCCCAACAGGAGAACCGCAATGAACAGAATCGGTTTCCTCTCCCTTTGGGAGAGCGTTAGGGTGAGGGCCGCGATCATACTGCTTGTCGCTCCTGGGGCAACTTGGGCCCAGCGCACCGAGCCCTTGCCGAAGGAACTCGAGGGCGTCGGCGTAACCGAACATCCGGGCGAGCAGATTCCCTTGGATTTGAAGTTCGTCGACTCCGATGGCAAGCCCGTCATGCTCAAGCAATACTTCGATGGCCGTCGGCCTGTCGTGCTGACGTTGAACTACTCGAATTGCCCCATGCTGTGCAGCCTTCAACTCAATGGGCTGTTCGACGCCCTGAAACGAATGCTGTGGGCCATAGGCGACCAGTTCGAGATGATCACCGTCAGCTTCGACCCGCTGGAGACGTCCGAGCGGGCGCAAATGACGAAGCAGAAATACCTTGAAATCTACCGGCGGGTCGGAGCGGCCGAAGGGTGGCATTTCCTTACCGGCAAAGAAGAACATATCGAGAAGCTGACCAATGCCGTCGGTTTTCGGTACCGGTATTCGGAGGCCAAACGACAGTATTTTCACGTGGCCGTCACGTTCATTCTTACGCCGGACGGCCGCCTGTCGCGGTATCTGTACGGTGTGGAGTATGACCCACAAACCCTGCGTCTGTCCCTGCTCGAAGCCGCCGACGGCAAGATCGGATCGACTGCCGACCAGATTCTGCTCTTTTGCTATCACTATGATGCGGAAAGCGGGCGGTATGGGCCGGCCGCCTTTCGATTGATGCAACTCGGAGGCGCGCTCGCCATATTGCTCGTCAGCGGCACAATCTGGACATTGCGACGCCGGGAAAAGGCCAAAACACGCAAGGCAAACGCCGATCCTTAAGGAATATCCATGTTCGATGCGCTCCATCCAATTTGGCCGACCGGCTTGCCGTTTGCTCAAACGGACGGCTTTTGGCTTCCCGACGCGGCCGCGACCAATCCCGCGATGGATCGGGTATTCAATTTAACTCTGGTCATCAGTTCGCTGCTGTTTGCGCTGGTGGTGGGGCTGATGGTGCTGTTCGTGGTGCGCTACCGCCGCCGGCCGGGCATGCCGCCGCAGAAATCGGCCGCCCACAATCTGTTGCTCGAAATAACCTGGACCGCCATTCCCCTCTTGATTGTCGGCGTCATCTTCTATCAGGGATTCGTTGCCTTCATGCAGATGCAGACGGCCCCGCCCGGCTGTTACGATTTGCGCGTCACCGCCCGGCAGTGGGCCTGGCAGTTCATTTATCCCAACGGGCATGTCGACGAGAATCTGCACGTTCCGGCCGGCGAGCCCGTGCGTTTGACCATGACTTCGCAAGACGTCATCCACGGCCTGTGGATACCCGCGCTGCGGGTGAAGCAAGACGTGGTGCCCGGCCGGTACGCGAGCCTATGGTTTCAGGCCGACAAAGTGGGAACGTACGACCTGCTATGCACGCAATTCTGCGGCGACGAACATTCCAACATGCTATCGACCGTCGTGGTGCAAACTCGCAAGGACTATGAAGCATGGCTCAAGGACGCGGCAAACTATCTAAAGACGCTGCCCCCAGCCGAGGCGGGGAAGATGTTGTACCAGCGGCGCGGCTGCGTCCAGTGTCACTCGATCGATGGAACTGCCGGCACCGGCCCTTCGTTGAAAGGCATCTACGGAAAGCCCCAGCAATTGAACAACGGCGCCGCGGTCGTCGCCGACGACAACTACATCCGCGAGTCGATCCTGGAACCGCAGGCGAAAATTGTCGCCGGCTATCAACCCGTGATGTCGACCTACAAGGGGCTCGTCTCGGACGACGAAATTACGGCATTGATCGAATTCATTAAGAGCGTGAAATGAGCGAAATGTTATGAGCATGACAGATTTATCTCCCATGCCGTCCAAGAGCTATCTGACCGACCCGCCGGGGCTAAGGGCCTGGCTGCTGACGCAGGATCACAAGCGGATCGGTCTGATGTTCTTGGCGCTGATTTCGACGGCGATTGGCTTGGGGGCAATCTTCGGCTTGCTGATTCGCACGGAGTTGACGCTGCCCGGACCGACCATCGTTTCGAGCGGTCACATATACAACCGCCTGTTCACGCTGCACGGGACGATCATGATCTTCCTGTTCATCATACCGTCGATGCCCGCGTCGTTCGGCAATTATGTGCTTCCCTTAATGCTCGGCGCTCGGGACGTGGCGTTTCCGCGGCTGAATTTGGCTAGTCTGTACCTGTACGCGGGGGGGCTGGTATTCTTTTTGCTGGTGCTCGTGTTCGGCGGCGTTGACACCGGCTGGACATTCTATACGCCTTATAGCACCCGCACCGCCGCGCCGGTGATCTTGGCCGTCGTCGGCGTATTCATTCTGGGCTTCAGCTCCATTTTCACGGGCATCAACTTCCTGGTCACGATCCACACGATGCGTCCGGCGGGCATGGATTGGTTTCGTATGCCCTTGTTCCTTTGGGCGCTCTACGGCACGGCGATCATCCAGGTTCTGGCCACGCCCGTGCTGGCAATCACGCTGCTGCTGCTGGCCGCAGAACGCACCTTGGGCATCGGAATCTTCGATCCTGCGCTGGGCGGCGACCCGATCCTGTTCCAACATTTCTTCTGGTTCTATTCGCATCCGGCCGTCTACATCATGATTTTGCCGGCGATGGGCATCGTGACCGAGGTGATCTCAGTCTTCTCGCGCAAGCACATTTTCGGCTACAAGTTCATCGCCTACAGCAGCCTCGCCATTGCGTTGATCGGCTTTTTGGTCTGGGGCCATCACATGTTCGTCAGCAGCCAGTCGCCGTTGGTCGGCATGATCTTCAGCGCCCTGACATTCGCGGTGGCCATCCCCTCGGCGATCAAGGTCTTTAATTGGCTGGCCACGATGTATAAAGGTTCGATTACGCTGGCCCCGCCGATGTGTTTCGCGCTGATTTTCATCTTCTTGTTCGGCGTCGGCGGATTGACCGGTCTGTTCCTCGGCGCGCTGGCCATCGACGTCCACGTGCATGACACGGCCTTCGTCGTGGCCCATTTCCACTACACCATGGCCGGAGGCGCGCTGATGGGCTTCCTGGCCGGTCTATACTACTGGTGGCCAAAAATCACCGGCCGAATGTACAGCATCGCGCTGGGGCAGATCGCGGCGCTGACGATCTTCATCGGATTCAACCTGACCTATTTTCCGCAGTTCATCATCGGATCGCGCGGAATGCCCCGGCGATACTTCGATTACACCAGGCTGCTGGAAGCGCACCCCGAGTTCACGTTCTACCAGATACTCTCGACGATCGGCGGTTTTTTGCTTGTGGGCGGATTGGTCCTGGTGGCTTTCACCCTCTTGCGATCGTTGGTTGTTGGTCCAAAGGCGTCCCAAAATCCCTGGGGCGCCGCCACACTCGAGTGGCAGTGCGACTCGCCTCCGCCGCATCAGAACGCGGCGGCTCCCGCGCTTGTGGGCGACTGCTACGATTTCGACAATTTCCAGTTCGACGAAAAGACGCGCAGTTACGTAAAGCTTCCATGACAGAACCTCATCCACCCAGCACGCAATCGAACGATGACGGACATCCGTCCGCGCACTTGGCCCACCACTTCAATACGCCCAGGCAGCAGTACGATTCGGCCAGGCTGGGCATGTGGATTTTTCTGATGACCGAGGTGCTGTTCTTCGGCGGACTCTTTTGCGCCTATGCCGTCTTCCGAGCAAACAATCCGGCGATCTTCGTCGACGGTCACCACTTCCTCGACAAGCCGCTAGGCGCCGTCAACACGGTCGTGCTGATCTTCAGCAGTCTGACAATGGCCCTGGCGGTCCGCGCTGCACAACTCGGCCGACGCCGCTCGCTCGTCGGTCTGCTGACGGTCACGCTCCTCTGTGGGCTGGCGTTTCTCGGAGTAAAGGCCGTTGAGTACAAGCACAAATGGGACCATCACATGGTGCCCGGCCAAGCCAGAATCGCCTACTGGTTCTCCCACGAAGCGGCTCCGGAGCCCCGCAAGGAGTTTCGCCCGGAGGAGACTTACGTCAGAGAGCGTCTCGCGGCCGAAGGTTTCGAGAGCCTCACGCAAGCCGAATACACCGAGCGAGTGGAGCACCTCGGCACATTCATGGGCATCTATTTCTCCCTGACGGCACTGCACGCCGTGCACGTGATCGCAGGGATCGGCGTAATCTTCTGGATTCTTATCGGGGCAATCCGGGGACGTTATGGCAGGCAATATTTCACGCCCGTTGATATGGTTGGACTCTATTGGCACCTGGTCGATATGATCTGGATATACCTCTTTCCGCTTCTCTATTTGATCCACTGAGCGACACATGGAACCTTCTTCACCCCCATGCTCTCAAGACTGCGGCGAAGCCCCTCTGGCCCACGTGGTTGAGGTCCGCGTCCTGTTGGCCGTATTCGGCGCCCTGATCGTGTTGACGGCGATCACGGTGGCCGTTTCCTATTTCGATTTTGGAGCCCTCAATCTTACGGTGGCGCTTGGCGTGGCCACGCTCAAGGCCGCGATGGTTGCGCTCTGGTTCATGCACCTCCGCTACGACGGCGGGCTGAATGCGTTTGTCTTTCTTGTCGGCGTCGTGTTTTTGGGGCTGTTTTTGGCGATCACCATGCTCGACTCCGTTCAGTATCACCCCAACGTGCAAAGCTGGGAGCAGAGAAAGTAGCAGACACGCTCCGCGTGCCTGTTGCTGTTGTCCGATGAGTGTTTACTGGCGGCTAATCCGGCCGGGCTTACTGCTGACAGTGCTCTTTTCGATGACCGTAGCCGCCTTGGCGACCGACGTGCGGGCGCCATCGACTCGGCTGGTGCATGCACTGCTGGGCACGGCATTGTTGATCGCCGGTGCTACGGCCTCGAACCAACTTGTGGAGCATCGCCGCGATGTCGCGATGGAGCGAACGGCCTCGCGCCCGTTGCCCGCGGGCCGCTTGACCACTCGGCAAGTGGCAATGTTCGCCGCATTTGCTTCGTTCGCAGGCATCGGCTATCTAGCCGCGATGCAACCGCCGGTCGTGACGATCTTGGCTGCCTTAAGTTGGATCGTCTACGTGCTGATCTACACACCGCTTAAACGCGTAAGCGTCTGGCACACGCCGGTGGGCGCCGTGGCCGGGGCGATACCCGTGCTGCTTGGCGCCGCGACGGCCAATGCGATCTGCGCGCCGGTCTCGCTGGCGCTCTTCGGCATCGTCTTCTTCTGGCAACTCCCCCACACGGCAGCGATTGGCTGGATCTATCGAGAGCAGTACGCCCGTGGTGCAGTAAAGGTCGCCGCAGTGGTCGATCCTTCAGGCCGACTGGCCGGTCGATGGGCATTGGCGGGCGCTGCGGGGCTACTGCTGGCGAGCCTGGCTCCAGCAATTCTATCGACGGTCGGCTGGCCGTACGTCGTGGTTGCCCTGTCGCTGGGACTGGCTCATTTAGCCTTTGCCGCAAGGTTTCTCGGCAGACCGACCGACGCGAACGCCCATGCGTTGTGGCGGATGTCGTTGGTCCACTTGCCGGTACTGCTGACGTCGCTGGCACTGACCTGACCCTAGCAGCCTGTTGAAAAAGGGGGACTGGCTCCGAACTAACGAGTAAAAACCCTGCGAAAAACGACGGGGGTGAGGTGCCTGTCCCCCTTTTTCAACACGTAGGTGCAATACCGGTTTCAGACGGCCCCAAAACTGAACGCAAGTCCTTTGCCGATGGACAATCTTGTCCCCCGATAGCGTAACTTGGGTTAGCTTACTCCGGCCGATCGATCGCCAGCTCGACGTCAAATCGCGTGTAGGGCTGGTTCGCCTTGATCACTCTGGCCGAGCGGATCTTGGCCGTGCCCGTCGTTTGGTTGCTGGAATTCACGGTCTCGTAGAGGATGATGCCGGGATCGTTGGTCAACCGCCGGGTGAAGCGGTAGCGGTTGGCCAGCAGCGCCAGCAGGGCGCCCGGGTCGCCGGTGGCGCCGCGGAAGGTGATGCGCTGCACCTGCTGTTGTGGCGTGAAGTAATACGTCAGCGACCCCGCCAAGTCGGCGATGCTGGTGCCCGTGACCAAGGGAACGCGATAGCCCTGCAACTGCACTTGTGCCAACCCGGCGGACACTCGCGGCCAGCGCCGCATGATCCAGTCGGCCGTCACGTCGAAGCTGAGCGCCTCGGCCATGCTGGGCGACGGCAACGCCGCATCCGACACGGTCACGGCCGGCAACGGCGCCGCGAACCGCTGGCCGGCCGCAACCGATACTGTTGTACCCGGTTGACGTATTGCGGCAGACGGCGCGGACTGAGCGGACGCGGCCGCGCCGGCGCTGGGGAACCAGCTTTTTCGTATCCCGGCGAAGCGATCGGACGCCGTGAATAGCGAAATCGGTCCGGTGGTGGCTAGCAGCAATCCGCCGCCGTAAAGGAGAATCTTCTTGAAGTCCATATCGCTGAGCATCGGCACGGCGAGCGGGGGCTGCTTATCGCAGTTGAGGCCGGCCGCCGCAGCTTGCCCAAACGGAGCGTTGCGGCAAAGCGGCATAACCCGCAAGGACGGAAGGAAACGCTTATTGGCTGTTAGGAAAGTAATGTCGTAAGAGAATAGCCGGGGGCTAACAGCCCCCGGAATGTGCTGTTAGCCCCCGGCTATTGCGACATTGCTTTTCCGGTGCGTTTGGCCGTGTTCAGCCCATCCCGCATGATCTGTTCGCTGAAGCGGTTCAGGTAGTGGATGCTGCTGGCGTCGCCCCGGAAACCGACCACGTGCTTGTCGATGTCCATCTGCTGGCCGATGATGCGGCCGGCGTCGATGTCGAACCGCACGCGGCCGGCGCTCTCGCGCTGCACCAGTTGCGATTCGATCGCCGGGTCGGTGACGGGGGTGATGATCTCGGTCGCCACGCGGATGGTGGCCACGCCCGTGCGGACCTCCTCCAACGTAAACCGCTGCACCGCCTTGATTTTTTTGACGCCGCCGGTCTGCAACGGCACGTCGATGTCCTGCGGCGAGGTCCAGGCGTGGCCGACCGGCACCGCCTCGTCGGGCAGCGGAATGGTCATGCAGCCTTCGTTTTGGGCTTGGGTCTTGACGTCGACGTTCGCCCGCTTGTCGGCCTCCCGCCGCTTGCGCTCCAGGATCTTGCCTTTTTGGTCCATCGTGACGACCGACAGCGGAACGCCGATCGACTTGGCGACGTCCTCAAAGCCCACGGGCGGTTTCGCGTCGGTCCGGCTGTTGTAGCGGACCTCGGCCCGGCCGGAGAGTTGCTGCCGCATGTCGACGCTCTCGACGCTATGCTCGAAGGTAGCCGAGCCGTCGGGCCGCACGTCCGTCACCCGCCACACCTTGACGGAATTGCTCACCGTGTCGGCATTCTGCGTGGTGCCGGAGATTGTGGTGCGGACCTTCGAGCGATGCTCGACCTCCCAGCGGAGCGTCTCGCCCGGGTGGAACTTGTAGCGAAGGGCAAATTTTTCGCCCTCGGAGGCAACGGCGGACACAGCACACATCCAAACCATGAGGCAATAAAGCGTTTTCATCAAGCTCGCATCCTTTCGAGTTTGGTAGGGTGCGTGGAACGCACCGTTGGCAGAGTGTAGGGTGGGACAAGCGTAGCGCAGTCCCACCATTGTGCTTGAGCAAATCCATGTGGTGGGACTGCGCTACGCTTGTCCCACCCTACTTGTCGTTCAATTTCAATCGTCCGCCCCAACCGAGCTTTTCGCGCAAGGTGCGGTAGTAGTTGTGGCCCGGCCCCGTGACCAGCTTGAACCGTGCGGCGGCCCGCGCTACGCGGACCCGGTCGCCCGGCTGCAACTGGCACAAGGCGCGGCCATCGACCACGACCGACGTTCCCGCGTTGGGCCGCTCCACCACCATCTCGTACACCCGCTCGGCCGAATCCACCACCGGCCGCATGGTCAGGGTGTGCGGACTGAGCGGCAAAATCACAAACGCTTGCAGGTTCTTCCGCAAGATCGGCCCGCCCGCCGAAAGGCAATGGGCGGTCGATCCCACCGGCGTACTGATGATTAAACCGTCGCAACTATAAGTAGTTACGGGCTCTGAGTCAACGTAAAGATCGACGTTGATGAGACTGAACGGGGTGCCGGCATGAACCACCACCTCGTTGAGTCCGAGCTGGCGGCAGCAAGCCTCGCCGCCGCGGAGCACCACGCACTCGAACATCAGGTGTTCGATGATTCGCATCCTGCCGGCGGCGAATTCGCGGAGAATATTGGGCAGTTCGTCGGGCGACATATTGGCCAAGAACCCCAGCTTTCCCAGATTCACAGCGACCACCGGAACCTGCCGGTGGCCCATTTGCCGCGCCGCCCGAAGAATCGAACCGTCGCCGCCGAGCACGATCGCCAAGTCGGCCTCGATGGTGGAGAGGTCCTCCGAGCCGGTGAAATCGGTCCGCACGATCTCGGCATGTTGTTCGATGATCGGCCGCAGACGTTCGGCCTCGGCCAGCACGTCGGGCCGCTGGCCGGCGCCGAGCAGAAAGACTCGCAACGGGTGAGGCACGGACAACTGTTGCAGTTGGCTCATCGACTCTCCAGATAATACAAGATCACGTAGATCGCCACGGATATTGCGATGTAGGCGTATTCCACGCTCTTCTTCTTTTGTTCGTCTTCCCGCGACTGCGTAATGTCCAGAATCGCATGCCGGATTAGGAAGGTGTAAAGCACAAAGTACAAGAACGGAATCACATGCACGTAAACCGGATAATCGCCGATGTTCTTGCCGAACAGCGACAGCAGCCAGCCCATCTGACTATAGATGCCGAGCAAACCAAGGCCGGCATTGATGAACATCCATTTAACTTCGTCCAGCCCAAAAATGGCCAGGTAGAAGATCGTGTAGACTGCAATCGCGAAACCGCCGTGCGCGTAAAGGAAGGGCACCGACGGAGGACTGTCGCAATAAGCCATTAAGAAGCCCGATCCCCCGAACAGCAGCATATGCACCAGAAAGAACGGATATACCTTGTACCAGGGGATATCCGTGCCCTTGGCGTAGGTCTGGTTGTTGATCGTTATGTTGCCGTGAAGTTTCATGCTAAGAACGGCTATTCGTCATCTTGCAGTTCGGTAAAGGGTAAAGCCCAAAAGCTTCGCCGATGTTCGGCGGTAGTTCGTCAAAATCCGGGGCGATATGCACCTGTCCGCGCCATTGCCCGCCTTCCCGCGGACCTTCAGCTTGGCGGTAAGGCACAAGCCGGGCCACAGGCTTTCCCGCCCGGGCAATAACGATTTTTTCTCCCTTTTCGGCCAGGCCGATGAGTCGTGCAAGCTGAGATTTTGCTTCGTCGATGGTCGAGGTGACCATGGTTCGCTCCTTGAAAAGCCTATCTGAAAGCGTCTTACAAAATGGGGACAGGCACCTCGCAAACACATTTGTTGGCGAGAACTGGCAATTTTTACTCGGAGCCAGTCCCCATTTTGTTAGACGCTTTAAGTTTACACTCTACCGATTGTCCCGGCAACGCCTCAGGCCGAAAAAGACGACGCAGATTTTCTGGAACTTCACGGTGGATAATCAGTTGCCTGGAGCAGGGATTTTACTTCGGCCACGAACCGCCGGGCCTGTTCGAGCATGGCAGCGACCTGTTCGGCGGTAAACGTGGCAACATCGGTGTAGTCTGCGTCGCACCGCTGGTCAAACGCCATTCGAAACGACTTGCCAGACTCGCGTGAAAACCGGCCGGTATTCACATACTCGCGGTTGAACCAAGAAATCACCGCGCGGTGCTTGTGGAAATCGCAGTCGTCTCGAATCGCCAAGGCGGAAGCCGCGTAATACATTGCGTAGTAGCACCGGTTGACCGCGCTTAAAGTCGAGCCGCGATCGACCAGCATCGACGCATCCGCGAGTACGATGTCTGCTCGGGCCATTCGCATTGCCGCAAGCTGTCGGCGTTCTTCTTCGGAGAAGGTCATACAACGATGCCGTCAGCAGTCACGTGCCGCACGTAGGGAGTAAAAGAGATGGGAGGCGTTCGAAGCTCTTCATCCGAGTAGAAGTGCAGGTCGAACAACACATCGTCTGCGATTTCGATATTCATTTGCCTGTCCAATATCTCGTCCCTTTGTTGGTTGCTCAGCGGACGGCGGGTGACGCACAGCACGTCGAAGTCCGACTCCGGTTCCGCCCCGCCCTCGATGCGCGACCCGTAGTGATACAGCCGCACGAAATTGTCGCCCAGCACCGATTGCAACATTTCGCGCAATTCGATCACACAAGGGTGAACTGCCCGGCCGGATTGTTTGGCGTCAAGCGTTTCCATTGTGGCAAATCCATTGCAAGGGAACAGGAGCAAACGTTGGACCACCTGAATATAGGGTACGCCGCCGTCGTCGCCGCGTCAAGCAGAGGCCAATAAGGGTTATGCATGCACCTCCACTTTGTGCGGACGGGTGATCCACTGGCGACAGGTGCGCACGATGCCCGGCACGTCCAGCCCCAAATCGGCCAGCAGTTCGCTGCGGCCGCCGTGTTCGATGAACTGGTCGGGAATGCCCAGACGATGAATGTTACTCGCACTGAGCCCCGCGTCGGCAGCCGCTTCCAACACGGCGCTGCCGAATCCGCCCATCAGCACGCCCTCCTCAACCGTCACGACGACCGGGCTTGCTCGCACGGCGTGGAGAATCGTCTCCGTATCCAACGGCTTGACGAATCGGGCGTTGATCGCGCCAAAGTCGATGCCGTCCTCAGCCAGCAACTCGGCCGCCTTGACGCAGGCCGCCAGCAGCGTTCCGCAGGCAATGAACATGCCGTCGCGGCCCCAGCGAAGCACCTGGGACTTGCCCAATTGTATCCCGCACACGCCGTGTGCGGGTTCGGCACACGGCGTGTGCCTACTACTTTTCATTGCGGGCCGGTCGATGGTTTCCGAGGCCGCTTTGGGATAACGCATGGCGACCGGGCCGGCGTGCTGCAGCGCCCAGTGGATCATCGGCGCCACGTCGGACTGGTCGCCCGGGGCCATGACGGTCAGGTTGGGAAACGGCCGCAGATAGGCCAGATCGAACACGCCGTGGTGCGTCGGCCCATCCGGCCCCACCAGTCCGGCCCGATCCAGCAGCAGCGTCACCGGCAGGTTTTGCAGGGCCACTTCCTGGAAGATTTGGTCGTAGCACCGCTGCATGAACGTGCTGTAGATATCGACGATGGGCCGCAGCCCGGCCTTGGCCAGCCCGGCGGCGAAGGTCACGGCGTGCGACTCGCAGATGCCCACGTCGAAGAACCGGTCGGGAAACTCGTCGCGGATCGTTTCGAGCATGTTGCCCTGGCACATGGCCGCCGTGATCGTCACCACCTTGGGGTTCGACCGCATCTGCTCCAGCACGGCGTCGCGGACCAGTTCGGTGTAGGGCGGCCGGCCGCAGGATTTCTTCAGCGGCACGACCGAGCCGTTCTCGCGCTCGAAGGGGGCGGGGGCGTGGAACGTGGTCGGGTCTTCGGCGGCCGGCGGGAATCCGTGCCCCTTCTCCGTCACCACGTGCAACAGCACCGGCCCCTGGAACTCCCGCACCATGTTCAGGTACTTCTGCAAGCGGCGGATGTCGTGCCCGTCGACCGGGCCGATATAGCGGAAGCCGAGGTCCTCGAAGAACATTCCGCCCAACAGCCCGGCCTTGACCGCGTCTTTGACCTGCGTGAGGAACCGCTCCACCGGATCGCCGATCACCGGCATGTGCGTAAGCAGCTTCTGCACCTCGACCTTCAGGCCGGTGTAGAAGTGGGCCATGCGGACGCGATCGAGCGATTCGGCCAACCCGCCCACGCGCGGGCAGATCGACATCTTGTTGTCGTTGAGGATGACGATGAGGTTCTTTTTCAGTCCGCCGGCGTTGTTCATGGCCTCGAAGTTGACGCCGCAGGGGAACGCGCCGTCGCCGACAACGGCCACGACGTGGCGGTTCTCCTCGGGGCGCACCAGTTCGTCGCCGCATCGCATCCCCAGCGCCGAGCCCACGCTGCAGCCGGCGTGGCCGGTCATGAACAGGTCGTAGTCGCTCTCGGCCGGATTGGGGTAGCCCATCAGCCCCCCCTTCGCCCGCATCGTCTGAAACTCGTCGTACCGGCCGGTGACCATTTTGTGGGCGTAGACCTGATGGCCGGTATCCCAAATCAGACGATCGCGGCGGAAGTCGAAGGTCGTGTGCAGGGCCAAGGTCAACTCGATCACGCCCAGGTTCGAGGCGAAATGGGCCGTGCGCAAGGCTGCCAGCCGGCACATCGCCTCGCGCATCTCGGCGGCCAATTGCACGAGCTGCTTTTGCGAAAGCCCTTGGAGATCTTCCGGACACCGGATCGTCGACAGCAGCTTGTCCATCAGCGATTCCTTTCCAGGACATATCCGGCCAATGCCCGCAGACCTTCGGCGCTCGATCCGAAGCTCCCCACGGCCCGGCAGGCTTCCGCGATCAATTGTTCAGCATATTGGGTACTTTGGTCAAGACCGAGTAGGCCGGGAAAAGTGAGTTTTCCCCGCTGGGCATCCTTTCCCACCCGCTTGCCCGCGTCGGCCTCGGTACTCTGTACGTCCAGCAAGTCGTCGGTGATCTGAAATGCCAGACCAAGCCGCCGGCCGTAGGCGTCCAAGGCGGCGAGTTGCTCCTGGTCGGCTTCCGCAACCAGCCCCCCCAGCCGCAGCGAAACCTGGATCATGGCCCCGGTCTTGCGGTGGTGGATGGATTCGAGGAGGGAATGATGAATGCGGAATGATGCATGATGAATTGACGGCTCACCCTCAACACGGGTTGTTCTGGACAGGCATTTATCATTCATCATTATTCCGCATTCATCATTCCCCGCCATGTCGTCCGCTTGCCCGCCGACCATGTTGCAGGCCCCCGCGGCCTCGGCCAACGCGGCGCAACACGCCGCGGCGACGCTTGGCGGCTGGATTTCCTTGGCCAAAACCTCGAACGCCAGCGTCAACAGGGCATCGCCGGCCAAAATGGCCACGGCCTCGTCGAACGCCTTGTGGCAAGTGGGCCGGCCGCGGCGCAGGTCGTCGTCGTCCATCGCCGGCAAGTCGTCGTGGATCAACGAATAGGCGTGGACCATTTCGACGGCGCACGCCGCCGGCATGGCCGCGTCCGTTTCCCCGCCGCACGCCTCGGCCGCCAATAACGCCAACATCGGCCGCAGCCGCTTGCCCGGGGCCAGAAGGCTATAGCGCATCGCCTCGCGAAGCCGGGCCGGGCAGCCGTCGCCCAGGGCGGTTCGGGCGTCCAGGGCCGCGTCGATCCGCGGGCCGAGCATCTCGGCAAGTCCAGCAAACGAAGGGGACCGGGTCGCTTCCATTTCCCTCCAGTTTATGCCACCGGCTACGGCTCGTCCATGCCGATCTCCCCGGATTGAGGATCAATCACCCCACGATCGGGTGGAATACTCGGAGAAGATCGCCGCCGGCTGCGGCGTTTGGCCGGCGCGTCCGGATCGAAGGTGGCCGTGTCGTCGAACGGCTGGGTGACGGGATTGCCCTCGGCGTCCAGGCCGACGAGCAATTCGATCCGCCGTTCTGCCCGCTGCAACAGGTCGTACGACTGCCGCAGCAGTTTCACGCCCTCTTCGTACCGTTGCAGCGCCTCGTTGAGGCCGACATCGCCCTCTTCCAGCGAATGGACGATCTCTTCGAGCCGCTTCAGAGCGTCTTCAAAAGTGGGATGATCGGACGACGGATCGTTCACTGTTTTTTTGGCCATCATGGGAGATTCCGACGAGAACATTTTGAGCGAGTCGCCTGGCATCTAAAAGTAGTAATGAGCTCGCATTCCGTGAAAAATCGGGATGTTCTGAATCTGCCAGCCCAGCAAAATGAGGCCAGCCCAAACAAGAGCCAGAACCCACAGGGCTGACAAAAACGATTCAATCAAGATATGTGAGTTCGGCCATCGCCAGATGATAAGGACGCCGATGAACAACGCCACGACTGGCACCGCGTATGTGTATGTGCCGTGCGTAGTGACGAACACGATGAATGGGATTCCACCCGCCTCGGCATCTGGGTGGTCGAATCTCATTCGCATGCTGGAGAAGTCGTTGTACGCCACGACGAAGCAACAGGCTGCGAGTGAGATAACCACCGATGCCAGCAATCGGACAAATTGCACCCCGCGCGTCATGGGCGTATCCTCTCTTTCGACCTGTCAGTAATCGGGGCTCCCAGCATCTCCAATTTCCAATCCCTAATCCCCAATCCCTAACCCCTCCTTACTCCCACTCGATTGTCGCCGGCGGCTTGCTGCTGATGTCGTACACCACGCGGTTCACGCCCTTGACCTCGTTGATAATCCGCGTCGAGATGCGGGCCAGCAGGTCGTAGGGCAGGTGGCTCCAGTCGGCCGTCATGAAGTCTTCGGTGTCGATCGAGCGGACGGCCACCACGTCGGCATAGGTCCGGGCGTCGCCCATTACGCCCACGCTCTGCACGGGCAGCAGCACGGCGAACGCCTGGGCGGTCTGGCGATACAGCCCGGCCTGCTTGATCTCGGCCACGACGATGGCGTCGGCCTCGCGGAGGACGTCGAGCCGCTGCTTGGTGACCTCGCCCACGCAACGAACGGCCAGCCCCGGCCCGGGGAACGGATGCCGCCAAACGATGTCGTCCGGCAGGCCCAATTGCAGCCCGAGCGCGCGGACCTCGTCTTTGAACAGGTCGCGCAGCGGCTCGATCAACTCGAAGGCTAAATCCTCGGGCAGTCCGCCCACGTTATGGTGCAACTTGATGGTGGCGGCCGGGCCGTCGCGCGAGCCGCCGCTCTCGATCACGTCGGGATAAAGCGTGCCTTGGGCCAGGAACCGGGCGTCCTCGATCTTCGCCGCCTCGTCGGCAAAACACTCGATGAAGGCATGGCCGATCCGCCGCCGTTTGTCCTGCGGATCGACCGCGCCGGCCAACGCCGCCAGGAACTTGTCTTCCGCATGGACGACGTGCAGGTCGGTCTTGAAGTGGTCGGAGAACTCCTTGAGGACCGATTCCTCTTCGTCCTTCCGCAGCAGACCGTTATCCACCAGGATGCAGGAAAGCTGCGGTCCGATGGCCTGGGCCAAGAGCGCGGCCACCACCGACGAATCGACGCCGCCGGAGAGCCCGCAAACCACCCGGCTGCGGCCCACGCGGCGGCGCACGGCCTCGACCGTTTCGCGGGCGAAATCGCCCAACTTCCACGTGCCGGTGCAGCCGCACACGGTCTTGAGGAAGTTGCCCATGATCTCGGTGCCCCGCGGCGTGTGGGTGACTTCGGGATGAAACTGCAGCCCGTAAATCGGCAGCGCCCGATGCTTCACCGCGGCAATCGGGCAGGTGTCGGTGGCGGCCAGCGGCAGGAAGTCGTCCGAGACCTGCGACACCTGATCGCCGTGGCTCATCCAGACGTCCATTTCCGCCGGGATGCCGGCAAACAGGCCGTCCGGTTTGATGACGTGGCAATGCGCCCGGCCATACTCGCGGGCCGGCGCGTTTTGCACTTTGCCGCCGAGGGCCTGGCAGGCGATCTGCATTCCGTAGCAGATGCCCAGCACCGGCAGCCCGAGTTGGAAGATGCCCGGATCGCACTGCGGCGCGCCCGGCTCGTACACACTGGCCGGCCCGCCGGAAAGGATAATCCCCTTGGGGGCCAGCTCGCGGATCCGCTCGGCCGTGATGTCGTGACGGACGATCTCGCAATAGACGTGCTGCTGCCGCACCCGCCGGGCGATCAGTTGCGCGTACTGCGAGCCGAAATCCAGCACCAGGACCTTTTCGTCGGCCAGCTTGGTCATTACCCGCCCTCCGGGGGAAACCCCGAATTATAGAGCCCCGGGGCGGGGGTGGCTAGAGGGCGACGCCAGGCGCGACTTCCATTGGCAGGGCAAGCTATCCATTGCTGGGGTGGGTGTGCGAATCGCGGTCGTGGCGGAGTTCTTCCTTAGTCACAACCCTGCCATTCCACTGGCGCAGGGTCTCCTCTCCGCGCTGGCACATCTTGTGGAAGTCGTAATCGCACTCGGCGGCGATCCGCTCCCGAACCGCGCGAATCTCGGCGATAATGGGGTCAAGAGCCATCAGAGTCCTCTTCGTGTTCGGGAATCATCTCTTCGGGGGTGTCTTCCTCAGAAGATTTGTGGCGCCTCCATGAAGCCCACAATCGCACTGATAATCGAATGGAAGGCGGGTCCGATCATGAAGACGAAGCTGAGAATCAGCACGACAAGATAGGGTATGCGTTGGCCACCGGCCTCAAACATGATCAGGAAAAGCAGGCTGGCAACCAAAAGCAATGCCGAGACGCAACATACCCAATTGAGACGGCTGGTGCTGTCGAAGTATTGGTACTGTTGGGTTCTGAACTCCGCGTTGATGTTCGCCAGTTCGTCGCTCAACTCAGGTGATTGGGGTTTTTCCGGCTTTTGTGGCAGGTTGGGAGGGCGATATTCATCCTTGACGCGCTTCACGTATTCGCTGTAGTTGGTGCGATAAAGGACGAGCATGTCACGGTAGTGTTGCATTTCAATATCGTACTGCTTCAACTGCGACTGATAGGCATCCTTTCGCTCGGGATACGATTCTTTTCTCTCGCGCAGCCCCTCTTCGGCCTTCAGATGCTCAGCCGAGAAACGGATCGTGCTAAGCTTCAGAACCTCGGACCTCAGGTAGTAGGTTGTGAACAACGTGACTGCGAACGCCGCGATAGCGACGTATTTGACGGCAACAAGACTCTTGTTCATTGCGATTCTCCTATGATTGTTGTCTACTCCGGGGACGTGCGATTATCGGCGCAAGTCCCTTCGGGTTCACACGTTAACGATTTGTGTATTCCGCGAGGCGTGCTATAGTTGAGCAGCCTGGGCGGAGGATAGG
>Ga0315287_10001418_pt1 | contig 22020 bp, 21 predicted proteins | sample YL17G11_0_MG_FD_205037 | JGI IMG/M metagenome (GOLD analysis project Ga0315287, IMG submission 205037) | Sediment microbial communities from Yellowstone Lake, YNP, Wyoming, USA - YL17G11_0 | ecosystem: Environmental > Aquatic > Freshwater > Lake > Sediment | place: USA: Wyoming | collected...
GTGAGCGTGAGCGTGAGTGTGAGTGTGAGTGTGTGTGTGTGTGTGTGTGTGTGCTGGTGTGAAAGAGCGAGGGGCGGGCGCGCGTCGTGGCTCCTCCTGTTGTGTTCCCTTTCTCGCTGCACTGTGGAGAGGATCAGAGGAAGAAAAAGAGGACACGCACACGTGGGCCCGCAGTGGGAAGAATAGGATGACAAGGGGGGTTGCCGCACACATGCGTGCCGCACCTCGTCCCCCCACGTCTCCCCCACCCCACGGACAAGGCCCCCGTCGTATTTCTCGCCCCAAAACCCCATCTTCCCAACCGTCAAACAAAAAAGAAAAAACACGCCCCGAAAAGGGGGGGGGGGGGGGGGGAGACGCGTTTCTCGCTCACACTCCTCCCTGTTTTCACTCGGCCGCCACCAGCTCGGAGGAGATGCGGTCCAGCTGGCCCTTGACCGACAGGTCGACCTGGGAGGAGCCGTACTCGACCACGAAGCCGGCGATCAGGGCCGGGTCGACCGCGGGCTTGAGCTTGATGTTTTTCGAGCCCGTCAGCTCCTGCAGTTTCTTGGCGATCAGGAACTGCTGCTCCTGCTCCAGCTTCACGGCGGACGTGACGGTCGCGACCTGGGTGTCGGTCAGCGCGCAGTACTGGAGCTCAAAGGCCTCGAAGATGGCGGTCGCCGCGACAAAGCGGTCGTTGTCGAGGAGCAGGCCCAGGAAGTTGAGGGTCGCCTCGTTCAGGCCGGCCTCCCGCCCCACCCGGGCGATCAGGTCCTTCTTCTTGTTGATGTCGACGGTCGGGTTCTCCAGGAACTCCTTCACGTCGGCGGAGTCGCGGAGGAGGGTCTGGAGGCGCGGGTGGAGAGAGAAGGGGGAAGCTGGTGAGGGGCGAGAGAAGATGGGCGAGCGGGTGGATAGGGGGGGCGCACGGCGGCTCGCTTTCTCTTCTTTTGCTCCCAGATCGGGCGCAGCCGGCTCCTCCGGTGTTCGCGGGGCTCTCCATTGCATCGCCCCGCACAGGCATTTTGCGCTGGTCGTGCCAGACGAGGGAGGCAGCGCCCGGAGCGTGGCCCCAGCGCGGTGGGCGAGCAGGCGCCAGACCGCAGCGCCGGCAGCGGGAGCCCGCACTCCCAGCCAAGCCCTCCCTGCTCCACACCCGCCCCGCGAAAGCCGACGGCCACGCGCTCCCAGCCTCCTCCGCCTCGGCCCAGCATGGGACCCCGTTAAATTGGGGGGTCACAATGCAGCTCGGCCGGCGCGCGCCCCACGCTCTCACGCGCCCCTCTTCCCCTTTCAGTCACCCACCTGCAGCGCGTCGACATCGGCGTGGACCGCGTCCAGGGCGCCCTTGGACTGGGCGGCCTCCACGAGCGCGTTGGCGTAGGCGGAGCCCACCTGTTCCATGCCGCCCGTGGCCTGCGTGAGAGGTGATGAGAGGTGCGGGGAACAAAGGTGAGTTGGACGCGGGGACGCGGGCAAGAGAGAAAAAGGCCGCCGCTGCCGGCGCAGAAGAAAACAAAAAAAAGGGAGCTGGCCTCCCAACTCTCCTCCTCGCTCACCTTGGCGACGACGGCCCGGCGCGGGGCCGGGGGCGCCGCCCGGCGGGCCAGAGGGGCGACAGCCACACGAGAGGTGGAGGAGACGAGGACACGCTGCATGATGACAGGGGTCGCGCGCGGAGGTGGGGGTGGGGTGAGATGAATGTGTGGCAGATAACCTCTCGCCGAAACGAAAAAAAAAAAAAAATGAAACGAAAAAAAAAGTGACCTCGACCGTGTCCATCTCATGCATCCCACACAGCACTCTCAACACGCCCCACAGGCAGGCAGCCCCCCGCCACACTCCCCGCGAGTCCTCGAGCTCAATGCACACCCACACAGCACCACCCACCCGCGGCCCCGGGCCACCTCATTGCGCGCTCATTGGGAGGCGCTAGACAGGGTTCCGAATGATCCGCCGGACGCGCAGGACCAGGCGCCCACAGCAGCGCCCCACGCGCTCGAAGTCAACAACCTGCCCGACTTCTAGTGCGTGCGCTTGTACAAACTGGAGTCAGCCGGTTTGATAACGATGCGCGATGCGAGTACCTTGGCTGTTCACAGTGCGTCCAGAGTACGTGACGTCGAAAGTGAGCTGCGCAGCACCGCCCTCGCCGCCCGCGCCGACCAGGGTGACTTTGTCGCCACAGCGCACGCCTTCGAGCATGTCGTTCACAAACTGGATGGTGAGGGACTGAGCGTGAGTTGCTCGCCCAACGCGAAGGCGTCCAGGGCGTGTCGGCGGCGCCTGGGGCACCCCCGGACCACCGCCAGGAGGCTCAAATTCCCGGAGGATGCGGGTGCCCAGGACCACGCGGCCGCCGCGGCGCTCCAAACGTTCACAGACAACCACTTGACCGACCTCCAGGCGGTGCGCTTCCAGAAACTGGCGCCAGCCCGTCGTTAAAAGGTGCGTGAAACTTCTTGCGTATCGCTTAGCAGGACTGAGCCGATACACGACGTCGAAGGTGCGCGGCGAGCCGGGCGACGCGCCGCCCTGGCTGACCAGGGTGACCGTGTCACCGTCGTTGACGCCCGCTAGCAGGTCGCGCACAAAATCTAGGGGGAGGCCCTGCTCGTTGTGCGTGACGGACATCTTGCCAATGCGGAGGCGGGCCATGCGTGGCGGCACCGCCCGGTCAGGGCGTGGCGGCACCGCCTGGGGAGGCGCCAGGTTGCGCTCGGCCGGTGGTGGTGGTGGGAGTGGCCGTTCAGGCGCGGACGCGGCAGCCGGTGGTGGTGGTGGCTGTTCAGGCACGACCAGTGACGGCCGGACCGCCTCCGAGTCGCGTCCGCGTCCCAGCCTCCCCAGCAGTAGCCCGGGCCCCGCTCAGGGCCAAGCCCAAGGTGAGCGCCGCCGAAAAAATAAAGGCGTGCGCGCCTGGTGGGAAGGGCAGGTTGAGGTTGTGGGCCAGCACAGCAGCAGGCGAGGCTGGCTGCTCAGCCGGGGCCCGGCCCACCATCGCGCCTGCTGAGTTGATGGAGGCGTGACGGGTGTACCGCACACGCCCCTGTGGGGGTGGGTTCGGGGCCTGTGGAGTGCACGGGTCGGTCTGTGCACGCGAGCAAAAAAGAAAGCTTTGACTGAAACCCTCTCGCCTTGAACGCCTCCCCCCGCGATTTTGTTGGGGGGAGGGGGGGGGGGGAGGGTAGGTACGTTTCGTCCTCGTCGTTTTCGTTTTTCTTTCCTAACACACACAAACAAAGCAAGAATAGGAAAAGAGGGGAAAGGGCGCGCACAACGGGCGCGCGAGGAGAGAGGGGGCGCACCCCTCACCACCAAATGGGAGGCAGCGCGAGCGCGCCGCGCGCGCTCTCCCTCTCCCTGACACACACAAACACCCCCCGCGCGCACTCAGTCGCCGCCCTGCCCACCCCGGCCCCGGCCACGGCCCTCGCCTTGGTTGCCCTGGCCCTGCTGCTGAGCCTCCTGGCCCTGCTGCTGCTGCTGGCCCTGGCCGCCGCCGCCACCCTGGCGGAAGGCGCCCACATCCGGCGTGTTGCCCAGGGAACCACCGGCCGCCGTGGCGGCCGAGGCGGCCGAGGCGGACTGGCCAGCGGCGGCGGCGGCACTTGAGGCGGCCGCACCAAAGTCGCCCGCTGAGGCGGCGGCCGCGGCCGCCGAGGCCGCGCTCCCGGCCGCGCTGGCGGCGGAGGCGGCCGCGCTCGCACCGCCCGCTGTGGCGGCCGCCGCGGCCGCGCTCGCAGCCCCCCCACCCGCCGACGCGGCCGAGGCGGCCGCGGCACCGCCCGCCCCGCCCGTGGCGGCGCTGGCGCTGGCGGCGGCGGCGCCCCGGGCGGCCGCGGCTGCGGCCGCCGCGATGGCGCCCGTGTCAAACTGGTCGCGCCGCGCAAAGTCGGCCCAGTAGCCTGCGCGTTTTTGTGAGGTGTGGGTGTGATGTGAGTGCCAAACTGCCCATGTTCATCCCCACCCCACCCCCCCTCCTTCTTGCAGGCAACGCACGGGACGCCGAAGCCGCGGAGCTCGCCGCGGCCGCGTTGCCCGCCGCCGCGGCGGCAGCTGCAGCCGACGCCCAGCCAGCAGCGGCGGCGGTGGCGGCGGCCACACCAGGCGCGGAGGAGGCAGCCGCCGAGGCTGCAGAAGAAGCTGCGCCTGCCGCCGCCACTGCGCTGGAGGCCGCCCCGCCGCCTCCACTGGCGGCCGCCGATGCCGCGGCCGCCGCATCGCCCGCGGCTGATGCTGCGGCCGCGGCGGCGGAGGAAGCCTGCAACAATTTGCGTGGGGGGGCAAAGGTGACCGTGACGCCTGTGTGGAGGAGTGAGAGAGAGAGAAGAGAACGCGAGTTGTGTGTCGATTTTTTGTGTGTGTTGTGGTTTGGGGTCGGAGGGCCTAGGCCCCGGCCCCGCGCGCGTCCCTCCCAACCCACCCCCCGCCACAACGCACCGGGAGGGGCCCCAGTGTGGGCCAGGGCGGCCGTGGCCAGGAGGGCCAGCACGGATAAGACCAGGGTGGACTTCATATTTGGTGATGAGAGGGTAGGAGAAAAAAAAAGTGTGACTGGTGAAATCTCTCAAATCTCCTCCCTTGGCTAAACCCCCCTCACTCCTCCCCCCTCCTCCGCGCCCGCGCCTCCACCACCCTCGCCGCCTCCTCCACCGCCCTCCCCTCCCGGGCCGCGCTCCACCCCAGCAGCCCGGCCAGGCCGAGCGCGGCCGCGTCGGCGCCAAACGCGGGCTCCACGCCAAACAAGTCGATGATGGCTATCCCGCCCGTCGCGATGCAGAGGACCAGCCACACCCCGTACCGCAGGCTGGACCGGACTTCGGACGAGGCGGCCGTCACGATCGCAGACGCCGGGTCTGGCGGGTGGCGCGGCGAGGAGGAAGAGGAAGAGGGGGAGGGGGTGGAAGCAGCACCGCCGGCGGCACCAGCGCTGACCCGGGAGCCGGACGCGTCCGCTACGTCGCCCGGAAGGCGGGACAGGGCTGCCCGCATGCGGCTGGACGCGTCACCGGTGATACTGCTGCTGTTGCTGCTGCTGCTGGGGGGGGGCCTTGCCTGCTTGTCACTCGTCGTCGCCGCCTCCCCGCCCTTGTTCTTGTGCAGCCCCCCAAAAAAGAGGCCCTCACTCCGGGCGGCCGCCGTGTCCGCCTCAAACGCCTCCAACTCCGCCCGGTCCGCTTCAATGACCGCCCGCCGGGCGGCCAGCTCGGCTTCGGCCTCGTCGGCCAGGCGGTTGATGTTTGCCTGAGCGTGCGTGGATGGTGGAGGTGATGATTGAATGGGATGGAATGGAAAAATGGAGAGAGCAGGGGGGGGGAGGGGGGGAGGGGAGAGCGTCTCGCGGCCGTCGCGGCCTGCCGTCGCCACACTGCCATTCCAACCACACCCTCAAGAACGCTCCCTGGTCCAGGCGGGATGGGTGGGCTGCGGAGGAGTGGCCGCCAAAGGGCGTGCAAAGAGAGTGGGAAGAGCGCGGGTCGGGTCGGGGTCATGAATTCACGCCGTGCTCTCCAAATACTCACCAGCGCTGCGTCCAGCGCTGCCTCTCGGGCCTGCGCCGCTTCAGCGGCCATGGCCTCCGCTTCCGCCTTGATCTGAGGAGAAGGAGAGAAGAGAGCGAGAGAGAGACGTTGAGAGACGGAGAGGCATAAGCGCGGCCCCCGCTCCCAACCTCGGCCCCCCTCTCTCTTTCCATCCCATCTCTCGATCATATCTGACCTTTTCCGCGCTCGCGATCAGTTTCTCCTCCTCCCGGGCGACCAGTTCCTTGACCTCCTCTGCCCCGATCTGCAGGCGCAGCATGGCGGCCAGGCCGTCCTGGACGGACGGGTCGCCGGGAACGGGGGTGTCGGGGTCGTTGGGCGAGGAGGATGAGGCAGGGGGGAACGCAGACAACGGGGGGGTGCGAGGGGCAGGGCGTGCGCGGGCGCGCGGGCGTGGGCGCGCGGGCGCGGGTGCCCACCCGCGGGTGGCATGGCCGGGGAGGGTGCGGAGCATGGCGTGCGTGTGTGTGTGTGAGGGCGCGGCAGAGTGAGTCGCGAATCCGGCGAGTGAGAGACAGTGTGGCTTTTCGTGCTCACTCATACAAAAACGCAGGCTAGCGGCTGCCGCGCCACTCACGGCTCGGCTCCCTGTGCACCTCTCACTTGTTATCACCACAGCCGCCCAGCCCTACCTAGGGCGCGACACGGCCATGGGGTGCGTGGGGCGGGAGGAGGAAGGGGTGCGGGGTGCGGTTGCTGGCGGTGAGGACAAACCGACGGAAAAACAGCAACGCCCGAATTTAAAACACTGCGTGCCCCGCCCGCCGTGGGCGGGTGAGCCCCAGCGCCCGTCCACCCCACACTGCTTCACCCGGCAAGCCCACCAAAATGCCTGCCTGTCCCTTGGGCGGGCGTTGCCAGGGATTGGCCGCAAGCCGGTCGGGGCGGCGCACGACTGAGCACCGGCGCCGGCGCGTTTTTCCGAAATCACGCCGTCGGCGCCGGCTGCGCGTGCCGCGTGCCTCCATCCCATCGACCTCACACACCCCGCAACCGCCTCGCTCCTCTGCTTGCACGGCCAACTGACTCGGCGGCGGTGGGGGCGGGCGGCCCAATTGAGATCGGGCGGGGCGGCGTGGGTCGCGCGGGACTCTCTCTCTCTTTTTCATACTTCGGGCTCGGCCCCCCCCACCTTGGCGAGGGCGCGAGGGCGCGGCGGCACTCTCTCTCCCCCGCGCGCGCACGCCCACACCGCTCATCCTCAATTCTCACCGCCCACACACCGCGCAGTGACCCCGACCATTTGGCCGCCCTGCAATCCCTCCTGGCCCGCGCCAGCGCGGGCGGCGGCGGAGGAGGAGGCGGCACAGGCGCGGAGGCCGCCGGACCCAGCGCCGTCCCCGACCCGGCCGCCCTGGCCTCCGTCGCCAACCTGCTGGCCGCCTCCCTGCAACACCAGCACGAGCAGCAGCAGCAACAGCAGCATTACCAGCAGCAGCAGGCGCCACACCCTCCTCGCCCGGCCGCGCCCGGGCGCGCGTCCGGCCGGCCCAGCTCCAGCGGCGGCGGCGGAGGCGCCGCCGCCCCACCTGACGGCGGCCCGCACCGGCACTGCAACTGCAAGAACTCGCGCTGCCTGAAGCTGTACTGCGAATGCTTTGCGTCCGGTCGGTACTGCGTGGTGAGGAGAAAGAGAGAGAAGGAAGAGGGGAGAGAGAGAGAGGAGAGCACCGCGTGTGTCCACACACACCCAAAAACCCACACCCCTTCCTTACTCTCCATTTTTTTCATCAACCTCCCCCCCTACCGCCCGTTTGTTTTTTCCAGTCCTCATCCTGCAACTGCGTCAACTGCTGCAACAACCAGGGCTGTGAGGCCGTCCGCCAGGCCGCCGTAGAAGCCATCCTGGACCGCAACCCGGCCGCCTTTCGCCCCAAGATTGGTGCGGGCGGGGCGGGCGGGGGCGCCGCGGCCGCGGCCGCGGCGGGCGGGGGGGTCGCCGCCGGCGCCGCGCCGGCCGCTTCCCACGCCAAGGGCTGCAACTGCCGCAAGTCGCACTGCCTGAAGAAGTATTGCGAGTGCTTCCAGGCAGCCATCTACTGCGGCGGGCGGTGCAAGTGCGAGCGGTGCTTGAATTACCAGGGCTCGGCCGAGCGGGTGCGCCACCTGCCGCCCTATGCAGCCGAACGCTACGCCCTGGCCGCCGCGGAGGCGGGCAACCTGTGGCGGGGGTCGGCGGGCGCGGCCGCGGCGGCGGCGGTGTCTGCGGCGGCGACCCACCAGCAGGCGCGCGAGGCGGGGGGTGGCGGCGCCGGCGGGGCGGGCGGCTTGCTGGCGGGCGCGGCGCGGCGGGCAGGCGGCGGCGGCGGCGGAGGGGGCCCCTCGGCGGCCGCCCCCTTCCCGCCTCACCAGTTCCCACCGTACGCGCCGCCGACCAACCGGCGGTCCGGGTCCCGCCGATCCGGCACCCGCCTGACGGCCTCGCAGGTGGCGCAGGCCGCGCACGCGGCGGCGGCCGCCCAGGTCGCCGCCCAGGCGGCAGGCGGCGCGGGCGGCGCGGGTGGGCTGCTGGTGATGATGGGCGGCCCTGGCAGGGGCCCGCTGCCGCCTGGCGCCGCCGCCCGGGCCGACCCGCGCCCCGCCGAGGCGGCCGCGAGCGCGGGGGCGGCGACCTTCGCCGCCCTCAGCCGGCTCGGGGGCGGGAGCGGCGGCGGCGGTGGCGCCCACCAGAACGACCCGGGCGCGGCGGTCGCGGCCGCGATGCTCGGCCTGCTCGGGGCGGGGGGCGGGGGTGGTGCCTGGGGCGGCGGCGGCGGCGGCGGCGGCGGCCACCCCGCGCCCCCGCCCCTCCACCCGGCCGCCCTGGCCGCCGCCGCCCACGGCCTGCCACCCCCGCCACCCTTCGCCCCGGGCGCCGCCCCGCCGCCCCTGGTCGACCCGGCCACCTACGTGGCCCGGGAGCTGGCCGCGCTGGAGCGGGTGGGCGACGTCGCGGCGGCCGTGCTGGCGGAAGTGGTGGCCGGCCTGGCGGGGCGGCGGCGCCGCGATGATGCGGCCGCGGCGGCGGCGGCGGCGGCTGGTCGCCCGCGGGAGGAGGGCGGTAGCGTGGAGGGTGCCCCCGCGCCCAAGCGGGCCAAGGGCGGGCTGACCGCGCTGCCGCCGCGTGAATGAGATGATGAAGGTTGAGAATTTTTCTCAAACCTTCACCTACATTTGCTTCCCTCCACCTGCCTGCCTCCTCGTGCCTCTCCTTTTTGCCTTGTTCCCTCCTCTGAAATGGGAGTGCAAGATTGATGTGAGCATGCGTGTGGTGTCGTGTGTGCGAGTGTATTGTGCGGCGGGAAGGGAGAGAGTGCTCGCTTTGTTGAGAGAGCCTTCGTAGTTTAGAACCAAAACTTGACAAAAGAGACTTCGCCTCTCGCTCACTGCACCGCCGTGTGCCTGCGGGTCCTACACACAGGACCCCGCGCGGTCAATGCACACGCCACCGCCCTCGCGCCCCCTGACCAGTCGCCAGACAGTGGCAGGGTCCCACATTCTGGGACCAGGCGGGCCTTGAGCTCGCTCTCGCGGCGCGCGTGAGAAGACAGAGCGGCAACGCATGCGCTCGCTCTCCAACCCTCAAAAACGCTTCCCGCCTGGAGAGAGGACGGCGCACCACACGGCGCCCCCGCACGCCTTGTTTCACCACCACCCGAACCCCACCACCACGCCCCCTTACACCATGGCGGACCAGCGCCTGGCCGCCAAGCGCATCCCGGGCACCGGCTTCCTGGTCGACGGCTTCCGCTTCCAGGCGACGCCCGGCGTGACCGCCTTTTTCCTCACGCACGCCCACTCCGACCACACGACGGGGCTGGGGCGGGGGTTCGGCACGCGCGTGCCCCGCGGTCACGACGAGGCGGTGACCGGCTCGCCCTGGGTCCCGGCCCCCCTGTACGCCTCGCCCGCCACGGCCGCCCTCATCATCCACGACACGCCCCGGGTCGACCCAGCGGCGGTGGTGTACCTACCCCTGGGCGTGGCGACGCCGGTCCCGGACGGGGAGGGCCGGCCGCCCGTGGTGGTGACCGCCCTGTGCGCCAACCACTGCCCGGGGGCGGTCGTCCTGGTCTTTGACGTGCCCGCGGCAGAGGAGGAGGGGGCGAAGGGTGGGGTGCGGAGGTGCGGAGGGGTAGAAGCCGCAGGCGCCGTCGCCGTCGCCGTCGCCCGGGGCCCGGGGCCCCGCCCGACCGACCCCGCCCCCTCCTCCGACCCGACCGCCCGCCCCCTCCACCCCGCCCGCATCGTCCACACCGGCGACTTTAGGTACCACCCGGCCCTGGCGGAGCACCCCTGCTTCTCCAGCCCGACCGCGCCCCGGGTGGACCTGCTGCTCCTGGACACGACGTACGCCGCCCCCGCCCACGCCTTCCCGCCCCAGGCCGACGCGGTGGCTGCGGCGGTGGTGGTGATGGCGGCCGAAGCCGGGGTCCGCGTCGGCGGCGCGCCCGGACACCCAGGCTCCTCTGCCTCCCCTCTCCCACCCCCGCCCGCCTGCCTAGGCCCTCTTTTCGTTGTTGGCTCCTACCGCATCGGCAAGGAACGCTTTTACCTGGGCGCCGCGGCCGCCCTGGGGTGGCGGGTGTGGGTGGACAGGGACCGGGCGGACCGGCTTCGCCGGGTGGGGCTGGTGGATAGGAGCGGGCGCCTCATGCCCGGCGCGCTCGGCCCGGCCGCGGCCGGCATTGCCCACCTCCTCCTCGCCCACGACCCCTCCCCGCCCGTCCTGTGCTCCGACCCGGCCGCCGCCCGCATCCACGTCGTGCCGATGGGCGGCGCCCTCAGTCCGCCGGCGCTGCGGGCCCGCCTGGCGGCGGGGCGGGGCCGGTGGGACCGGGTTGTCGGCATCCGGCCGACGGGGTGGGCGCACAGGGGAGGCGGAGGGGGCGGGCGGGGCGGGAAGCAGGGAGGCAGCGGGGGGGGGGGTGGCGGTGGCGCCCAACCCCCACCCCCACCCCCAGCCCTTCGGCCCCGCCCCATCCCGGGCGGCCCGGGCGTCGTCACGTACGCGATCCCATATTCCGAGCACTCCTCCTTCAGCGAGCTGTGCGCGGCGGTCGCCGCCTTTCGCCCGCGCACCCTCATCCCGACGGTGGGCGCGACCACGCCCGCGGCCCGGGCCACCCTGCTGGCCCGCTTTGCGGACGGGCTGGCGCCTGACGGGCCGACGGCTGTGGCGGCGGCCCGGAGGCGGGTGACGCACTATTTCAGCCGCCAGGCGGAGGGGGGGGCGGCCAACCCAGCCGCCACCACCATGGCCACCACCGCCGCCGCTCCACCACCGCGGACGCCCACCTCCCCGCCCGCGGACACCGAGAATGCGGTGCCCGGTGTAAAAGCCGAAGCGGGCGTGGCTGGGGAGGCGGCAGCGCCTAAGCCGCCGCCGCTGAAGCGGGAGGCCGAGGATGAGGCAGACGACGGGTGGGGGCCGGAGCTCGAGGCCGACGCCTGGGCGGCCGGGGCGCCTCCGCCTCCACCACCGCCACCTGATGGTCAAGCACTTCCATTTGACCTGGCCGGTGTCGACCCCGCCCAGCAGGAGTCGCTGTGGGCGGCCGCGGTCGCGCGCGGGCGGGCCGGGCCGGGCGGGTCGCCGGCCGCCGCGGCCGCTGCCAAACGGGCGAGGCGGCAGCTGACGCTGGCCGGGTTTGTGGGGAAGGCGGGTTAGGAGGAGGGAGGGAGGGGAGGCGCGTAGCCCACGCACCGGGCGCGTGTGTGTGCGTGCGTGTGTGTGTGTGTGTAGGGCGTGGTGGAGAGAGAGATAGAGAGACGGGGGTGGGGGTGGTGTTTTTTTTAGACCTCCTCAGCATTAGCATGACGCACTCTCCTCAATAATGCCTCCCCACCCCATGCCCACCCTCCCTCCCCTTGTGGTACAGCGTCAACAACGCCAGCGCGCCATACAGTAGCCCGCACGGGTACGCAATCAACGCCCGGTGCGGCCGCAAGGCGGGCGCCCGGGCCGACACCAGGGCCGCCGCCGAGAGCGCCCCCCACCCGGCCCCGCCGCACACCAGCGCGCGCGCGGCCCCGCCCGCCCCGCCGCCCGGCGCCCGGGGCAGGAGCAGGGCCGCCGCGGACGAGACCACCAGGGGAAGCAAGCCGTACCCGACCTGGCAGGTCGTGTCGTACAGGCCGATGCCCGGCCCGGCGCCGGAGGCGGAGGCGGAGGCGGAGGCGGACGACCCGCCACCCTCGGCCGCCGCGGCGGACGCCAGGGCGGCCGCGACCGCCCAGACGGCGGCCGACCCGGCCACCGTCCAGCCCAGGATAACCCCAAAATGGAGCTTGGATGTCTATTGATGTTGCGTGTGGGTGGGTGGGTGGGCGTGTGAGGAGAGAGGCGTGCGCGTGTGCTAGCTCTCTCTATTTTAAAAAAAAAAACATCACCCCCTTCGCACCAGCAGGTGCACCGCCCCAAGCGCGGCCGCAAACAGCAGGGGCCCGCCCAGGTCGGGCGCCTCCGCGCCCGCCGCCCGGGGTCGGCACGTCAGCACGGCTGCGGACTTGCGCAGGATGGACGGCAGGTCGATGCCGAGCTCTGTGTGCCGTGATGGAAAAAAGTGGAGAGAAGGTTGAGAGTCGTGCGCGTGATGGAAAAAAGTGGAGAGAAGGTTGAGAGCGTCGTGCGCGTTTGCGCCACCCTCCGCGCACCTCCCCCTCTCCCTCCTTCATCTCTCGCCTTCCAACAACGGCGGCTCGTCCTCGTAATTGGGCCGCCCGCTGCCACCGACCGAGCCGCCCACCGGCGGCGGCGGGGCGGTCCCGCCGCCGTAGGCGCCGCCACCGTAGGCGTAGGGCGGGGGCGGGGGCATTTGCCCGCCACCGCCGCCGTACGCGCCCGGCGGGGGCGCGCCGTATGAGGTCTCGACCCATTGGACGCCGCCACCGCCGGGGGGGGGTGGGGGCAGCAGGGCGCCGCCGCCGTACAGCGAGTACTCCGACATTGGGGATGGACAGGAGAAAAACAATAAAAACGACCGGCGCTGTGAGCGGTCACTCCAATTTCCGACTTCCTCTTCGCCTCCGCTTGCTGCGCTCCGCATGACCTCACCCTCCGCCCCGCTCCCCAAGGGCGGGTCCGCCGCCTTTGACAGCCTGCGCAAGAGCCTGTCCGGCGCGTCGCCCTACATGGACGGCGACGAGAGCGACGACGGGTGAGGGAGGCAGAGGCCGAGAGAATTCAAAGCAAGCAGCGAGCGCCAGCCAGATGCACCCGTCGCGGGGCACCCGGCAGGGGGACCAGAGCGCCCGCCTGGGCACGCGTATAGCGTGGCGGCACTGCTGATCCGCCTGCCTGGCCCGGGAGATTGCACTGAAAAAAAGAAGAACCGCCCCCCCCACACCCCCCCGCCTCTTGAACGCGAGCGAGGCGCAGCTGTCTCTCTCACCGACCTTCCTCCCTCCTCCTCTCTCATCAACCACAAACAGTACCTCCCGCCTCCGCCTGCCGGCCTGGCCGGACAAGCCCAATATGCCGCCGCCGAAAGCGATAGCGACGCAAGCTGCGCGCAAGGCGGCGGTGGTGACGGCAACGACCGCCACCACCAGCCGCCTGGCCCCCGGCGCACCCGCTCTAGCGCCCGCGTTGGCTGCCGACCAGCCCCCACCGGGCTCCGCCTCGGCCTTTGCGGCCTGGCGGGCGGTGTCCGCCGTGGGCGCGACCTCCACGGACTGGGACGGGGCGGCTCCGCCCGCGCCGTCCCTGCCCGACGGGGCGGCCAGCCTGGCCGCCCGGGTGGCCGCCCTGGAACGCTTGACCAGCGCGGGTGGTGGCCTTGGTGCGGGTGGCTTGCCTGCCACGCCTGGCCTGCTGACGGCCACCACGCCCGCGCCGGCGACTGCAGCGGCCGCGCCCGGCCCCAGCCCCAGCCCGGCCATCCGGGCCGCGTCCGCGTCCGCGACCAAGGCCGCGGTCGCCCGGTGGGAGGAAACGATATGGGCCGCGGCTGCGGCGGCCGCACCCGCCTCCTCGTCCTCGCCCTCCGTCTCTGGCGGCGGCCGCGGCGCGTCCGGGTCCGGCGGCCGGCGGCAGCCATCCCCCGCGGCCGTGTCGACAAGCAGCGGGCACGTCCTTTCCGCCCGGCGGCGGTGGGCGGAACCCCGGACCAGGACGGGCGGGGGTGGGGCGGCCTCGGCTGGCACGGCGGCCAAGGGGCCGTGGGCGCCGACGGCGGCGACTACGGTCGCGCCCTCAGCTGCGGCAGTTGCAGCGGCGGCCATTGAGGAGGCTGCTGCTGTCGTTGATGCACCTGCGCCTGCCCCTGCAGCGCCGCCACCAACCCGCCCCCTCCCCCCACCATCCTCCTCCCTGGGCCCGGCCTCCTCCAGTGCCGTCGCGATCGCAGCAGCCAGCGTGGCCGCTGCAGCAGTCGTCACGGTGGCCGCCTTTGCGGCGGCCGTGTCCCCGCGGGCGGCCCGCCTGCTGCGCGCTCCGTTGGGAGATGCGACCAACACGGTCGCCAACGCGCCTGCTGCTCCGGGTGAGCCGGCGGCGAAAAAGGCTGAGGTGGTGGCCACCACCTGCCCAGAGGAAGGAAAAGCTACCTCCGTGGTTGTTGAGGAGGAGGGCGTGGCGGTGGCGATGGCTGCCGTCGCGCCGCCTGCTGCCCCCACCCGCTCCACCTCTAGTGTATCTGGGCGGTCCGCCGAATCGCTGGCGGACGCCCTGGACGACGCCGCGTCCGTGCCGCCCCCGCCGCCGGCGGCGGGGGTGGTGGTTGAGCAGGAGTTCAAGGTTGAGGTCGAGGTAGAGGTCGAGGTTGAGGTCGAGGTTGAGGAGGGCCAAGCCACGCCTGCCTCCCGTTCCCACCTCTTGACCGCCCGGGCCGCGGTCGGCATGTGTCTGCTGGCGACGGTGGCGGCTGGGGCAATAACAGCCGGGGTGGCCGTGCGTTCGGCGGTCGCCGTTCCGGCTGCCCCGGCCGCGCCCCGCCCGGCCAGCGTCCTGGTAAGTGGGGGCAAGGCTCGCCGCCCGCCGCCTTCTGTCGTCACTGCCGCCGCTCGCAAGCAGGCGGACGCCGTTGCGGCCCCCCTGGCAGTTCCCAAGCCAGCCGTGGCAGCCATGGTGAAGAAGGAGCAGGAGCCCAGGCAGCAGGAGCAGCAGCCACCAAAGCCCCTGCCGACCGCCCGCCTGGCCCCGCCACCACCACCGTCGAAGGCGCGGGCCGCGCAGCAGCCTGTGCCCGCCAAGGCAGTGGTGGCACCGCCCAGTGCTTCAGTTGCTGACCAAGCCCGTGCGTGGATGGCCCGGGCGATGACGCTGGCCCCACCGCCGCCGCCGCCAAAGGCGCGGGCCCTGTGGTGGCCGCTGGCTGTGGTGGGCGTGCTGGTGGTGGCCGTTGTGCGGGCGCTGGTGACGCGGGTACGTGCCATGGCTATGGTTGCCGCGGCTGCGGCCGCTGCACCGCCTCCTGCGACTCGCCGGGCGACCCGGCGGACGGCGACGGCGACGGCGACGGCGACGGCGACGGCAACGGCGGCCACGCCCGCCACCCGGCGCGTGCGCTCTCGGTCCCGGCCGGCCGCTGCTCGGGGCACGGTCGCCGCCGCCGCAACGGCCACGCCGGCGGCGCGGTCACGCCGGACGGCGGTGACGGTGGAGGAGCCTACAGTGAGGACGCGTACCCGGAGCGGGCGGGGTGTGGCGCTGGGATGAAAAGGTGTGGATGGGACGGAGAGGGGAGGGATGGATGGAAAGAGGCACTGCGGCCGCTCTTGGGATGTTCAAGTGCCGCGGGCGAGTGTGTGTGTTTGCATACATCGGTGTGTGCGTGTGCGTGTGTGTGCTTGTGTGTGCGTGTGTGTGTGTGTGTGTGTGTGTGTGTGTGTGTGTGTGTGTGTGTGTGTGTGTGTGTGTGTGTGTGTGTGTGTGTGTGTGTGTGTGTGGAGAAAGGTCGAGGTGGCAAACACCGGCCCACACTCAAAAAACCAACACAATGCTCACAGGCGTCGCCCCTTCACTCCTCCCATCCTTCACCCCGCTCTCGCCGGATGATGCAGTCCCGCCAGGGCCTTCTGCCACTGACGTATTAGACCTGGTGCGGCTGGGCAGCGCGGAAGGCGTGATGGAAGCGCAGGTGAGAAGAGAGATGATAGAGAGAGACGCGCGCCCCGTCGGCCCGCTCTCATCTCTAGACTTGACCACCCTCTCACCCACTCCCATTCCCACAGCTCGCCGCCCTGCGGGACCACATGCGGGAAGCCGTACCCCTGGGCGCCCGCCCGGGCGGTGGCGGTGGTGGAGGTGACGACGGCGGCGCCAGCGATGACGACGGCGGCGAGGGGCCCGGCCTGGAAGAGGTACGAACAAAATTGTGATGAGGGAATGGTGAGGCGGGCGCTCCCCTCTCGATCACGCGTCTCTCAACCCTCTTTCCTTCCCAGGTCGACGATGACGACGGCGTCGATGACGATGACGGCGGAGACGACGACGAAGACCTCCTGGACGACGACGAAGGCTTTGACGATGATGACGACCTGGACGCCTCGTTCGGGGACGGTGGCGGCGGGGGCGGGGGCAGCCCGGATGGCAGCGCCTGGTTTGGAGACGCCGGCGGCGGCGGCAACACGGGGGGTACGGGAGCAGGCGAGATGAGCATGTAAAAGAGGGGCTAGTGGTTCAGTTGACGTGTGTGACCGGGCGGCCTCAGGTCTACCATCTCATTCCCGCATTTCAGGGGAGAGTTGAGGGGCGAGAGAGAGAGAGAGCAGAGAGAGGGGGGGTCACTGCTCTCGCCTCAATGACCTCCTCCTCCACCACCCCCGGTGAGATCATCACCCTCCAGTTTGGAGCCGCCGCCAACTATGCTGGGGCGCACTGGTGGAACCTGCAGGTGTGGAGAGAGTGAGAAGAGAGAAAAAGAGAGCGCTCTGTATCTAGCCCGCGCTCTCAATGCGTCTCCCTCCCATCACATCATCACAGGACGAGCTCCTCGGCATTGAGGCGGGCGCCGAGACAGAAGGAGACCGCCTGGCCGCGGCCGCCTTTGACCCGACCGTGCTGTGGGCGGAAGGGAGGGCGGTGCGTTTGAGAGGGAGGAGAGCAGTGCGCCCGGGCGCAACCCCAGCCCTCCCCCCCCCCACTCACGTTTTCTCCTCTCTGTCTCCCAGGCGACCTCCGCCGCCGCGTCCGCCCCCTCCTTCACCCCGCGCCTCCTCATCTTTGAGGAGCGGGAAAGCCTGGGCGTCGGCTTGGGCAATGGCAACGTGGTTTCGTCCGCTGCCGCAAATTCCCTGGACGCCTGGGCAGGTCTTGTAACACGTACAATCCTCCCTCCACTTCCTCCTTCCCCCTGGACAACTGCCCTGGCGGACGAGTCCGATGCCGCCACCGACCTGGCCGCCGCGGCGTCCGCCCTGTCTCTGGACGGCGGCATCACCGCCTGGCCCGACTTCTTGAAGGCCCCCATCCCGCCCGCCTGCCTGGCGCCCGTGTGCCCGGCCTGGCCCCGGCGAGGCGGCGGGGCGAGCGGGTGGGGCCCGCCCGGTGGGGAGGGCGAGGGCGAGGCTGGCGCCACCGCGGCGGAGGGCGTGCGGCGCCTGGCTGAAGCCTGTGACCGCCTTCAGGGCATCACGCTCCTGGTGGATGACACGGGCGGGTGGGGCGCGGCGGCGGCCGCCGCCCTGGGCGCGATCGCGGAGGGCGGGGCGGTGGGTGAGCGCGCGCCGCGCCTGGTCGGCGCGGTCCGCCCCGCAGGGTGGTGGGCAGCGCCGGCACGTGGCGCCTGCCCGGATATGGCCTCCCGGACGGCCGCCTGCGCGGCGTCGGCTGCCTTCCTGGCTCCCCTGGCCGACGTGTTCATCCCCTTTGACCTGCCCCCCGGGACGGGCGGCGGGAGCGCCAACACCGCCCCCCCCCCCTCCCCCTCCTCGCCGGCCGGCCTGTTCCGGGCGGGCGCGGCGGCCGCGGCGGCGTGGGAGGGCCTGACCACGCCCGCGCGCCTGGTGCGGGGCGGGCCGGCGGCGTCTGCGTGCACCGGCGCCGCCGACCTGGCGTCCCTAGCATCCCTGGTGGCCGGCCCGCGCGGGCACAACCGGTGGGGCTGGCTGGCAGCCGGCCTGCCCGCGGCCGGGGCGCCGCCGCCAGCACCGCCAGGGGGCGAGGCGCCGCGCCCGCCCGCCCGCCCGCCTCATCCGCCCTTCACGGCCGCAGCAGTCACCTCCTGGACAGCCCGTATCCCGCCGCCCGACGGCTCGCGGGCGCGGGCGCTGTTGGCGGAGTCGGTCGTGTGGCGGGGGCCGACCGCCGCCGGCGGGCGTCCCTTGCCCCTGGCCGCCGCCGCGGAGGCGCTGGACGCCGCCCTGGGCGCCGAGGCGGCCGCCGACGCACGCACGGCCGCGGGGGGGGTGGCCGTCCGCCACCGGTGCCTGGCGCTGCAGGCCCTAGCGCTGCCGCTGCCCTGGCCGGCCGGCTTTCCACGGTCGCCTGCACCCCCAGCGGCCTCGGCTCCCCTGCTGACCCGGCTGGCGTGCGTGCGAGGCGTCGGGGCGGCCCGGGCGGCCGCGGCCAAGGATTTGGCTCGCGCTGCCGCCACCGCGCCTGGCCGGGTCGCCCTGGGCCCGGCGGGCGTGGATGCGGACGCCCTGGCGGACGGGCTAGAGAGCCTAGGAGAGCGAGGGGGCGGGAGTTCGTCGGATGATGATTGGTGACAGTGTGACACACCTCGCCTCGCAGTTTCACACACACGCGCGCGCTCTCCCGTCCATCGCTCTCTCATCTAACGCAAACACGATTCTCACACCTGCCCATCCTCTTCCACGGCCACCCGCACCCCCGGGTAAATGCAGTTGAAGCAGGCAATCGCGTGCGGAATGGCGATGGCGGCCGTCGCGTCCGCCGCGGCCGCCGCCGCGCCTGCCGGGCCTGGCGGGCCGGCGGCCCGGGCGGCTGCGGTGGCCGCCACGGCAGCGGCCGCCCGGCCGCAGGCGTCTCCCAGCGCCGCACCCGCCGCAGCGCCCGCGGACGGCGGCGCACACGCCCGCAAGTCGTTCAGGGCGGCGACCAGGCCATTGGCCAGGCGGGCGACGGGCGGGTGGGCAAGCAACTCGCAGGGCGGCGGTGGAGGCGGCGTGGCCGTGGAGGTGGCGGCGTCCGTCGCCGGTGTCGCCGCCAGCGCGGGGGGCAACGCCCCTGGCGGCAGGGCGACCCAGGCGTGCGAGTCCAGGGATGCCTCGAAGCCGGCGACCGCGCCGTCCAGGCCCGCGGCAAAGGCGCCCAGGGCGGCGCCCTCGAAAAGCGGGGCCAGCGCGGGCCGCCAGTCCGCGCCCGCCCGCCCCAGGGACGCGCCCGCGTAGGATGCGTGCTCCCAGGCGGCCGCCAGGGCGGCGCCCCCGCCCCCACCCGCGGCTGGGAGGGAGGCGGCAGAGGAGGTGGAGGAGGGGGTTGCCGCACCGCATGCCGCCACGGCCGGCAGCGCGCCCACCAACAGCTCCAAGTATGTCCCCACCCGGGCCGCCATCCAGGCCGCCAGGTCGGACGCCGGGGTGCCAGCACCACCAGCCCCGGCCGCCGCCGCACCCCCCCCCCCGTCCGGGAAGACCGCCCGGAACTGCATGGCCACATCAAACAGGGCCAGGCGGTGGCTGTCGGTCAGGGCTTTCACGTACGCGGTGGCGGCCGTGGTGCCGGCGGCGCCGGTGGCCGCCGCCGCGCCGGGTAAGGCTGACGCGGACAGGGCGGCAATGGCCCCATCCAGGGCGGACCCCCGGGCGGCCAGGAAGGCGGCCCGCAGGCCGGCCGCCCCGCCCTCCAGCCCGGCCCGCCGCAGGTGGCCGACCCCCGCCAGGCAGTCCGCCAGGGACAGGCCGGGGGCGGCCAGGCGGGCCCGGACCGCGTCCGACGCGGCGTGGGCGGCCTCCCCTGCCTGGGCGTCCAGGGCCACGGCGGCGGGCAGGTCCGGGTGCAGGCGGGCCGCCCGGGCGGCGACGGCGCGGAGGGCGAGCGCGACGCCTGGCGCGCCCGCGCGGGCCGCCGCGGCCGCCGCGTCCGGCGCGTCCAGCAACGCGCCCAGCGCATCCACAGACGCACGTAGCCTGCTGTCCTCTGCCATCCGCCCAGCCAGCCCCGGCCCGGCCCGGGCCGCCCCCTCGGCCGCGTCCGCGACGGCCGGCAGGGCTGCACAAAGGCGGGCGGCCGCTTTCGAGGCGGCCGCCAGGCCATCGGCCGCGGCGTCCAGGGCGGCCGCCGCGGCGGGAAAGGCGCCCCTGTGGGCGAGGGCTGATTCCAAGGCGGCGCGGTCCAGGCGGTCAGCCTCGGCCTTCAGCAGGGCGGGCTCGCGGGCGAGGCGGTCGAAACTGGAGAAATATGAGGAGGTTGATTTTGAATGGGTCGTCCTTTTTGCTCTCTCTCTCTCTCCTCCTCTCAGCTCCCTCCTTTTCTTTTTCTCTTACCTATACTCCAGGAGTTCGGCAAAATAGGCATCCGCCGTCGGGGTGGGCGGGGTGGTAGTGGGCGGCGGGGCGGGCGGCGAGCGATCGGAAGAAGGAAGGGAGCGGGCATTCGCGGCGTCCGCCGCGGCGGTGGCGGTGGTCATTTGGGCGCGTGCGAGCGTGTGGGCGTATGGGCGTGAGTTTTCAACGTACATGTGGTTGGTGGGATCAGCGCCCCCGCGTCTTATTTTGCGCTGTGGGCGTGCGGAGAGAGCGAGAATGAGAAAGCAAGGAAAGACTCTCTCCCTCGTTTGTCTCTTGAAAAAATAGCTTGGGAATGATGGCTTGCACGTTATTTTATCCGCGTCTCTCACGCAAGCACACACACACACACACACACACACACACACACGTTCCACGCCCAAAAAGAATTGATGGCGCGGAGAAAAAAAAAAGTGAGGGGGTTGTCGTTGAAAAGGGGATAGCGAGCGGGAGGGCCGCGGGTTTGCGCCAGGGAGGCAGGGACCACCCTTGAACCTCTTTTCGCTTCTCCTTTGTCTCACACCGACACCCAAATATCTCTACTCGCTCACAGACGGGAGCCGACCCTGCCGCGCCCCGTCAGCCGCCCCTCACACACAGAACCCCCAAACAGAAGAGGATAATTAAAGGGACTTCCATCCGTCCCCCATTGCACGAAAAGCACGCATCCCCCTCGCTCAGAAGGGCAGCAGGTTGGCGTCCTCGGCGGGCACGATGTGCGTCTCGACCAGGCCCCGCCAGATGGTGACGTGGTCGACCTCCTCCTGGGCGGCAAACCCGGCCCACCCAAACATGGCCAGGCGCCCGTTGTTGAGCTCCTTGGTCTTCAGGTCGTAAGCCTCCTGCGAGTCCGCGTCGGCCGGGAACAGGCCGAGCGGGTCGAAGCCGATCTCGCCCGGCGCGTAGTCGTCCCGCATCTGGTTCTTGGTGGTGGCGGCCTTGGGGTCGTTCCACCCGATGCGCGCGCGGCGGAGCTCCCAGGCGCCGATGGCGATGAGCACAATCTCCCAGAACTGGGGGAAGATGCCCTCCACCTCCTGGAAGTGGCGGAAGGCGGGGCCGCCCTCGGAGGGGAAGATGGGGTGCCACTCCTCCTGGAGGACCCAGCCCAGGGTGGCCAGCATGGCGACCCGGCCGTGGGTGACCTCGGCCTCCCGGAAGCGCTTGGCCTCAGAGACGGAGAAGCCCTTAGAGTTGGCAAAGCCAAACGGGTCCCAGAAGGACTCGCCGGGGACGCCCGTCGGGGCGCAGATGCCGGGCAGGGTGAGCATGTAGTCCTTGCCGGGGGAGGAGGTGACGACGGACTGTGTGCGTGTGCGTGTGCGTGCGTGTGCGTGTGCTTGTGAGTGCAGGGAGCATGGGTGGAGGAAGGACAAAAAGGGAGCAGTTTCCCCCTGTGGCTGAGAGCTGCCCACCCTGACGCGGGGCGGCGCTGAGCGCGTGTGCCCGCGACCTTCCTCCCGCCCGCCACGGCGTCCGGGCGCACCCACACCACAACATCCCACCAGGGCCGGCCAGGATCCATCCCTGCCTCTCTCGCAAGGCGTGTGGGGTCGGCCCAGGCAGGTCCCCGGCCCGGGGCGGGCGGGTTTCTGGGCACCAAGCAGATACACGTTTGAGAAGACAGGGAAGCGCCCCGCGCGCGCCGCCCTCCCAACCCTTGCCCGCGCCGGCACTCCCACGCAGCCGCGGTATGCGTCCGATTCCGTCATTCATGCGACGGTGCGGAGTGTCAGGCATGGGGGTGGGAGGCGTTAGCAGCAGCGCTTCCATTCCCTTCTTCCTTATCTCCAACACAAACACCCTAGCCGACGGCCTCCGCGCGGGGGGGACGCGGAGCGGGAATAGCCAGTCCACCTCCACAGATGCCTGCTCCATGTATCTGGCTAGGCTCTGGCGCACTCACACCGCCCATCCCGCCCCGGTCCCTCCCTCCCGCACGCTATTTTGTTTTTTCGTTTTTTGTTCTCTCTCACCTTCTGCGCGGACGTCTTGGCGGCGGACGTGATGACCGTGTTGCGGCCGGCGCGGGCCGCCGCCCGAGGGGCGACGACCGCGGGGGTCGTGGTCTGGCGGGCCAGGGCGGCGGACATGG
>Ga0315287_10001419_pt1 | contig 22004 bp, 26 predicted proteins | sample YL17G11_0_MG_FD_205037 | JGI IMG/M metagenome (GOLD analysis project Ga0315287, IMG submission 205037) | Sediment microbial communities from Yellowstone Lake, YNP, Wyoming, USA - YL17G11_0 | ecosystem: Environmental > Aquatic > Freshwater > Lake > Sediment | place: USA: Wyoming | collected...
GACCGCCCGTCAGAGGAAGAACGCACCGGCCGCAGCCACGGCCGCGCCGGCCGTGCGCAACGCGCGGTGGGCCCGGTTCCAGCGTTGGATCAGGCCGACCCCGATACCGGCGGCGTCGAGCAGGCCCATCGCACGGACGAGCGCCATCACGAGCGGAAAGAGCCTTGTCGATCATCGCATCGCCCCCAGCAGCACGAGCGTGCGCTGGATCGTCCAATACGCGCCGAGCGTCCCCACGACGTAGCCCGGCAGCCGCGCCACCGCGGTCGGCCAGTGCACTTCGAGCACGCGGAACGCGCGCTCGAGCAGCACGACCAGCAGCACGAAGGCGATCTGCCCGAGCTCGACGCCAACGTTGAAGAGCAGCAGCGCCAGCGGGATCTCGGCCTTGGGCAGCCCGAGCGCCACGAGCCCGCTGGCGAAGCCGAAGCCGTGCAGCAGCCCGAACGCGAAGGCCACGACCCATGGGTGGCGGATGGTGAAGCTCGTCTCCCCGCGCCAGGCGCGGACGATCTCGGGGCCGAGGAACAGGATGGACAGCGCGATCGCCGCATTGAGCGGTAGCAGCGGCGCCGACGCGTACCCGAGCGTGGCGAGCGCGAGCGTGATGCTGTGGGCCACGGTGAACGCGGTGATGGTCTTCACCAGCATCCAGCGGTCGCGGACGATCAGCAGCAGCCCGAGCACGAACAGCAGGTGGTCGACGCCGAGCACGATGTGCAGGATGCCGAGCTGCAGGTAACCCAGCGAGCGTTCCACGGCATTGGTGACGCCGCCGAAGGTCACCGCCGGCGTCGTCGGGCGCAGCAGGTGGCTTTCGAGGCGGCCGTCGGCATGGTTCACGCGCACGAGCACGTCGGTGATCGTGGCTTCGAGCCCGGCGATGGTGATCGTCTTCCCGGCGAGCCCTCCCGCGCAGCTGAGCGTGCCGCGCACGATGAGGGCGCCCGGCGAGAGCTGCTCCTGGCCGGGCATTGCGAACCGGCATTCCGGCGGCACGATCGGCGCGATTGCGATCTCGACCTCGCCGCCGACCGGCTTTTTCCAGAGGAACGCATACGTATCGGGCGCGGTCTCGGTGAGCTCCAGAAAACCGGGGCGCGTCTCGTGCGCGAGCGCGGCGTGAGCGCCCGCGAACGCGACAACGAGGCAGAGCCGCAACGCGAGGCGGCGCATCACTTCGCCGCGCTCCCGCCGGGCGCACCGGCCTTGACGGACGCCGCGCCCGCCTTCTCGACGGTGACCGCGTAGTTGGCGAGGAAGCGATCGTAGAGCGCCTGCAACTGCGTCTTCCGACGCTCGGCCTGCACCTCGCGCTCGACCAGCGGGCGCACGGCGGCAAGTTCGGGCGTGCCGCCCGCCACGCGCTCGCGCACGAACACGAGGTGCAGGCCGTACGACGATTCGATCGGGCCGCTCCACTGTCCGGGCTCGAGCTTCGCCGCACGCTCCGCGAAGTCCTGCCCGAACGCCCGCGCGACCTCGCGCAAGGGCGCGAGCGGAAGCTCCGGCGGCAGCATGGTCGCGTCGCCCATGCGGTCGGTGGCGGCGTCGGGTCCGGCGGCACGCAGTTGCGCGAGGAGTTTCTCGGCGTCGGCGCGCGCCGCGTTGCCGCGCCGATCGGGATTGACGTACACCTGCCGCAAGGCGACCTCCGTCTCGACGCGCAGCGCATCGGGATGCCGGTCCATCCACGCCTTGATCTCGGCGTCGGTGGAAGGGACCGCCGCGCCAGCCTCGTCCACGAGCAGGAACTCGAGCTTCTGGCGCAGGCGCCGCCGGATCACGGTGTCGTCGCGGTCGAGACCCATCGCGACAGCCTCGCGCGCGGCGATCTCGTCCTTCACGTAGTCGTCGATCAGTCCCTTCAACTCGGCGTCGGTCGGCGGTCGCTGCCAGGCACGCGTGAACCCGGTGGTGAGGTGATTGATCAACCCGCCGGTGATGACGATCCGGTGGTTGCCCGTGCCGCCGCCCTGCCACGAGAAGAACAGGAAGAGCAGCCCTCCCAGCAGCAGAAAGTGGAGGAGCGGCTCGGAGAGGAGCCGCTTGAGGAACGTCATCGATGATTCCGGGATGGCGGGTGCGTTGGTTCAGGCACTCCACGCCGGGCGCGCGCGCTGGTCACGGCGGCCCTCTTCATGCCGGTTCGGTTGGGTTCAAAGCGTCGGGTCAGCCACGCCCGCGCGGCGCATACCAGATCGGGGACGTCCAGGCGCGCTCCTGGATGCTGGCGGGCAATCCGCCCGGGATCGCGATGCCGAGGCGCGCGGCGTCCCGCGTGCTCCAGCGCGGCGTCGGTATCTCGATGACACGCGCGTAATAGAACGCGCGTACCAAAGGATCGAATTCCGGATCGGTCCAGGCCGCTGCCAGTTCGGCGGTCCCGATGCTGTTGTCGTAGGTGGCCTTGGCGGCATCGACGGTATTTCCGACCGGTGGCAGCTTGCCTGCGGCATCGAACTTTCGCTTGCCGCTCCAGGCGACGTCGTAGATCTTCTGCCGCTGCGCGCCCTTCGCGTCGACCCAGCCCTTGACGATCTGGATCCGGTCGAGGTTGCCGCTGTTCGGATCCTTCAGCGCCCGGACCATGAACGACGGTGCCTTGCCCTTCACCGCCGCCGGCAGGTCGCCGCCCATCGCCACGCCCTTCGCATAGCCGATCTTCGCGAACTCCGGGCTCCGGAGGTCCTTCGCATCGAACCCCCAGCCGCCGAACAACCGCACCTTGATGTGGACGCCCGAGGTGCCGAAGGTCTCCTTGCGCAGCATGGCATCGAAGATCGCTTCGCGCGTGTTCTCTTCGGCCCAGACGCCGGCCAGGCCCCCGGAGCTGAATTCGCGCACCTGCTGGACCTGCCCCGGCGGCTGCCCCGGCGCCCCCTTGAGGCGGAACGACGGGTTGTTCTCGAACCCGAACTTGCCGGTGTAGTTGTCCTCCTCGTTGGTGGCCGCGGCGTTGTGCGTGTCCGAATCCCCGATGAAGCCGTACTTGAACGGATTGCCCTTGCCCTGCGCGTCGAGCCCCAGGCCGTCGAGCAGCGCCTGCCGGGCGAAACTGCCCTTGCGGTTGGTCGGCCGCTCGGAATCGGCCGACAGCGTGTAGTCCCATTGCTCGAACCCGGCGAACTCGTCGTTCGGCGACAGGTCGGGATGCGTCTCGGACGTGCCCTTGATCTGCGAAATCTCGTAGAGCGGCTCGTTCCTGGCGCGGGTCCTGATGTACGCCTCGTCGAGCGGCTTGCCGTACGAATCCACCAGCGAGAACATCAGGCCGTCGCTGGCGTTGGCGTTGTGCGGAATCGCGAGCAGCGTCGAGCCCTTGCCGCGCTGCAGCTCCATCCACGTCCAGAGGTCCTCGGGCTTTTCGGTGTCGAGCGCCGAAATGACCAGGTCCGGAACCTTGCGCGAGTCCCGGAACACGACCACCCGGTGCAGGTTGCGCTTGTTCGGGTTCGAGGTCCATTCGAACGCCGGAAAGGTCGTGAAGACGCCCGGCCGGTAATGCGCGTCCGCGGTCTTGACGATCTCTTGCCAGACCGTCCGGCTGATTTCCGGATCGGTCAGGACCGGGTCGACCTTGCCGGCGCTCATGTCGCGCAGGATCTCCGCGAATGCCTGCAGGGCGGTGTTCGGGTCGGGTGACGTAACGCGCTTGGCGATGTCGAGCTTCGAGAGCGGGCTCTGCGGATTCGCCATCTGCCTGAACACGCCCATGAATTCGGCGTGATCCGCAACGGCGTAGAAATCGAGAGGCGTCCTGATCTTCAGCTCCGGGCCCCCGCCGCCCCCGGGGATGGCCTTGCCCTGCGCCCACTCGTAGGCGTTCGCCGGGGTCGACACCGTGCCGTTGGTATAGGCGTCGAACGAATAGCCGGTATGGATGTGCACGGCCCCGAAGTAGACATTCTTCAAGGCGTTGCGCGCCGGGGGTTCCGCGGCCAGGGCATTGGCGACGAACAACGCCACCAAAACGGGCATCGGCAAAACTCGCAGGAATTTCATGTGTGGTCCTCCGTGAAGCCCGGGGGTTCCAAGGCGGATTCCGGGCAGCCTACCGATCGCTGCTATTCTGAGGGCCGGCCGACGCGCGCGATTGTCTTTTCCTGACAACATTTTTGCCTCTGGCGACAGCTTCAGGCTCCGGGCGACGGCGACGCGGGCCGGCCGGCAGTGTCAGCGATCGCCGATGCGGCGCAGCGCGTCGGGCTCGAATTCGCTTTGCCTGCCCTTGACGCCGAAGCGGATCGGGTCCGCGATTTCGTTGTCCAGACCGCCCACCAGGTAGGCCCCGCTGTCGAGGTCGTGAAAGATGCTCAATCGGTATCCGGGCAGCCGCACGTCGTAGTACTGCACCAGCGGATGCAGCGCCGCGCGCCAGAGGTCGCCGCGCATCGAATGCGCCTCTTCGATCAGCACGCTCCAGCTGTCCTCGTCGAGATAGAACGTGCGCCGGCCGTACAGATGCTTCTCGCCGGACTTGAGCGTCGCTTCGACGACCCACACGCGGTGCAGCTCGTAGCGCATGTGCTCGGCGTTGACCGTGCCCTTGTGCACGATGTCGGTGTACTTCAGCTTCTTGTCGGCGATGCGGTACGCGTTGTAGGGAACGTAGAGCTCCTTCTTGCCGACGAGCTTCCAGTCGTACCGGTCGGGGGCGCCGTTGTAGCCGTCGACCTGGTCGGCCGTCAGCAGGCCCTCGGAGCCGTCGTTGATGCCGTCGTAGCCCAGGTCGGGCGCACGGCGCACCCGGCGCTGGCCGGCGTTGTAGATCCAGGCCGAACGCTTCTCGGCCACCTGGTCGACCGGCTCGTGGACCAGAAAGACCGTGCCGCGGAGGCTGGCCGGTTCGGTGAACGAGCCCTTGGCCGAAAACAGCCGGTTGTCGGTGCGCGGCTGCATGTTCTCGTCGTAGATGCGAGAGGCCTGGAATCCGATGCGGTAGGTGTCGCCGTTGGCGCGCACGGGGAACGAATGCGCGGTCCGCTCGACACCGCCGCCAACATAACGGACCAGGTGGTTCCAGATCGCCTCCAGCCCGTTGTGCGGGATCGGAAACGGAATCGTCGAGCCGTTCAGGTTCTTCAGGCCGAACCCGTTGAGCGTGACGCCCGACGCCTGCGCCCGCGCAGTATCGGTCACCGATTGCGGCAACACGGCAGTGCGGTGCGCCGGGTACACCGGCATCCGGAAGTTGTCGTTCTTTGCGAGCAGGGCCCGCAGGCCCGGGCTCAGATGGGCGGCGTAGCGATCCGCGTTGGCGCGCGTGATCTGGAACAGCGGCGCCTCCTTCGCGAACGGATCGACATACCCCATCGCGGGCTGCCAATCGGCCGGCGGCGACGCCAGGCCGCCGGTCCAGGGGGGGATGCTGCCATCGGCGTTGCCGGCACGCTCGGCGCCGACGGGGGTCAGGTCGGCGTCCAGCCGCTTTGCCTCATCGGGCGTCAGAGCCGCATGCAGGAGCGTGGGCAGCAACGCGATCAGCGCCAGCAGATGGATCGCGCGCAGGCGTAGTCGCACGGCTATCTCCGATGGGGTTGCGTCGGGTTGGCAATTGCGGAGTATAGCGGGCCACCGCGGCGTCGGGATCTCGAACGCGGTCACCGGCAAAATCCGGGTTGTTCCAAGTTACACTGGCCGCAGGTGCCGGGGTGGCCGCGACATCGCGCAGCTTCACGGCCTCCGCAGCACGGTAGCGAGCCTCGCGCACGGCGAGCCGATTCACGGCAATGTCGATCACCGGACCGAAAAGCACATGCGCATCCTGTCATCTGACGCATTCCCCGGCGCGAAAGGTTCGCTGCTGCGAGCAGAACCTTCCACCTGCGGCCCCGTTGCGGCCACCGGCAAGCGGGTCGCACACACGCTGACCCGCCTCGCGACCCGCTCGACCCTGACGGCGGCCCTGCTGGTCCCGGCCTTCCACGCGGGCGCGCAGACCGCGCCCGTCATTCCGGATGCCGCGGCCAGCGACCCGGCAACGCTGGGCTGGATGGTCGGCTCGCCGCCGCCGCCGGACAAGGTGATCCGCTTCGCCGACGGCTCGTTCTATCGCTTTCCGCAGCTGCGCTGGAGCTTCTCGAACTTCCGCCAGCTGGTGCCGACCAGCAACGTGCCGCGCGGCGACGGCTCGGTCAGCGCGCTGCCGCGCGCCGAACGCACCGACATCGACGGCATCACGTTCGAGCCGCTCGGCGGCAAGGCGCCGATGACGTGGGTGCAGTCGCTCTCGGCCAACTACACCGACGGCATCGTGGTGCTGCACAAGGGCCGCATCGTCTACGAGCGCTATTTCGGCGTGCTGAAACCCGACCGGCAGCACATCGCGATGTCGGTGACCAAGTCCTTCTTCGGCACCATCGGCGCGATGCTGGTGGCCGACGGCACGCTCGACGAGAACGCCAGGGTCACGCAATACGTGCCGGAATTGAAGGACAGCGCTTTCGGCGACGCCACCGTCCGGCAGGTGCTGGACATGACCACCGGGCTCCGGTACTCGGAGAACTACGCCGATCCGAACGCCGAAATCTGGAACCACGTGCGTTCCGGCAATGTCATGCCGCGCCCGCCCGGCTATCAGGGACCCGGCTCGTTCTACGCCTTCCTGGAAACGGTGAAGAAGGAAGGCGAGCACGGCCAGGCCTTCGCCTACAAAACGGTCAACACCGACGCGCTGGGCTGGGTGATCCGGCGCGCCACCGGCAAGTCGGTCGGCGAGAACCTGCGCGAGCGCATCTGGAGCCGGCTGGGCGCCGAACAGGACGCCTACCTCCAGATCGACTCGGTGGGCAACGAATTCGCGGGCGGCGGCCTCAACGCCAGCCTGCGCGACCTCGCGCGCTTCGGCGAGATGATGCGGCAGGACGGGCGCTACAACGGCCAGCAGATCGTGTCCAAGGCCGTCGTCGACGACATCCGCCGCGGCGGCAGCAAGGAGCACTTCGCCAAGGCCGGCTATGCGCTGCTGCCCGGCTGGAGCTACCGCGACATGTGGTGGGTCACGCACAACGAGCACGGCGCGTACAGCGCACGCGGCGTGCACGGGCAGGTCATCTACATCGATCCGAAGGCGGAGATGGTCATCGCGCGCTTTTCGTCGCACCCGCTCGCGGCCAACGCCAACCTGGACCCCACGTCGCTGCCGGCCTACCACGCGCTGGCCCGGCATCTGCTCGGAGGATCGTGATGAAACATTCGCGCTCGCCGCTCCGTCGATCGATCGCGCTGTGCGCCGCGCTGGCCTTGGCGACGCTGTCCGCCGGCGCCTTCTGCCAGAACTATACGGTGACGATCAATCCGACGCTCAACGGCCTCGACGTCAAGTTCGCCTACCAGGCCAACGAGGACCTCCTCGTCGTCACGATCACCAGCAACGCGGACAGGAAGGTGCGCTGCGATTTGGAGTACGACGCCGCGCCGCAGTTTCCCTTCAGGACGTCCGTTTTCGTGCAGCCGGGCAAGCAGGCCATCAGCCCGTTCCGGGCGACCCGGCTGTGGTATTCCGTCGTCGTGGACGTGACGTGCGTGGCCGTGCCGGAATGAGCCTGCGCACGTCCGGCCGCACCTGCCGCCGGCCGGCCCCGCGCGGGCGCGGCGTCAGCGCTTGCTCGCCGCCTCCATGAGTGTTCGTGCGTAGCCGACCGCTTGCGTAAAGATCAAGCGTGAAGATCGTCCATGTCGCAACCGAGCGCCGCGGCCAGCTTCGCCAGCAGGTCGGTCGATGGGTTGGCCTTTGCGTGTTCGACCATGGACAGCATTTGCCGCGTGACGCCGCATCGCTCTGCAAGCGCCTGAAGCGTGAGGCCGCGATAGGTGCGCCAGACCTTCAGCGGAGGTTCCCCGGCGAGCAGACGGTCAGCGAATTCCGCCGGGAAGGATTCGGCGTCGCGCGCAGACTTTGCGTCGGCGATGTCTTGCAAGGCCTCGAGCCGCGCCTGAAGCTCCGTCCATTCCGCAATGGGCACCACGGCAAAGGCCGGGCGGCCGTTGTGCTCGATGATTTGCGCGCTCATTTGTATGCGTCTCCTCGTGGGGAAATCTTCACAACCAGCAATACCAGCTAGCGGTCGCGGATCTCGCAGATGGCGCGCCACTCTCCTACGCGCAATCGCCACAGGTCCGATCCCTGCAACGGCTTCCAGTCGCCACGATATGCGGCAGGATTGGCGGCCACCCGGCCAAGCTCAGTGCGCATCCGTCTTGCGATCCCGTTCGGCATCTTGAGCAGAGCTTTCAGGGCGGGCTTGGCGAATCGAATCGCGAGCATGAATGCCTGTTAAATTAGCTGTCGCGTATTGTCAAGTAATATTTGACAGACTCAATGAAGGCAGCGCGTTGCCGGTGAGTGCGGTGGTGATCGCCTCGAACAGCGCGGCCACCGCCGGCGCGTCTTCCAGGGTTCGCTCGCGGAGGACGGCGCCCGCGGCCAAACTCGCGCCATCGCCGCCGGGGTCGATCGAACACCTGACGACGGGTCCAGACCCACCCGTGCCAGGCGCCGGGATTCATGACCCTCTTGCCAGATGGCGCCACGTGTGTACCATACGATACATGTCTTCCATTACACACTACTCACACATCGGCCGCGCCCTGCAGGAATTACGGGCCAAACGGCGCATGTCCCAGGTGCAGGTGGCCGCCGAGGCCGGCATCGGGCGGTCGACGCTCGTCCATCTGGAGCGTGGGGAAGACGTGCAGCTCTCCAGTGCCGCGAAAGTGGCAAAGGTGCTGGGCGCGGAACTCGGTGTGTTGGCCGAGCATCCGGATCTCGCCAAGCGAAGGCAGGCACGACTGGAGCAGGATGCGCGGGTCAGGGCGGCGCGGGAATTACACCTGAAACTCGCCGTTCGTTTCGCGCTGAACGGCAGTGATGCGAGGCAGCTACGCCGTGATGCGCTTCGCATGATCGATCTCTGGGAGCGGGACAAGATTTGCAGCAAGTTCTACATTGACGGCTGGCGGGAGGTCCTGAGCGGTTCCTCGACCGGCATTGCCAGGCGCCTCATCAGCCTCGATCCGCAATGGGGCCCGGCAATGTTGCAGAACACTCCCTTCCGGATCACCGCTGCATGAATCTGGACCAGGTCGAACACGTCCTGAGCGAGATCGCTCGTGCCGCGGGAATCTCCGAATTTGTCGTGATCGGCAGCCTTTCGGTTCTCGGGATTTCGGGCGGCCGGCAGGATATTCCGGATCGGATGCTGCTCTCCAATGAAGTGGACGCGTACCCCGAATTCGATCCCGGCCGTGCGACCGAGTTTACGGCGGGATGGGGGCAAGGCAGCGACTTCGAACGAAAGCATGGTTACTACTTCGATGCGGTCAGCCCGGACTTGCCCACGTTGCCCGACGGCTGGAAAGAGCGCTTGACGACGCTACGGCTCAAGTCGGGGATCACCGTGAAGTTCCTGGATTCCAACGACGCCGCGATCTCCAAGTACGCCCGCGGGGAGCCCAAGGATCGGCAGTGGATTCGCGACGGCATTCGGGCATCCATCCTGTCGATCGCCGTGATCGACTACAGAATGCGCGAGACGCTGTTTCTCTCGGCAGAAGAACATGGCCGTGTCAAAGCTGCGCTCGAAGAAGACCACGCCTGGTTCGAGAAGCTGGTGGGTCCGAGTGCACGGGCGACCAAGAAGCGCCCGGGCCGCTCGAGCTGACACTTGGCTTCGTTCCGAGCGCCTGGAATGAGCGTCGATCTCGAGGCGCGCATCGCCGCGCTGCCCTGCTGGCACGGCAAGGTGACCCTCGAACCGCTGCCAGGCGGGCTCTCCAACACGTCTTTCGTCGTCCATGACGGCGCCGAGCGGTTTGTCGCGCGTTGCGGCGGCGACATTCCGGCCCACAACGTGTTTCGCGAGCGCGAGCGCGCGGCGAGCATTGCCGCGCACGCTGCCGGGCTGTCGCCCGAGCTTGTCCATGCCGAGCCGGGGGTCATGGTCCTTCGCCACATCGACGGCAGGACATTCGCCGAAGCCGACCTGCGCGCGAACATCGCGCGCATCGTCGCGCTCCTCGCGACGTGTCACCGCGAGCTCTCGCGCCATCTCGCGGGTCCGGCGAGCACGTTCCGGGTCTTCGACGTCATCCGCAACTACGCACGCACGCTGCAAGCCGCCAACAACCGAAGCGACGGCGAGCTGTCCCGCTACGCGGCACTCGCCGATGCGCTGGAGGCGCAGCAGATGCCGCTGCCGATCGTCTTCGGGCACCACGACCTGCTCCCCGGAAACGTCATCGACGACGGCGAGCGTCTCTGGCTGATCGACTGGGAATACGGCGGCTTCGGCACCGCGATGTTCGACCTCGCCAACCTCGCCGCCAACGGCAGTTTCTCCCCTGCCGATGACCGGCTGCTGCTCGAGTCCTACTTCCAGCAACCGGTGGGCGACGAAGTCCAGCGCTCGTTCGACGCGATGAAGGTGGGCAGCGCATTGCGCGAGGCCGTCTGGGCGAGGGTCTCCGCGATTCACCTCGCCGCCCCCGGCGCGGATTATGCCGCGCACGCGGCCGAGCACCTGGCGCGCGCCGAGGCGGCGCTGGCGCGCTATGCCGAGAGGCACGGCGCGTTGATGGCGGCGCTCTGATCCACGGCGTCGTCGTCGACGGCGGGGTTGCCTGCGACGGATAGCCATTTCAACCGCACGAGGCTGAGTCTGGAGGAGTCGGTAGCACGGGTCAAGCGTCCATTTTCGGCGGCCACGGGCTGCTGCGCACGCTTGTGGTGGCACGTTCGGGCGGGCGCTGCCGCCAGAGTGGCCGCGCGCGGGCAGGCGGGGGCAGGCACGAGCCCACTCGGCGTCGCACGCGGGTGAGCAGCGACGGTGGAGGCTGCCAGGCGATGCGCTGGTCGAACTCGAAGGCCGGGGCGGACTGGAGCAGCGGATCAGCGGCGGGATCGTGCTCGGCGTCGGTGGCCGCCCACAGCGGCGGGCCGCTGGCGGGCGCGATGCGGGGTGGCGCGGTCGGCTCACCGAGGTGGGCGAGGATGTTGCGCACGGCCGGACCGTCGGTGATGAAGGCGATGATCCTCATCGCGCCACCGCAGCCGGGGCAAACCAGCGGAAAAACCTCGTAGATGCGGGCGAGCAACAGCGCCCAGGCGTAGCGGGCGGCGCGACGATGGGCCGGTTCGGCGGAGGCAGGCGGGAAACGACGCGCGCTTATGCGGCAGGTTCGAGCGCCGCCGGTCTGCCTGACAGCAACGCCTCGACGAGCGCCGGCAACACCGCGTCGTCCTGGGCAAGCGCATCGACCAGGCGCTGGATGCGCGACGCGCGCGCGGCACCGAGCACTGGATCAGCGAGTGCCCGATACTTGTCGTGCAACTCGTCGTCGGCCAGCGGGTTCTCCGGATTGCCGCGGGCGCGGGCCGGCGCGGAGACCAGCATTCGGCCGTCGGCAAGCGTCACCCGCACTCGGGCCCATCGCTCGGCGGGGAAAAGTCGCGAGAACGCGGCGTCCTCGGTCAGCGTGATCGCACCCTGCAGGCGCCGAACCCGCGGATCGGCAAGCCGGGGCGCATCGAGCTCGGCCGCGCCGAACCCGCCGAACACCAGCGCCGCTGCAACCGGGTGGCGCAGGCTGTATTGCGCTTCTTCGGTCGTTTGCGGCAGCGCGCAGCCGGAACCGAGCGCAATCGCTTCGCCGAAACTGTCGATGGCGAGCGCCGTCACGTCCTCGGCGGCGAACCGGTGCGCGTGCTGGAGCGCCAATGCCGCCTCGATCGCGGGTTGCGCCCAGCGGCAGACCGGGTAAGCCTTGAAGTACTGTTCGCGAATCCGCCAGCGCGTGCCGAGATCGGCCCAGATGCCCGTCGCGTCCGCACGCTCGACGGTGAGCGCCGGCGCCCCGGTGAAGCCGTCGCGGGCCAGCAGCGCCGCGGTGACGCCGCTGTGGGCGCCCCAGCCGGAGCCGTCCTTCACCATCGTCGGATGGTCACACGCGCGGAGGATCTGCCCGCGCGGGCCGAAGTACTCGGCGACACCGAGCGCCTCGCGGGTGCGCGCCGCGTCGAAGCCGAGGCGCCTGGCCGCGACCGCGGCGCAACCGAGCGCGTTCCACGCGCCCGAGCAGTGATAATCCGGCACCGTGGAGTGCAGCGCGATGCCGGCGCGGGTGGCGATCTCGTACCCCAGCACGAGACAGAGAAGGAACTCGCGGCCGCCGACACGTGACGCCGCGCCGGTTCCGCCGCCGTCGATCAATGCGAGCAGCGCCGGCAGGATCGCCACGCCCGCGTGCCCCTTGGTCAGCACGTGACCGTCGTGGGCGTCGATCGCATCGATGGTCGTGGCGCCCGCGAACGCCGCGCCGGCGATGCTTGCCCGCCGGCCGTCGAACAGAAGCCGGGCTTCGTGATCGCGACCGCACAGCTGCGTGGCCGCGTAGGCGTTGGCGATCGCCGCGGCCTTCGTCGTGCTGCCGGCGGCGGCCACGCCGATCAGGTCGAGGAGGCAGCGCGTCGCCTGCCGCACCACGTCATCAGGGAGGTCCGCGAACGCGAGCCCGCGGACGAACGCCGGAACATCGGCATGCCCAATGTCATTCACAAATTCACGTGGCCCGGGTTGATGTGGTCCGCACAGCCCGGGCTACACACTGGCTGGGAAGGTGCACCGAGCTCCGGGGAACGGTCAGATCAGCCCGTTGGCCTTGAGGAACCCTTCCGCCACCTCCTCGACCGATTTCTTGTCGACGTCCACGCTGGCGTTGAGCTTCGCGATGTTGTCGTCGTTCAACTTGGCTGCGAGCGCATTCAGCGCCTCGGCGAGCTTCGGATTCTTGTCGAGGACTTCCTTGCGCACGACCGGCGTCAGGTTGTAGGGCGCCGCGTAATTCCTGTCGTCCTTCAGCACCACGAAATTGAACGCCGGAATGCGGCCGTCGGTCGCGAACACCACGGCGGAATCGACCTGCCGGTCCTTCAGCGCCGCGTAGGTGAGCCCGGTGTCCATCCGTTTCACGTTGTCGCGCTCGAACTCGAACCCGTACGCGGTCTGCCAGCCCGGCAGGCCGTCGGGCCGCGCATAGAACTCGGCGTTCGACGCGAACGTGAGCTTGGCGCCGCCTTTCACCGCCTTGGCGAAGTCGCTCATCGTGACGAGGCCGCGCTTCTGGGCGTCATCGCGATTCATCGCGAAGCCGTAGGTGTTGTTCACCGCCGACATGTTGAGCCAGACGATGCCTTTGGCCGCATCGACTTCCTTGATCTTCTTGTACGCGTCCTCGGCCGAGGAAAACTTGTCGGTGATCTTGTTGAAGACGCCGAGGCCGGTGCCGGTGTACTCCCAATAGACGTCGACCTGGCCATTCTCCATCGCCGCGCGCACCGCGGCGCTGCCCATGCCCGCCTTGCGGTCCGGCGTGAAGCCCTTCGCCTTCAGCAACGCGACGGTCATCGCCGTCATGATCTGCTGCTCGGTGAACGCCTTGCCGCCGACGACGATCGTCTGCGCGCCGGCGCTGCCCCAACACAGCGTCGCTAGGGCACAGCCCGCCAACAGTTTTCCGAATCCTGGTCTCATCCTGCTCTCCTCCTCGCCCTCGTCAGAAATTGCGCAGCGGATTGACGCCGCGCGGCACCAGCCAATACTGCGCCTGCCCGAACAAAAAATCCACGGTGACCGCCAGCAGCGCCGTGGGTATCGCGCCGGCCAGCATCATCCCGTGTTCCTGCAGATCGATCCCGGTAAAGATGAGCTCGCCCAGGCCGCCGCCACCGATCAGGAAGGCGATTGGCGCCGTGCCGACGTTGACTGCCATCGCGGTGCGGACACCGGCGAAGATCACGAAGAGCGCGTTCGGCAACTCGACGCGGCGCAGGATTTCAGCGGGGCCCATCCCCATTCCGCGAGCCGCATCGACGAGATGCGAGGGCACCGCGCGAATGCCTTCATAGGTGTTGCGGATGATCGGCAGTAGCGTGGCGATCCACAAACCGACGATGGCGGGCAACGCGCCGATCCCGAGCAGCGTCATCATCAGCGCGAGCTTCGCCAGGGTCGGGACCGACGTCACCATGTTGACCGCCTGAATCGCACCCTCGGCCCAGCGCGCCATCCACGGCCGCGACAGCCAGATGCCGATGCCGACCCCGCCGCCGATCGCGAGCGACCCGGAAACGCCGACCAGCACGAGGTGCTGCTTCACCAAGTAGACGATGTCCTTCTGGTAGCGCAGGATGTCGGCGAGGAGGCCGCTCGCGTGGAGCCCCCACCCGATCGCCGCCGCGATCCCGCCCAGGACGAGGTAGGGCGCGGCCGAGCGGCCCTCGCCAGCCACGGCGTTCACGCTGGGCCTCCTGGCGCACCCAGGCGCGCGGCGACCGCCGCCCGCGTCACGCAGCCGACGACACGTCCGTCCGCGTCCGCGCAGCGAATTGCATCACCGCCCTGCTCCAGAAAGAGCGCGGCCGCGCGGCGCAAGTCGTCGTCGGGCGCCAACGTCGGGCCCGCGGCGAGCGCCGCGCCGGCGGCCACCGGCGTCATGACTTCGCGTACCCGGATGAGCCGCAATCGCTTCAACGTCCGGTCGCGACCGACGAAGTTCGCGACGAACTCGTCCGCCGGGTGCGCGAGCACGGTATCGGGCATTGCAAACTGCACCAGCTGGCCGGCGCGGAAGATCGCGATGCGATCGGCCATCTTCACCGCTTCGTCGATGTCGTGACTGACGAACAGGATCGTCTTGCGCAATGCGCGCTGCATGCGCAGAAATTCGTCCTGGATCGCCTCGCGGTTAACCGGATCCAGCGCGGCGAAAGGTTCATCCATCAACAGCACCGGCGGGTCGACGGCGAGCGCGCGCGCGACGCCGACCCGCTGCGCCTGGCCGCCGGACAGCTCGTTCGGGTAGCGGTCGAGGAAGCGCGCCGGCTCGAGCGCGAGCAGGGCGAGCAGCTCTTCGGCACGGCGGCGGCGGCGCTCCGCGCTCCAGCCAAGGAGCCGCGGTACGACGCCGATATTCTCGGCCACTGTCATGTTGGGGAACAGCCCGATCTGCTGGATCACGTACCCGATGCCGCGCCGGAGCAGGACGGGGTCGATGGCGTCGGTGTCGCGGCCGGCGATGAAGATCCTGCCGGAGGTCGGTCGCACCAGCCGGTTGATCATCCGCAGCGTCGTCGTCTTGCCGCAGCCGGAGGGCCCGAGCAGCACGCAGGTCTCGCCCGCGGCGACCTCGAAGCTCACCCGATCGACGGCCGTGAGCGGCCCCTGCGGCGAGGCGTAAACCCGGGTGAGCGCGTCGAGACGGATCATGGGAAGTCTTCAGCTCGCGGCGAGCGCCAGGCCCCTGGGCGTCAGCCGCCGCTGCAGCCACAGCAGCGAGTAGTCCGCGCCGATCGCGAGCAGGCCCAGCGCGAGCGCGCCGGTGATGAGTTGCCGGATGTCGGTCTGCGAAATGCCGCGGCTGATGAACGTGCCGAGGCCGCCGGCCCCGATATACGCCGCGATCGCGGTGACGCCGATGTTGATGACGACGGCGATGCGGATTCCCGCGATGATCACCGGCAGCGCGATCGGAATTTCGACCCGTATCAGCCGGCTCGCCGCCGACATCCCCATGCCGGTCGCCGCGGAGCGCAGCGCCGGATCGACGTTGCGGATCGCCGTGTAGGTATTACGGATGATCGGCAGCTGCGCGTAGACCATCGCCGCGATCACCGCAGGGAGCCAGCCGATGCCCTGCCCGATCTTCGACAGGATCGGGATCAGCACGCCGAACAGCGCGATCGACGGGATCGTCATCACGATCGAACCGAGGTAGAGGACCGTGTCGGCCGTGCGCTGGCTCTGCGTGATGGCGATGCCGATCGGGACCCCGGTCACGATCGCGAAGCCCACGGCGACGCTGACGATCGAGAGGTGCTCGAGCGTGCGCTCGCCGATAACCGGCAGGTTGTGCAGAATGAAAGCCAGCGTTTCCACCGCGGGGAGACTCCCTCATCGACACGCGACCCGGCCACGGTTCCGCCCCGACACCTGCGTGCCGCCGCCGCTCCCGCCGACTCCGAACAATACGACAGCCCGTGCCCGCGATGCCACTATTTTTGTCACCGTCGCCCCCAACGGCCGCGGCGGGTGTCGCGCCCACGCTATCGGGCGTCGCGCGGCATCCCATCGCCCCGCCTCGAATCGTGCGATAGTGGGAGCAACGATTGCCTCCACGGGAGTGAACGCCATGACCGCAACCGCCGGGAAACGACCCTCGCTGCTCGAACGCCTCGCCGAAGGGCCGGTGATCTGCGCCGAAGGCTACCTGTTCGAGCTCGAACGCCGCGGCTACCTGCAGGCCGGCGCCTTCGTGCCGGAAGTCGTGCTGGAACATCCGGACGCCGTCACGCAGCTGCACCGCGATTTCGTCCACGCCGGCTCCGATGTCGTCGAGGCGCTCACCTATTACGCGCACCGGGAGAAACTCCGGGTCATCGGGCGCGAGCAGGATCTCGAGCCGATCAACCGCAAGGCGCTGGCGCTCGCCAGGGCGGTGGCGGCGGAAACCGGCGCGCTCTTCGCCGGCGACATCTGCAACACCAACGTCTACGACCCGGCCGACCCCGCGTCGCACAAGGCCGTGCGCGCGATGTTCGAGGAGCAGGTGGGCTGGGCCGTCGACGCCGGCGTCGATTACATCGTCGGCGAGACGTTTTCCTGGGCGCAGGAAGCGCTGATCGCGCTCGACGTGATCAAGGCGGCGAAGCAAACCGCGGTGATCACGCTCGCGATGCACCGCGCCGACGTGACCCGCGAGGATTGGACGGTCGCCGCTGCGTGCCAGCGCCTGGCGGATGCCGGGGCGGACGTCGTCGGCCTCAATTGCATCCGCGGTCCGGCGACGATGCTGCCGCTGTTGCGTGAGATCCGCGCGAGCGTGAAGACGCCCATGGCGGCGCTCCCGGTGCCCTACCGCACGAACGAGAAGGAGCCGTCGTTCCAGTCGTTATGCGACACCCATTGGCACTTCGACGAGGGCACCCGGCCGTTTCCGATCGCGCTGGATCCCTTCACCTGCAACCGCTTCGAGATCGCCGAATTCGGCAAGCAGGCGCTCGCGGTGGACATCCGCTACCTCGGCGTGTGTTGCGGTGCCGGCCCGCATCACATCCGCGCGCTGGCCGAGGCCGTCGGCAAGCGCCCGCCGGCGAGCAAGTACTCGGCCGACATGTCGAAGCATGCGTTCCTGGGCTCGCACCAGAGCATCAAGCAGGTGCAGAAGGACTACGCGGGCAAGCTGTAAGCGCACGCGGGCACCACCGCCGCCGGCACGCACGATTGCGGACGAGGTCGCAATTCGCCGCAGAATGCAGGTTGCCCGGGTTTGCCGTCGAAACGTTCTCGTGACAGCACCGGCCAATGGCGGATGGCGTACAGCGCAAACGCCGCCGACCAGCAGAGGCCGGAGAAGGGGACGGTCGCGAGGTAGGCGCTCTCCAGGAACATGCCGCCGATCGCCCCGATGGTCAGCGCGTGCACCGCCAGCGGCGCGGCAACCAGCCCGCTCGATGCGAGGGCGCGCAGGACGAGGGCCAGCAGCAGCGCGATGAAAAAGTCGTTGCGCCGATTCGCGCTGCGCACCAGCGGGATGCCGATGCCCACGGCGACCGCCACCGGAAAGGCGGCGTTCGCCAGCGCTGCCGTCAGCGCAAAGGGCGTCAGCACCAGCACGCGACCGGCGATCCACAACGCGGCAAACGCCGCCAGCGTGGCGCCGGTTGGCGTCGGAAGCGGTGTTGGCTTGCGGGCGAGGGCTTTCAGATTGCGGCGTGGCGTACCTTCGCGACGATGCGTGGCAACGGCGAACGCAGAACCCGTCTCGGGCGCCCGCGGTCGGACACGAGGTCCTCGAACGAGCCCTTCACGAGAACGGCGCCGATACGGCTACACCCGGTATCGCTGCAGGTGAATGCTGGTTTCGGTGCTCTGGATGCCGCGAATGAGCCGGACACGCTCGAGCACGGTCGACAGCTCGGCAAGACTGGCCGCGCGCAGGCCGGCGAGCAGGTCCCAGCGCCCGTTGGTGTCGTGCAGCGAGGCGACCCCGGGCTCGCCCAGCAGGCTGGCGATGACCTTGCGCGTCTGGTTGCCCTCGACGGCAATGCTCATCCACGCATGAATCTCGTTCGGCTGCGCGTCGGGGCGCAGTCGGACCGTGTAGCCCCCGATGGTTCCCTCCGCCTCGAGCCGTGCCATGCGATTGGTGACCGTGCCGCGCGACACCTTCAAGCGCTGGGCGAGCGCGGCCACGCTCGTTCGGGCGTCCGTGCGCAGCAAGCCGATCAACCGCTGATCCAGGTCGTCCATTTTGTGCATTCTGCCAAAAATACTGTTCATTGTGACACATAAATAGCGATTTTGCCAATAAATTGGGGATTCTGCCTGGCGCGGCGTTGGTCGACACTTCGGGTTGCCGACCGAGGAACCGTGCCATGCCATCCCGAACGCAAGCCGCCCATCGCCCGAGTACCCGATTCCTCAGCCCCGAGGACGTCGCCCTGATCATTGCCAGGACGGGCATCGCCAAATGCCTTGGCGGCATGGCGGCGTACCTCCATCAGGACTTCCTGCGCTGGAACGCCTTCGACAAGCGCGCCCGCGTGGCCCACCATTCGCCGGCGGGCGTGATCGAGCTGATGCCGATCGCGGATGAACGCACCTACACCTTCAAGTACGTCAACGGTCACCCGCGGAATTCTCGCTGCGGACTGCCGACGGTGATGGCCTTCGGCGTCCTGGCCGACGTGGACACCGGCATGCCGGAGCTGGTCATGGAACTCACGCTCACGACGGCGCTGCGTACGGCCGCGATGTCCTGCGTCGCGGCCCGGGCGCTCGCCCGCGCGGATTCCACGACGATGGCGCTGATCGGCAACGGCGCGCAAAGCGAATTCCAGGCACTGGCCTTCCATCATCTTCTGGGCATCGAGGAATTCCACCTTTTCGATACGGATCGCGCCGCCACCGAAAAGCTGATGCGCAATCTGCGCGGCGCGGGGGTGCGGTCGAAGCGCCACGCCAGCGCCCGGGACGCCGTGCGCGGCGTCGACATCGTGACCACGGTGACCGCCGACAAGACCAACGCGACCATCCTCACGCCGGACATGATCGAGCCGGGCATGCATGTCAACGCCGTCGGCGGCGACTGCCCCGGCAAGACGGAGTTGCATGCCGACGTGCTGCGGATGGCCGGGGTCTTCGTCGAATACGAGCCGCAGTCCCGGCTCGAAGGCGACATCCAGCAGCTGCCGGCCGACTTTCCGGTCACCGAGCTGTGGCAGGTGCTCGCGGGCAACGCCGCGGGTCGCGCCGACGCGGCACAAGTTACCGTGTTCGACTCGGTCGGATTTGCCGTGGAGGATTATTCGGCGTTGCGCTTCATGCGCGACATGGCCGACGACCTCGGGATCGCCACTTCGATCTCGCTCATCCCCCGCCTGGCGGACCCGAAGGATCTCTTCGGCTTCCTTCGGGAGCGGGCCGGAACGCTGCGCACACGCGCACAAGCGGCGACGGCCGCGGTAAGCTAGGCGCCGTGAAGCAGCGCTCCGTCAGCATCATCGGCGCGCCGACCGACGTCGGCGCCAGCGTTCGTGGCGCGAGCATGGGCCCCGAAGCGCTCCGCGTCGCGGGCGTGGTCGAGGCCCTGGCCCGCTTGGTGGCCGACGTCAGGGACCAGGGCAACCTCAACGGCCCGCTCAATCCCGTTCTTCCGCCGCGCAGCGGCTACCGCCACCTGGCGGAAGTCGTCGCCTGGAATCGTCTGGTCCACGATGCCGTGCATGCGGAGCTCGCGGCCGGGCGCCTGCCGATCCTGCTGGGCGGGGACCACTCGGTCGCGATCGGCTCGATTGGCGCCGTGGCGCGGCGATGCCGGGAGTCGGGCAAGAAGCTGCGCGTGCTGTGGCTCGATGCGCACGCGGATTTCAACACCGCCGCGCTGACCCCGAGCGGCAACATTCACGGCATGCCGGTGGCGTGCCTCTGCGGATTCGGCCCCGACGAGCTGACGCGCGTCGGCGGCGTGTCCCCGGCCATTGCGCCCGCCGAGATACGGCTGGTCGGCATTCGCAGCGTCGACGACGCCGAAAAGCACTTCCTGCGTGAAGTCGGGATGGAGGTGTTCGACATGCGCTGCGTCGACGAGATCGGCATGCGCCAGACGCTCGAGCGGGCCTTGGCCGGCGTCGACGCGGACACCCATCTGCACGTCAGTCTCGACGTCGACTTTCTCGACCCGGAAATCGCCCAGGGCGTCGGCACGCCGGTGCGCGGCGGGCCGACCTACCGCGAATCGCAGCTGTGCATGGAGATGGTCGCTGACACCGGTCGCCTGTCATCGCTCGACATCATGGAGCTCAACCCCGCGTTCGATCACCGGAACGCGACGGCCGAGCTGGCCGTCGATCTGATCGAGAGCCTGTTCGGCAAGAGCACGCTGATCCGGGCGCATCCGCCGGCATAGACCCACCCCTTGGCGACCAAGAGGCCCCGGGCTCCACCCGGCTCCTGGCAGTCCACGGCCGCTACTCCGGCGGGACGTTCGCTTCCTGAATGAACTTGCGGTGTCCGGCGAGTTCGCCTTTGAAGAAGGCCGCTGCCATTGCAGTGTATGTGAAGAGTAACAGTAACGAGACGATTCGCTGGACTTCGAGCAACGTTGCGGGCAACGTGTCGATCCAACTCTCGCGCGACGGCGGCGCGACCTGGACAACGCTCAGCAGCGGCACCGCCAATGACGGCGCGGAGGCGTGGAAACCGGCCAAGCCGACAACGACCAGCGCGCGGATCCGCGTTTGCAGCGTCGCCAGCCCCACGGTCTGCGATGCCAGCAACGCTAACTTCACGATCCGATAACGAATCGCCCTTCTGCCAATGCACGCGCGCACCGCCGGACGGACCATGCCATGGGTCGTCGGGCTGTAGCGCAACGCGATGGGCGGGCCTGCCGCGATGGTTGCGGCCAGGCTCGCGGCGCGTGCGCGCAATTCGGCGTCGGCCACCACCTCGTTGAACAGACCCAGCGCCAGCATCATCTCGCGCGTCGAGGCATTGCGGGCCTCCGGGCGGTTCATGGTGAGGGTGGCAATGCCGCCGTTGATGGTCTCCAGCAGGTCTTGGGTGACTTGTTGCTCCTCAGTTGAGTTGTGCGGGCCACTGTGGGTTGCCGCCACCGCTTCAGCACTTGAGCGAGCGACGCTTTGCCGACAGGGATCCGCTGGGTATTCCGCCAACCCGCCTCAAGCCGCACGACCTGGACCCTGCGGCAATGGCGGCCAGCACGCCGTGCCGCCCACCGTGAGCCCCAATGCCGCAACGCGGCGCACAGGAGGCAGGCATGGAGGTCGAGCGCCGAGCCGGGGGCAGCGCACCGGCGCGGTACCGGCTGCGCCACCCGAGCCGGAGCCTGCTCTATCGCTGCGTCCAGCAACACCTGAGGAGTCGCCACGAAGAAGGCCTGCTTCACCCGGAATGTCGGCAGGCGTAGAATACCCACCTGGTAAAACTTCTGGAGCGAGCGATGAGCGCCGTGCTTGTGTCAACCAAGGGACAGATCGTCCTCCCCGCCGCCGTCCGGAAGGCGCTCGGGTTGAAGCCTGGAATGCGTGTCGACATCCGTGTCGAGGGCAAAGGTGCCCGCATCACTCCGGCGCCGGTCAAGAATACGGCGAAGCTTTCCGAGATCCAGGCAATCCTCAAGTATTCCGGCCCGCGGGTGGCTGTGAGGGACATGCGGGTCACGGACTACAAGGACTGACGGCATGCGCGCCCTGGATACCAACGTGCTGGTGCGCGCCCTGGTGCAGGATGACGCGGCACAGGGCCGGCGCGCGCAGGCCTGCCTGAGCGCTCAGCCGGTATACATCCCGGTAACCGTCATCCTTGAACTGGAGTGGGTGCTGCGCTCGCGATACGGGTATTCACCCAAAGCGATTGCGGACGCGATGGAAAAGCTCGCGATACTGGAAAATGCCGTCGTCGGCGAGCAGGCGGCCGTTGTCG
>Ga0315287_10001420_pt1 | contig 22003 bp, 17 predicted proteins | sample YL17G11_0_MG_FD_205037 | JGI IMG/M metagenome (GOLD analysis project Ga0315287, IMG submission 205037) | Sediment microbial communities from Yellowstone Lake, YNP, Wyoming, USA - YL17G11_0 | ecosystem: Environmental > Aquatic > Freshwater > Lake > Sediment | place: USA: Wyoming | collected...
AAGCTTGGGAAGAAAATACGCGAACACGAAAACAATCCAGCCCGCGATGATCAAGCCGTCGGTTTTTTGTTCTTGGGATAATTTTATTTTCATCCTGGAATAAAAACGGGTCTTGGCTTTGGAAACCAGGCCATCAATATTTTATGCGGATCCATTTTCAACCGCTCTTGAACATCATTTTTAAAATCCGGAAACCGAGCCCGATATTGTTCCGGACCCGGTTCCAGGAATTCAAGCGCCGGAAATGTCGGAGCAGGATCCGGGGCCTAAAATAAAATTTCCGGTAAGCCAGTTGCAGCGACTGGTATATTTCCTGCGCGGACAGGGCCTCGGTGTGGTGGACCGGGAAGGTGTGGATCGCGTATCGCTCCGGGTCGAAGTCCTGGATCAAACCCAGCTCCTGCATCTCCCGGTAAAGTTCGCTGCCCGGATAAGGCTTGACGATGTGGAATTTCGCCACATCCGGGTCCAGCTCGATCGCGAAATTGATGGTCTGCTCCATGGTCTGTCTGGTCTCGCCGATCAACCCGAACAGGAAAAAACACCAGGTTTCAAAGCCGAGGGACTTGGCGTTGGCCACCGCTTCTTTTATCTGTTCCAGCGTGACCCCTTTTTGGCAGTGGTCCAGGATTTCCTGGGAACCGGTTTCCACGCCGAAACAGACGGAATACCCTCCCATCGCCCGCATCGCCTCCAGCACTTCCCGGGAGGCGTAGTCCGCCCGGATGCCGATGGGAAACGCGACCGGGATTTTTATTTTCCTGCGCGCGAATTCGTCGCGGATTGCGAAGACATGTTTTTTATCGGCGGTGAACATGTCGTCAAAGACATGGATTTCCCGGGCCCCGTATCTGGAAATCAAATGTTCCGCCTCATCCGCCACTTTGGTCGCGCTCCGCGGCCGGAACTTCCGTCCGGTAATGTTTTGCTGGACGCAAAAGGTGCATTTTCCCGGGCAGCCCCGGCTGGTGTATAAGGGAAACACCGGAATATATTTGGTGTCCGGATAGCTGTACCTGTGGTTCTTGAAAAGATGCCGGGCAGGCATGGGCAAGGAATCCAGGTCCGCGATCAACTCCCGTTCCGGGTTCGCAACCGGAGTGCTGTTATTTTTGAAATACAAACCCTTGACCGCGGCCAGCCGGTCAAAGTTCGGCCCTTCCCGGACCGCGGCCGCCAGTTCCACGATGGTCCGTTCGCCTTCCCCTTTTACCACATAGTCAATGCTGGCCGGGGAAAGCGCCCCCAACGGGTCTATGGAGGCGTGGTATCCTCCCAGGCAGGTCTTGATCTCGGGCCGGGATTTTTTTATCATGTCGCTCAGGCGGACCGCGTTTTTGAAGATCGGGGTTGTGGCGCTGAATCCCGCCAGTTTGGTCTGTTTGCGGTCAATCAATTCGATTATTTCGTCATTGGCCGGCTTATCAGCATCGATATCAATGATGTCGACCTCGAAACCATGCTCGAGCAGGACCGCGGCAAGCATGGCCAGGCCGATGGGGGGATGTTCGATGGAACCGATCTCGCCATACAAAATATTGACGTCGTCCTTGTACTGGGAAGGCTGGACCAACAGCACATGCATAGCAGTTATTCTATGTTCAGAATGCGATTTAATCAATTCTGTCTTTTTTATTTTTGGTTCGTCAGGGATTCGCCCGGGACCGGGGAGCAGCCGGTAAGATGATATTTTCGGGAATGATGCTATTATTTTCAAATCATGAGGTGCGGAAAATGTCGAAAAATGTGATGGTCATGGTCTCGGTTTCCCTGCTGGTTCTCTGCTGCGCGAAGCCCGGGAAAAAGACCGGGGCCGAGGCGGTCTCCCAGCAAGCATCCACGGTCAAGTTTTACGGGCATAAGGTGACGGTGTATGTGGACGCCAGCCCGGAAGAGCTGGTCGATAAATACCTGACTGACCCCGACAAGCTGAAGCAGGAACTGGGCAAGCTCAAGATCGAGCGGGTATCCGGCGAAAAATTTGCCAAGCCGGGAGACCGCGCCGACTATGAGATCCGGGCCGCGGGCGCCGTGGTGCCCTACCGGATGACCATGATCTATTACAAGCCCACCGAAGAACTCTGGTATATGACCGAGACCATGGGCGATTTGCTGGTCTCGCTCTTGCGCTACCAGTTCAAGAGGTCGGGCAACGGCACAATCCTTACGGTCAGGTTTGAACTGGAAGAGCCCCAGACCGCGTTCCTGAAATCGTTCGCCCAGGCCATAAATTTACAGTCTTCCATAATCAAAGGAACCGAGCAGGGCACGGCCATGATCCAGGAGTATTTCAACAAGGACCTGACCGTCAGCGGACTGATGGAGAAAGGCATGCGCGGGGAATCTTACGTCACCTTTTTTTCCGAGAACAGGTTTGAAACCGGCATTGACGCGTCCCCGCAAAAAGTCCACAAGTATCTTACCAGCCCGGACACCTGGGCCAAATGGGAAAGGGAATACAAGGTGGTCAACCTGGGGCCTTGCCTGACCATGCCCCAGACCAGCGCCTGCCAGGCCCGGATCAACATCATGGGCGTGGACTACGGGCTGGACTTTTTCAGCGCCAATTACGAGCCGGGCCAATCCGCCGCCAGCTATTTCACCATGCCGGTGATCGGAGTGGGCAGGTTCGAGACAGTGCTCAAGCCCGAAGGGCAGGGCACCGGCCTGGGCATCAATTACATGATCCAGCTCTCACAGTCCAATCCCGCGGCGACCGAACTCTTGATCAACCTTTCCCAATTTCCCCGGACCGTGGAGCAGATGGTCCTGGACATAAAGCAAAATTCCGAAAAACTCTAGCTCAGACCCCCAATTTAAACTGTCTGTGGTTTTGTCTCCTGTCTCGAGCCAGAATTCGAGAGCCTGATAACGGCGGTGACACTTAGCAAGGCCAGGATCATCGTGGAAACCAAAGAAACCCACAAGCCGATCCCGAATTCCCTGGGCAGGAATTTCAAAATGATCCGGTGCCTGCCCGGCTGCTTGATAATAACGGCCTGGTAGGCGTAATCGGCCCTGATCAATTTTTCTTCCCGGCCGTCCACCCAGACCCGCCAGCCAGGATACCAGGCCTGCGCGATTGACAAATATGCCGGCGCATCATTTGCAACCTCAAGCTGAACCTCCTGGTCCGAATATTCCAGTATCTGCACCTCCCCGGGCCTGCGGACTCTTTCCGGCTGCGAGGCAATGACCGGATCTATATCTTTTGGAGGAATGAAGAGCCGGCGCGCCGGCTCAAACCTGGCGGGAATAAAAAGCATGTCCAAAGCCTCTTTATCAGCTACTGCCAGCGCGGAATAATACAGTCCATAAAGGTCAAGGCAGGCGGTGTTTTCATGGTATTGAAAGGCGCCGGATGAGACTAGGTGGAAGGGGCGGTCGGGACTGATGCTTTGCAAATCCGTAAGCGGGATTCCCGCATTGTTGACAAGGAGGTGACGGATCGATAGAAAATTCAAGAGCGGCAGGGTTTCAGCCCTGACCGAGTTTAGGACCGTGGGGTTGAAATCATAAGGCATTATTTTATTCAGGACCTGTTGATGGCGCGCTATGCCGTTCCTGATGCAAGCGAAAATCACGCCTTCCCCGCGGTCCAGCCTCAACATCCTCCATAGATCCAGGTCCCAGGGCACGGATGAAATCAGGTGCATGCGGGATGGGATCAACGCCCCGGGAATTTTGGAATCATCAAGAGGATCGAGAACGGTTTTATCGGTCCGGGGCATGGACAGGAAAGAGAGCGCGAAAAGGTCGCAGCCCAGCAAGAGAGCCGCCATCCAGGGCTTGAGCTTGAAAGCAGTTTCCTTGGATTTATAGAGCAGCGCCCCCAATCCGAGCACGCTGATAAAAAAGACCAGCCGGGAAACCCCGGTCAAAGTGAATTGGCGGGATTTGCTGAAATCCGCGCCCGCCCAAATCAATTGAAAAAGGATGAAGACAACGACAAACCAAAAAATCATCCGCCGGGTTTTACGGTCCGTCTCTCCGGTTAAGGCATCCAGGCCTCCCGCAGCCACAATCCATAAAACCATCAGGAACGGGAAAAAGATCCTCCACCTCATCGCCACTCTCCCGAATTTGAAAACCGGGATGGCATTGAAGATATGGCTGAGCGGCCACAGGTTGATTAAAAATATTAGCACGATTAAAGCAATGATGACAGCCGCGCTTTTCAGCTTCTTTTGGTTCTTAACACGAAATCCGGCGATCAGTCCCAGCGGCAGGAGCATGCCGACATATCCGGAATTTATCTGCCCCGATCCCGGAGCCCCGGGGAACAGGGGCGCGAATATGCCCAACAGTTGCAGCCATTGAGTGGAATAGATGTTAAACTCCGATCCGGCGCGAAAAGAGTTATGCAGATAATTGGAGCTGATAAGAAACTGGGCGCAACAGATCAGCACGGATAGAGCCAGCGCCAGGCCGGGAAGGACCAGGCGGCGGAGCAGGAGTCGTTCCGTCAAAAACAGAAACAGATACAGGATTGTCCAGGCATAAAGAATGGTCTCAACGCATCCGGCCAGATAGCCCAGGCTGGAAAACGCGGTCAACAATAGGAAATCATGATAGCGCGCTCTTCTCGCCAGCCTGAGGCTGAACCAGAAGATGCCCGGGAGCCAGGTCAGGGTATCGAACATTTGGAGATACCCTGCAATGTGCATGAAAGACCCGGACAAGCCGAAGCTAAGAGCGCATAGCCAGGAGACGGGCCTGGAGTTATTATACTCCCTTAAAAGACCGAACATCAACATTGACCCGCAACTCAAATGGACCATCACCAACATGGGAAAGCCGCGGGCGAAATCCAGGAATAAATATAGAAGGTTAAAGGGATAAAACGCCCCGGCGTGCGGGAACGCGGCGAGCGGGAAACCGGCAAATAAATTTTGCGACCATAAAGGGAACTTGAGGTCATGCCATGAGCTTTGGAAAAAGGTCAGGTAGGGATGCCATTGATAGATGACCTCCCATTCCCGGCCGTAGGGCAGAAAAATCTTGTTGGTGAAAAAGGATTCAATGAAAAACAGGGAGATAATGGCGGCGAGGCTGAAAAGCGGGAAACCCGGCCAGTCGAGGATACGCCGGGAAATATTATTTTTCCCCATTGAAATCCTTGACCGCATCAATCATGGCCGCGATGTTTTCAACCGGCACATTGGCCTGGATGTTATGCACGCTGTTGAACACGAACCCGCCGTTTCCGGAAAAAATTTCGCACTGTTTCAGCACTTCTTCCCGCACCTGCTCCGGCGTGCCAAAGGGCAGGGTCTTTTGGGTGTCGACCCCGCCCCCCCAGAACACCAGTTGGTCCCCGTACTTTTCCTTGAGCAGTTTAGGGTCCATGCCCTTGGCTGAAATCTGCACCGGGTTGATGACATCAAACCCGGAAGCAATGAAACGGCTCATGAAAACCTCAACCGACCCGCAGCAATGCTTGAAGGTCTTCCAGGCCGTGTTTTTGTGGATCCAGTCGTTCACCTTTTTATAATAAGGGGCGTAAAGCGAGTCAAAAGTTCTGGCGGAGCAGAACTGCGAGTCCTGGGTGCCGAAATCCGTGCCACAGACAAAAACCGCCTGTGGCAAATCTCTGACAATTTCGTGGATTTTGGCCAAATTTTTCAGGGCGGTCTCGCACTGCGCGGAAAAAATCTTGTGGATGTAGTCCTGACTGGTGACGGTGGACATGTACCACTCCGTGACGTCCCGGATGCCCCTGGGGCGCTTGAGAAAAGGACCCGGCACCAGGGCGATGTCCCCGAAGGCGGTTCCCCCGAAAGTGGCCACCACCGAGCGCTCGGATTTTTTCAGCCTTGCCGCCTCGGCTTTGAAATGGTTCAGGTCCTCGTCGGAGATGGGCGCGAACTCTTCCAGGTTGTCCCGGACATCAAGCCTGTCGTCGTCAATCGGCTCCTGGCGGATGATGGTGTCGAAGAAGAACCCGCTCCTGGGCATGTGCCCGCTGGCCGGGACCCCGGTGTCCCCGGCCGGATGGATCAGCAGGCCGTTGTCAGGCGCGGGCGAAGTCTTGAAATGCTCCGAGACCAGCACCACCTGGCCCCACGGGGTCTTGAATTCCTTCCAGTCCTGGTTCGGGAAACCGAAGATGGTGTTGCGCGGGGTGATGCCCACTGTGTCAACGCCCATGGCGTCCAGCAGGTCGTCTTCAACCGCGCCCAAAAACTGGTAAGGCTCCCAGACTTTCACCGGCTCCTTTTTCAAGCCGTAATAGTCGCGGAGCTTTGCCACGGCCAGGGCGTGGATGCCGGTGACCGCGGTGCTCCCGAAATCAACCGGGACTTTGTCCGGCTGCTTGTGTTCCAATGCTTTCTGCAATCTCTCTTTATGATTCATTTTCTATACGCCTTCAATCAATTGTGCGAGCGACCTTGGTCGCGATATATCAATATTCTTTCTTCTCCTTCTGAAATCTGAGATCTGAGCTCTGAAATGCATTGCGAAGCAATGCCCTGGCTGAGTTCAAAGCTACTATAAATATTGTGCGCCTTCAAGTTGCTTGCGGAAAAGCGCTCGGTTTTGAAATTTTCTGATTCTGGTAAGATTGTTCCGGAGGCGGGAAATGAGACGAAAAATATTGCCGAAAGGCGGTTTGAATTTATCAGGATTATTCACGGTGTTGATTTTGTCGGCCGCGCTTATAAACATATCTCAATGCATAAAACCCAAGCCCAAGACACCGAAAGATTTCATCGAGCAGTACAGCGCGGCGTGGGAATTTGGAAAAATTGACCGGATCATGAGCATGAAGGAGGGCAACCCGGTGCTGGCCGGCGCCAATATTGATGAGGGCTTGAAGGAGCAGATAAAAAATTACAGCCGGGACCGGGAACGGGAGAGGATAACAAAAGAGATAAAGACCAGGGGCATGAGCTATAAGATGTGGCGCAATACCAGGTATGTTTCCGAAAAAGACCACCAGGACCACATCCATGTCGATGTCAAAGTCAGTGGTTACAACAGCAGCGTGGTCCTGGTCAGGCAGCCGGACCAGACCCTGAAAATCTCAGAATTCCCGAGCATGTATAAGGATTGAAAACAGGTTTTTAATACGGCTTCTATATCCTTAAAGAAAAGGAGGCTGAGGCATGTCCAAATACAAACTCTTTCCGGAAAAGGGCATGGACAAGTATGAGATACTTGAGCGGCTGATCGCGTTTGAAAAGGAGTCGCACTTCACGGCCTTTGAGCAGAACCTGTTCGACGAGGGGCCGCATTTGGTGTCATCGCCGACCCTTCCCTGGGGAGACGCGGTCCGCGAGCGGGTTGACCAGGCCTATTGCCGCTTCATGCACGCGCAGATCTGGCACACCGGGAAGGGCGCGCGCAAGATGGAGAAGGAGGTGGTCGCCATGATGGGCGAGCTTTTCGGGAACCCGGAGGCGGTGGGCTTCATCACCTCGGGCGGTTCCGAGTCCAACATCTGCGCCCTGATCGCGGCCAAGGCCCGGGCCTTCTGCAAGGAGTTCCCGGACCTGGACAAGAAGAATTATTTCGCGGTGTTCGGCACTTTCCCGGTCTTTGAAAAAAAGTCCCACAGCATCGTGCTCCCTTTCCACAGCCACTATTCTTTTTACAAGGGATGCGCGATCCTGGGGCTGACCCCGATCCCGGTTGCTCCGGTCGCCGGATCGCATTACGAGGTTGACTTGAAAGCGCTCAAGGCCGCGGTCCGCGAGGACACGATCGGGATCATCGGCACGGCCGGGACCTGGCCTTACGGCACCATCGACCCGATCAGGGAAATGGGAGAGATCGCGGCCGAGAAAGACCTCTACTTCCATGTGGACGCCTGCTTCGGAGGCTTCATCATACCGTTCCTGGAAATCAGCGGCTATTACAACCCGCCGATCGATCCCTGGGACTTCCGGGTGCCCGCGGTATCCTCGATCAGCGCGGACCTGCACAAGAACGGAATGGTGCCGCCCCCGGCGAGCAGCCTTTATTTCCGCGACCGCAAGACCCTGGAATACGCGCGCATGCTCGCGGTGCCCTTCGGAACGGTCTCGGGCACGCGCGGCACCGGCTCGATCGCGGCATCCTGGACCATGCTCAAGAGCCTGGGCCTGGAGGGCTACCTTGCCATCTCAAGTCACACCATGAACCTGCGCAAGCAGCTGCACGAAAACCTTTCCAGGATTGATGGGATAAAAATCCTGCCCGACTCCAAGATCAACCTGACCGTGGCATACTCGGAAAAATACGACCTCAGGCCCGTGGTCAAGGCGCTTCACGCCAAGACCCACTGGTCGGTGGTCACCGAGGGAGACCCCAGCCCGGTCGGGGTCTGCATCTGCACCATGCCCCAGAACGACGGCCAGATCGAGGCCTTTGCCAAAGCCCTGAAGGACGCGATTGACAAGCACGCGGTCCCGATCGGCACGCTCCCGGACGATTACGACTTCAACCTCTACGGCCTGGACCTGGACTAGAACGGGGGCCGGCAGGATGAACAGGAGAGCGCGATAGAAATGGCAGTGCTTTTTTGGAGCGCATTATTTATGGCCGGCGCGGCCTTTTGCCTGTTCCTTATTTTCGCGGTCGGGCCTTGGATCGCAGAAAAAATAGTGCGCCGCGAATTCCAAGACCTGAATTTTCCAACTCACACCCTCAGTCCGCGCAGCCTGAAAACTTTCCTGGAATCCGTGGAGCCGGTCTCGAGACTGTTCCTCACCGAAAAAGCGCTCGCGCGCATGACCTCCAAAATCCGCGACCAGCACAAAGTTCGCGTCCAGGCCGCGGTTGACGGGATCAATAGCGACGACCAAGCGCTCGCATACCTTTCCGAGGCGGGGCTGCTATCGGAATTCAAACTTTCCCGCGAACAGGCGAGCGAGATGCTCGCGTCAATCGACTGCGCATCCCATATTTTCAATCCCCGATCCGACCACGCTCAATTTTTCCCGGGCCGGGCGCCGCAGGCTCCGGTCCGTCTGCCAGCGGAATTCGAAAAGACCGGTGCGGTGATCACTTCCTTCCCGGTCTTTTTCCCAAAGGCCTGGAAGGCGCACGCGGACCTGGTCAGGGAGATCGGTTCCGAGGCCAAGGCGTTCGTGATCGTGCGCAACGGGTTCTGGCAAAAGGCGGTGGCGCTTTATTTGCAGGCGAGCAATGTCAACCTGGATGCGGTCTCTTTCCTCCATTTCTCCACCGACGATGTCTGGACCAGGGACTACGGGCCGGCCACGGTATTTTCGGGCAAGGATGAAAACCCGGTGCTGATCTGGAACCCTTATTACATCGCTGACCAGGCCTATTACAAGTTTGACGCGGACGCGTCGGCCAATCTCGCAAAAGCTTTCGGCCTGCCGATCTATCGACTGCCCCTGATCGTTGAAGGCGGCAACATCATCACGGACGGGAAGGGGACCATCCTGATGTTCGACTCGGTGCTGGCCATGAACCCGGAGTTGACATTGGAGGGGCTTGAGAAAATTCTCGCCGAATATTTCGGCTGCCAACGGCTTTTGCTTCTGCCCTCGCTCAAGGGCGAGATCACCGGCCATATTGACATGGCCGTCAAGTTCGTGGACGAAGATACCCTGATGGTGGCGGGCGCTGCCCCGGGGTACAAGCACTGCGACACTTTTGAGAGGATCGCGGCCGCGCTCGCCCAAGAAAAATCAGCAGCCGGAAAACCATATCGGATCGTCCGGATGCCCATGCCCAGGACCTCCAACCGGTCGCGCAATTTTTGGAGCTATGTCAACAGCCTGACCCTCAACCAGAAGGTGATCGTGCCGGTGTTCAATGTCCCCGAGGATGCGCAGGCGCTGCAAATTTACCGCGCCGCGATGCCAGGACATAAAATCGCGGGCGTGGACTTCAGTTGCTTTCCTCTCGGATCCGTCCATTGCCAGACCAAGGAAATACCGGAACGGGCGCTCTGATGGACCACGAAATAATCGACATGCACTCCCACCTCGGAGACATCTGCTTCCCAAACGGCTGGGAACTGATCTGGAAAAAGGGCGTGCGAAAGAAATTGGTGTTTGACGTGGTAACTCTTTCCGAGATTTTTTATCACCCCTTCACCCAGGGCCTGGAATATGAGAGCTGGGTTTACAAGCAGAACGTCAAGGCCTCCATGGAGCGGAATTTCACGGGCACCCTTGAAAATTTCAGCAGGTCCCTGGATGATGCCGGGATCAGCAGGAGCGTGGCTTTGCCGATGCCGCCTTATGTGGGTTTTTCGGACTTGAAGGAAGCGGCAAACAATGAAAGCGGGATCATCCCCTTCACCGGGATCGATTTCACAAGGGATTATGACGTCGCGGCGCAGCTTGCCAGGGATGTAGCTGTGGGCGCAAAAGGCATAAAACTCCATCCCGTGCTCCAGCGCGAGAAGCTCACGAGTAAAAAAACCCTGGAAGCGGTCGAGGCATTTTCAGTCCATGATCTCCCGGTGCTTATCCACACCGGAATTTGCCATTACTATCCGCTGGAAAAGGACGCCTGGAGGCAGGAGCCGTTTTTCGCGGACATCCCTTATGTTCAAGAGCTGGTCAAGGCTTTTCCGAAAGTTAAATTCATTGCCGGACACGCGGGCCTGAGCCAGGCGAGAATGGCCATTGACCTGCTGGCGGGTTTTAAAAATGTTTGGGTCGAGTGCTCTTTTTTAAACCCGGGCCTGGTAAGGGAAATGATCAAGGCTTTCGGCCCGGACCGGGTGTTGTTCGGCTCGGACTGGCCGTGGGGAAACCGCAGGCCGGCGATTAAAATTATCAAGAAGGCTTGCCGGGGCGATAGAGCATTGGAGCGCAGGATTTTTTATGAGAACGCTGCGGAACTGATGAAAATTTCAAAATAATATAAAGGAATAGTCAAATGAGAGGAAAGGCGATTCATCCGCAAATAGTAGGAAATGCCGGATTGTATTATGCATGCTACAAGCTCTCCATCTTAGGATGGAATGCGATGCCGACATCCCGGAATGCCCGCGGTGTTGATGTGTTTGCATATAATTCCGACTGCACAAAAATGGTGAGCATTCAGGTGAAATCATTAAGCAAACGGAATCCGGTTCCGCTTGGCGATAATCTGGGGAGAGTCATGGGTAATTTTTGGGTCATAGTCAATAAAATCAAGGAAAATCCGAATGCCTATATAATGAAACCGGAAGAGGTGAAAAAGCTCGCGCATCGGGGTGAAAAAGATGGTAGGGTGTCATTTTGGCTGCAACCGAATGTTTACGATAAAGATCAGTTCCGTGAGGCTTGGCATAGGATAGGGTAAAAATTAATCCTTTTTAAGAATACTGCGAAACCAGAGCTTTCCATTTGTCATGGGACTTCAGGATGATTTCCGCAACCTCACGCACCACGCCCCGGCCGCCACGAGATTTGCAGATGTAATCGCAGATGTTTTTAACCTCCTTGACCGCGTCCGAAGGGCAGGCCGAGATCCCCGCGCGCTTGAGGACCGGGAGGTCGTAAAGGTCGTCACCCATGAACGCTATTTGATCGGGCTTTAATCCGGTTTCTTCAAGGAGCTTTTCAAAGGAAGGCAACTTGTCTACTTTGCCCGTGACCACTCTTTGGATCCCGAGTTCTTTGGCCCGGGCCGCGAGCGCCGGGCTGTGCCGTCCCGAGAGGATTGCGACTTCAACTCCCATGCGCTGGAGCCATTTGATGGCAACCCCGTCCCGGACATTGAACACTTTTATTTCTTCACCGACATGATCGATGATGATCGAACCATCAGTCAAAACGCCGTCCACATCCAGAAGCAGCAGCTTTATTTTCCGAGCCTTCTCATCCAATTTATGCAAGACCATCTCCTCCATTTTTAACACAGCTTTGCTGAAAATAAAATAGGCGGCAAACCAAAGGGACGCTCCCTGATTTTAATGCCATTTCGGTTTCTGTAAAGCAATTGGGGAGCGTCCCTGATGAGCGGCGATTGAAGTTTGGGGCGCGCTCTTTTAGAATGATAGGGATGCGAATCTGGTATTTAGGCAATTACCTTGACTGGTATCCCAGGAACCGGGTGATCAGGAAAGGGCTGATCAAAGCAGGTGCGGAGCTGGTTGAGGTTAAAGTCCCGCTTGATAAAATCACGCGCGGTCCGAGGGTGCTTGCCAAGGCCGTGGGCAGCTTGCTCAATTCCAAAAAACCGGATGTGATCATCGTGCCCGAGTGCGACATCGAAACCTTCCCGTTCGCATGGGCCGTGGCCAGGACCATCAACGCGCTCCTGGTCTTTGACGCCTTCTATTCCCGCTGGGACGCGCTGGTCAATGACGAGGTCGAGGTCTCAAAGGATTCCGCCAAGGCCCGCATCACCTGGCAATTGGAAAAGTTCGCCATGAACCGCGCGGACCTGGTCCTGGCCGACACCTCGGCGCACGCGGATTTCATTTCCGGGACCTTCAGCGCCCCGCGCGAAAAATTCGAAACGGTTTACATCGGCGCCGATGACGAGCTTTTCTTCCCGGTCCCGGGCGCCGAGGAAAAAGACTTTCTGGTGCATTACAACGGGTTCTATCACCGCTTGCAGGGCGCTCCCGCGATCATCGATGCCGCGCATATCCTGCGCGACGAGCCGGGTCTCCGGTTCGAGATGGTGGGCAAGCGCGCGAGCGGCGCTTTCAAGGAGGTCACCGCGCTTGTGGAAAAATATCAGCCCCGGAACATCACTTTTGTTGACACCCTTCCCATCGAGCAGATGCCGGGCAGGATGGCGAAAGCGAGCGTGTGCATGGGCATTTTCGGAAAGACCGGGTTCGGCGAGCGCGTTTTCCCCAACAAGGGATTCCAGACCCTGGCCATGGCAATCCCCTTGATCACCAGGGAGAGCAAAGGCTCGCGGGAAGTGGGAATCAACGGACAGCACTTCCTGACCGTCCCTCCCGAAGACGGGGCCGAACTGGCAAAGGCGATCTTGTTCCTGAAAAACAATCCCCAAAAACGCAAAGAGATCGCGGAGTCCGGGAAAAAACTTTACGACCAGAGGTTCGCGCCGCTCCCGACCGGAAAATTGCTGTTGGCGCGGATCCAAAGCATGCTTGAAAGGCGGGGCAGGGCATGAGCGGAAAACCCAGGGCCAGCATAATCGTCCCGAGCCGGGGAATGGATGACAACCTTCGGAAATTGTTCGATGCCCTGGCCAAAGAACTTGCCGGCAAAAATGTGGAGCTGATCCTCGCGGATGACGGTTCGCCTCAGCCCCTGGATTTTCTGGCCGAAGAGTACAAGGGAAAAATGGAATTAAAGGTTGTGCGCCAGGACCCGAAAGGCCCGGCTGCGGCGCGGAACCTGGGGATTAAAAACGCGGCTTCGGACATTTTTATTTTTATCGACTCCGATGTTGTCCCCCAGCCGGGATGGTTCGATGCGATCCTCGCGCCCCTCGAGCAAAATCCCGAAATTGCCGGGGTGGAAGGCAAGACCATAGCCAGCAACATTTCCGCGCTCACACCTTTTTCACATTTTTTATATAATTTTGAAGGCGGGGCCTATCTCACCTGCAACATCGCCTATCGCCGGAGCTGGGTGGAACGGGCGGGATTTTTTGACGAGCGTTTCAAGCATCCCTGGCGCGAGGATTCCGACCTGGCGTTTTCAATTTTGGAGATGGGCGGCAAAATATTTTTTGAGCCGGACGCGGTTGTGGACCACCCGTCGCGGCCGGTCAAGCTGTCGCGCATGTTTTGGTTCTACCCGGTCCGGCGCGGGTACGACTGGATACTTTATCGAAAACATCCGGAAACCTTTCGCGCAAAAGAAATGCGCCTGGCGGACCTGAGCGAGGTCAGCTTCATCTTCAGTTTTCTCATGGCCCTGATTTTTTTTCTGATGGGCCGGAACGTCGCCGGATTTTTCGCGCTCCTCATACATCAAGCGGTCTACAGCCATATTTTATTGCGCCACATCCACATCGGCACGCGCGAGTCATACAACTTGTCAGTGGACTGGAAAACTTTTGCCAGGGTATATCCGTTTTTCTATCCCGCGACATTTCTCGCCTCGGCCAGTATTGTCGGGGGATGGATCAAATTTTCAAATGTGAAAGTTTTCAGCGGCAAGCGGGAGGCATGATGAGAAGATCAGTTTTTATTTTCATTTTTTTTCTTTTATTGGTTATTTCCCTCCAGGCCGCGGCCAAGGATGAGGCGGTCATGGTCCCGGTCATGGGAAAGAGCGTCCACATCTTCGACCAGAGCGCGGGCGAGAAAAGGCCGTGGTATATAAACGACCACTGCGTAGTCAAAGGCCCGGACGGCCGCTGGCACCTCTTCGGGATCACCCATGAGAAGGAGATTGTCCCGCCCCCGTGGTCCGAGCATTTCTTCGCGCACGCCAGTTCGCCTTCGCTCCTGCAGGTCCCCTGGCAGAAACATCCGCTCGCGCTCAAGTATGACCGCAAACTCGGCGAGACGCATATATGGGCGCCGCATGTCATTGAGAAGGACGGCGCCTATTACATGTTTTACGCCGGGGGCGGAGGGCACTGGGACTCCATGATCGACCTGGCGACCAGCAAGGACCTGTTCAAATGGGAGCGGCCCCCGGTCAACCCGCTCTTCCGAGATTTCTACGACGCGCGCGACCCCATGGTCTTGAAGCACGGGGACGACTACCTGCTTTATTACTGCAAGACTTTTTCAAAGGACGACCCCAAAAGCACGGTGGCGCTGCGGCGCAGCAAGGACCTGGTCCACTGGTCGGAGCCTGAGTTCGCGCTGGTGCTTTCCGATTTTCCCCGGATACAAAATTCAGGGCATACCGAGTCGCCTTTTGTCTTTGAACACCTGGGCAAGTTTTACATGATCGTGTGCACGCCGTATTACCACTACCGCCTGACGCGGGTCTTTGTTTCCGACAACCCCTTCAAGTTCGACGAAAAAAATGAGGTCACCGCTTTTGTCGCGCACTGCGCCGAAATCGTGAATGACAACGGCAATTTTTACGCGAGCCATGCCGGCTGGTTCTACGAGGGCGCATATTTGGCCCCCCTGGGCTGGACGACCTCAAAAAAGTTCGAGCCGCAGCTTGTTTTCTTGAACTCCGGGGAAAGCAGTGATCACCTGGTCTCTCAGAGCAGGACCAAAGTCGGAAAATCCGATTTGGCCGGAAGGTTCCCCACCAACAAAGTGATCAATATGCAAAAAGGCGGAAAGGTCGTCTATAAAGTCCCGATCCCCGCGGGCGTAAAACTGGTCCAGTTGTTCATTTGCGGCAAAGGAGATTATCAGATTTTCGTTGCAGGCGCGAAACCGGACAAGCCCAAAGACCCATCCAGTTCCGAAGGCCTTGACCTCTATTGGCTGGACGATGAAAAATCATGGGCCGGCGGCACGCTTGAACTGGAAGTCTCCAGCCCGGACGGGGAATACCAGTTGAACTTTTTGCGCTTGTATTTTCTTGACAATGTAGGGGTGGGGCTTGCCCCACCCAGCCTTGCCCCTGAGCAATAATCGGGAAGCGTACCTGCGAGGCCAGACCCCGCGGCGGGTCAAATTTTGTTGTGCTTGGCCTGAAAAAGCCTGAGACCGGTGTTGGCGATCAAATCGCTCTGATACAAATCATCGATTAGATTTCCGGGGATCGCCTTTGCGCCGTTGAACGAGCCGCTGATCGCGCCCGCGATTGAAGCCGTGGTGTCAACATCGCCCCCGGCCTGGAGCGTGCGCTTGACGGTCAGGAAAAAATCCTGGGGCGTGCGCAGGAAATTATAGAGCGCGACCAGCACGGTGGGGATGACAAAAGGCGTGATCTGGTCGATCCACCTTGGGGGCTCCAGCCAGCCGGCGCAGGAAATTTCCAGGAGCGCGATCTGTTCCTCTACTAAAAGCCAGCCCGGCAGCCGGCTGATATACCCGCTGAACTCGGGGCTGAGGTCCTTGATCAATTCCGCGCCCGCGTTAGCGAATTCCTCCGGTTCAATTTTTTCGTGAGTGAGGTTGTACGCGATCGCGCAAGCCACGGCCAGGGCCCCGGCCTTTGCCCTCGGGTCTTTGTGGGTGATCTGGCTTTGCGCGATGGAATCCTTTTTCAACTGTTCCGGGTTATCGTAATTCCAGAGGCCGACCGGGCTTGCGCGCATGGCGGCGCCGTTACCGGCCTTGCCTTCGATGTCTCCGGAGTTGCGCCAGGTTTTTCCGGCATTCAGGTTTTTCACCGCCTCCGTGCACGAGATGCCCGGGCCGATGATCTCTCCGCGCGCCCAGAATTCCGCCAGCCGCTTCGCGTAGTAGAACCCCTTGAAGCCGAGGTTTGCGATGTAAGTCTCTGCGAGCGCGAGCGTGAGCTGGGTGTCGTCCGTGTACTGGCCGAGAGGGCATTTATCAAGCAAGTGATAGAACTCGCCGAGGTTATCCACGGCCCGGATCGAGAACCCCTTCTTGAATTCAAAAGGCGCGCCCAGCGCGTCGCCCACGGCGCAACCCAGGAGCGCGCCCATGAACCTGTCTCGAAGTTTCTCGTTCATATCGATATTTGAAAATTCAGCCGGTCATTTTCATGGATTTTTTTTCAAAGAGGAGCCTGCGCAGGAACTGGCCGGTGTAGGATCCCTTGGTCTCGGCCACGGCCTCGGGCGGGCCTTCGGCGACGATGTTCCCGCCTTCGTCCCCGCCCTCGGGACCCAGGTCGACGACCCAGTCCGCGGTCTTGATCACCTCCAGGTTGTGCTCGATGACGATCACGGTGTTCCCGTTATCGACCAGGCGGCGCAGCACGTCCAGCAGTTTCTGGACATCCGCGAAATGGAGTCCGGTGGTCGGCTCGTCCAGGATGTAGAGGGTCCTGCCCGTGGCCCGTTTGGAAAGCTCGCGGCTGAGCTTTATCCTCTGCGCTTCGCCCCCGGAGAGGGTGGTCGCGGACTGACCGATCTGGAGGTAACCCAGCCCCACGTCTTTCAAGGTCTGGAGCGTCCGTTTCGCGTTGGGGATGTTGGCGAAAAATTCATGAGCCTCATCAACCGTCATTTCCAGGACTTCCGCGATGTTTTTGCCTTTGTACTGGATCTCAAGGGTCTCGCGGTTGTAGCGTTTTCCGTCGCAGACATCGCAGCGGACATAGACGTCGGGCAGGAAGTGCATTTCGATTTTGATCAGGCCGTCTCCCTCGCAGGCCTCGCACCTGCCGCCCTTGACATTGAAGCTGAAGCGCCCCGGCTTGTACCCGCGCAGCCGGGACTCGGGCACCATTGAGAAAACATCGCGGATATGCCCGAACAGGCCGGTGTAGGTCGCGGGGTTGCTGCGCGGGGTCCTTCCGATCGGGGACTGGTCGATATCGATCACGCGGTCGATGTGCTCGAGCCCGGTGAGGCCTTTCACTTTTCCGGCCGGCTCCCGGCTGTAATAGAGTTTCTGGGCGAGCAGCCTGAAAAGGGTATCGATCAACAGCGTGCTCTTTCCGGAACCGCTGACCCCGGTCACGCAGGTGAACAGCCCGACCGGGAACCGGGCGTCGATATTTTTCAGGTTGTTGGCGGAGCAGCCCTTGAGCGCGAGCCAGCGCTTGTCGGGCGAGTTCCTTTTTTGGGGAACCGGTATTTCCAGCCGGCCGGAGAGGTAAGCGCCGGTAAGGGAATTTTCGTTCTTCATTATTTTTTCCGGGCCGCCCTCGGCCACCACCTTGCCGCCGTGGACCCCGGCGCCCGGGCCCATGTCGATCACCCAGTCCGCGTTCCGGATGGTCTCCTCGTCGTGCTCGACCACGATCACGGTGTTTCCCAGGTCGCGGAGCGCGAGCAGGGTGTCCAGCAGCTTCCGGTTGTCGCGGGAGTGGAGCCCGATGCTCGGCTCGTCCAGGATGTAGAGCACGCCCACCAGTCCGCTCCCGATCTGGGTGGCGAGCCTTATCCTCTGGCCCTCGCCCCCGGCCAGGGTCGCGCTGCCGCGGTCAAGGGTAAGGTATCCAAGTCCCACATTCAAAAGGAACTGCAGCCGCTCCTTGACTTCCTTGAGTATGCGCCGGCTGATCTCCATTTCCTTTGGAGAAAGCATGAGCCGCTCGAAAAATTCCCGGGCCTCTTTCACGCTCATGGCGGACACCTCAGCGATGTTTTTGCCCGCGACCCTGATGTTGAGCGGCTCCTGCCGGAGTCGCATGCCGGCGCATTTGGGGCAGGGCTGAATGTTCATGAATTTGGCAAGCTCGTCGCGCATCCACTCGGAGCCGGTCTCATGAAAGCGGCGGTCGAGGTTGGGGATCAACCCCTCAAAGGACCGCTTGTCCTTCCAGACCCGCTCTTCGAAATTGACCGCGAACTCTATTTTTTCGCCTCCCGACCCGTAAAGGATCACGTCCTTTATATTTTTCGGAAGTTTTTTCCAGGGCGTGTCCAGGTCGAACTTGTAGTGGCGGGCGATGGAGCGCATGTACTCGGAGAAGAACGCCGAGGAAATCCGTTTGGCCCAGGGGACGATCGCTCCCTCGCGGATGGTGAGTTCCGGGTTGGGCACGATCAGTTCCTGGTCAAAATACATCTTGGTGCCCAGGCCGTCGCATTCCGGGCAGGCGCCGTAGGGGTTGTTGAAGGAGAAGAGCCGGGGAGAGATTTCCGGGTAGCTCACCCCGCAGTCCGGGCAGGCGAATTTTTCGCTGAAGGTGATGGTCTGACCAGGGTCCAGGGTTTCTATGCGCACGATCCCCTCGGCCTGCCGGAGCGCGGTTTCAACCGAGTCCGCGAGCCGGGTCCGGACCTTTTCCTTGTCCAGCATTAGCCGGTCAACATAGACATCGATGCTGTGTTTTTTATTTCGGTCAAGATTGATCTCTTCAGAAAGGTCGTAAACCTCGCCGTCAATCTTCACGCGCACGAACCCGGACTTGCGGAGCTGGTCCAGTTCCTTGCGGTATTCTCCCTTTCTGCCGCGCACGATGGGCGCGAGCACCGCGAATTTTGATCCCGCGGGCAGTTCCAGCACCTGGTCCACGATCTGCTGCACGGTCTGGGACTTGATCTCTTTCCCGCACTGGAAGCAGTGGGGGTGTCCCACGCGCGCAAAGAGCAGGCGCAGATAGTCGTGAATTTCGGTGACGGTGCCCACGGTTGAGCGCGGGTTCTTGCTGGAAGTTTTCTGCTCGATGCTGATGGCCGGGCTGAGTCCGGAGATTGAGTCCACATCGGGCTTGCCCATCAGTTCCAGGAACTGGCGCGCGTACGCGGAGAGCGACTCCACATAGCGGCGCTGTCCCTCCGCGTAAATGGTGTCAAAAGCGAGCGAGGATTTTCCGGACCCGGACAGGCCGGTGATCACCACCAGCCGGTTGCGCGGGATTTCCAGGTCGATGTGCTTGAGGTTGTGCTGGCGCGCGCCGCGGATGATTATTTTGTCTTCAGCCATTACTCCTCTTGCGGTTCGCGGCCATGATCAGCGCCAGGTCAAAAGCCTCGAACAGACTGCCGGGGCTGGCTTTCCCTGACCAGGCGATGTCGTATGCGGTGCCGTGTCCGGGCGAGGTGCGAATGAAACTGAGGCCCAGGGTCACGTTGACGACCTTCTCAAAGTCGAGTGTTTTCAAGGGGCCGATGCCCTGGTCGTGATACATGGCGAGGAGCGCGTCGAATTCACCGTGACGCGCGCGGTGGAACACGGTGTCCGCGGGGAACGGTCCGAGCGCGTTGACCCCGGCTTTTTTCGCAAGCCTGATCGCGGGACCTATCTTGTTGATTTCCTCGTCGCCGATTTCTCCTTTTTCGCCGGCGTGCGGGTTCAGTCCGAGCACCGCGATCCGGGGGCGGGGTATTCCGAAATCGGTCTTAAGCGAGCGCATCATCAATTTTAGCATAGACAATATTTTTGCGGTTTCAATCTTTTGGGGGACCTTTTTGAGAGGGATGTGATGGGTGGCGAGCGCGACCCGGAGCCTGCCCAGCACCATGAGCATGATTTCCATTTTTGCACGGTCCAGCGCCGCCAGCAGACGGGTATGGCCGGGGTATGGGCACCCGGCCTTGAGCATGGAGTCTTTGTTCACGGGCATGGTCACCATTGCGGCGCAGGTCCCGGACCTGCAGGCGCGCACTCCGGCCTCGATGTATTTCCAACTTGCCAGTCCGTGTTTTTTGGAGCCGCGCTCCCGGGGGATTTTTTCAGGATCAAGGCTGCTTAGGCTCAATATCACCAGCGGCGCATCGGGGATTTTTTGCGATCCGACGGTGATGACACAGGCGTTCCCAAAACAGTTTTTTGCGCTTTTGCCACCGAACTTTTTCAGGGCGGCATTGAGGATTTTATTATCGCCGATGACGAACAGGGGAGGGGGCTTGAATTTTTGCCGGTCCAGCAGCCTGATGCACAGTTCCGGCCCCAGTCCGGCCGGGTCTCCCATGGTTATGCAAATTCGGGTCATAGACGGATATCGACATATGTTTTTGCTTTTAGGCGCTCCATCCAGATCTGGTATTGCTCCGAGAACTGTTTCTGGTAAATGATCTGGCGGATGCTGTCTTTCGACTGCTCCAGGCTGAGCGGAACGCCTTTTTCCATGCCTTGCACCCAGAAGAGATGGTATCCGACCTCGTCCTTGTAAACCGGGCTGATCTCTCCGATCTTGAGCTTGCCGATCATGACCCGGACCTCAACTTTCAGTTGTTCGGTATCCACCCATCCCAGGTCCCCGCCTTTGTTGGCTTCCTCGCCCTCGGAATATTTCCGCGCCAGGTCCGGGAAAGGCGTGCCCTGGGCAAACTGCTCCTGGACGGTTTTGAGATTTTTTTGGGCGTCCACGCCCTCCCTGATCACGATATGGTAGAGGTGGACTTTTTCCGGGGACAGGAACTGGTCTTTGTGCTGCTCGTAAAAGGTGGCGATTTCCTGGTCGTTGATTTCCATTGAGGATTTCACTTCCTTGGAGACCAGCTTCGCCAGCACCAGGCTCTGCCGGGTCTGCTCGCGGTAGGCGTCCAGGGTTATCCCCTGTTCCCTGAGCGCGCGCACGAAATCCGCGGGACCCAACCCGAACTGGGCGCGCTTCTTGTCAATCGCCTGTTCGATTTCCTGGGCGGATACCGTGACGCCCTGACGCTTGATCTCCTGCTGGACCACCAATTTTTCCACCATCCGGTCCAGGTATTCGCGCTTGGAGATTTTGGCGCCGCCTTCCGAAAACACCCCGAGCTCATCGTTTTTGTAGGCCAGGTCCAGTTCGTTCAGGGTGATCACCTGGTCCCCGACCACCGCGGCAATCTTGTCCACCACCTCGGCCTTGAGCGCGGACCCGGCCGTGCAGATGCATACGATTAAAAATATTTTCAAGGTCTCTTTCATTTTTGTCCCTTCATATTATAGCACTTGATGGTTTATTTTTATCCTGTCCTTGTTCCTCACCCAAAGCGTCCGGCTCCAGGCCTGAAAAAGCGCGCTCCGTTTCTGGTCCTCAAGGATTCTCCGGATCTGAGGGCTGGCGTCCGCAAGACTCAGTTCCCCGATTTTTTTTGTGTTTTCCACCTTCAGTATGTGAAAGCCAAAGGCGGACTGTATCAATCCGGAAATTTGGCCCGGCCCGAGCTTGACCACCTGGTCCTGCAACGCCTGCGGGAGCTGCTTGATTTCCACCCAGCCCAGGTCCCCGCCCTTGGACGCCTCCGGGCTTTCCGAGTATTTGCGCGCCAGTTCCTGAAAATCAGCGCCCTGCGCCGTTTGCGCGAGGATATTCCGGGCGGTTTCTTCATTGCTTACCAGTATCTGCCTTAGCTTGATCTGCTCCGGGGCGACCAGCTCATGGCGGCGGGTTTCATGGTAGCGATTGATTTCCCGATCGGTGACTGCGTATTGATATTTCAACACCGTGTCCGAGGTCTTTTTTATCAGGAGATCGTTTCCGACCTGATCGGTCCATTTGGGCATGGTGATGTCGCTGTTTTCCAAACTCTTTTTAAACTCGGGGCTGTCCTGGTCGACCATTTTATTAATTTCTTCCTGGAGTTCCCGCCGGGAAACCGCGACCCCGATGCGCCGTCCCTCCTGGACGATCAGTTCCTGCCCGATCATGTCCTCAAGGCATTTATATTTGAGGCGGTAATC
>Ga0315287_10001421_pt1 | contig 22001 bp, 35 predicted proteins | sample YL17G11_0_MG_FD_205037 | JGI IMG/M metagenome (GOLD analysis project Ga0315287, IMG submission 205037) | Sediment microbial communities from Yellowstone Lake, YNP, Wyoming, USA - YL17G11_0 | ecosystem: Environmental > Aquatic > Freshwater > Lake > Sediment | place: USA: Wyoming | collected...
AATCGTTCTCTAGGTCGCCATGCCGGTGGTGTTCTTATTGCTGACGACTTGCCTAACAAGATGCCCTTGATTACGTCCGGAGGTGAACCTCAATCACCGTGGGTTGAAGGGGTTAACTTCAAACACCTTGAATACATTGGCAACTTTATCAAATACGACCTTCTTGGCCTTGAAACAATGAGATTGATTGAACGTACAATCGAACTTATCTTGATCAAAGGTGGGATTCAAAAGCCGACATTCGACCAGATCAAAGATTGGTACGAAAAATACATGTCACCGTCTGTCATTGACTTTGATGACCCAAAACCATACGAAGTTTATGATCGTGGTGATTTTGTTGGTGTCTTCCAATGCACAGGCCCGGGTGCTCAAAGACTCTTTCGTAAAGCTAAACCCAAGAGCATCATCGACATCGCGGCTCTTACGTCAATCTATCGGCCTGGACCACTTGCTGCCCACGTTGACAAGTTGTGGATTGAACATGAAAAAGTTCCATATGACTGGGGTCACCCTCTTATCAATGAAACGCTGAAAGAAACGCGTGGTCTACTTGTATTCCAGGAGGGCGTTATGGCCCTTGCGAATAAAGTCGCCGGCTTTCCTATGAACGAAACCGATGAAGTCCGTAGGGCCATCATGAAGCGATCAATTTCTGGTGGTGAAGCTGCTAAAAAGAAAGTCAAAGAACTTGAAGATTCATTTGTTAACGGGTGTATCAAGAACGGTATCCCACCAGAGACTGCGAAGAAAGCATATGAAACTGTTTGCTTCATGTCTGGTTACGGATTCAACAGGGCTCATGCTGTTGCATATGCAATTGATTCCTACTGGTGTGCATGGTTGTTGACGTATCATCAGGAAGAATGGTTGTGTGCCTATCTTGAATCGATGTCAAGCTCACCAGCTCAACGTGCAAAAGCATTTGCTGAAGTCAAAGGAATCGGATATCAGATTGTTCCGATCGATATCAATTATGCACAACTTGGATGGACGTCTTTGCCCGGCAAGAAACTAATGCCTTCGATGACAACTTGCAAAGGTGTCGGCGATTCTGCAGTTGAAGAAATCATGCAAAATCGACCCTACAAAACAATTGAAGAACTTTTGTGGAATGATGAGTTTGAATGGCGTCACAGCAAGTTCAACAAACGAGGATTTGATGCATTGATCAAATGTGGTGCGTTTGAATCAATGGACATTGTTGGCGATGGCAAGATGTTTAGCAGTTATCATCATATGCATGAAACACTTTTGGGTTCACATTTTCAAGAAGTTACGAAAAAGAAAAAAGGTGTTATGGAAACGTTTGAAGTTGAACTTGATCATTCAGCGCTTATTAAACGTGCACCAACAAAAGATCCACATGAAGGCCTGAAAAACTTTTATGAACTTGTACGAACATGTGCTGATGTACCTGAATGGACGTCAGTTGAACGTGCTCAAAATATGGTTGAAGTTTTTGGTTCACTTGATGTTACTGCAATGATTGACAAGCGTCTACTTGATGCACTTGAATCAAAAAATATTCAATCAATTGACGATCTAGAACAAGGTGAAACAAAGGTTATCTGGTTTGTTGTTACGCCAACTGCACAAAAGAAAGGCGGAAAGCCAGTTGTTGGTCTTAAAAAGAAGACAAAGAACGGAAAAGAATATGTTCAAATCTTTACTTCTGGACCGCATGGTAAATCACATCGAGTTTCTGTGTGGGGACGAAAAGAACTACCAGAACCCTTTACTTTGTATTGTGCAGAAGTTAAAAAAGACGAATATGGAAACTCAACTGCAAGCTTTAAAATGAAAGAACTGGCATGAAAATTATTGTTGAAATTAAATGGGATTCGAACAACACACGAACTGGGCATGGTGATCGTGTTAATATTACGCCGTCTATGGCGGCAGATCTTCTAGAAGATGTTAGACGTAATATTAAACATGCCATCGACACCAATTCTGCATCAGAATATGATTTTGAAATTCCTGTCAAGTCGACTGGATATTTGAAAGACGTTAGTTGCACCTGGAAGTTTTTCTCACAAGAACGTTCTGAACAACGTGACACTGATTTGTAATGAAAACAGGATCTTTTACACCGAAACCTGGTGATCTGTTTCAATTTCACTATGACAAAGACGACATAAAATATTGTAAAACACTAATGTGGTCTTCAACGATGAAAAAACGAATTAAGTTGAATTCCGGAAGTCTTTTGCTTCTTGTTTCAATCACTAAGAATAAAATATCATGGATGAACGGTGGTACATACATCCACGCTAGCATAGATGATCTGCGTGTTTTGCCAGTTGTATTTGATGTTAACGACGAATATATTCATCCACGTAAAATAGAATAATTTACATGTCAATTTATTCATATTTTGTTCTAATCATTGCTGTGACAATTTTTGTTGTCACAAACATAATGGATTATCAATCAAGAAAGAAAATTGGAAATAAAGGTCATGACATTGTCCACGAATGAAATTCCTGTAGGAATGCAACTAAAACTTATCTCTGGCGTTGGTAATCCACCACGACCAAAAATTTATGATGCCGCTGTTACAACAATCTACATTGATAAGTTGCTGCCAAAAATTCTTGATTGGCTGTATGATTCCGACAACACAAAAGATCCCGAATTTACAGATGATTATCTAACACAGCTTAAATCGGATCTTACGGAAGCAACTGATCATTCCAGCGATGGTTATGAAATTACACGTTATCTAGAACGTCATTGTCACTGGGCATGTGATTCAGCTCTTGTTGAGATTCTAGAAGTCTCTGTGACACTCAGGATGGCCACCCATAATTGCATCGTGGCACAATGGGTACTCAATAATGGTATTATTCCGGAATATTCTGTGGGTCAACAAGTGACCTTTGTTCAGAGGGACAAATCACTTGTTGGTGAAATAACCAATGTCGACATCAGATGTGCCCGTTACATAATTTATTGCAAAGAACTTGGACATGTAAAGTCACCAAAATCTGGTAGAACCGGCACGTTTGTTGGTGTTGAAGACGTTGTTGGAGTGATTGTATGATAAAAATTGTGAACAGTTTAGATTATGTGATTTATAATGAAATGGTAAATTATGTCAAATTCTGATCAATTGATTGTTTCTTTGATAGGACCCGACCGATGTGGGAAAACGCAAATCGCCATGGAGCTTTCTCGTCAGACAGGTGCACAATATTTGATAAATTGTCCCGGACTTGGACATGTAAAATCTCCCAAATCAGGGGTAAATGGTGTGTATATCAATTATGAAGCCATCATTGATGAAGCTCGGTAAATTTACGCCGAAACCTGGCGACCTGTTTCAATGGCATTATGATAGTAATGATGTATTGTGTGATTCTATAAATCAACTATGGTCTTCAACTATGATGCAGAATGTGCCACTTTATTCCGGAGGTTTTCCATTTTTGGTTTCAATTACTAAAGATAAAATTTCATGGTTGAGTAAAGATCGATACTACCATGCATGCACAGTAGATATGTTGATCAGTACACTCAAAGCATATGATACGGAAATACATCCACGTAAAATAACATGACACATGTGATTTACCCTAAACGTATTGTGTAAACACGTATCATGTGTTGTAATATGGAGACATATATGTCAGAACAGTTGATTGTTGCAATATGTGGCGCAGATATGTGTGGCAAAACAGAAATCGCCAAAGAACTTGCTCGTAAAACAGGAACACCTTATTTTAAAGCATCTGCCGAACATTCAGATTTTTTGAAACATCCTGAACGTTTTGTTCAAAGTCTACGCTTTTCAGATACTCGCATGGTCGACATGTTTACTCAATGCGGGTATTCAATGATTCTTGATCGTTGTTGGGCTTGTGAATTTGTGTATTCTCAAGCACTTTCAAGACCAACTGACATGAAAATGTTGTATGAAGTTGACAGAGCATTTGCAAAACTTGATACTATCGTTGTAATTGCTCAACGTTCAAATTATGATAACATTGTCGATGACATTGATCCACAACGACTTTTTGGCTCTAAGCTGCAAGAGATTCATGATCTCTATGAGAAATTTGCTGAATGGACTGCGTGTTCTGTACTAAGAATTAACGTTGATGATGAAAATCTAACTAGAGAAGTTGCTGAAATAACAGATTACCTTGCGGGTAGAACAACATGGCGAAACCAACAAATTACGACAACGGATTTTTTAATGATGGTAGGAAATATTTTGAACACGGACTTGGAGTTTGGAAAGACTTTGTTCTTAATGACTTGAAAGCAACGTCAATTGCTGACTTTGGTTGTGGTCAAGGTGACTGGCTAGAACCACTTCAACAGAGTATACCTATTTGGGGTTGTGACGGATACGCAGACCTAAATCATCTACGTGTTAGTCCGTTGAATTTTCGTCATATTGATATTGCAACAGTGATCCCTGGCAATCTAGACGTTGGGCCACGCGATGTTGTCATGTCACTTGAAGCGATGGAACACGTTGTTCATGCAAAAGAAAAGAATTTTCTTGATTGTTTGTTGATTCCGAATCCGCGTCTAGTTGTTCTTGGTGTCGCGAGTGGTAGAGGCACATACGATCCAACACAATACAAAGTGAATCGTCTTGGTGAGGTCATTCCCGGTGGCCCTGACTGGAAAATCCAGTGGGGACGACATCATGTTAATTGTCAACCTGTCGACGTCGTCATTGCAAAAATGGCAGCACGTGGATATGTTGTTGATCAAGCATTGTCTGATCAATTTTCTGAACTCAAAGCACCTGGAAAAAATGGTCGGCTGCGATGTGCCTTTGCTTCGTTTTATCGCAAGAACACTCGAGTTTACAAGAAGGCAACGTTAACTTGATAAATGAAAACAGGACCTTTTACGCCGAAACCTGGTGATTTGTTTCAATGGTACTATAGTTCAGACGATACAATATGTCGTGATACAGATCAATTGTATTCGACAATTATGAATTGTTGGGTTCCTACCACAGGAATCAACTTGCTAATTGCATTGACAGACACTGATATTTGGTGGTTGAATAGCAATAGCTTCATCCACGCTCGCGTGGATGATGCCGGGGTCCGCAGGTTGCTCGCTGCCCTTCGTCGGCTTCATCCACGCTCGCGTGGATGATACTCAAGCCGTCAGATGTAAGTGGGCCGGGGTGACAGAGTACATCTACGAAAATAGATTATGAAAACGTATACATGTGTAAATTGCGGTAAAATTACGCCTGATGGATCAAATTACTGTGATTGGGATTGTCATATTGAACTTGCAGTAAAAGAAGGTGGCGTAAAACACCAACCAAATGGTCTACCTATTCGTAGTATTAAATACGAAAATTCAATGTGGGAACACGAGCACGGTGATCATCGAAACTATAAGTTCCCAGTTGACGTTGAATTGCACGATGATGCAGGTGAAAGTTGTGACGAGATCCATGCGTTTATTTATACTGACGGGCAAATTGCAATGACGATATATGAGTGTCAGTATTTTCTTTGGTCCTTGTTCAAAGGAAGAAATCTGGATAAATTGAGATATCCAACACATATATTGTCGATGGAATCGAGGGAGAAAATTCTTGATTATGCAAAAAAGGAAAAACTTTTGTGATTTTTGTTCTTGCGACACTTGCAAAAATGGTGCATCATATTTGTCCCATGCCAGAACAAAAACTGGAAAATATATTTGTGATGTGTGTTACACTTATGATGTTTGTATAGCGGCACAAAGAAACCAAACGGGTAGTCACAATGGGCCATGTAAATATGGGCCCTGTGTTCATCGACCGATTATTGTCTCAAAGTGGGTTAAATTCAAACAATGACAAATGTATTTGTTTTTGGATCGAATCTAGAAGGTCGTCACGGTAAAGGCGCTGCACTATTTGCTGTTCAAAACCATGGTGCAATATACGGCCGCGGTCGTGGGCATCACGGAAATAGTTACGCTATTCCAACAAAGTCGACGCCATGGAAGTCATTGTTGTTGTCAGATATTGAAAAATATGTAAGTGAATTCCTAGCGTATGCTGCAGATCATTCTGAACTAACGTTCACAGTAACTGCAATTGGAACAGGACTTGCTGGTTTTACACATGAGCAAATTGCTCCGTTGTTTAAACGCAGAACGTCAAATTGTATTATGCCTCTAGAATGGGAGAACCTTTATGGAAACGCCTTATTTGTGGACGCTTTGTGACTTTCATGAGAAAAAAGATGAATGTAAATGCATTTGTCATGAACCAAATAACATCATTATACATGATCATGAATGTTGTTCAAAATGCGGGTATTGTTTGTTCAAGATCCGCTGTGGTTGTTCTCGGTGCAGTCCGAAATAACTTTCTGCCTGCGCCCATACCAAGGTTTCTGGAACTATTTTTGTCCCAAGTACCTCCGCCGCCCATTGCACCTGCACCGCCGCCGAAACTGGTGAATGTGCTGCCACCGAAATCAGAACCAAATCCTGATCCGCCTCCGCCTTGACCGGCCCAACGACTTTTACCATTTAGTGGTGATGTAAAGCCACGTGTTTGTTTGAGTTTTTCTCTTGGAATAAATTCGAACCCATAGTCTCTAACAAGAACGTCCTTAATAGACTCAGTTTCCTTTTGAGATGCTGCAGACGTTCGTTTGTCGCCCGTTCGAGCCTTTGTTTCATTTCTGGCTAGTGCTTGAAGCTCAATAAAGTTGAATTCATATTCTTCATTATTTAGCTTATATTCCAGGAAGTCATTTACTGATTTGTATTCAGGAGTTGAACAAAGTTCATCAATCTGGTCTTCAACGTCATCTTCTAGATTTTCAAGAAGTGTTCGTATATAAGACTTTAGAATTTGAGTGTTCATGCAATTAAATATCACACTGTACATGTTAATGTAAAGATATTAGAATATATGCATATGAAAAAGCTTTTGGTCCAAACGCAAATGTCCAACTATAATGCCAAAGGGAAATGGATCCTTGAGGCAGATTCGGGATTCCAAATGGTAATGGGACGCGTCAGACAAATGTTGAAGTCAAATAAAGATCTGTATATCGATGTGATGATACCGTCATCTCTTTCATGTCTTACACACCCAGAAGAGATCTATGAAGATTTGTGGGTGAAACATGGTGACGAAGGGGATCTACGCCTGAACTATATCGAAATGCCAGTGATTGCAAATGCACTGGTGACACGTTATGACTTTCAATGGTCAGTACTTGCTGCGCATCTAGATCTGGCTGCACACAAGAGTTCTAAGCCTAAATATGATAAATATGACGCAGTTTATGTTAATGATCCGATGCATCTGCGTAATCTAAAAGCGATGTTTCACGTTGTCGGAGGATATCAACCAAAGTTTTATGTTCATAGTCATTTTGTAGACGTGCCGTCATGTCCGAAATTTCCGACCGAAGCATCGTTGTGGTTGGGTCAATGTGAAGCAGCAATCAAAGCAGATTGGAATTTTTGGCAATGTGCATCTGCTCTAAGGGAGTTTGAAATTGAGGCACGTAAAGTATTTCAGAACAGTGTCGTTGATTCAATCATGGCTAAGTCAACACCTTGGGATGACGGTTATTCAGTTGAAGAGATTACATCACCGGTTAATGAAGACTCACTACGATTTGATCGTAATATTTTGCGATTGCTAAAGGCTGATGGTAAAACGATCATATTCGTTCCAAACCGGATCGGTGGTCGTGGTAGATCATCAGACTATACAAATTGTGGAAAGTTTATGTTTGATATTCTTCCAGAGTTGCGTAAAGTTCGAAAAGACTATGTTGTGATTGCAGGTAATCCAAGTCAAAAGTTTCTGAATTCTGAGCTAACAACTGAATGTGGTCCTAACGGTTATCTTTCGCTTGTCCCGGATTCATTTCGGCGTGATGAATTTAAAGCAGTTGCATCGATGTCTGATATCGTTGTTGGTCTATATGATCAGGACACATATGGTGGAACGGCTGCTAGAGAATGCGTAGAATTGGGTTGTATGCCACTGTGGATTAATACACACGAATATTCTAGCCTTGCACGAGAGGCCGAGTGGCCTCTTCTTGCTAAACCTGACTTCTCTGACATTGTGTCTGTGTGTGATGTTCTAATTCGTACCGCACAAAATCTAGAAAATGGCGATTATACACCTAAGAAATTGCAATCATTGCAAAACGTCGTTAGATCACGTTGTTCGTATGAACAAACAACCAACTTTGCAATGAAGAAAATGGATTTGCTGTTAACGGGTATATATTGTTATGAAAAAACTAGACATTGTAGAGTTGATTCGTGAAGAACTATCTTTTCGAATGGACTTGATCAAAGAAGTGACGACAAAAACATCTTTGCCAAAATCATTTGCTGAATTTCGTAGATTTCTTGTCGATAGACTAGTTGAAGCTGGTGCTCCACAGGACTTTATTGAAGAGATTCGTGATGAAAACACAAAAAGATGTTCTGTCGTAGAGGCAATATTTGCGTCTTGGTATGAGATTGAATCTGATATTCATACATACGGTGGCGACTATAAATGGCCTAGTGATGCTAGTGAATATATTTCTGAAGCATTGACAAATGCTGTTTCTGAATACAATGAAATATATGATGAGAATATAGTCATTGATGATATGATTAAAAATATTGTTAACCAACTAACAGCAGTTGACGTATAATAAAAAAATGAAAGTTTTGATTACCGGTATTGCAGGGTTTATCGGAAGTAATCTTGCACAACGTTGTCTAAAAGAAGGCTGGAAAGTTGACGGTGTTGACAATCTTAGCAATGGTCATATACAGTTTATTACAGATCCGCGGGTAAATTATGAACTTGTAGATTTCGCTAGTTCTTTTGTTGAAAATACAATCAAGATAGAACAGTATGATACTGTTTTTCATCTAGCCGCAAATCCACGCGTAAGTTATTCAGTTGAACACCCGTCTGAAACGAACGATACAAACGTAACAAAAACGTTGAAGTTGATGGATGCATGTAGAGGTAATGTCAAACGATTTGTATTTGCATCATCGTCAGCAGTTTATGGTCAGGCAACTTCTATGCCAACTTCTGTAAATTCTGCAAAAAAGCCAAATAGTCCATACGGTCTTCAAAAGTCAATCATTGAAGATTATCTGACGTTGTACAATGAACTATACAATTTTGAGTCTGTTTCTTTGCGGTTTTTTAATGTGTTTGGACCAAATCAAATTGGTGGATCACCGTATTCATGCGCCATTTCTGCATGGTTGACAGCAATAAAAAGAGGTCAACAATGTCGTAGTGATGGCGATGGTTCACAAACACGTGATATGTGTCACGTTGATAACGTTGTTGAAGCGTGTGTTCTTGCTGCAAAATCACTTGAACCGTTGAAAGCTCAGCGACTTAATGTCGCGACTGGTGAATCGATATCAAATTCTGATATTCTAAAAGTTCTTTTGGCAAAGTACAAAGACGCATATGCTGTCGAGGCACCATGGCGACCTGGGGATGTTATGCATACGCTTGCAGACATTACTGAAACTACGCGTGTATTGGGATATCATCCTGTAAAAAATGTTTTGGACGGAATTGATGATACCATTAAATGGTATGAAGACAATTGGAGTTGGGTTCAACAATTGAAAGTGGGTGTATGATGCAAATTAACTCAGTAATCAATATTCGAGAAGAATTTGCACAACTGCTAAATGATCGTCAATTTACTTCAATAAATCGTGAAAAATCAATGGTGACATTGATGGGATCAAAAACGATTGAAATTATTTCAGCAAATTTTGTCGCAAATTCAGACGTAATTTTTGGTGAACTGAATCCGTCATATCAAAAACGAGAAGAAGATTGGTATAAGTCTATGTCGTTGAACGTTAATGACATTCCCGGTGGGCCACCGGATGTTTGGAAGGCCATTGCAGCTTCGGACGGAACAATCAATTCAAATTATGGTTGGGCTGTTTGGTCAGGTGATAACTTCAAACAGTTTAACAAAGTTGTTTGTGAACTTAAGAAAAATCCTGAATCACGGCGAGCAGTTGTGATTTATACTCGACCGTCGATGTGGTTTGACTATAATCATAAAGGCCGCAGTGATTTTATGTGTACCAACGTCGTACAGTACGTAGTTCGTGAAGGTGTAGTTAATGCAATTGTTCAAATGCGCAGTAACGATTCTTTCATTGGATATAAAAATGACCGAGCATGGCAACTTCACGTCCTAACCGAGGTCGCAAATAGTCTAGGTTATCCAGTCGGTCGTTTGTATTGGCAGGTCGGAAGTCTTCACGTATATGAACGCAATTTTTATGTTGTTCATCATTACTCAAAAACCGGTGAAGTAAATATTACAAAGGCAAAATACCGTGAACTATATCCTGATTCTACTTTTTTGGAGAAAACATGAGTGACAAGTTGAATGAACAAATGAGTGATAGTGATGATACACCTTTGCAACTTGATGATATATTTTGTGTAGGTATTGGTCAAGTAATTGAAATTGCAAAAATGTTGGGTTTCAATAAAGAACAGTTTATTGAAACACTTAATGTTTGTTGGGATGTAGATTCTGAACGACGTGAGAAAGAGGAAAAAATCAAATGACATGCATTGCTGGTATTGTTGAAAAAAACGATGTTTGGTTGGCTGGTGATCGCGCGGCAACTGGTGGCGGACTTAGTCGGATTCTAATTAAGCACCCAAAGATTTTTATCAAGTCTGGCATTGGAATTGGAGTTTGTGGCCTTCCGAAGGTTATTGATGCAGTTCAGCAAGCGATTGATCTTCCCACAAAGCCAAAAAACATGGCTACGAAAGAGTTTCTTATCAAGGTTCTTGTTCCGGTTTTGCGTGAAGGACTTAAAAAGTATGAATGTACTGAAGATCATAATGGTTCGCAAGTTTTTCATGGTGCAATGTTGATTGCTTGTTCAGGCGAACTTCATGAACTTGAGTCAAATTTTCAACTCATTGAAACGTCAAATGGGTTTAACGCAGTAGGTAGTGGCGGTGAAGCTGCGCTTGGTTCTTTGCGCGCATCAAAAGGTACGGGAAATGCTCATTATCGTTTGAAGAAAGCTCTTGAAGTTTCAGCAGAAAACAATGCAGGGGTTGCTCCTCCGTTTGATTTTCTTAAAATCTCAGGAGAATTAAATGTCGACAATTGTTTCACTACAGCATGACGGTTGTATCTGGATGGGAACTGGGACTGTTGTTCATAATGAACTTAACATTGTTTCAAACAATGAGTTGATTTTTATGAATGAAGAATTCTTGATTGGAGTTTGTAATTCAGATGAATATAGTCAATATATTCAACATTGTTTTTCAATCCCTTCACATTCTTCAAAATTGTCTGTTATGCAATATTTTGTTTCTTGTTTCATTAAAGAACTTAAAAATAGTGGCATTACACCGACGCAATCTATCGTTATTGGTTATCGTGGAATAATATTTGTTATAACTGAAAATTTTGATATTGTTGTTCCAAAGAACAACTATGTTGCAATAGGAAAGGGTTCTTCAGTTGCACTAGGTGCATTTCAAGTGCTCAGAGATATCAAGGATCAAGCACCTATTGAAAAAATTACAAGAGTACTTCAGGCAACGTCTGAACATTGTGAAAGTCTTAGTACACCATATGTTATTATGGGACAACAAAAACATGCATAATCCTACATTCACAGTTTTTTGTGGACCAATGTTTAGTTCAAAGTCATCAAGACTTTTGATGCAACTTGAACGGTATAAATACCAACACAAACTAGTTGCTGTGTTTAAACCAAAGGTTGACATTAGATATAGTGTAAGTGATATTGTCACACACGGTGGATGGAAACATTCTGCCGTGACTGTTGATACAGCTGCAGAGATTCTAGAACACATCTTTAAGAACGAACAAACACCAGACGTTATAGCAGTTGATGAAGCATTTATGCTTCCTGGAATTGCAGAGGTTTTGATATTCTTGTATCGAAGCGGATTTAACGTTGTTGTGTCATCGCTAGACATGGCTGCAAACGGGAAGCCTTTTTCAGAAATTGAAAAGATTTTGCCTTGGGCCACACACATCGAAAAATGCACAGCAATTTGTACAGTTTGTGGCCATGACGCGCACTATACACATAAAAAAGTTGTTGGTGGTGATGAAGTTACTGTTGAGGTTGGTGGCGATGAACTTTACGAACCACGATGTCACTCTCATCATCTTGCAATAAATGAAAATCACAGCAAAGTATAATGTCGACTAGTCTTATTAGAGAGTTTGTTAAAGCAGCCATCAATGAAATGATCGTTAAGTCATTTCATATGAATCTACCAAGTGATTTGTTGAATATTTCAAATCAATTTAAGTTGGAAAAGTTCCAGCTTTATGTTGTTGGTGGTTCTGTTCGTGATGCACTTCAAAATAAAGATCCAAAAGACTACGATCTAGCAACAAATGCAACACCTGATGAAGTGATTTCAATACTCAAAAGTAATCCCAAGAACAAAATCATGGAGATTGGGAAGGCTTTTGGTGTTGTTGTCGTTATAACACCAGAAGGTAATGAATATGAAATTGCGACTTTCAGAAAGGACGGGTCGGCTGGCCGTCGACCCGATTCAGTTGAATTTACAACGATTGAAAACGACGTAATGCGCCGTGATCTAACGATTAATGCACTTTTTTACGATATTGAAAAAGAAGAAATCGTAGACTACGTTGGTGGAATTACAGACATTGAAAATAATGTCGTCAAAGCTGTTGGTACTGCTTCACTAAGATTCAGCGAAGATCGCTTGCGAATCCTGAGAGCAATAAGATTTGCTGCAAAGATGGGCTCTAGTCTTGACGATGACACTGAATTTGCTATAAAAAATGATAATAATTTGTCCGGTGTTTCCCCTGAAAGAATAAGGGATGAATTCTTGAAGGCCATTCGTGCAGCCAAGTCAGTACCTTATTTGCTGCAACTAATTGAAGAATATGACTTGTGGCCGCAAATACTCCCTGGTGTTTCGAATATTCAAACAAGTGGGTTTGATACAAAAAACATCCCAATATTTTTGGCGTGCCTATTGCGTGAAAACGATCCGATGTTTCTTGTTAAGAAATTGAACCAACTGAAGTATAATGCCGTTGAAGTTCAACAGATTACTTTTCTTGTTCGATTCTATTTTCTGGGATCTGAGAATGCATTCAAGTTGTATAAGTTGTTCAAGACAAGCAAACTGAGCGAAAGTGATCTAGATGAATTTTGTTCAGTTACAGGTATGCCGGGTGAAAAATTGTTGCATGCATTTTTGGCTTACAAACCAGTAACAACGGGTGAATCATTGACAGCTGCTGGATTTACAGGTTCTCAAATTGGTTCTGAAATGGAACGAATCGAAACTGAAAGATTTAAGAGTCTACTGTGACAACAGTTCATCGTGTAACGTGGCCTGAAACATGGATGAAAACAGCGTTTGCAATTGCTGAACGATCATATGATCCACGACTTAAAGTTGGTGCGATTATTGTTTCAGAAGACAATTCACAAGTTTTGTCTGTTGGTTATAACGGGAACTATAAAGGCGGCCCACACTTGCATGAATCCCCAGAACCTGGAAAGTCTGGGTTTATTCATGCAGAAGTAAATGCACTTGTTAAGTGTGACTTTAACTTTTATAAGAAGAAACATCTTTATGTCACACACAGTCCATGTCGTGATTGTTCAAAGCTGATTATTAACGCAGAAATTACGACAGTCATTTATCAAATTCCCTATCGTGATATGACAGGGCCTGACTTGATGAAATCTGCTGGTATTGAAGTTTTGAATATATCTGACGCTATACTTATGTACAAGACACAGTGATAATTTTGTGTTTTTGTTACTATACTTACGATTAAGGCACATTCATGAAGTCATTGACAGAAACAGATGTTTTGCGTATTATGCGTGAAGAATGGAATAAAAAAGTTTCAAACTTGTCAGAAGCTGTTGAAGTCGCGATGACAACTAAAGTTGGAAAAAGCGGAGACCAACCCATTATCGCACCAGAACTAAAGGTTCTGCATAAGAAAAGTGGGATTCGTTATACTGTCGATTCTGTTGGACCAAAAGACATTATTTTGAGAACACCTGAAGATGACACGTTTTTGGTTGACGCAGATCAACTTGAAAAAGAATATGAACTTGATTGATATCAAGAAAGAAAAAGATGAAACAAAAAAATATTCTTGAAGGAATTGACTTCGAACAAATTGTTAAACACAGCCTTCGTAATGATCCTACGTTGATGTCTGTTCGGGCAAAAATTGATGAGTCATATGTCGCTGAACCAAAACAATTTAAGCAGGTATCAGAACTTGTTTCACAAAAGACAAAAGAAGCGCATAATTCTTTGTATAAACAATACATTGAAACACTTAATAAAATATCTGCTGAACTTGACACGGCTGATCGTGGTGAAACGAATTTTTCACATTCAATGTTCAAGTCATGTAAGATTGATGAAGCATACAACCTAAATGCTGTTTGGCTTCATGAACTTTATTTTGCAAACTGTTTTGATCCACACTCTGAAATTGTGATGGATTCGATTTCATATCTTAAGCTACAGCGGGACTTTGGCACTTTTGAAGACTGGCAGCGTGACTTTATTGCCTGTGCAATGTCGGCAGGAAATGGATGGGCCGTTTGTTGTTATCACACTTATCTAAAGAGATACGTCAATGTTCCTGTAACAAGTCATAGTCAAGATGTTATGCTTGGAGTATATCCAGTCATCGTTGTTGACATGTGGGAACATGCATATTCACGTGATTATCTAACTGACAAGAAAAGTTATTTGATTTCTCAAATGCGAGAATTTAACTGGGAAGTGATTGAAGAAAGATTCAAGCGCTCTGAAGCGATTGCAGTGGTGATAAAGTTATGCCCCGCGGATCATATTCAACAAGAGGAATGAATCTCGAGCCTAACTCGAATAGTTCTCACAAGGATAACCATGAAACTGTTGACGTCACGATTTTTTCGATCGACGGTACAAAGGTTGGAACAATTAAACGCGCAGTTAGGATTGGACCTAACGGCGATCGAGTCGTCGCATTTTTGAAAAAAGATTTCAGGTTGCGATCTAAAAAAGGTGTTGATAACGCAGTAGTGCTACAAAAAGATGAAGTAACTGCGTTGAAAAAGATGAAATCGATGACTGAGTCAAAGAAGTTCAAAATTCGCCTTGGTGATCTAAAGCGCATTCTTAAAGAAGAGATCAACGTTGACTATGATGATATAGCAGCGAACATGGTAACCAAAATGGTCCTTCGCGAAGGTGATGAAGAACAACCTGTAAAAGAAGACGGTAATGATTCACTTGATAATCAAGTCGACAAGTACTTGAATGATTATGAATCTGAAGCAAAGTCTTCAAAAACAGAAGGTGCAGATTGGCGTCGAACAGTTAGAAGAATCGTTGAAGATGCTGACACAGATGAAGACGCCGGTGGTGATATGTTTGGTGGTGATGCCTCTGAAGGCGAAGATGCCGATGAAGGCGACGACGCCGCCGTTGAAGACACAGGTGAAGACGCCGAACCAGCAAAACTTGGTGCTGAAGATATTGATGTTAATTCTTTTACGAATTCTATCGTTCGTCTAATCGACAATTACGATTCACTTCTTGAGGTTAGAAATACTATTATGCGCCGCGGCGCAAATTTTCTTAGCAAGAACTATGAACCCGAAGTTGTAGAGGCATTCAAAGATAATCTACGAGAAAATCACGGTCTAGAAATTGGTCGCTCTGAATCTGAAGCTGCCGATGAATTTAGTCCACCGCCCGCGGAACGTGCAAGTGGGCCAAGTCCTGCCGGTGGTGCATGAGACATGATGTCTTTCAAGACAGAAAATGTGTACATGTTAAACTTGAAAAAGAAACACATGCCGCACTTAGAACGGTATTGTTCCAGCAAGGCATTTCTATGCAGGAAGCGTTTGATGAGTTTGCTAAACAGGCTTCAGAAGGCTCAGCAAATGGTAAACGAATTATTGAAGCTGTGTCTGAAAGAAAATTGCGAGAAGCGATTGATGGCCGAATGTCCGTTCGTCGAAAAAGAAATCAAGGTTTTGGTGAACTTGACAGCGAAGCGTTGTATAATTTGATTAATGGAGACTATGAAAAAGACAAGCTCGGAATCGATGATAAGTAAATTTGTCACTGATCTGATTAACGTTAGCGTTGAACAGTCAGTCAAATTTAAGCAAGTTGTAGCTACGATCCACGCTCTTACAACTAACGTTAATCAGCTTGCGAAAGCTGTTGTTAAGTTGGGTGAAATTGTACAAGCACAACAGTTTGCTCTTCGTGATATCAATGCAGTGCAAACAGTTCTTGTCAATCGTATAAAAAACGAACAAGAAGAACAAAATAAACACTCTGTGTCTATTGATGTTATTAGCAAAAAAGAAAAACTTTCAAAGCCAAATTGATATGAAGCACTTTGAAAGTCTTTGGCTTTTTGTGAAAAAATACTGGCAGTTGTTTTTGCTTGTTATTGTGACAGTGTTTGGTATTCTTTTCTTTAGAAATCAGCGATCGTCTTTTGTTGACGAACTGAAAAAGATTCAAGATATTCATAATGAAGAACTGAAAAAGATTCAAGAGGCTCGACAGCAAGAAAAATTGCAACATGCTGAAAATGAAAAACGTTTGCATGATGCAATGTCAGTTGTTCAAGTTCAATATGATCTTGCGAAAAAGCAACTAGATGATAAAAAGAAGCAACAGGTTGAAGAACTTGTTAAGACATATGGAACAAATCCTAACGAACTTGCAAAACAGTTGTCCGCAGTAACAGGTTTTACAATTGTTCTTCCCGATGGTGTATGATACACCATGTGGAAAAAATTTGTATCAATCCTACTTTGTTTTGTAATTACGTTTTGTCATAGTTCGAACGTTTTTGCTGACGATGTCAAGCTTCCAACGATAACAGTTCCTGCAGATGAAGCAGACGTAGGCAATGCATTGAGTCCTATGAAGAAAGGTGAGAAGGCACCATTCACTGGTGTTTTGCTTTCTCCTCGAGCAATTGCTACTATCATTACTCAAATAAACAGTTCGCAAGCTCAAATTGATATTGAAATCTGGCGTGCTCGGGCAGAAGAGCGAGCAACAAGCGAGTTTAAACTATCAGAACAAAAAATAAAGCTAGAAACTGATGGTAAAATTTTGCAAATTCAACTTGATGCAAGACAAAAAGAAATTGCAGTACTTAACGAACAACTAAAAAAAGAACAAGCGTCACAGATCAGTCGACCGTTCTGGACAAGCGTCGGAGCAGTTGGGGGTGTTGTTGTTTCCATATTGATTGTTTTTGGTGTGTCAAGTGCAACGAAATTAGTTCGAACAACCTATTTAGCTATACACGTTAGTTTGTTTGGAGAATTATATGGCCGCAGATAACACACAAGTTGCGATACAAGAAAAATCAAAAGCATGGTATTTGATAAACGATGCCAAAGGTAATGGTTCAGTAACTGTAACGTTGATTTTTATTTCGTTTTGGGTAACAACGCTAGCATATGTACTTTCAATTTTTGAAAAATTGGGACCATTGCAAATTCGACCTTTTGATGTTGCTGCGTGTAGTGCATACTTTATTCCAATTTGCACACTTTACTTTGGAAGAAAATGGACAGACTCTAAAATGCCACAATCAACAACAGGAACACCTGATGCACCTGTGAGTGGTGTGTAATTTACATGTCAACACAAGTCATAGTTAGTGAAGAGGCTATTCGTGAACTTGTCAGAGAAGTCCTAGCAAACAAATCGCTAGGATCTGTTCTTGTTTCTGAACATGAATCTGACGAAGAAATGATGCCTGTTGTTAACGTAAGCAACGTTGTTGATCCGTCTGCGGCACTGACAGATCCAGACAATCCAAACTACAAACCTAACAACAGCGTTGAACTTCAAGTTGCAGTAAAAGCATTGAGTGATGACTTGCCTACAGAAAAAGTTCCCGAAGTTTATGATACGCTCGTTGGTGCAATTAAAGTTTCTAAAGAAAAAGAAGATTCAAAAGTTGAGGAAAAAATGAAAAACAAGAACGTAGATACAAAAACAGAGTCAGCAATCAGATTGGCGATCCGTAAGCATCTTCAAGAGGCCGGTAATCTAACTCAGGCTTATCCACCACCAAAGCGTTTTTCTAAAAAGCCAAAAAACTTTGGACCGGTTGTTGGACCAATGCCCCCAGTTCAGAAAATTCCTGCTGGTGTGCACGGTGGTGAATACAATCGAAAAGTTGACAAGTACAAGGGTGATCTACAAAAAATTCTTAGAGAACCTAACAGTGCTATCGATGATTTTGGCGGTGGTGCTGATGAAGGTGATGCATTGCCTGCAACACACTCAAAAAATACAATGATGACGGACGTGTCTGGTGCATCATTCCAAGATATCGCAAAAGAGCTTGGATTTTCAGTTGCTGGTGCAAAACAAGCAGTTGATAAGGCGTTGCTCAAGGCACAGTGGGCTGCAGACATGCAGGATAAAAACCCAGAAGATATGGAAATTATCGTTCTAACAAGCATGAACGATTACATCAAGGTTTTGTCAAAGACTGGTGAGTTGTCATCAGCTGACATTCAATTGATGAAAGATCATCCAGATATTGTCCGTGAACTTGATGGTTTCCGTGAATTCCTTGACCGTGCAGTTCGAAAGGCACGCAAACCAGACGGTATTGAAAATCCCCTTGGCGAATCAAAGAAAAAGAAGAAGACACTTAGAGAAAATTCTGAAGGTTCACTTGTTTCTCTTGATGAAATGAGTGCAGCACTTTCAGAATGGGAACACTCTGGTTCATCAACTGACCTAAGTTCTTTTCTAGATTACACATTTGACGAACGTGAATTTTCTAAAGAAGCAATCGAATTTGCATATGAACACTTCCCAGAAGAAATGGCAGCCGCAGAAGGTGACCACAGCGATGCACCACGATCTGACGCAAGCCTAGACGTTGTTGATTGCCCAGTTTGTCATGGTGACAATACACATCTAAATGCTAAAACAAATGAAATTGAATGTAAAGACTGTGATGATTCATTCCCAGTCGTCGAACACGTTTCGAAAGTCAAGAAAGAATCTAGAACAATCCGCAAGGGTAATCTAAAGATTGTTCTTGAAAAGGCTGGTGATTCTGCATCTAAAAAGTGCAAGTTCTGTAATCAAGATGTTAAGGTTGCCACAACAACTGCCGGTGAATATTTTGACGAACATAAGAAATCAGATGGATCTGATTGTCACGGTTCAAAGAGCCGAACGGCAGCTGCAGCTGTTTCAGAAGGGAAGGGTGGTACGTACCGCCCAAAAACACTTAATCGTGTTAATGAAGTTAATGAACCACACAAAAAAATTAAGTTTGTTATAACTTTTCGTAATTTCAATAAAGACGCCTCGAAAATTAAAAACGACATCGATGATATAACCCAAGGTATAAGACCTTATGTAGATCGGTTGGCGCGTATGACACGCCTCAACGTGGCACTTAAGGTGACTCCTAATTGTGAATTTCAATATACATACGAAGGCCCAGGTAGTGATGGTATTGAAGCTTTTGTTACTGAAAAATTCAAAGAACTTAGACGGGGATATCATGATGATGTTTCCGACCAATTTAGTATCGAGATCAGCAAGTTCGAAACGCTTAGTGAAAATACCAAACGAAAATTGAAGTGTTTAACGGGGAATATATCCCCAAACGAAAATTAGTTAAACATGATTACATCAACGAATGAAGGAACGATTGTTGCCGCGGTTCAATTTGCACCAAAGCTACTTGATGTTCAACATAACCTGGCGATTGCACAACAGCTAACGTTTGAAGCGGCTGCAAAAGGTGCAAAAATAATTGTTCTACCAGAGCTTTGTACGTCAGGTTATGCATTTGTTGGTGCTCGTGAAGCGCTTGATTGTGCACAAGAACGTGATGGATATCAGACTGAAGCATTTATTCCAATTGCTCGACGATTTAATTGCTATATTGTTTTTGGTTATCCTGAACTTCGTGACGGCAAACTATATAATTCTGCCGCCGTTATAGGTCCCGGAGGCCTCACAGAAAATTCGCAGAAACATAACCTATGGGGTACAGACAATCTTTGGGCGCAGCCCTCTGAGGCCATACATCCGGTGATTGTAACACCTTATGGAAGACTAGGAATATTGATCTGTAGAGATTCTTCAAATCAATATCGTGAATCTTATCAATTTTTCAAGTCCGGTCAGAAGTTTTATCCACGTGGTTCAACTGACGTAATTGCTCTTTTGACAAACTGGGGTGCATCATACGGATATCCTGATTCTTCCTGGGTTGAACTAGTCGAAGAAACAAGATCAAATTTGATTGTATCAAACAGAATAGGAAAAGAAAGAGATCTACATTGGAAGGGTGGGTCTTGCATTATAGATCGTGATAGAAGAATTTGGACGAACGGCTCGTCATTTACTGATGCGTGTGTCGTCGGAGGAATCATCAAATGAAACATCTCCAGTTTCTTCACGAAGAATTCATTCAGTCTGCGAATAGATCTATGCAGCTTGGGAAGTTGCCTGTCACTGTTAAACAAAGCGAAGTTCCTTTGATCGCCGTTGAGCGTTGGAGAAAAGAAGGCACACCCAAATCGCTTGTTAAACTTTTTTCATTTAGACGTCATGAAGACAGAAATTCATTTGTAAGAGCATTGTTTGACTATGAAGAACAAGTTAAACATAATGCATCAATGCGTATTGATGAAGACATGGTTGAAGTTACAGTTGTCACAAAAGATATTGAACAAATTACTGAACTTGATAAAGAATATGCAGCATATTGCGATGAAGTCTTCAAAGATTTGGTACATATGCCTGATAAAATTGTAGATTGATATGTAATGGAAAATTCTATTTCACGCACTATGATGAGTGACGAGATCAAAGACAGCGTACAAGATATTGAAATAACAGAAACAATGGAAAGATCGTTTATGATTGCTACACTGACAATCATAGATGATAAAACCACAAAAGTACTTGTGGGAAGCGTTGTATCATATTTTACAGGCGAGCAACATGAAATTGATGTTCGCGTTTTGCTTTCTGAGGCATTTTCTTTCGTTAAACAGTTCACAAATTCTAAGTTCATGGCGCTGAAAGAACTAGAATTTGATCTTGGTGAAGATACAATAATCATCAAGGACGAACTACGAGTTGTCTCGACTAGTATACAAGACATTGATCCACAACGACAAACGTGTGTATTGACAATGAAATTGTTGAAGTCGCAAATTTTAGCCTAATTAGAATTGAATGGAGATTATTTAATCATGCCAAGAGAAAATTTCGAACCGTCATATGCACCATGCCCAGACTGTGGTGGAAGCGGATCTGTTTATAGTGGTCACATGGATGCTAATATGTCAAGCGCCAGTGAATCAGAATGTCCTGTTTGTAATGGGACAGGCGAAAAATCATGTACCAACGAATCAAACAATTTTGACAAATTTATGGATTCAATCTTGATAAAAGAAACACGTATTCCCCCAGTCGGACCAGAATCTCCCAACAGAGAACGTGCTCGTCGTCATCAAGAAAGACCTCTGGGCCGTATCAGATACGGAGTCAAACAATGAGTTCAAACAAAATACAGACTGGAAAGAATCTTACAACGTTTTTGCAGGTCATTGTTGAAGAATCCGTTAAGTCTGCATTGCACCAGCGTTCACTTCAAGAAAAAGAAAAACAAGATATGTTTTCTGGAGGTGATGATAGTTCCGAAGACGAAGACTCGTCAGAACCTTCAAAAACCATGAGTGACGATGCTGACGATGACAACGTCGACACCGACGATGAAGATGCTGATGTAATGAAATCGGGTGAAGTTAGCGTTGACGATGTTATTGAAAAGCTAAATTCAATTCGATCTGGTCATTCATTTCGTGATGAAAAAGTCAAGGGTAATATGGAACAATATGTTAACTCACTTTCAAAGGCAGAAAAAACT
>Ga0315287_10001424_pt1 | contig 21989 bp, 18 predicted proteins | sample YL17G11_0_MG_FD_205037 | JGI IMG/M metagenome (GOLD analysis project Ga0315287, IMG submission 205037) | Sediment microbial communities from Yellowstone Lake, YNP, Wyoming, USA - YL17G11_0 | ecosystem: Environmental > Aquatic > Freshwater > Lake > Sediment | place: USA: Wyoming | collected...
GCCGCCTCGGCGAGCTGGCCATGGACGTGCTCGGCGCCGACGGCACCATCCTCACCCCGGAGACGGCGATGCCCGGCGGCGAGGCCTACCAGCTCTCCGAGCTGCAGGGCCTGTTCCTGTTCAGCCGAGCCGACACCATCTACGGCGGCTCGAACCAGATCCAACGCAACGTGCTCGGGGAGCAAGTCCTCGGCCTACCGAGGGAGCCCCGCCCGTGAGTCGAGAGATCCCGCCCTACCCCGAGGGCCATGACCTGCTGGCCGGCAAGGGCGTCGTCATCACCGCCGCGGCCGGCACCGGCATCGGCTTCGCCACGGCCAAGCGCTGCGCCGAGGAGGGAGCCCGGGTCGTCATCTCCGACCACCACGAGCGCCGTCTGGGTGAGGCCGCCGACACCATCGCCACCGAGGTGGGCGAGCGCCCCCACACCATCATCTGTGACGTCACCGACGACGCCGCGGTCTGCGCCCTGGTCGACGGGGCGGCCGAGGCCCTGGGCGGCATCGACGTCATGGTCAACAACGCCGGGCTCGGCGGTGAGGTCGACCTGGTCGACATGACCGACGACCAGTGGGACGTCGTGCTCGACGTGACCCTCAACGGGACCTTCCGGACGACCCGGGCCGCCCTCCGGTACATGCTTCCCCGGGGCGAGGGCGTGATCGTCAACAATGCTTCGGTCCTCGGCTGGCGCGCCCAGCGGGGCCAGGCCCACTACGCCGCGGCCAAGGCCGGTGTGATGGCCCTCACCCGCTGTGCGGCCGTCGAGGCGGCCGCCGCCGGGGTGCGGGTCAACGCGGTCGCCCCGAGCCTCGCCACCCACCCCTTCCTCACGAAGGTCATGGCCGACGGCCTGCTCGAGGAGCTGGAGGCCAAGGAGGCCTTCGGCCGGGGCGCCACCCCCTGGGAGGTGGCCAACGTGATCGTCTTCCTGGCCAGCGACTACTCCAGCTACATGACCGGCGAAGTCGTGGCGGTCAGCTCGCAACACCCGTAGGCGGAGCCGGCTCCCGGAGGGAGACACCGGCCAGGCGGTCGCCCACCAGAGCCCAGAAGCTGGGGCAATCCACGATGTCGTCCTTCGGGCACGCCGGCCCGGGGCGAGGCCTCGGCGGTGGTGGCGTGGGTCGCCGCTACTCGATCCCGGGCGCCGGGGGCTCCGGGCCCGAGTCGGACGGGGCATCGATCAGACGGTCGGTGATCTCGCTGACGTAGGCGTCCCATGCTTCGCTGAGCTCGTCGATGAGCTGGCGCAGCAACTTCGGCGACATGGCCACCCGGGCGACCACGGTGCCCACATTGGGCTCGACGGAGTGGTCGACCCGGAGCAGGTCGACGGTGACCTCGTGGTCGCTGGAGTTGACGATGGCGTCGTTGGCCCATACGCCCGCCTGGTGGGCGGCCGGCACCACGACCACCAGCTCGTCATCCGGTTCGCTCGCCATCGGGTCCCCCACTCGCTCAGCCCCGGTACGTACCGTAGGCGGGTGGCAGACTCCCTGCCCGGCTTCGGTGAGCCGGCCGATGACGAGCTCGTCGACCGGGCCGACGTCCCCGACGACGACGATCCTGGGGACCTCGAGACCCAGAGCGGGCTCGGCCGGGGGCTGGCCGCCATCATCCCGACCCTGGCCGCCGATCTCGACACCCCGGCCCGGACCAAGCGCCGCGGGGGCCGCCGGGGCGGGGTGGCCGCCCTCATCGGTGGGCCGATCGAGGAACCGGAACCACCGGTCGACGAGGAACCCCCTGAGGCCGGGGCCGAACCGCCCACGGCACCGGCCGTCGAGCCCGTCGCCGCCGCGGTCGAGGCCGAAGCCCCGACGGAACCGGCGCCGGTCCACTCGCCCGCCCCGTCCGCCGTGCGCAAGCTGCGGGACGACCTGGTCGGGGCCCTGCTCGACGGCCTGGCCAACACCATGGCCCTCGACATCTGCGCCTACCTCCACGAGGGCCCGGGCGAGCCGCCCGAGCTCTTCCTCCAGTCCCCCTCGATGGACGGCATCGGCGCGGCCCGGACCTACGCCCTCTTCGACGGCCTCCGGATCGACCTCGAGGCGGGACGGTCCGATGCCGAGTTCGCCGCCGCCGGGTTCCGGGGCGTGACGGTGGCCACGGTCGGCGCCGGCTCCCGCGGTCTCTGGGCGTTGGCCCGGGTCGAGGGGATCACCCGGCCCGAGCGCGAGGTCGCGGCCCGCTTCTGTCGCTCGTTCGGTCGCGCCGTGCACCAACTCGACGGCGCCGCGTCCCCGGCCACCACCATCGCCACGCTCGTGCACGTCGAGGCCCACCAGGACCGGGACGTGGTGCTGGCCAAGGTCCAGGTCCGCATCGGCGACCAGATCCGCCCCGGTCACGGCCGGGCCGCCACCGGGGTGGAGGCCATCACGCGCGCCGTGCTCGCCGCCGCCGGGCGCCACGTCATCTTCCGTTACGCCAGTGGGGTGGCCCACGAGGGCGAACACGCCGCCGTCGTCCTGCTCGAGGGTCGGGACCATGCGGTGGCCCTCGGGTCCGCCCTCAGCCCCGAGTCGGGTGGCGTGGCCACCGCGCAGGCCGCCTTCCGTGCCCTGGACGGTCTCCCCGACTAGCCGTAGAGCTCGAGGTCCTTCTGGCGGACCCGGTCGGCGAGGGCCGACATGATGCTGGTGCGGAAGTCGGCGGCCTCGTCGAGCAGGCCGGTGAACTCCCGCTTGCCGATGACCAGCACCCGCATCGGCGTCGTGGCCGTCACGCTGGCGTTGCGGGGCACCCGGTCGATGAGGGCCATCTCGCCGAAGACCGTGCCGGGGCCGATGGTCGCCACCTCGTCACCCTCCCGCGTCACCGAGGCGGTGCCCTCGACGACGACGAAGGCCTCGTGGCCGGTGTGGCCTTCGGTGATCAGCACTCGTCCGGCCTCGACCTCGATCTCGTCGGTCAGGGCCGCGATCTTGGCCAGGTCGCCGTGCGAGCACTGGGCGAACAGCGGAACCGTGGCGAGGTGTCGGACGAAGTGGTCGGCCATGGCGTCGGATAGTAGGAGGCGTCTCGGGTCGGTGCTGGCGGCCGACCCTCTCACCGAGGGGCTACTGGAACCACCAGATGTAATCCAGGGGCGCCCCGGACCGGTACCAGAAGATGTCGTCGTGGTGGTCCTCGTCGAGGTCCCCGGCGAAGGCGGGGCCGTAGGTCCCGGACACGTTGGCCACGGCGCCGGGGGCGAAGCTGCGGTCCCGGTGACCCCACCACACCTTGTCCGGCGTCGCCCCGGGGGCGTACCAGAAGATGTCGTCGCGGCCGTTGGCGTCGAGGTCGCCGACGATCGGGTCGGCGCTCTGGCTGATCGTGCGGTCGGTCGCGTCGAAGGTCCGGTCACGGCGGCCGAACCACAGCTTGTCGGCGTTGGGGCCCCGCCCGAAGAGCAGGACGTCGTCCCGGCCGTCGCCGTCGAAGTCGCCCGCCGCCGGCTCGAAGTCGCCCGCCACCGTGAGGGTCCGGCCGCCGAAGCGACGGTCACCCCGTCCGAACCACAGCTTGTCGGGGGCGTCGCCCGGTCCGTACCAGAAGACATCGTCGCGTCCGTCGCCGTCGAAGTCGCCGACCTCGGAGCGGGCGAAGCGGGTGGTGATCCGGGTGCCCGTGGTGTCCCAGGTGCGGTCGTCACGCCCGAACCAGACGTAGTCGTCACCCGGACCGGGGACGTACCAGAGGATGTCGTCGTGGCCGTCCCCGTCGTAGTCGCCGACCATCGGGCGGAAGCGGCCGTTGGCCGTGATCTCGGCCACGGCGAAGCCCCGGCCCCGGCGGCCCCACCAGATGTACTCGGGCTTGGACCCTTCGCCGTACCAGAGGATGTCGTTCTTGCCGTTGCCGTCGAAGTCGCCGACCTGGGCGTGATCGAAGTCGCCGTCGACGGCCCGCTCGGTCTGCTCGAACTCGGCCCGGGGGCCCCGGTTGTTCCTCGGCGGGGGATCGGTGGGTGGCGGTGGGTCGGTCGGGGGCCCGTTCATCTGCAGGGTCCAGAAGCTGGTCTGCCTGTTCCCGCCCCGCCGGGTCAGGCTGACGTGGACGTGGTCGGTGTGGGAGCTGGAGCCGGTGTACGGCGTCCAACCCTCGTTGGCCCGGTACATGCGGAAGATCTGGCGGTTCCAGATGATGTACATGACGCCGAGGCGACGGGCCATGGCGTGGCGATGGCCGTACTCGTCGGTGCGGAACAGCCACTGCATGAAGTTGGCGACCCGGCGGCGCCCCTCGGCGGTGGTGGCGTCGTTGGCCCAGTCCCAGGCCCGACCTTCCTTGTGCTCGCTGGTGCCCCCCACGGCGCAGTCCCGGCTGATGCCGTAGCTGGACGTGGTGGGGTAGGCGGCCATGACCATGTCCCGGTAGGCGACCATGCCCGGCTTGGGCGCCGGGCTGCAGGTGCTCTGGCCGTCGTAGGTCGGGTAGGCCTCGATCTGGTTGGGGAAGCGGGGCGTGGCCGGCTCCCGCTCGGGGACCGGGGCACCCTCGCCGGTGACCGTGAACGGGTCGGCGGTGACCACGCCGAGGTCCTCGTACATGGGGGCGATGCAGGTGCCCTTGACGCCGTAGGTGCCGGCGGGGACGCCGTTGGGGACGACGAAGGGGGCGTCCCAGGTCCCGTCCCGCTCGACGGGGAGGGTGCCGGAGGCGGCGGCGCTGCCGTCGGGGGCGATGAGCGCGAACAGCAGGCCGTCGGCGCCGGTCACGCCGTCGGGGAGGAAGCAGCCGGTGCCGGTGACCTGCAGGGAGATGCCGGTGCGGCCCTCGGCCGCCGAGATGGCCAGGGCCGGGTCGCCTTCGCCCACGGCCGCGGGCAGGCCCACGGGGACGATCGCCATCGCACCGGCGCCGACGAGGACGGCGGTCAGCGTGGTGAGAACTCGGCGCACCCTCACAAGATCGGACGTTCAGCGCGTACTGTGAACACGCTCCGCATTCAGCTCCCCCTTCGGCGGGCTTCACCCGCCACCGGGTCGTGGGTTTGATTGCAGTTTGTTTGCGGATTGGTTACAGAAACGTAGGCCACGGGGCGCGGCGGGGCAAACCGATCGTGGGCACGAGCGGCGTTCGGTCCCTGCGGGACCGGGTCAATCGCCGGCGACGGCCCCCAGGTACGCGGGGCGTTCGCCGCCACCGTGGACCACGAGGTTGGCCCCGGTCACGTAGGCCGAAGCGGGCGAGGCCAGGAAGCAGACGGCCTCGGCCACGTCCGCCGCCGTGCCCATCCGTCCGAGGGGCACCGTGGCCTCGACCCGGGCGATGGCGTCGGCGTCGCCGTCGTGCCGATCGGCCTGCTCGGTGGCGATCAGCCCGGCCGACACGCAGTTGACCCGCACCTTGGGCGCCCATTCGACGGCGAGGGTCTGGGTGAGGTTGACCAGGCCCGCCTTGGCCGCGCCGTACGCCGCCGTCCCCGGCGACGGGCGCAGGCCGCTGACCGAGCCGATGTTGACGATGGCCCCACCCTCGTCCCGGGCCTGCATGACCCGGTTGGCGGCCTGGCTCACGAACAGCGGGGCCATCAGGTTGAGGGTGATGATGGCGGTGGAGAAGCGCGGTGAGGCCGTGGCCGCATCGGCGTAGGGCGAGCCGCCGGCGTTGTTCACGGCGATGTCGAGGCGGCCGTAGTGCTCGGCCACGGCGGCGATCAGGCCATCCACCTGCTCGGCGTCCCGCACGTCGGCGGCGAAGTAGCGGGCCCCCTCGGGGAGCTCGTCGGGCTGGTTGCGGCCGCATACCGCGACCCGGGCGCCGGCGGCCAGGAGCCGGTCGGTGATGCCCCGCCCGATGCCCCGGGCCCCGCCGGTCACCAGGGCGACGCGGCCGTCGAGGTCGGTTGGTGCGCTCATGCTCGGGCGAGCGTAGGTCGAACCGACGATCACGTCGGCTTCTGGGCATCCGGCTCGTTCGCCCGGCGGGGGTCGCATCGTTTACGGTCCGCCGCGCATGCCCATCACGTCCGAGATCGACGCCCACGGGATCGCCACCGTGGTAATGGACAACCCGCCGGTCAACGCCCTGACGGTGGCGGGCTGGTTCGAACTGGCCGACATCGTCGGCTCGCTGGGGGACGATCCCACCGTACGGGTGGTGATCCTGGCCGCCGAGGGCCGGGGCTACAACGCCGGGGTCGACATCAAGGAGATGCAGGCCACCGAGGGTTATGAGGCCCTGATCGGGGCCAACAAGGGCTGCTACGCCGCCTTCGCCGCCGTCTACGAATGCGCCGTGCCCGTCATCGCCGCCGTCCACGGCTTCTGCCTCGGCGGGGGCATCGGCCTGGTGGGCAACGCCGATGTGATCATCGCCTCCGACGACGCCACCTTCGGCTTGCCCGAGGTGGACCGGGGGGCGCTGGGCGCCGCCACCCACCTGGCCCGGCTGGTCCCGCAGCACAAGATGCGGGCGATGGTCTACACCTCGGCGGTCGCTACGGCCGCCGAGCTCCACCACTACGGCTCGGTCCTGCAGGTCGTGGCTCGGGCCGAGCTGAGGGCCGCGGCCCGCGAGGTGGCCGAGGCGATCGCGGCCAAGAGCCCGACCGTCATCCGGGCGGCCAAGGAGTCGCTGAACGGGATCGACCCGGTCGACGTGAAGCGCTCCTATCGCTTCGAGCAGGGCTTCACCTTCGAGCTGAACCTGGCCGGGGTGGCCGACGAGGCCCGGGACGCCTTCGTCGAGCGGGGCGAGAACGCCGACTTCGGCGGGAAGGACTGACGTGGCCCTGGTCAAGACCATGACGGCCGACGAGGCCGTAGCGGGCATCGAGAGCGGCATGACCGTCGGCATCGGGGGCTGGGGCTCCCGGCGCAAGCCGATGACCCTGCTCAAGGCCCTCCTCCGCACCGACGTCGACGACCTCACCGTGGTGAGTTACGGCGGGCCCGACGTCGGGATCCTCTGCGCGGCCGGCCGGGTCCGCCGGGTCGTGTTCGCCTTCGTCTCACTCGACTCCATCCCCCTCGAGCCCCACTTCCGGGCGGCCCGGGAGTCCGGGGCCATCGAGGTCGAGGAATACGACGAGGGCATGTTCCTGCTCGGCCTCCAGGCGGCGGCCTGGAACGTCCCCTTCCTGCCCACGCGGGTCGGCCTCGGCTCGGACCTCTTCCGGGTCAATCCCCGGCTGAAGACCGTGATCTCGCCGTATCGGGCCCGCAGCGGGGGCGAGGAGGAGCTGGTGGCCATGCCGGCCCTGCCCTTGGACGTGTCACTGCTGCACCTGAACCGGGCCGACGAGCGGGGCAACGCCCAGTTCCTGGGTCCGGACCTCTACATGGACGACCTCTTCGCCTCGGCCGCCGAGAAGACCTTCCTCTCCTGCGAGGAGGTCGTGCCCACCGCCGAGCTCACCCCGTTCCACACGCTGCGCATCAGCCGCCTGCAGGTGGACGGCGTGGTCGAGGCGCCGGGTGGGGCCGGTTTCACCTCCTGCCAGCCCGACTACGAGCGCGACGAGGACGCCCAGAAGGCCTACGCGGTGACCTCCCGGGACCCCGAGGCCTGGACGGCCTGGCTCGACGAGTGGAGGAACTCGTGAGCGAACCCAGCGAGATCACCCGAGCCGAGGTCTGCTGCGTCGCCGTCGCGGAATGCTTCCGGGGCGACGGCGAGATCCTGGCCAACCCCATCGGCACCATCCCGATGATCGGTGGCCGCCTGGCCCGGGCCACCTTCGAGCCCGAGCTGGTCATGACCGACGGCTACGCGATGCTCGCCGCGGGGATCAACGCCGTGGGCACCGAGGGCGACCCCGATCTCGTGGCCGAGGGCTGGAACCCGTACCGGACCATGTTCGACGTGGTCTGGGGCGGCAAGCGCCATGTGATGATGGGCGCCACCCAGGTCGACCGGTACGGCAACCAGAACATCGCCGCCCTGGGCGACCCGGCCAAGCCGAAGGTCCAGCTCCTGGGGTTCCGGGGGGCGCCGGGCAACACGGTCTGCAACCCGACCAGCTACTTCGTCCCCAACCACTCGCCCAAGGTCTTCGTCGGCCAGGTCGACCTGGTGACCGGCGTGGGCTGGGGCCGGGGCTGCCTGGAGATCCGCCGGGTCGTGTCCAACCTGGGCGTGTTCGACTTCGACACCGATGACCACCGGATGCGTCTGCGTTCGGTTCACCCCGGCGGCACCGTCGAGGAGGTCCAGGAGGCCACCGGCTTCGAGCTGGTCATCGACGACACGCTGGACGAGTCCCGGTTGCCCACCGACGAGGAGCTGGCGCTGATCCGCGACGTACTCGATCCGCAGGGCCTCCGAGAGGCCGAGGTCCGGCCCTGAGCCCGAACCACCCCGCGCTGCACACGGCGCTGTGCGACCTCGTCGGGGTGCGCTACCCGATCGTGCAGACAGGCATGGGTTGGGTCGCCGGTCCCCGGTTGGTGTCGGCCACCGCCAACGCCGGCGGCCTCGGCATCCTCGCCGCGGCGACCATGGACTACGACCAGCTCTCGTCGGCCATCGACGAGGTGAAGGCCGCCACCGAGGCGCCCTTCGGGGTGAACCTGCGGGCCGATGCCCCGGACGCCGCCGCCCGGATCGATCTGCTGATCGACAAGGGGGTCAAGGTCGGCTCGTTCGCCCTGGCCCCGGACCAGGACCTGATCACCCGGCTGAAGGACGCCGGGGTCGTGGTCATCCCCTCGATCGGGGCCAAGCGCCACGCGGAGAAGGTGGCCCAGTGGGGCGTGGACGCCGTGCTCGTGCAGGGCGGCGAAGGCGGGGGGCACACCGGCGCGGTGCCCATCAGCCTGCTCCTGCCCCAGGTGGTCGACGCCGTGGACATCCCGGTCATCGCCGCGGGCGGGTACTTCGACGGGCGAGGCCTGGTCGCCGCGCTGGCGTACGGCGCGGCGGGCATCGCCATGGGCACCCGGTTCCTCATGACGGCCGACGCCCCCGTGCCCGACGCGGTCAAGGACGTCTACCTGAGCAAGGACGTCAACGGCACGATCCGCACCACGCAGGTCGACGGCGTGCCCCACCGCGTCCTGCGCACCGAGCTGACCGAGCACCTCGACGGCGGCAACCCGCTGACCAGCCTGCCCCGGGCCGTCCGCAACGGCCTGGCGTTCAAGAAGATCTCGGGCATCAGCTTTGCCGACCTGTTCAAGGAGGGGCGGGCCATGCGCCGGCGCCAGGAGCTGACCTGGAGCCAGGTCGTCATGGCCGCCAACACCCCCATGCTGCTGAAGGCGGCGATGGTCGACGGCCGCCCCGACCTGGGCGTCATGTCGGGTGGTCAGGTCGTGGGCGTGATCGACGACCTGCCCACCGTCGAGGAGCTGCTCGAGCGGATCATGGCCGAGGCCGACGCCGTCCTCACCCGCCTGACGTCGAGCTAGGAGCCCGACGCCCGTGTAGGGCTCGCCCCCGCGGCCCGGCTGCTCACTGCTCGCCGTCGGCCCCCTCGGGGGCGGGCTGAGCCGGTGGCTAGGGTCGCTCGCCGTGGCCAAGGAGAGCGATCGTGAACCCGGCCTGCTCGCGCTGACGGTCCACGGCGTCAAGCTGGTGGGTCTGCGGGGCGCCCTGCGGACCGCCACCTACGGCCTGTGGAAGAGCCGACTGGACAAGCGCTACCTGCGGGACCGCCCCACCGGCCCCGAGGTCCGGCCCGGCGAGCGAGGGGAGCCTCGGACCGACGGGCCCGTGAGCGTCATCCCGTTCGGCGCGTTGGAACTGGAGGTGGTGTTCTTCGCCGGGGACAGCGTGCGCCTGACGTGGACGCCCGGTCGGCTTCCTGTTGCCGCCGCCCTGCGGGACGACGTCGACGTGTCGACGACGGCCACGGCCGTCGGGCCGGTCACCGACGGCGATGTCCTGCGATTCGCCACCACCGAGTTGGGGGTCGTCGTCGACGCTGCGGGTGGGGTCGAGGTCAGTCGCAACTACGGTCGCCGACGCGTCGGCGACGACACCGTCACTCGCCCCGACGACTGGCGGGTCGTACGTCGCGAGCGGCCGCCGGTCCGCACCGGTGAGCGTTGGACGGCGACGGTCGACCTCGAGCCCGAAGACCAGGTACACGGCCTGGGGGAGCGGGCGGCGCCCCTGAACCTGCGCCCGGGCACCTACGGGCTGTGGAACACGGAGCAGTCCGGCAGTTACGGCCCCGAGGCCGACCCCCTCTACATCACCATCCCCGTCCACCTCGTCGTCGCCCCCGGGCGGGCCCACCTGGGCTTCTGGGAGAACAGCCACCAGGGCTCGGTGACCATCGACGACCAGATGACGGCCACCTTCGAGGGCGGCGCGCTCCGGACGTGGGTCGCGGCGGGAGCACCCGATGTCGTCCTCGACCGCTACGCGACCCTCACGGGCCGACCCGAGCTCCCGCCCAGGTGGGCGCTCGGCTACCACCAGTGCCGTTGGGGCTACAAGACCGAGGCCGACATCCGCGAGGTCCTCGCCGGCTTCCGGGAGCACGAGCTACCCCTGTCCGTCATCCATTTCGACATCGACTACATGGACCGGTTTCGGGTCTTCACGGTGAACGAAGAGGCGTTTCCGGACCTGGCGGGCCTGACCGCCGACCTGGAGGCCGAGGGCGTGAAGGCGGTGATGATCATCGACCCGGGCGTGGCCAAGGCCGACGACTTCCCGCTCTACCGAGAGGGCCGCGACGAGGGCCACTTCCTGAAGCTGCCCGACGGCAAGGAGGTCAACGCCGTCGTGTGGCCGGGGTTGGTCGGCTTCCCCGACTTCTCCGATCCCTCGGTCCGGGACTGGTGGGCCGACCAGTACCCGGCCCTCCTCGACCAGGGCGTGGCGGGCATCTGGCACGACATGTGTGAGCCCGCGGTCTTCGCCGCCGGCGTGGACGCCTCGCTCCCGTTGGCCACGCGCCACGACCTCGAGGGCCAGGGCGGCGACCACGTCGAGGGCCGCAACCTCTACGGCCAGGGCATGGCCCAGGCCGGCCACGAGGCGCTGCGCACGCACCGCCCCGACCGGCGGCCCTGGCTGCTGACCCGATCCGGTTGGGCGGGGGTCCAGCGCTACGCCTGGACCTGGACCGGCGACGTGGCCACCTCATGGGCGATGCTGCACCGCACCCTGGCCACGACGCTGAACCTCACCCTCTCCGGGATCCCGTACACCGGCCCGGACGTCGGCGGCTTCTCCGGTGACCCGTCCCCTGAGCTCTACACCCGCTGGTTCCAGCTGTCGGCCTGGCTGCCGTTCTTCCGGTCCCACTCGGTCTTCACCATGCCGTCCCGGGAGCCGTGGAAGGCCGCCGGCCCGCACCTGGAGGCGATCCGGGAGGCGATGGCCTGGCGCTACCGCCTGATGCCGTACCTCTACACGCACGCGGCGCGACTCAGCGCCGGCGGCGACCCGATGATCCTGCCGGTCTGGTGGCCGGACAGCGCGGACCCCGACCTGCTGGCGGTGGACGACGAGTTCCTGGTCGGCCCCGACGTGCTCGTGGCCCCGGTGTTCTCCCCCGACGCCACGAGGCGGGACGTCCGGCTCCCCTCGGGTACCTGGTTCGACCTGGCCGGGGAGGTCCGCCACCAAGGGGTCGTGGGCGTCGAGGTGTCGATCGACCGCATCCCCGTCTTCGTTCGGGCCGGTGCGGTCCTGCCCACCGACGAAGCCGGGCGGGATGTCCTGGCCGTCTATCCGCCCGACGCGTCCCGGGACCCCTCGCCGTCGTCCTGGTATCGCGATGACGGTGACGGTTACGGACCCGTCCGCTGGGAGGAGTTCGCGGTGCACGGCAACGGGTCCACGTGGACCGTCGAGCGCCGGGCCACGGCGGCGAGCACCTACGAGGTGGACGACGACGACCTGGCCGTCGTGGTCCACGGCGGGCCGTGGATGCTGTCGGCCGACGGGAGTGAGCCCCAGGGGGCCGAGCCGGGTCAGCCGTTGCGGGTCGGGGACTTCGCCGAGCTCGTCCTCCGGCGAACGGCCTGAGGCCGCGGCCGGACGACGATGCGTCGGTCGGTGGGTCGTCCCTCGAGCACCAGGCGGTAGCGCCGCCCACCGGTCGTGCGTCCCCTGCCGGGAAAGCCCCTGCTTTCACCCACGAACCAAGAAACTAGTACCTAGTGGATGCTAGGTCAATGGTGCACAGCGCTCGGCGAGAGGACGTTCTTCCCCCGGGTGTGGCCCTCGGGGGCATCGTGGCCACGAGATCGAGGGTCGGCCGGTCGTGCTTGGCCGCGTCCGTTTCACCATCCGCGCGGCTGATCCGAGGACGCCTCAGACCTGGTGAGGGGTGGGGTCGCCGGCGTCGACCTGCCAGGTGGCTTCGGTGCGAATCGCGGAGCCGGGGTCCCGGACGTCGTCCAGGATCCGGAACGTGGCGTTCAGGCGGTCGGGCTCGACGGTGACCGTGAGGTAGCCGTGGGCGTTGATCTGCTGGCGGAGCTGCGGGGTGCGGGGCGAGACATCGTCCGGGAACAACGGTGAGCTGATCGGTGGGGACATGAACTCGGGGGCGACCAGGGTGGCGTCGGGCTCGAACGGGCGGTCGTTGACATCCAGCACCATGCCGGCGTGGTAGTCGCCGGTGAGGACCACGGGATTGTCCGCCGCGGCGATCGTCTCGATGACGCGGCGCTGCGCGTCGGGGTAGCCGTCCCAGCTGTCCAGGTAGAAGGCCGGTTGGTCGCCGGTTCCGCCGTCCACCCCGGCGAGGACGACGGGGTTGCCGAGCAGGTCCCAGGTCACGTCGCCCTGGCCGATGGTCGCGGTCAGCCAGTCCTCCTGGCCCGGGCCCAGCCGGTCACGGTCCTCCGCGGTGCGCTCGGGGCAGTCCCCGAAGTCGGCCGAGACGACTCCCCGGCAGGGGGGGACCTCGCTGTACTGGCGCTCGTCGAGCACACACAGGCGGGCCAGGTCGCCGAAGGTCACGGCCTGGTAGATGTCGAGGTCGGGCCCGTCGGCGGGCGGGGTGCGCAGGGGGAGGTTCTCCCACCACGCCTGGTAGGCGGCGGCCCGCCGCTCGGGGAACTGCTCGGGCGGGAAGGTGCCTTCCGGGACGCTGTCGCCCAGGTAGTTGTTGGAGACGTCGTGGTCGTCCCACATGCACACGAAGGGGAAGCGCTGGTGGGCCGCCTGCAGGTCGACATCGGACTTGTAGGACGAATAGCGCAGCCGGTACTCGGGCAGGGTCGTGCTCTCGACCGTCGGCAGGGAGCTCCTCACCACGTCGGGCAGGAAGAACTCGTAGATGTAATCACCGAGGTGGACGACCAGGTCCAGGTCCTCCTCGGCCATGTGGCGGTAGGCGGCGTAGTAGCCGTACTCGTACCACTGGCAGTTGGCGATGGCGAGAGACAGGCGGCTGACGGCGGCGTCCTCGTCGGGCAGGGTGCGGGTGCGACCCACCGGGCTGGTGAAGTCGCCCACGGTGAAGCGGTAGTAGTAGTCCCCGGCGGGGTCGAGGCCGTCGGCGTCGACGTGGACGCTGTGGCCGTACCGGGGATCCGCGGTGGCGATCCCGCCGTTGACGACGCTGGTGAACCGGTCGTCGGTGGCGATCTGCCAACCCACGTCGACCGGGTCGTCGGCCATGCCCCCGCCGCCGTCCGGGGTCAGGGGCTGCGGGGCCAGGCGGGTCCAGAGGATCATCGAGTCCGGCGTCGGGTCGCCCGACGCCACCCCGAGGGTGAAGGGGTCCCCACTCAGTCGGGCCGTGTGCAGGGTGGTGTTGGGCGAGGTGGTCGAGGCGGAACCGCCGTCGTCCCCGCCGGAGCAGGCCGCCAGCAGCAGCGTCGCCCCTGACCCCAGAAGGAACCCCCGCCGCCCGACCATCGACGCCGCCCGTTCAGCGGCCGTCCGCTCCCCATTCACCTGTGGAGTCTGACACGCCTCGTTCTCGCCCCGACTCGCCTCCTCCGCGGACGAGTTCACGTCAGTGAGGCTGCGGAGGCGCCGGCCGAGCAACCTCGAGCGCCCGGCTGGATCGGCGGCGCCGGAGTTCGTGGACGCAGTGAACGAACTCGAATGTGATGTCCTACAACCGCTCGATGATGGTGACGTTGGCCTGGCCGCCGCCTTCGCACATGGTCTGCAGGCCCCAGTGGCCGCCGGTGCGCTCCAGCTCGTGCAGGAGGGTGGTCATCAGGCGGGCACCGGTGGCGCCGAGGGGATGGCCGAGGGCGATGGCACCGCCGTTGACGTTGACCTTGGCCAGGTCGGCGCCGGTCTCCTTCTGCCAGGCCAGCACGACCGAGGCGAAAGCCTCGTTGATCTCGATCAGGTCGATCTGGTCCAGGGCCATGCCCGCCTTGCCCAGGGCATGGTCGGTCGCCGGGATCGGGGCGGTCAGCATCCAGACGGGATCGGCGCCCCGTACGGACAAGTGGTGGATACGGGCCCGCGGCGTCAGGCCGTGGTCCTTGAGCGCCTGCTCGGAGGCGATGAGAAGGGCGGCGGCGTTGTCCGAGATCTGGGACGAGACGGCGGCGGTGAGGCGCCCGCCCTCGACCAGCGTGCGCAGCGTGGCCATCTTCTCCAGGGTCGACTCGCGGCGGGGGCCCTCGTCGTGGGCCACGCCCTCCAGCGGCTCGATCTCGGCCTCGAAGCGGCCCTCGTCGATGGCCCGGATGGCCCGCTGGTGGCTCTCGAAGGCGAAGGCCTCCATGTCCTCCCGGGAGATGTCCCACTTCTCGGCGATCATCTCGGCCGCCCGGAACTGGCTGACCTCCTGGTCGCCGTAGCGGGCCTGCCAACCCATGGAGCCACGAAACGGGTCGGGGTCGGTGATGCCCACGTGCTCGGCCACGGTCATGGCCGAGCTGATGGGGATGAGGCTCATGTTCTGGACACCACCGGCCACGACCAGGTCGGTGGTGCCGCTCATCACGGCCTGGGCGGCGAAGTGGACGGCCTGCTGGGAGGAGCCGCACTGACGGTCGATCGTGGTGCCGGGCACCTCCTCGGGCAGGCCGGCGGCCAGCCAAGCGGTGCGGGCGATGTCGCCGGCCTGGGGGCCGATGGTGTCGACGCAGCCGAAGATCACGTCCTCGACGGCGGACGGGTCGATGCCCGTCCGGTCCATCAGGGCGTTGAGCGAGTGGGCGCCCAGGTCGGCCGGATGGACGTGGGCCAGCCCCCCGCCCCGTCGCCCCACGGGCGCCCGGACCGCATCGACGATGTAGGCCTCAGCCATGTTCACGTCCTCAGTTTCGTGTCTTCTCGAGGCAATGACCGTCGGAATCCGACAGGTAGTGCCTTGGGTCTAGCGGGTCAGGATGACCGACGAGCCGTGGCCGAAGAGGCCCTGGTTGGCGGTGATGCCGACCCGGGCGCCGTCGACCTGGCGGTCACCGGCCTGGCCCCGCAGCTGCCAGGTGAGCTCGCACACTTGGGCCAGGGCCTGAGCGGGGATGGCCTCGCCGAAGCTGGACAGGCCGCCGGAGGTGTTCACGGGGATGCGGCCACCGATGCTGGTCTCGCCGGCCCGGACGAGCTGCTCGGCCTCGCCCTCCTTGCACAGGCCCAGGCTCTCGACCCAGTCCAGCTCGAGGGCGGTGGAGAGGTCGTAGACCTCGGCCAGGTCGATGTCGTCGGGGCCGACGCCCGCTTCCTCGTAGGCCGCGGCGCTGATGGCGGCCCGGTAAGGCAACTCCGGGGCGGCCGACACGGCGGCGGAGTCCGTGGCGAACTCGGGCAGGTCGAGGACCGTGTTCGGGTACGTCGGCGTGACCGTGGAGATGGCGGCCACCTTCAGGCTGTCGGCCACACCGCGGCGCTCGGCCTCGTCCAGGCTCATGAGGATGACCGCCGCACCGCCGTCGGAGGTGGCGCAGATCTCCAGGAGGCGCAGGGGGTCGGCCACCATCGGCGAGGCCAGGACCTCCTCGATCGTGACCTCCTTGCGGTAGCGGGCCCGGGGGTTGGCCAGGCCGTGCTTGGCGTTCTTGACCTTGACCTGGGCGAAGTCCTCGTCGGTGGCGCCGTAGAGGTCCATGCGGCGCCGGGCGTAGAGGGCGAAGTAGGTCGGGTTGGTGGCGCCCAACAGGCGAAAGCGGAGCCAGTCGGGGTCGGTGAAGCGGTCGGCGCCCTCGACGGGCTTGAAGAAGCCCTTCGGGGTCGTGTCGGCGCCGACCACCAGGGCGATCTCGCAGGCGCCGGCCCGAATGCGGTCCCGGGCCACGCTCATCGCCGTGGCCCCCGAGGCACAGGCGGCGTAGCTGCTGGCCACGGGCACGCCCGTCCAGCCCATGGCCTGGGCGAAGGTGGCCCCGGCGATGAAGCCGGGATAGCCGTTGCGGATGGTGTCGGCGCCGGAGACGAACTCGACGTCGCGCCAGTCCAGGCCGCTGTCCTCCAGCGCGTCGGCCACGGCGGCCCGCCCGTACTCGACGAAGTTGCGGCCCCACTTGCCCCAGGGGTGCATGCCGACCCCGGCGACGACGACGTCCCGGCTCATGCTGTCCGCTCCTGGCGGCTGCGCCGCCGGGCCGCTCGGGCCCCCGCTCCGCTCATGAGGCCACCGGCTTCCACTTCCAGACCAGGTGCACGGCTTCGTCGTCCTCGAACAGCGGCTCGATCACCAGCTCGACCTCCTGGCCGGTGGTGAGGTCGGCCACGCCGACCCCCTCCACGACCTGGCCCATCACGATCAGCTGCTCCTCGGCCAGCTCCACCGCCGCCTGGGCGAACGAACCGAACTCCTCGTGGGGCGACACGTACGGGGTCGGCGGCTGGTACTGGGCATCGGTGTAGGACCAGATCTTCCCGGTCCGGCTCAGCTCGACCTCGACCAGGTCGGTGCTGCCGCAGCCCGGACGCCGGCACCAGTCGTCTTCCCGGGGGAAGAAGTAGGTGCCGCAGGCCGAGCACTTGGTCCCGAGCAGGTGGGGCGGGTCCTCGAGGGTGAACCACCCCTCGACCGCCGCCACGCGCGGCTTCGCCGTGTCCGTGGAGCTCACGGCCCGCAGGGTACTCGCCCCATCTGACGGGTCGTCAGGTGGGTCGGCGGTAACCATCGGCGGATCGATGGACGTCCCAGAGGTGTGCGCCACCTGATGATCGCCGTCGTCCTCGGTGCCGGCGGATGCACTGCTGCAGGCGATGACCCTCGGTCGCCGGCGACCATCGACCCGCCCACCAGCTCGAGGCCGGGCGCCTCGGCGTCTCGACCGGTTCTCGCTCGATGCTCGGGAGCGCTATCGGGAGACGCTCCCCCGTGGTGCCCGCGTCGTCGGCTTCCTCTGCGGCGAGCCCCGGAACCGGGCGTTCGGCATCGAAGGCCTCTGGATCGACGGCCCGGGTGGCGAGCCGTCGGTCGTCGGGCTCAGGCCGCAGTGGGCCGGCGCTCACCCGTTCGATGACCTCACCGAGGTGCTCGCCGCGAGCCGGTGCCCACGTGTGCCGACGTCGAGGCCTTCGCCGAGTACGGGCGACGGTTGCCCTTCCGGGCCCGAGTCGTCGCCTTTCCCGACAGGATTCGACCGTGCCGTGGGCTGCTCCCCGTCCTCGTCCAGGCTCTTCGCCGGAGGCTCATCGCTTGCGGGCCTACTCGGCCCGCCGATCGGCTCCGCCGCTCGTCTTGCGCCTGGATCTGACGGGGCGTCAGGCTCTGGCCCCTCATGGACCTGACCTTCTCCGAGCAGCACGAGGCCTTCCGGGCCGAGGCGCGGGAGTGGTTGCGGGCGAACGTGCCGTCGGGCCTTGCGTCGATGAACACCGCCGAGGGCTTCGTCGCCCACAAGGAGTGGGAACGGAAGCTGTTCGACGCCCGCTGGGCGGTCGTGTCCTGGCCCGAGGAGTACGGCGGGCGGGGCGCGGACCTTGTCGAGTGGCTGGTCTTCGAGGAGGAGTACTGGGCCGCCGGTGGGCCCGGCCGGGTAACCCAGAACGGCATCTTCCTGCTGGCGCCGACGATCTTCGAGCACGGGACCAAGGAGCAGCAGGACCGCTACCTGCCCAAGATGGCGGCGGGGGAGGAGACCTGGGCCCAGGGCTGGTCCGAGCCCGACGCCGGCAGTGACCTGGCGAGCCTGCGCAGTCGGGCCGTCCAGGACGGCGACGACTGGGTGCTGACCGGTCAGAAGACCTGGTCGACCCGGGGCGTGTTCTGCGACTGGCTCTTCGGCCTGTTCCGGTCCGATCCCGAGGCGGCCAAGCACAAGGGCCTGACCTACTTCCTCGTCCCGCTGGACGCCCCGGGGGTCACGGTCCGCCCCATCAGCGGCCTGCACGACGACGTGGCCTTCGCCGAGGTCTTCCTCGAAGAGGTGCGGGTGCCGTCGGCCAACGTGCTCGGCGGGGTCAACGAGGGCTGGCGGGTGGCCATGGCCACGGCGTCCTCCGAGCGGGGCCTGACCCTGCGCAGCCCCGGTCGCTTCCTGGCTGCGGCGGGCCGGCTCATCGACCTCTACCGCCGCCGTCCCGACGAGCACCTGCGGGACGAGGTGGCCCAGGTCTGGATGAACGCCGAGGCCTACCGCCTCCTGACGTTCCAGGCCATCAGCCGCATGCTGCAGACCGGCCGGCCGATGGGGGCTGAGGCCAGCCTGATGAAGCTGTGGTGGTCCGAGTTGGACGTCCATCTGAACGAGACCGCCCAGCGTCTGGTCGGCGCCGAGGCCGAGCTGGGTCTGGACAGCGAGGACGCCCCCGACGGCGGCCGCTGGCTGGATGGCTGGCTGTTCTCCCTGGCCGGCCCCATCTACGCCGGAACCAACGAGATCCAGCGCAACGTCGTCGCCGAACGCGTCCTCGGCCTCCCGAGGGTCTGACCATGCATTCGTTCTGGGACCTGAAGTTGCCGCTGGGTGACGGCTGGGGGGTCCCAGAACGTCGGGCCCTCGGTTCTGGGTCCTGGAGTTGCCGCTGGTTGACGGCTCGTCGGTCCCAGAACGGGGGGAGCGGCTGATGGAGCTCGCCTTCAGCGAGGACCAGATGGGCTTCCGAGATGCGGTGCGGGACCTGCTCGCCGGCACCTGCCCGCCCGAGGCCGTGCGGGCGGCCTGGGACGCGGATGACCCGTGGGACCGGGACCGTTGGGCGGCGCTCGTCGAGATGGGTGTGGTCGGCCTGGCCGTGGCCGAGGCGGACGGCGGGCTGGGGATGACCGAGGTCGACCTCGTTCTCCTGCTCGAGGAGGCCGGTCGGGCCGCCCTGCCCGAGCCCCTCGTCGAGTCCACCCTGCTGGCGCCCCTCCTCCCCGCCGACTGGCCGGCGAAGGTGGCCGCAGGGGAGGCCCTCGTAGCCGCCGCTCCGGCCGATTGCACCCACGTGGCCGGGGCCGCATCGGCTGATCTCGTGCTGGTCGGGGCGAGCATCTACCCGGCATCGACGGGTGTCGAGCCGCAGCCCTCGGTGGACCGGGCCCGTCGTCTGGTCCGGGTCGCCGACGTCACCGGCACCGAGCCACTCGGCACCCTGGTCGTGCAGCCCTTCGACCGCCTGGCCTTCGGCACGGCGGCGACCCTGGTCGGCGTGGCCCGGCGACTCATCGAGGTCACGGTCGAGTACGCCAAGGACCGCCGGCAGTTCGGCCAGCCCATCGGCGGGTTCCAGGCGGTGAAGCACCACCTGGCCTCGGCCCACCTGGCCGTCGAGTTCGCCGCCCCCGCCGTCTACCGGGCCGCGTGGTCGCTGGCCACGGACCAGCCGACCATCGCCCGCGACGTGTCGATGGCCAAGGCCATGGCCGGCGACGCCGCCGAGCAGGCCGCCCGGGTCGCCCTCCAGGTCCACGGCGCCATCGGCTACACGTTCGAGTCCGATCTCCACCTCTGGATGAAACGGGTCTGGGCCCTCAGCCCCACCTGGGGCGACGCCGCCTGGCACCGCCGCCGCGTCGCCTCCGCTCTCCTCGGCTCCTGACCTCTGTCGTTTCGGGTCCTGAAACCCGGGCGTCAGGGACCCGGATCCAGGTCTCCGAAGGGCAGGCGCCCGGTTCTGGACCCTGAAACCGGCCCGCCGGGACCCCGCTTCAGGGCCCAGAACCGAGGGGGTGGGCTGAGGATCGGGCCGTTGTGTCCGATGATGTCGGGGTGAGCCCGGAGGCGTTCTTCCTGATCGGCGCGCTGTGCGCGACGCACGCGTTCCTGGCCACGTTCCGGGGGCGCCCGCCGTTCGCGATGGCCTGGTTCCTGGCCGGCTGGCTGACGGGGGAGTTCGCCCCGTTCCACCTGGCCTGGCAGGCCGTGGTCGTCGCCATCGCCGTGGCCACCGGCGCCCTGGATGCGCCCATCGGCCAGGTCGGCCTGGCCCTCATGGGCCTCAGCGCGGCGGGCCTCCTGCTGGCCCACCGCCGAGCCGGTCAGGCCGAGCCCGTCGTGGAACAGGCCTTGGTTGACGCCCTCGGCCCCGACTACCGGGACGCCATCGCCCCCGAGTGGGCCGGCACCCTCCGTCACGACGTGCCCCGGGGCCTGCTGCTGCGGCCGTTCCACTACGAGGTGGCCGATGTGGAGGTCACCCGTGACCTGTCCTACGGGCCCTACGGCCGCTTCAACACCCTCGACCTCTACCGGCACCGGGACCATCCGGGCCGGGCCCCGACTCTGGTCCACATCCACGGCGGCTCCTGGATGCACGGGCGCAAGGAGCGGCAGGCCAAGCCCCTGACCTGGCACCTGGCCCAGCAGGGTTGGGTCGTCGTGTCCGTCAACTACCGACTCAGCCCCAGGGCCACCTTCCCCGACCACCTCGTCGACGTGAAGGCCGCCATCGCCTGGGTCCGGGACCACGCCGAGGAGCTCGGCGCCGACCCCGACTTCATCGTCCTGACCGGGGGTTCCGCCGGCGGCCACCTGGCCAGCCTCGCCGCCCTCGATCCCGAGACCCGGGTCCAGGGCTGTGTGCCCCACTACGGGATCTACGACTTCCTCGACCGCCACGGCGCCCGGGGTCGGGCCGGCCTCGAGGGCTTCTTGGCCAAGACGATCATGAAGTGCTCGCCCGCCGAGTGCCCTGAGCGCTGGGAGGCGGCCTCGCCCATCGACGGGATCGGCCCGCACGCCCCACCGTTCTTCGTGATCCACGGGACCTTCGACTCGATGGCCTTTGTCGACGAGGCCCGGGTCTTCGTCGCCGCCCTCCGGGGCTCGACGACCCAGCCGACCGTCTACGCCGAGCTCCCGGCCGCCCAGCACGCCTTCGACACGTTCCACACCGTGCGCGCCACCCTCGTCGTCAACGGGGTCGCCCGCTGGCTGGCCTGGCTCCGCTCCGCGCACCTGGCGGGCGTCGAGGCCCCGCCGGATCCTCGCGTCCCGGCGGCAGCGTCCCGGTAGCGGCCCGACCGGTGCCGCCGGTTGCGGGCAGGTCAGCAACCGGCGGTACGACACCGGTCATGGCCCGAGTCCTGCCGCCGGTTGTGGCCAGGGCAGGTCGTCTGTCGGGCTCAGCGGCCCGGGGTCGCCCGGTTGAGCACGACGTGCTGGCTCACGGTCGACGCGGCTCGGAGGACGGACTCGACCACCAGCGGTTCCCGGAAGTCGTCGACCACGGCCGTCGCCCGGAGCACGCCGGGAGCCGAGGACAGGTTCGTGAGCCGCATCCCGCGGGGGAGCGGAGGGACGGTCGCCCGTCGGATGGCCATGAAGCGGTGGACGAAGGGCACGGGGATGCCGGCCCAGCGCACCTGATGGACGGGGAAGGTGACCTCGTCACCGTCCAGCTCGGCCGAGACGGTCGCAGTCAGTCGGCCCCCCTGGTGAATGGTGGCCCGGTCCGTCCCGTCGAGGTTCACCCGGAGGGGTGCCTCGTGGCGGTCGAGCCACTCGTCCAGCGTGGCCTGGTCGACCTCGCCGACCAGGCCGATGGGGCCGGCCACGACTTTGGCCACCACGCCCCCCTCCAGATGCACGTTGCTGGCCTGCACCCTCAGTCGGTCGATGTGCCCGCGCGCCCAGCGGACGTCGTGTACGGCGATGTCGACCTCCTCGAGGCCTTCGAGGTCCAGCCCCGGCCGCAATGCACCCAGGGCCACGGGGGGTGCCGAGTGGGTGCCGACGATCGAGTCCACGTCAACGGTGATGGTGCCGTCGGCGGACCGCAGCTCG
>Ga0315287_10001425_pt1 | contig 21989 bp, 13 predicted proteins | sample YL17G11_0_MG_FD_205037 | JGI IMG/M metagenome (GOLD analysis project Ga0315287, IMG submission 205037) | Sediment microbial communities from Yellowstone Lake, YNP, Wyoming, USA - YL17G11_0 | ecosystem: Environmental > Aquatic > Freshwater > Lake > Sediment | place: USA: Wyoming | collected...
GGAATTTCAGCCGGCGGCCGGTCTTTTTGGATTCGAGCGTGTTTTTAAAGACGTTCGACGGGCGCAGGGAGGACAGCAGGAGCGCGGGGTAGCTTCCGGAAAGGAAGCCGACCGCGATCAACAAGCCCAGGAGCCCGACCGCCGTCTTCCAGTCCAGCAGGGCTCTCCACTCCAGATCGCTGACGGCCAGTTTTCTGAACGCCGGCAGGACGAGCCCGACGATCAGCACGGAAACGATGATGCTGAAAAACGCCAGGAGATAGGACTCGCCCATGAATTGCCTGATCAATTGGGACCGGTCGGCGCCGAAAGTCTTCCGGACTCCCACCTCTTTGCTCCGGGCCGCGGCCCGGGCCGTGGCCAGATTCAAGTAATTGACGCAGGCGATGATCAGGACGATGCCGGCGATGGCCAGGAGCAGGGCGATGTATTTTTTGTCGATGCTCTGCGAGAGAGGAAAATTGATGTCCGTTTCGAAATGCATATTGCTTACCGGGGTCAGAAAATAGGTTCGATCCCGGGCCCGGAGGGGGTGGTACTTCTCGACGATCGTTTTCAATTTGGGCTCGAAGGCGTCTCGGGAAACTCCCTCTCGCAGCATGATGTAATTGAAGTAATTTAAAATCCCCCAGGAGGTGTCGATATCATTGCGGAGGGAGTACATGGACGTAAAAGACAACAGGTAGTCGAATTTCAAATGGGTATTGCGGGGGATGTCCTTGATGGTCCCGGTGACCTTGAATTCGCGCCCGTCCTTATGAGTGATGATTTTTCCCAGCGGATCGACGCGGCCGAACAGCTTCCCGGCCAGGCTCTCGGAAAGAACGGCGGTATAAGGCTCCTGCAGGGCCGTCTTGGCCTCCCCGGCCGACAGGGGATAGGAGAAAACGCTCAAAAAATCCCCATCGACAAAAAGCCCTTTGGCCAGAACGCTGTTTTGTTCATAAACGATGGGTGTTTCCGTTTCTTTGACTCGGACGGCGTATTCCACTTCCGGGAATTCCCGTTTCAAACCCGCGGCCAAGGCCCCCGACGTTGAGGAAAAACGGTTGCTTCCTCCGACGTTCCAGGCGGGGAGAATCTGTCCGATTTGGTAGATCCGGCCGCTGTTTTTAAAGGAAGAATCGAAGCTGGATTCGTACCGGGCATAGAGCAGCAGCAGAAGGAAGCAGGTCATGCCGACGACGAGGCTGATGATGCTGATGAGGGTATAGCTTTTTTGCCTGATCAGATGGCGGATGGCGGTTTTAAAGTAGTTTTTCAACATGGCGGGCCTCCTTCGGTATAAAAGACAAATTTCCCGTTCAAAAGGTTGCCTGCCCGTTTGGGCCGAGTCCAGCTTCTGAACCTCTTTCGGGGGGAAAACTAACCCCCCGCGCCGTTTGACCCGTCCGGCGCGCTGTGATACAAAATTGCTTACCCGTCGTTAGGAGGAATCCCATGGGAAAGAAGCTGTTCGTTGTTACGGCCGTCCTGGCCTTGATCATCATCCCCAATTGCAAGAAGGCTGAGACCATGAATTATCCCGTGACCCAGAAGGTCGAGCAGGTCGACGATTACTTCGGGACCCAGGTCCCCGACCCCTACCGCTGGCTCGAAGACGACAAGTCCGAGCAGACCGCGGCCTGGGTCAAGGCCCAGAATGATGTCACCTTCGGTTATCTCGGGAAAATCTCCTTCCGCGAGGCCCTGAAGAAACGGCTGACCGATATCTTCAATTACCCCCGCTACTCCTCGCCCTTCCGCGTGGGCGAATGGTATTTCTTCGCCAAGAACGACGGCCTGCAAAACCAGTCGGTGACTTACGTCCAGAAGGGATTGGACGGGACCCCCGAGGTCTTCATCGATCCCAACGCGCTTTCTCCCGACGGAACGATCCGGATGGGGCTCCTGGGCCCCTCCGGGAACAAGAAATTGATGGCCGTTACGCGCGGCGAAGCGGGCTCGGACTGGTCCGAGATCCGGGTCATGGACATCGCCGCTAAAAAGGAGTTTGCCGACCAGGTCAAATGGGTCAAGTTCTCCGGCGCCGCCTGGTGGAAAGACGGTTTCTTTTACAGCGGCTACGACAAACCCGAGGCCGGCAAGGAATTGACGGCCAAAAACGAGTTCCAGAAAGTCTTCTACCATAAGCTGGGCGACCCGCAGGACAAGGATATCGTGGCTTATGAGGACAAGGATCATCCCCTGCGCTATTTCAGCGCCGGCGTGAGCGAGGACGAGAAATACGTTTTCCTGACCGTGAGCGAGGGGACCTCGGGCACGGAGCTGTACTGGAAGGACCTGGCCAAGCCGAAGGCCCGCTTCGAGCTCCTGATCAAGGGCTTCGACAACGACAGCGGCGTCCTGGAAAATATCGGCGCCAAGTTCCTCGTCCAGACCAACTCCGGCGCGCCCAACGGCCGGGTCGTATTGATCGATCCGAAAACTCCGGTTCCCGACAAGTGGACGATCGTCATCCCCGAAAAGACCGAGGTCTTGAGCTGGGCCACGACCGCTGGCGGCAAGCTTTTTTGCGGCTACCTGAAGGACGCCAACACCAAGATTTTCCAGCATGAGCTCGACGGCAAGCTTTTGCGCGAGATCACCCTTCCGGCGCTCGGCACGGCCGGCGGGTTCGGCGGCTGGCGCGACGACACGGCCCTATTCTACACCTTCACTTCCTATACTTTCCCGCCGACGATCTTTAAATTCGACATCGCCGGGGGAGCGTCCGAAATATTCCGCAGACCCGAAGTCAAGTTCGATCCCCAGGCTTTCGAGACCAAGCAGATTTTTTATCCGAGCAAGGACGGGACCAAAGTCCCCATGTTCATCGTTCATAAAAAGGGCCTGGCCCTGGATGGGACCAACCCCGCCTTCCTCACGGCCTACGGCGGGTTCAACATCAGCATCCAGCCGGCCTTCAACCCCCTGATGATCGCCCTCTTGGAGCAAGGTGTAGTCTTTGCCGAGCCCAATCTGCGCGGCGGCGGAGAGTATGGGGAGACCTGGCACAAGGCCGGGATGCTGGACAAGAAGCAGAATGTCTTCGACGACTTCATCGCCGCGGCCGAGTATCTCATCCGGGAGAAATACACGTCCAAGGACAAGTTGGGGATCGAGGGCGGTTCGAACGGCGGACTCCTCGTCGGGGCCGTCTCGAACCAGCGGCCGGACCTCTTCAAGGTCGCCCTGCCCGCCGTGGGCGTCATGGACATGCTCCGCTTCCACAAATTCACCGTGGGCTGGGGCTGGGTTGTGGAGTACGGGTCGAGCGACAACGAGAAGGACTTCCGCTGGCTCTATCCCTATTCGCCTCTCCACAACATCAAACCCGGGGTGGCTTATCCCGCCACGCTGGTCACCACGGCCGACCATGACGACCGCGTCGTGCCGGCCCATTCCTTTAAATATATCGCCACGCTCCAGGCTAGCCACAAGGGCGCGAATCCCGTCCTCATCCGGATCGAGACGCGTTCCGGCCACGGCTCGAGCAACGTGACCAAGGCCATCGAGACGACGGCGGACGAATTTGCCTTCTTCCTGTACAACGTGGGGGTGACGCCGAAGTACTGATCGAGCGCGGATTTTCGGTCGAACGAACTTCCTTTCTTTTGAGATTCAGCTCGGCGGTGGAAGCTCTGGCCGATGAACTTCAATCCATCGACGATCCCCGTCCGCCGGTAGGTCCGGGAGTGGCCGGACTGGTTGTCAATTATCAATATGGCTCTAGCTCAAAATTGCCGCTGGAAGCGGGCGAGGGTATCATCCGACTTTGTGATCCGTATGGAGAGAAAATATCTATCGGTAATTTTGGTTCTTGAGTCGCCATCCCGAAATCCATAAGATGAAAGCTCACGGAAAGGAAGGTACCCATGAGACTCTCCCGCCCCTTCATCCGGTTTTCAATCCTAGTCCTCGGATTCATGGCCGTTTTCTCCTGCCGCGGCTCAAACGCCGGCGGCGGCGCGGCCACCGTCCAGGAAACACAGGTCGTCTTCAAGACTTATCCGTTCGGCGATCCGGACCCCGTGCCCATCTTCGCCCGGTCCTCGATGGGAGGGAACGGAGCCCGTCTCTATCCCTACTTTTTTTTCAATAAATTCAGCGGGACCGGGACGGACCAAGAATGGCCGGTCGTCCGCTTGGAGAACTCCTACGTCTCCGTCGGCGTCCTGCCCAAAGTCGGGGGCAAAGTTTGGGGCGCCAAGGACAAGACCACAGGCCGCGATTTTCTCTATACCAATCAAGTCTTGAAATTCCGCGAGATCGCCCTTCGCGGGCCCTGGACGTCGGGCGGCATCGAATTCAACTTCGGGATCGTCGGCCACGCCCCCACCACGGCCACCCCCGTCGATTACCTCCTGCGCCGCGACCCCGACGGCAGCGCCTCCGTCGTCGTCGGGGCCATGGACCTTCCCTCCCGGACGCGCTGGAGCGTCACCATTCGCCTGCCCAAGGACAGCGCCTACTTCGAGACCAACGGCGCTTGGACCAACCCCACCCCGTTCAGCCAATCCTATTATTACTGGTCCTGCGGTGCGATCAAGACGGCCGACGACCTCAAGTATATCTTCCCCGGCCGTTTCCAGATCGGCCATAACTATGACGTCCCCCTCGATCCCTGGCCCGTCAACGCTCAGGGCCGCGATCTGTCTTACTATCGGAACAACGATTTCGGCGGGGCCAAGAGCTACTTTACGGTCGGTGAGCGCGAGGACTTCTACGGCGCCTGGTACGAGAAGAGCGATGCCGGTTTCGGCCACTGGGCCCTCTACGAGGACATGCCCGGCCGCAAGGTCTGGATCTGGGATCTCTCCCGGGCCGGTGAAATCTGGGTCGATCTTCTCACCGACAAGGACGGCCAGTATACCGAACCCCAAGCGGGCCGCCTGCTGAATCAATCCGATCACGAGTTTCTGGCCTCGGGCGCCTCCGACCGCTGGCGCGAACTCTGGTTCCCCTACAACGGCATCGGTCCCATGTCCGCCTCCTCGCCCGACGGTGTGTTGAGCGTTTCGGCCGGAGAGAAAGCCTTGAAGGTCGGGCTCTACCCCCTGCGGGCGATCGACGAGGACCTCGTTGTTACGACCGGGGGCAAGGAGCTGCATCGCGAGCGGTTGAAGCTCGCCATCGCCAAACCGATCCAAAAAGACATCCCCCTGGCCCTCGGCGGGAAGAATTTCCGCGTCTCCGTCGGCGCGTCCCTCCTCTATTCCAGCGATCCCCAAGCGAACGACCTGCAGCGTCCGCTCGAATTCAAACCGGTGGATGAATCCACGGCCGAAGGACTGTATCTGAGCGGCACGCGCCTGGAAAAAGGCCGCTATTTCGACCAGGCTTTGGCGAAATATCTGGCCGCTCTCAAGAAAGAGCCCGTCCACCTGCGCGCCCTGACCCGTGCGGCCGAGCTATACGCGCGGCGCGGCCAGGACGACACGGCCCTTTCGTTCGCGGCCCGAGCTTTAGCGGCCGAGATGTACGACCCGGCCGCCGGCTATATTTACGGCCTCGTCGCCCGTCGACTAGGCAAGCTTGTGGACGCCAAGGAAACTCTGGGTTGGGCGGCCCGCTCGCTCGAGTTCCGCTCCGGCGCCTATGTCCAGTTGGCCGAAATCGCGATTCTCGAAAAAAAGTTCGAACTGGCCCTCGAGTATGCGCGCAAGGCCGCCGACTTCAACGCCTATAACTCCTCCGCCTTCGAAATCATGGCCGCCGCCGATCGCAAGCTTGGGCGTCCCGACGCGGCCAAGGAAGCCCTGGCCCGGCTTGCCGGTTTCGACCCGCTCGATCATATGGCCCGTTTCGAGGCCTATCTTCTGGACCCGACGGACAAAGCTTTGACTGACTTCCGCGGCCTCATCCGCAACGAACTGCCCCACGAAAGCTATCTCGAGATGGCGCTCTTTTATATGCGCACCGGCCTGACGGACGAGGCGATGTCACTTCTCCAACTCGCTCCCGATTATCCGACCGTCCACTACTGGCTGGCTTATCTGCAGAAGGACGGCGCCGCGGCAGCCGGCGCCGCCGCGCTCGACAAGGCTTCTGCCCTTTCGCCTACGCTCGTCTTCCCCTTTCGCGAGGAGGAAATCCCGCTTTTCCAATGGGCCATGGCCGAGCGTCCCGACGACTGGAAACCGAAATATTATCTCGGCCTCATCCTGTGGGCCAAAGGACGCGTTGAGGAAGCGAAGGCCCTCTGGCCCCGCTGCGACGAGGCCGATTTCGCTCCGTTTTTCCTGTCGCGGGCGATGCTCCAGCGCGCCTCCAATCCGGCCAAAGCCCTGGCCGATTACACGAAAGCCGTCCAGATCGACGAAAAGACCTGGCGCAACTGGCACGCTCTGATCGAATTCCACTCCAGCCAAAAACAATTCCAAGAGGAGCTGACGGCGGCGCGCCAAGCCGGCGGACTCTTTCCTACCGAGGTCCCCATCAAGGTTGATCTGGTCAAAGCTCTACTGAACAACGAGCGCTATGCCGAAGCCGCCGTTGTTCTTGACACGATCGAGGCCCTGCCGTTCGAGGGCGCCGGGGAGATCCATGGACTTTTCAGCCGGACGCATGTCGAGCTTGGATTGGCCGCCATCGTCAGGAAGGATTGGGCCGGCGCGGCCCGCTCTCTCGAGCATTCCAAGGAATACCCTGAAAAACTCGGCACGGGCAAACCGTTCGATCCCGACACCCGGATGCCGGATTTCCTCCTGGGGCTTCTTTACGCCAAGCTTGGGGCCAAGGAAAAATCGACGGCGGCGTTCCAAACGGCCGCGGAATACACCCTGAAGCTCCTTGAGGCGCAGGGGACCGGCGCGTGGTTCGGGGCGGAAGCCTTGAAACGGACGGGGCAAACCGCCCCAGCCGCCGCGGCGGCCAGGAAGGCGACCCCCCCGGCCGGGAAAATCAGGGAGGCGCTGAAAATCCTGGGTAGCTGAAAGGACAACGCCCATGCAACTGCATACCCTCGACTGGGTGGTCATCATTGTTTCCATTCTTGTTTGTTTCGTCCCCGCCCTCTTTTACGGCCGCCGGGCCGGAAAGAGCACGGCCGAATTCTTCGCTTCGGGCCGGGCCGTGCCGTGGTGGCTGGCCGGCCTGTCCATGGTGGCTACGACTTTCTCCTCCGACACCCCTAATCTAGTCACGGATATCGTCCGCCGCACCGGCGTGGCCGGCAACTGGGTCTGGTGGGCTTTCACCCTGACCGGCGTGGCCACGGTCTTCTTCTATGCCAGGCTGTGGCGGCGATCGGGGGTGCTGACCGATCTGGAGTTCTACGAGCTGCGGTACTCCGGAAAGGCGGCCGGTATGGTGCGCGGATTCCGTTCGGTGTATCTCGGACTGTTCTTCAACTGCATGATCATGGCCACGGTCAACCTGGCCGCTTGCAAGATCGCCTCCCTGTTGTTCGGGATGAGCCGGCTGGAGACGCTCATTCTCGTCGGCGCACTCAACCTGTTCTTCGCTGCATTCTCCGGCCTATGGGGCGTGCTGGTCATCGATATGATCCAGTTTTTCATCATGATGACGGCCGTCATCGCCGTGGCCTACTTCGCCGTCAAGACGGTCGGCGGCCTGCCCGCCATGGTTACGGCCGTCTCGGCCAAAACCGGGCCGAATGGGCTGAATTTTCTGAACCTGCTGCCCGATTTCAAAAACAACTGGGACATGGCCTTGGCCATCTTCGTCATGCCCATCGCCGTTCAATGGTGGTCGGTCTGGTATCCCGGCGCCGAACCGGGGGGCGGCAGCTACATCGCTCAGCGCATGCTGGCCTCCAAGTCGGAGCGGGACGCCTTGGGGTCGACCCTCTTCTTCAACCTCGCTCACTACGTTCTGCGGCCCTGGCCGTGGATCCTGGTCGCCCTCTGTTCGCTCATCGTCTTCCCCGAACTGTCCGACATCCAGAAGGCCTTTCCCAACCTCAACCCCGCCCTCCTGGGACACGACATCGCCTACCCGGCCATGTTCAAGTTCATGCCGGTCGGTTTCTTCGGCCTGATCATCGGCGGCCTTATCGCCGCCAATTCGTCGACCATCCTGACCCACCTCAATTGGGGAGCCTCGTATCTCGTCCACGATTTCTACCGCCGGTTCATCCGGCGCGACGCGGCCGAAAAGCACTATGTCCTTGTCGGGCGGATGGTGACGATCGGCATCTTCTTCGTCGCCGGCGGGCTGGTCTTCGTCCTCGAGTCGGCCAAGGACAGCTTCGACATCATCCTTCAGGTCGGGGCCGGGACCGGTCTGCTCTACTTGGTCCGCTGGTTCTGGTGGCGGGTCAACGCCTGGTGCGAGGTCGCGGCCATGGCCAGCTCCTTCCTCATCTCCGTCGCCCTGCTCGTCGCCCGCAAGTCCGGCCTGGCCGTGCCGACTCATCTGGCCTTATTGATCACGATCGGCGTGACGACGCTGTGCTGGGTGGCGACAGCCTTCCTGGGACCCGGGACCGACCGGAAAACGCTGGTCGAGTTCTACAAAAAGGTGCGGCCCTTCGGGCCGGGCTGGAAATCCGTCCGGGCCGAAGCCGGAATCACCGAGGACGAAGCGCGGGGGACTCATGAAAGCTTCCCCTTGGCCCTGGTCGGTTGGAGTATGGGGGTGGCGACGATCTGGTCGGCGCTCTTCCTCGTCGGCAACATCTTGTACGGGCGCTGGGCTTATGCGGCGGTCCTGGGCGGGGTCTTCGTCGTCTGCGGGCTGATTCTGATCCGGGTGGTCAATCGGCTTTGGGTGGCCGCCAAGACCACGCCGGAGTCTTAAAAAGTCACTTTTTCATCGCTTCGCGCATTCTGGCTTCTGACTCCGGGCTCCAATAGCCGCAGTCCAATTCCATGAAGATCGAGGTGTAGGGCAGGGCCAGATTCGTCTTGATCATCAGGATCCTGAACGTTTTGGCCACCTGGTCCAGGCGGGCGATGAGTTCCTCGTGGAGGACGGGTTTGGCCTCGGTGCCGGCCAGCATTTCCCGGAGCCGCTTGCGGCAGGCGTCCATGCCGGGCGCCAGGGACTCGGAGACGAAATCCAGCTCCCGGTCCAGGTAGATCTTGGGCCGCACATGGCCGCTCTCAGCGACTGCTTTGAGAACCCGATCGAGGACGACGAAATGGTCTTCGCCCGAGACGATGACGTCCATGCCCGGGCTGATCTGGAGAGGGAAGGCGGCGTCGGCCACGACGATCCAGTTGCGATGGCCGAGAAGCGGCAGTTGCTCGAACAGGATGTCCAGCCAGAGCGGGCCGGCGGCATCATTTTCGCCGACGTCTCCAGCCGCCGCTTCGGAAGAAGGTTGGTCGGCCGTTCGGCAGGACATCGGGGCGAGCAGGCCTAACACCGCGAACAGAATGAGTAAACATTGGCGCATGAGCGTTTCCTTTCGTGGATCCGAGTCTCTTCGTTTTATAATCCCGGTCGTCAAGGCTTGTCAATTCATGTTAGAATGCCGCCAAGGAGAGGGTCATGAAACTTGAACGATTCTACAAGAAGGCCGTCGAAGTCGGTATCGCCAACGATCCTCGGGGGGGGGATGAGATCAAGCGCATCCTGGACGAGGAAAACGAGAGCTTCAAGGACCTTAAGGACGACGATAGAAAATTCTTCGACAAGGACCGGCTGTTCAACCCCTACGCCGATACGCGCGTCCTCAACGGCGACTTGGGGATCGAAGTGGCCAAAGTCATGGTCGGGATCGATATCGATACGGCCGAATTGCTCCTGGCTCGCGAGCTCAACAAGGAGCCGGGGTCCAAGATCGATCTCATCGTCGGCCACCATCCGATGGGCCCGGCGCTGGCCCGGCTTTTCGATGTCATGCACCTCCAATCCAAGCTCCTGGCCATGTACGGAGTGACGATCAGCGTCGCCGAACAGCTCCTGGAGAAGCGGATCGGCGAAGTCGAACGGCGCCTTCTGCCGCTCAACGCCACGCGCGAGATCGACGCGGCCCGCCTGCTCGGCTTGCCGCTCATGTGCATCCACACGGCGGCCGATAACTGTGTTTCCAATTTTCTGACCAGGCTTTTCGAAGGCGAAAAGCCAGCCAAGGTCAAGGACTTGGTCAAGCTTCTGCGCGGTCTCCCCGAATACGAGAAAGCCGCCTCTCTGCAGATGCCGGTCAAGGTCGTGGCCGGCTCGGAGAATGGCTCCTGCGGCAGGATCCTCATCGAAATGACCGGCGGAACAAGCGGGCCTAAGGATGTTTACGACAAGCTGGCGGACGGAGGCGTGAGTACGCTGGTCGAAATGCACATCACCGAAGAGCATCTGGAAAACGCCAAGAAAGCCCACCTCAATGTCGTTATCGCCGGCCATATTGCCAGCGATGTGCTGGGGCTCAACCTCCTGTTCGACGAGATCGAAAAGGAGGCGCCGCTGGAGTTCGTCGGCCTGAGCGGATTCGCCCGGATCCGGCGGCCTTAGAGAAAGAGTATTTTCCCATCTCCGGGGCCTGCATCAGGTGTCCGGCCCGGCGGCTTCGGGTTTTTCACGCCTTTTCCCACCTCTCTTCTCAGCGCCTCCGCAACTCCGCAGGCACGAACGGAGCGCCTGGCATGACCTCCCACTCCGTTTCTTTTTCCAAGATGGTCACGTGCTCAAACATACTCCGGCGCCGGCAAAGCCAGGTTCCCTCGAAGAGGTGTGGAAAAAGGCTAAACCCTCGCGATTTCGCCGTTGGCCGGACACCGTGACGCCTCACCATCTCTCGGAGATGGGAAAATAAATTTCCGGACGCGTTTGGTATCCCGAGGACCCCCTAGACGAAAGCCCCGAATAACCGCCAAAGATCGACCGCCCGGCCGTAAGTTTCCAACCGGACCGTCTTCGGGATCGAGTGGTCGCTCATGAAGACGTAGGGGATTCTTTTCTTCCGGATCGCGTCAAGTTTGGGGAGGATCTCCGCCTCGAGGGCCGCCGGATCGTTCGACTCGAAGGCCCGGATGTCCAGGTTGCCGGCGAAGGCCATCTCCCCGCCCAGCGCCCGAACGGCATCAGAAAATTCAACGATATGCTGGCCGCCCTTGGCCTCCAGCGGGTGGAGGACGTCGACCCCGGCTGCCAGCAGGTCGGGCAGAAACGGCCGGACAAACCCGCAGGCGTGGAGGATGAAGGGCAGGCCATGATCATGGCAGAATCCGGCGATCTTGCGGTGGTAGGGGAAAACGAACTCGCGGTACATGGCGGGGGAGAAGAACGGGGCCCGGGTGTAGCCCATGTCTTCATACGTCCAAATGCCGTCGGGCTTGCCGACCTCGCGGATCATGAGGTCGAGGTGGAGGATGATATTGTCCGTCACCACTGAACAGAAATCATGGATCCAGCCCGGGTCGAGAATCATGGCTTGGAGAAAAACGACGTCTCCCAGGGCCCGGCGCATGATCTCGACGACAAGCATCTGCTGGTAGACGCAGAACCGGCTTGAAGCCATCCCGGCTTTGTAAGCCGCGACCAAGCCGTCCCAGTCGGGGAATCGACGCCGGTCCAGCCCCAGGAGGAGGTCGCGAAACTCGGCTTTCCAAACCGCCGCGCTTGTCATTTCGAACCCGAGGTGTTCGGGGACGCCCGGTTTGGACTTCCACTCTCGATGGAGCGCGCCCCAGCCGTTCCGTTTGACCATGGTCTCGGCATCCTCATCCGCGACGACGTCGTCCACGGGGCGTCCGGTCGTGCGGAACATCGAGCCCCTGATTTCGCGGACATCGAGGTCGAAATACTCGTGGATGTCGACTCCGGGCGGAAGGCCCTGCCGTTCCCATTCGGCCTGGGTGTCCTGCCAGAACCACTCGAACACACCCATCCGCTCGGGACAGCGCTTGTGCTTGAAAATTTCGGTCAGGATCTCACGGCCGGTCATCGAGGCCAGAGTATCAGGAATGGGGAAACGCGACAACCGGTGCCTCGAAAACAGTGTTCTTCGGCAATCTCCGGCGGAGGAGCGGGGAAGCGGGAAAAATTGACTTAAACCGGTGATTCGTCTAAAATTGCCCCGCTTTGGCGGCGTAGCTCAGTTGGTCAGAGCATACGGCTCATATCCGTAGAGTCCGGGGTTCAAATCCCTGCGCCGCCATTTTTTTCCCTCCTTCCGCGCTTCTTCTAGGCATCTAAACATATCCGGATCTGCCGCTTGCGATCTGTGATAGAATTTTTTCGCCATGTCCCCCAAACGCAGACTCCACTCCGCTTACCGCAAGTTTCGAGCTTCCGTCCTCGATCAAGCCTTGATCAGACGGAGCGATACCGTCCTGGTGGCCTGTTCCGGAGGCCCGGATTCGATGGCCTTGCTCCATCTTTGCCTGGAGCTGGGCGGCGATGAGGGTTTCGCGACGGCCGCGGCCCATTTCAATCACGGCCTGCGGCCCCGCGCCGCGACGGACGAGCGGTTCGTCGAGGCGGCGGCCCTCAAGCTCGACATTCCCTATTTTGCCGGGCGCGAAGACGTCCGCTCGCTCGCCAGCACTCGGAGGCTGGGGATCGAGGAGGCGGCGCGGCTGGCCCGCTACCGGTTCCTAGAACGGGCGGCGGCCGAAGCCGGGGCGGCCCGGCTCGCGACGGGCCACACCATGAACGACCAGGCCGAGACCGTCCTCCTGCGTCTTCTGCGCGGCACCGGCCCCGCGGGGCTGGCCGGGATCCCGACACGACGCGGACTCGGCATCGTCCGGCCGATCCTGGCGCTGGAGCGCCGGGAAGTTCTGTCTTACCTCGCCGACCGCGGAATTGCCTATCGACGCGACGAGACGAATCTCGATACCGACATCCTGCGCAATCGTGTCCGCCACAAACTGATCCCTTATCTTGAGAAGAATTTCGAACCGGCGATCGTCCGCTCGCTGGTCCGGCTGGCCCGGATCGCCGGCGATGAGGAGGCCTGGCTCGAAGCCGCCGCGGCCTCCCGGATGAAGAAGCTTCTCGGGGGCTCGCCCGCCCTTCCCGCCCTGGACGCCGCTGCCCTCCGCCGCCAGCCTCCCGCGCTGGCCCGCCGCATGGTCCGGGCTTTCATCAAATCGCTCAAAGGGGACCTTCGTGACGTTTCGTTCGACGACGTGGAGGCGATCCGCGCCTTGGCCGAGGGGAAGCGCCTGACGCTCTGGAAGGGGCTGACGATCGAGCGGCGTGGCGGAAAGATCGTTCCGCTCGGGCTGGACTAGAAACCGAACTCCAAACCCAGCCGGGCTCCCAAGCGGTGCTGAACGCCCGCGGTCTCGGCCGTATAGATCATGATATAAGCGATCCGGAAATCTTCGAAGTAGCGGAAGAAGGTCACCGTGTCCCGGATCTCGAAAACGGCCCGCAGCCGGTCTGCCAGCCGGGCTTTCAGGCCGGCCCCGAATTCGATCGCGGGGCGGGTCTTGCTGCCGATCTCACCGGCGTTCATCATCGTGATCCCGAAACCAGCCGCGAGGTAGGGTTCGAAGCTCCCTGCGCTGAATCCGTAGAGGAGACGGGCCCCCACGCTCCAGACGTCCGTGTGCGCGACCAGGAATTTTCCCAGCGGAATGCCGGCGAACCCGATGCCGATGTCGTCGAAGATACTCGCCCGGCCCGTGGAGGCTCCCGCCTGGATCTCGAATCGTGTGCCGAGTCGATAGCCCAGCCATAAGCCTGCGTCCGGACTCGTCGACTCCAGGGAAGTCTCGACGCCGGGGACATCGGCTGTGTTGGCGAGGGGGATAAGGCTCCCGAGCCGGGCCGCCAGGGAGAAGCCGAACGTCGGCGTCAGCGTCCAGCGCCCGGCGTCCGCGATCTCCCCGGCCCGGAGCGGTGCGAGAGCGAAACCCAAGATGGCCGCCAGGGCCAAGGCAAGCGGTCGGGACAGGGCAGGAGGTTTCATTTTTTGATCGCCGATTGCAGCCAGTTTCGCTCGACATAGGTCGTGCTTATATCGGCCAGCGCTTTGAGCACTTGACGGCGCAGGACCCGGGCGGCATCCTCTTCGGGGCGGGCGGCCAGGAGAAAGTCGAGAAGACGAAGGGCCTTGGCCGGCTCTCCGTTTTCCAAATGAGACTGGGCCAGCTTCATCATCGGACCTGTTCCCCCGGCCAGGGCCACGAGGTCGGAGGCCACCGCATCCCGGGGAGTAGTCAAGAGAGTCGCCGGATTTTCGTCAAACCATCCTCCATAGGCGAGGGCGATGCCGCGCACGGCCCAGGCCACGCGGGCATAGGTCTCGGGCAAGGCCAATTCCGGAGGAAGCTTAATTTCCCGAATCAGGGTTTCAATGGGCTTTCCGTCATTCATCCCCTGCACCGTGGCGTCATGCACGAAACGGATGGCTTCACGGAAACGGGTGACGAAGGCTCGGATGGTGTCCTTTCCGGCCAGCGGTTCCAGATGGCCGGCGCAGAGGTACTCGGGTTCAAGGGCCAACAGCCGGTCCAGGGAGGCGATCCAATCAAGAGCCCAGCGCGGCGGACATCCCCGCGGCGGAGCCAGGTTGGGAAAAGCTCCAAAGACATTGTCGCCGACGAAAGCGGCTTTCAGATGGGGGACCCAGAGAAGGGTGTGGTCCGGGGTCTCGCCCGGTGCATGGAAGAACTCAAACCGGTATCCGCCGAGCGGCAGGTCATATTGATCGCGGAAGGAGAGATCGGGCCAGGGATCGTCGGCCGGCCGGGGCAGGACATTGCCCTGGGCGGCATCGCGCCGGGCAAAAAATCCGGACAGCCTGTCGTGGTAAGCCCTGAAGTTTTTCCATTCCTGCTGGGCGATGATCGGGACTCCCTTGCGCCACCAGGAAGCGGTTCCCCGGGTGTGGTCGGTATGGGTATGGGTCAGGACAATGGCCTGCACTTGGCCGGGGAAGCGACGCAGGAAGGCCTGCGGGGATGAGGCCCCGCCGGGATCCACCAGAACATGGCCGGCCGGGGTGGTTATGAGATAGGCCAGGGCCGAACCCGCCTCCCAGTAGAGTCCCGGCCGAACGGTATGATAGTCTTCCTGGGCCTGTGCCAGAAAAGCCTTTATTCGATCATTTTCCGGTAAGTCGAGCCACCAGTCCAAGCGGGTCTGCCACAGTGTATCCACATACAAACAGGACACGGCGTCCAGGGACGGGGCCTGCCGTTCCGCCGCGATGCGGGGATGCAGCGCCATCGGATAATGGGTCAGGTGGGTGGGAATCTGAATTTGATCCGAAGACAGACGAAGAGTGAGCAGGGCGCTCAAAATCGCCTGGTGAAGAAAATTCTGGTGAAATGGATCGCCGCAGACGGTTTCCTGAAAGGATTTGTCGGCCATCAAGGCGAGCGAGGCGTTCTTCCACTCGGCCATGAGTCCCAGCGTTGGATCAAACCCCATGGCCACGGTGCTGAAGTAGGGATGGATGTCCTGTTGGTCCACCAGGGAACGCACCGGAGTTTGGGGGCCGGGGGTCCGCCCCAGTTGGGCATAAATCCCGTTCCAGTAGGCATCCAGCGGAAGTTCCGTTTTCACCCCCACTTGATTAACGAGGTGCACGGGGCGGATGGCCATGCGCTTGCCCGCGGCCGGCAGCAAACCGGAAGGCTCGCCCAGGATGACGTTTTCCGCATCCAGGTAAACGACCGTGCGGGCCGTTTCCCGCAAATGTTCCTCGGCGGCCGCCAGGGCCAGCACTTTGTTCAAAAACGGGTAGCGAAGGCTGCCCGGGGCCGCGGGGACCGGAATCAATTCCGCCCCATTCTTCTTTAAGAGGTCCGGAGACCATTCCCGAGGATTGACTTGAGCGGCGAAAAAGGGGGCTTTGGCCTGTTCGCCGCCGAAGGTCCGCAGGCTTCGCAGCAGGATGGCCGCGGCCCGCGCTTGGGCCGAATTGGCCGCATAGGTCAGGAAGACGACCCTTTCGGCTTCTCCGGCGGGAATGGTTCGGGCTGATAGGACGAGCATGATCAACATTCCAACCCAAAATCCCGGCCGGGACGACGGTTGTCTTCGATATTCCCGACTTTCTTCGGTCTTGAAAATGGAGCCGGCCATGGTCCTTCTCCTTGGTTGATGCTTTCCGGTTTCAGGGGATATTCCGGAGGATCCCTTTTCTTTTGTTCAGCGCAGGTAGTTGTCTTTCCAGATGTGGAAGACCATCAGGGCCCAGAGCTGATGGCTGTAGTTTTCCCGGCCGGCCGCATGGGCGTCGATCATGGCCCGGATGGATTTGGGCTGGAATAACCCGTCGCGCCGCAGGCGGTCCTGGCCGAGCGTATCCTCCATCAGGGTCTTCAGGTCGGTCTTCAGCCAATGTTTGATCGGGATGCTGAATCCTTCCTTCTTCCGCCAGACGGTTTCCTTGGGCAGGAGGCGTTCCATGGTTTTCTTGAAGATCCATTTCGTATCGCCGTTGCGGAGCTTGAGCTCCCCGGGCAGACGGAAGGCGAATTCGATCAGCTTGTGGTCGAGGAGCGGTTCGCGGGCCTCGAGCGAGACGGCCATGCTCATGCGGTCCACTTTGACCATGATGTCATCGACGAGATAAGTCTTGAGGTCGAGGAACAGCTCGCCCGTCGTCCGGTCGAATCCCTTCATTCGATCGAACAGGTCGGCAAACGGCTCACGCTCCCGCAGGCCGCGGATTCCACCCAGCGACTCGACGAATCCGGGGGCATATAACCTTTTCTTGGTCCGATCCGAGAGGAACATCATCCAGCGCAGGTGCCGCAAACCGCCCTCGTGGTCGAACCCCTGGGTGAACCGGCGCAGTTTATTCCAGGTTCCTTTTTTCTTGTCCGCCGGCTTCAGGCGGTTCACCGCGGCTCCGACGACTTTGCCGCCGAAGGGCGCCAGCGGCCAGCGGGACATCCGCTGGGCCTGGTAATGCTCGTAGCCGGCGAAAAGCTCGTCCCCTCCGTCTCCGGACAGGGCGACCGTGACGAATTGCCGGGCCATTTTGGAAACGAGATATGTTGGAAACATGGAGAAATCGCCGAACGGTTCGTCCAGGTGCTTGATGAGTGTTTCGGTGAGCTCGAGTGCCCGGGGTTCGAGGACGAGCTCCTCGTGCTCGGTCTCGAAGAGTTCGGCGATGCGCCGGGCGTGGGCCAGCTCGTTATAGCTCTGATCGGCGAACCCGATGGAAAAGGTCTTGAGGGGCGAGGCGCCGAGCTCGCGCATCAGTCCGACGATGGTCGAGGAATCGATGCCGCCGCTCAGAAACGCGCCCAGCGGCACATCGCTGACGAGCCGCAGTTTGACCGACTCCTTGAGCAGGGCGTAGAGCTCGTCCATGACGGCCGGAAGGCGTTCGGGCGTGATGTCCCGAGCGCCTTCGGGGGCCGGCTCCAGGTCCCAATATTTGCGGATGGTAATGCGCCCGGCGTCGTATTCGAGGATATGACCGGCCGGCAGTTTGAAGATGTTCTTGAAGATCGAGAACGGGGCCGGCACATATTCGAGCGTCAGGAAGAGGTCGAGCGCCCGAGGTTCGAGCTCGCGTTCGACGGCCGGATGGGCCAGGATGGTCTTGAGCTCGGAGCCGAAGACGAGCGTCCCGCCCGGCGTCAGGGTGTAATAAAGCGGCTTGACCCCGACGCGGTCCCGGACCAACAATAGCTTCCCGTTCCGCTTGTCCCATAAGGCGAAAGCGAACATGCCCCGGAATCGATGGATGAAATCGCTTCCCCATTCCTCATAGGCATGGACGAGCGTCTCGGTGTCGGACTTCGTCCGCAGGACATGACCGCGGGCGATGAGCTCGTCGCGGACTTCGGCGTAGTTGTAAGCCTCGCCGTTGTAGGCGATCCAGATGGAGCCGTCTTCATTGGATAGGGGCTGGTGGCCCGTTTCGAGGTCGATGATACTCAGGCGGCGGGTGCCCAATCCGACGCGGTCATCGACATAGACGCCCTCGTCGTTGGGGCCGCGATGAACGATCTCTTGGCACATGCGCACGACGATATCTTCCGGAACGGGAAGGGGGCCCGCTGTCGGCCGGGCTAAACCGCAGATTCCGCACATGGCCGGTCCTTCATTTGGGGATCAGTTCGAGTTCGAAGAAAACGCCGAGATGGCGCGATTCGTCGCTTTTTCTATCTTCGTGAAAGGGAATGGAGCCCTTGGCCGCCTTGACCTTGAACCGGTACTGGTGGCTGACTCGGATCACGAATCCGTCGCCGACGGAAAATCGCAGGGTCCCTTTCTGCAGAGAATCGAGGACGATCGTTTGCGTCCTGCCGTCGAGGGTGACCGTGATCATATTGTCTTGACGGGGATTGTTGAGAAGGTGAACGACGACTTCCTTGACCGGAAAAAAAGTCCGCAGGACCATGTCGGCCTTTTGGTCCCCGTAAGTCCACCAGCCGTTTTCCTCGCGGTGCTTGGGATTGTAGTTATCGTCGAGGAAATAGAGGAAGCGGTCCTCGAATAGGGGCATTCCCCATTGCTGGCGATGAGCGGACGGCGTCGTGTTCGTCGGCAAATCGTTGATGAGCGTATATTCCAACGGCAGAAGGGTGAAGGGAAACTTTTTGGCGTGCATGGAGGGGGAGGACGAGGTCTGGAGCGGAGAGAGAAGAATGGGGCCCAGAAACACCGCGGCCATGGCCCAAGGCAGGATGGTCTCGGCCTTGGGGCGGATCTTGAGGCCCGGTAAAAAGAGAAACAGCGGGTAGATGCTCATGAAGTAGCGGTTGGCTAAAGATCCTCCCCCGCCGCCGTAATTTTGCGGCATCATATAGATATAAACCAGAATCTGGCCGGCCGCCGCGGCCAGGATCAACCAGCGGTCCAGGCTTTTCTTCCCCATGAAAAACAGGATGAGAAAAAGCAAGGCCGGAAAGAAATACCAGGCGATCCCCGTGAAGCGGCCGAAGATGTACCAAAACAAGTTGTAAGGGATGTACTTGACCGGATATATCGAACGGCCGACGTAGCCGTCCGTGGTCATCAAATCACCCGAAGCCGAGTCGAATGTTTGGCCCTGCTTTTCCAGGGGGAAATGGTAAACGAAACTCTTGCGCAGGCCGCCCTGGTAATTCCAATCCCCGGTCCAGAGCCAATTGGCCCCGAAAAAGACCGCCGCCGTGAGGACGAGGACGAAGCCCAGCGCCACGGCCTTCCAGAACTTTTTCCCCACCAGCCAAGTGGACAGGACGAGCGGGGCGGTCAGGACGATATTGGTCGGCTTGGAAAAGACGACGATCCCGGCTATTGCCGCGGCCAGATAATCGGTGGCGCCGGAAAGGAGGAACCGCCGCCAAGGACCCAAACATTCGCCCGGTTCCGACGCCGGAACCTGCGTTTTGAAGCGCCATAGAAAAAGAACGGTGAAGACGAGAAATAAGTTGAAAAAATCGGGCGTGATCCAGAAAGCGTAAACGCCCGCTACGGAAGCGCCCAGGAATGTCACGATTTTGACCAGCGATAAACCCGGGCTGTTGGCCAGGGAGAAGTAATTCCAACCCATCAATAAAATCAGGAAAAGCAGTAAGCCGTTCGAAACGAGAGGACCATTCGGCCCGAAGACCCGGACAAACGGCGCGGCGAAGAGGGCGAAGGCATAGGACTTGGCGTAATAGTAATGCTCCCGGCCCTCCCGGACGACCTTTTTCAGGAAGATCCCGTTGGGACTGGACCGCAGGTCTTCCTCGTATCGGATCAGGTCCCGGGCCGTATATTCGAGGTCGCCGTCGAAGGCCAGGCTCTGGGCCATGGCGTAATAAACCGCCTGGTCGGCGAACACAAAGGGTTTATGAAGGAGCGGCAGGTTGGCGAACATGGCGAACCCCAGAAAAAGGGCGGAAATGAGGAAAACCGCCGTCAGGGCCGCTTTTTTGTCTTGTAACATGAGCTAAATCAATACCATATTCCCGGCCGTCAATTCAATCCCCTTCGCGGGATTCCAAGAATATGAATCCGCGGAGAAATAGCGAATCCTCGAAGCGGGTTGAAAGCGACGAAGCCCGCTTCACCGTCGGGTTATTTCGGGAAGAGGCTTAGGTAGGCGGCCATGATCCGATCGCCCCAGACCAGGGCGACGAAGGCTCCGGGGGCGAGAAAAGTCCCGTATGGCAGGGCGAACTGAAGATCTTTCTTCTTCACCGCTATAATGACGATCCCAATGATAGCCCCGGCGAAGCTGGCCAGGATGAGGGTCAGAAGGGTCTTGAGCCAGCCCAGAAAAACTCCCGCCATGATCATCATGGTTACGTCCCCCAGACCGAGCCCTTCCTTCCGGCGGACGAGATAGTACAGGCCGTAAACGAGAAGCAGAAAACCGGCCCCGACGGCCGCCCCGACCAGGGCTTGACCGAAATGGAGGTCGTCCCGGAAGAAGGCATAGGCCAGTCCGAGCGCGGTCATGGGGAAGGTGATTTTATCGGGCAGGATTTTGTGGTCGTAATCGATGAAGGCCAGAGCGATGAGCGCGCTGGTGAACAGGGCCGAGGCGAAAAAATGCCGGCTCAAGCCGTAATGGAGATGAAGGATCACCAGCAGGGCCGGCGTCAGGAGCTCGACGAAAAAATACCGGGGCGAGATCCGGGTTCCGCAGGTCCGGCATTTTCCCCGCAGCAACAGCCAGGACAGGACCGGGATGTTGTCCCAGGGCTTGATGGGTGTCCGGCAGGACGGGCAGGCGGACGGCGGATGGGCCAGATTGCGGCCGAGCGGCAGGCGGTGAATGACGACGTTGAGAAAACTCCCCCAACACAAGCCGAACAGAACGATGAAGATCAGCGCTTCCATGGATTCACCCGGGTCGTGATCCCGCCCGAAACGGGGTCATAGAGATACTCCTTGTCGTCGAAATCCCTGGGCACCGCGCGGAGAAACCCGCTCCGAACGAGTTCATCGAGGGCCGCGGGGTTGCGCCCGAACCGGGCCCGGAAATCGAAGACGGCGTTTTTCAGGGCGGCGATGTCCACGGTCGACTTGATATTGTAGAGGTGGTTCGAGGCGATCTTGCGGATCTCATCTTCGGACGCCGTTTCATAGACTTCCTTCCAGGTCGCCCAAGCCGTTTGGTAATCGAGGGTCTTATAGGCCGCGTTTCCATACAAGCGCTTGGCGATCGGGGGGGAGCCGGGGATGTCCATGGCCTTCTTGAAATAAATCTTGGCCGTATCGAAATCCTTGGCCAGAAGGGCATAGTGGCCGGCCTGGAAGGGAAAAATCCAGCGGTCCGGATTTCGCTCCAGGCCCATGTCCAGGATTTTAATGGCCAGCGTCAGGTCCTTGGCGTCGTAGAGGGCGATGAGCGAGCCGATCTCATAAGGATCGATATAGCGCGGATCGAGGTCGGCAATGATGGAAAAGATATGGGTGAAATGCTCGAATTTGCCGGGGATGGCCGGGTTTCCGTAGTACTGGATGGCCCAGATAAAGATGATGTCGGCGACGAGCGAGGGATGACCGAACGTCATCGGCTTGAGATATTTACCGGAAGGGATATAGATGATGCTCGAGCCCGGAATCTTGCGCCGGGCGATCCGGTCGTTCCCCATCTTCAACCCGGCCGACGCGGCCAGGGCCAGGACGAGCACGAGGACGGGCCAGACGCTTCTTTTCATCGCTTAACCAGGATCTTTCGCCCCCGACGTGCTCCCGACGGCGGTCGGATCGGTTTGCTCTCGATTTCTCCGTTTGCCCGAATCCATGATTCTTCCCCGTCAGATAAAGTCCCGGCGCCGGAAGACGAGCACGGCCAGGGCCAGGACGAAGGCCGTATAACAGACGGCATAGGCCGGCGCGGTCAGCCAGGCCCCGCCCGGGAGGCCCAGTCCGTGGACGACTTCGGTTTTAAAGTTGAAATTCTCCAGGTCCGGGAGGAGGGTATAGAGGACCCGGACGGCCGTCCGCCCGAATCCGGGGCGCATTTTTACGATCAGCGTTTCCAGGCTCCAGCTGAAATGGCCGATGAGGTAAAAGCTGAGCGAAAAAAGCGAGCTGAGGATGGGGGTTGAAAAGCTGGAGAAAAGAATGGCCACGGCGGTCAGGAGGATGAGTTCGAGGACGATGAAAAAGACGGCGGCCAGCAACGTCCATTCGATGGTGAAGGTATGGAAAAAGACAAGAAGGATGAAAATCAGGCTCATCAGACCGGT
>Ga0315287_10001427_pt1 | contig 21985 bp, 23 predicted proteins | sample YL17G11_0_MG_FD_205037 | JGI IMG/M metagenome (GOLD analysis project Ga0315287, IMG submission 205037) | Sediment microbial communities from Yellowstone Lake, YNP, Wyoming, USA - YL17G11_0 | ecosystem: Environmental > Aquatic > Freshwater > Lake > Sediment | place: USA: Wyoming | collected...
CGGGATCTCGTCCATCGGCTTGCCGAATCCCATCACATCGAACATGACCGTCGCGCTGTCGTACGTGGCGTAGTTGACGATCTCGATACAGCGCACCTGCTCGACACTCTGGCAGGTGCCGGCCAGCGCCATCGGGAACAGATCGTTGGCGAAGCCCGGGTCGATTCCGTTGACGAAAAGACTTGAATTGCCTTCGCGCGCGGCGTTTTCCAGCGGAGTGATCATCTCGTCGGGAATGACTTTCCAGGGCCATTGCAAAAACACCGGCCCGCTGCCCACAACATTGACGCCGGCGGCCAGGATTCGGCGATAGTCCTCCAGTGCCTCGACGATCCGGTTGTCGGCCATCGCGTTGTACACCGCGCAGTCCGGCTTGGTGGCCAGCACCTCGTCAAGGTCGTTGGTGGCTTTGATGCCGGTCACAGTGTCGAGTCCGGCAAGTTCGCCGGCGTCCATACCGGCCTTGGCCGCCGAGGACACCCACACCGCCGTCAGGTCGTAGTCGGGATTGGCGATCAGCGACCGCAGGGCGTGACCGCCGACGTTTCCGGTGCCGATTTGTGCGACGCGAATGGGCATGGGGGCTCCTTCGGGGGGTTGGGTTTCGGGGTTAGGGCTCAGAGGGGGTTAGGGCTCAGAGGTCGGGGATGGGCAGGTCGAGGTTGGGCGCCATTAGCCCGCCGTCGACCTCGATGGTCTTGCCGGTCAGATAGTTGCCGGCCGGCGAGGCGAGATAGACGGCCGCGGCGGCGATGTCGACGGGGTCGCCGAGTCGGCGCATCGGGGTGGCCTTCTCCATGGGTTCGCGCAGGGCGTCGTTGGAGGCCACCACGTCCAGCGCTGAGGTCATGATGGACCCCGGCGCGATCGCGTTCACCCGGATCCGCGGGCAGAGGTCCAGCGCGGTGAGCCGGGTGTATTGGGCCAGTGCGGCTTTCGCGGTGCTGTAGGCCGCGAAGCCCCGGCCCGCCGTGCGGCCCATCGTGGAGGTGATGTTGATGATGTTGCCGCCGCCGGAATGCTCGAGCATCAGCGGCACTGCAGCCACCGTCAGCGCGTGGGCGGTGAGCACGTTGAAAGTGAACGCGTCCCGCATCGCCTTGACGCTGGTGGTCAGCAGCGTGTTGGGCATGCTGCCGCCGACATTGTTGACGACGATGTCGAGTTTGCCGAACGCCTCGACGGCCTGGGCGGCCAGTTCGGCGGTGGACTCAGGCTGGGCGAGGTCGGCGACGACGATGTGCGCCCGCTGACCGACCGCCTCGATCTGGGCCGCCACCGACTCCAGTTCGGTCTTCGTACGCGCGGCGATGAGGACGTCGGCGCCGACTTCGGCAAACGCCACAGCGACCGCGGCTCCGAGCCCGCGTCCGGCACCGGTGACTACGGCCACTTGTCCGTCCAGGCGGAATCTGTCCAGGATCACATCGGCTCTCTTCCCTTGTCGCGATTCACCGTAACAAGGTAGACGGGTGCTCTGAGCCGAAATTTCGAACGTTTTTGTAACACGTTCTACTTTTTGGCGGGCACCTTCCGCGCGGGTGCCTTCTTGGCGGCTGCCTTTTTGGCAGCAGCGGCGGACACGGGTGCCTTTTTGGCGGCCGCCTTCGTGGCAGCCGCCTTAGCGGCGGGCGTTCGAGGCGGGGCGTCGGAATCCTTGTTGGCAGACTGTTCGCGACGGCGGCGCACGCTGGCCTCAAGCTTGGCCAGCAGATCGGAGACATCTTCGGTCTCGTCGAGCTTGGCGGGAGCTTCAGTTGTGGCGAAAGCCTGCCCACCGGCGAGCTTCGACTCGACGAGCACCTGCAGTTGTTCCTGGTAGGTGTCGGTGTACTGCTCGGGGTTGAAGTCTCCGGCCATCGACTCCACCACCTGCCCGGCCATCTTCAGTTCGGGGGCCCGGACCTCGACGTCTCCACCGAGTGCCGGAAAGTGCGGCTCGCGGATCTCATCCGGCCACAGCAGTGTGTGCACCACCATGACTTTGCTCTTGCCGAAGTCCTTGATGCGCAGAGCCGCCAGTCGGGTCTTGTTGCGCAACGCGAAGTGGACGATGGCGACCCGGTCCGTCGAGGCAAGCGCCTTGGCAAGCAGCACATAGGATTTCGAGGATTTGCCATCCGGTTCCAGAAAGTAGCTGCGGTCGTAGAGCAGTGGGTCGATCTCGGCGGCGGGAACGAACTCCAGGACCGCGATCTCGTGGCTGCGTTCCTCCGGCAGGGTGGCGATGTCCTCTTCGGTGATCACCACGGTCTGGCCGCTGTCTGCCTCGTAGGCCTTGGCGATGTCCCGGTACTCCACCACCTCGTCGCACTCACCGCAGACACGCTGGTACTTGATCCGACCGTTGTCTGCTGCGTGCACCTGGTGAAACTTCAGGTCGTGGTCCTCGGTGGCGCTGTAGACCTTCACGGGCACGTTGACCAGACCGAACGCGACAGAACCCTTCCAGATGGAACGCATGGGTCCAGTATGCCGAAGAGGGGTAGCCCGGGTTAGATCGCCGGGACTAGCTCGGGGCTCAGACCCAGGGGAATCTCCGGGTTGGCCCCCGGGGCGTCGTCGATGTAGACGCTGTTCGGCGCGGGAAGGCACTCCCCGGGTTCCGGGATCTGACCGGCAGTGCAGTACGGAACCCAGTCGTTGGGATCCGCGGCGGCGATCGGTGCGCCCACCAGAGCGGTGCCGGCCAGTGCCGCAACCATCGTTGCCGCGAACACCAGTCCAGGGGCCTTCGACAACATCTTCATTGGCTCAGGGTATCAGCGGGTAATACGTTGGCGTGGTGATTGACATGTGGCCACCGGGCGCCACCAAGGGACCGTTGGTCAAGCTGACCAACCCGGACAAGGTCCTCTATCCGGCGACGGCCGGCGTCGGACCCACCACCAAAGCAGATGTCTTCGGGTACTACACGTCGATCGCCGAGGTCATGCTGCCGCATCTCGCCGGCCGGCCGGCCACCCGCAAGCGCTGGCCGGACGGTGTCGCCGAACCCTCGTTCTTTGAGAAGGATCTGCCCAAGTACGCCCCGGACTGGCTGGTCCGGGGCACCCTGGTGCACCGGTCCGGTGCCGCCTTCTACCCGATCATTGATACCGCGACGGCGCTGGCCTGGATCGCTCAGCAGGCAGCGCTGGAAGTCCATGTGCCGCAATGGCGTTTCGGCCCCGACGGCCGCCCCGGTCTCGCCAATCGACTGGTGTTCGACCTCGATCCCGGCGATGACGTGACCATGGAGCAACTCGGTGAGGTCGCGCACGCGGTACGAGAACTCGTCGGCGACATCGGCCTGAGCCTCTATCCGGTGACCAGTGGCAGCAAGGGTCTGCACCTCTACGCACCACTGAGCGAACCGCTCAGCCCCGGCAGCGCCGCGACCCTGGCCCATCGGGTGGCCCAACAACTTGAGGAGGCCATGCCTTCGCTGGTGACTGCCACCATGACCAAGAGCCTGAGATCCGGCAGGGTTTTTCTGGATTGGAGCCAGAACAATGCCGCCAAGACCACCATCGCGCCGTATTCGCTGCGCGGTCGCGAGACGCCGACCGTCGCCGCGCCACGCACCTGGGACGAGATCGGCGATCCCGCGCTCACCCAACTCCGCTACGACGAGGTAGTGGCCCGGGTTGCCGAACACGGCGATCTGCTCGCAGGCCTGGATTGCGATGTCGCTCCCAAGGCCGCCAAGGGGCGCCGCAAAACCGCCACCGACTCCGGGCTGGATCTGTCGGGCGTCGCGCCGATGCTGGCCACGCTGGGATCGGTGGGCAAGTTGACCGCTGAACGGTATGCGTTCGAGGGCAAGTTCGACGGATACCGACTCCTAGTCGAGATCGACCACGGTCGCTTGCGCCTGCACTCACGCAACAGCAATGACGTGACCGCTCAGTATCCGCAATTGCAGCCGTTGGCGACAGCGTTGGCCGACCACCAGGTGATCCTCGACGGCGAAGTGGTCGCACTCGACGCGAGCGGGGTGCCGAACTTCAGTCAGATGCAGAACCGGGCGCGCGCCACCCGCATCGAGTTCTGGGCGTTCGACATCGTGGCTCTCGACGGCCATTCGCTGCTGCAGATGAAATACCGCGATCGTCGCCGACTCTTGGAGACCTTCGCGGCCGGAACCGATCTCGTCGTGCCCGCTCTGCTTGACGGTGACGGCGCTGAGGCGCTCGCTTCCTCGCGCACACACAGGTGGGAAGGCGTTGTCGCCAAGAAATGGGACTCCACCTACCAGCCGGGCCGGCGATCTGCAGCGTGGATCAAGGACAAGAACTGGAATACCCAGGAGGTGGTGATCGGCGGTTGGCGCGCGGGTGAGGGTGGGCGCTCCAGTGGTATCGGCGCGCTGCTGTGCGGCATTCCCGACGCGAACGGCCTGCGGTTTATCGGCCGGGTCGGCACCGGCTTCACCGAGAAGGATCTGACGAAGATCAAGGACCTTCTGGCGCCACTGCATACCGGTGAGTCACCGTTTCGCCCGGCGCTGCCGCGTCCGGAGGCGCGCGGCGTGACCTACGTCCGACCCGAAATCGTCGGCGAAGTCCGCTACGGCGAGATGACCTCTGATGGTCGGCTGCGTCATGCAAGTTGGCGTGGTCTCCGTCCGGACCGGGCGCCGGCAGACGTGGTGTTGGAACGAGAGATCTAGCCGGGTTCGCCCTCCGCGTTGTCGTTGAGGAAGCGTTCGGGGTGGTGGTAGTCGTTAGTGCCGCCGCGTTGGGGTGATCGGGGTGGGGGGATCCATTCGCAGGTGCCGTTGGCCCGTTTTCGGGTCTGCCAGCCGCCGGGTGTGATGAGGCCGTGGTCGGGCTTGCAGGCGAGGGTGAGTTTATCGATATCGGTCGCCCCGCCATCGGCCCATTCGTCGGTGTGGTGAACCTCGGTGAAGTAGCCGGGCACGTCACAGCCCGGTGCGGTACAGCCCCGCACCAGGGCGTGCAACACAATCCGTTGATCGGCGGTGGCGATGCGTTTAGTCCGGCCGAGATACAACGGCCGCTCCGTATGTTTATCGAACACACACAGGTAGTGGTAGGCGTGGCTGGCCATCCGGATCAGATCCCGCATCGGCAGCAGGGTTCTGCCGGCGGTGACCGCGACTCCGGCACCGGTCTGCAACTGCTCCAGGGTTGCAGTGGCGATGATCGTGACAGGCAATCCGTTATGCGTGCCGAGTTTCGGATCGCCGAGTTGGCCTCGGATGAGGGCGGCCAACGCGTCGTGCTGGCGCTGGGCATGACTGCGGTCGTCGCGATCGGCGACCTCGGGCGCGGGTTCCCCCGCCACGGTCGGGGCGTGGTCGGCGGGATTGCACATCCCGGGCGCGGCGAACTTCGCACACCACGCCTCGACCATCGCCCGCAACTCCGGTGTGGCGAACAATTTCCCCACACTCATCCCGTCGGAGCGTTGGCGGCCACACCAGACGAAACCCCTTTTGCGGGCCCGGTCCTCATCGGAGAACACCCCATCGGGGTTGACGGTGATGGCCAGCCGATCCGCCACCATCTCCAACTGATCGGGACGCAATAGCGCGGCCTTCTCCGCCAGCAACGCCTCACTATCCTCGGCCACTCCGGGACCGACGTGATCGGGCAACTCCCGCATGAACTTCTGAATCGTGCGCAGATGCTCGGGATCCAATACCCCGGCCGCCCATGCGGCCGCGGTGGCCGGCAGCACCGGCGGCAACGGTTGTCCGGTCAGGCTGGTTCGCGGCGCCAACTGTTCGGCGTCGCGCTCCCGACGGCGGGCCTCACTGCGGCTGATCCGCAACACATCGGCCACCACCACCGCCACCGGCGCCCCCAACTCCGCCGCATCAAGACCATGGATCACAGCGTGCGAGACAGCGCGCTGACGACGAGCGCAGGTCTCCAACCGATCCAGCAGACCCACCCGCTCACCATCCGCCACCTGAGTCCAATCAGCGGCACCCAGCACCTCGAGCGCCCGGTCGAGGGCATCCACCGCTGCTAAAATCGAACTCATGTTCGAAACAATAACCCGGACCACCGAAACAGGGCCGGCGCCCACACACCAACTGTGGACGGGCGTGTGACTGTGGATCGATGCGGTATGAATGGGCTGATGCCACAGCCTCCGTCGCCGGACAAGCGCGACACCATCGCTGCCGCGCGCGCCAACTGGGAACGCGCGGGGTGGGCCGACGTCGCCGACGGCATGGTCGCGGTCACCTCGGTAATGCGTGCCCATCAGATTTTGCTGGCGCGGGTGGAAAACTCCCTCCGGCCCTACGATCTGAGCTTCTCGCGCTACGAACTGTTACGCCTGCTCGCCTTCAGCCGTGCCGGTGCACTGCCGATCACCAAGGCATCCGACCGGTTACAGGTGCATGTCACGAGCGTCACCCACGCCATCCGGCGATTGGAGGGCGACGGCCTCGTCGAGCGAATACCGCACCCGACCGACGGCCGCACCACCCTGGTGCGGATCACCGACCTGGGGCGCTCGACGGTCGAAGATGCCACCGTCACCCTCAACGATCAGGTGTTCGCCGATATCGGTATCTCGCATGAGCAAGCCGCCGCCCTGGTCACGGCCATCGATATGTTGCGACACCAGGCGGGCGACTTCTGAGCTCACCGGTTCCCCCCGGGTCACCCCTCCCGCGGGTCACCTTTTCCCGCGAACAGACGTAAAAGTCCCCAAAATCCGGCGTGTCGGGAGCGTTGTGTGTCTGCTCGCGCAGGGGATATCGGGCGCAGGGGATACCGGGCGCGGGGATACCGGGCGCAGGGGACGAGTGGGCCCATGGATACTCGATCGGATGAGTTCACCTGACTCCGCGGCGCTCTCGGCGCCAAGTGCAGCGCTGCAGCCACCTCTAGCGATTGTTACTGGAGGAAGTCGCGGCCTGGGATATGAAGTTGCTCGTGGCTTAGCGGCAAAGGGTTATCACCTTTCCTTGATAGCGCAAAATGCGAATGGTTTAGCCACCGCCCGCGAAAAGTTACTGAGAGATTTCCCGAGCGCGAAAGTTGCAACACACGCGATTGATTTTGATGTCAGCAAGCCAGGACAGTTAGAACGAGTACGCCAAGAACTTAATGATCTCAAGTCTGCTCTTGTTACTCCAGCTGTGCTTGTAATTGCGCACGGAGTGATGAGTGAAAGGATGTCTAAGACGTTGCGCACCACAGATAATGAATGGCGTCGCGTCATGGCGATCAACCTTGATTCAGTTTTTATGATTGTCAATGAATTAGTGCCCCCAATGGCTGATGCACGCAGTGGTCGAGTAGTTGTTTTCTCGGCATGCCTTGGTCGCATGTCTGGCCCGGGAAATGCTGGTGGACTTGCGCCGTACCGAATTAGCAAGGCGGGAGTGAATGCACTCGTTCGAAATCTTGCACACGAGACTGGACTCGGCGCTCGCGGATTACTCGTAGATGCAATCTGTCCTAATCATTCCCGAACAGATATGGGCGGACCTAACGCGCCGAGAAGTGCCGAAAAAGGTGCTGAGACCGCGCTCTGGTTACTTGAACGTACCTTTAATTCACAGAGTGAGAACGTAATTGAAAAGATAACGGGTGTCTTGTGGGAAGACCATGAAGTTGTGCAGTGGTAGTCGGCAGGGACGACTAGCCGCGCAGTGTCTCGATGACGGCACTGAAGTCTAGGCCGGCGTGGTCGGTGGCGAACCCGGCGTAGATCTGCGCAGCGTGACTGCCGAGCGGAGCCGACGCGCCGGTGGACGCGACGGCGGCCATCGCCAGACCCAGATCCTTGTTCATCAGTGCCGTGGCGAAGCCGGGCTTGAAGTCATTGTTAGCCGGTGACGTCGGAACCGGGCCGGGAACCGGGCAGTTGGTGTGCACTGCCCAGCAGTTACCGGTCGCCCCGGTGATCACGTCGAAGAGCGACTGCGAGGACAGGCCCAATTTGTCGGCCAGCACGAATGCCTCGCCGACGGCGATCTGCTGAACTGCCAGCAGCATGTTGTTGCACAACTTCGCGGCCTGGCCCGCACCCGAGTCGCCGCAATGAATGATTTTGCCCGCCATGGCGTCCAGCACCGGGCGGGCTGTTTCCAACGCGTCGGTCTCACCGCCGACCATGAACGCCAGCGTTCCGGCGGCAGCCCCCTTCACCCCGCCGGAGACCGGGGCATCGAGTTGGGCGAAACCCCGTTCGACGGCGTAGGCATGCACGGCGCGGGCATCGTCAACGGCGATTGTCGAGCTGTCGATGAACAGCGCACCCGCTGCGGCGGCGGGCATCACCTCGGCGTAACACTGGCGAACAAGGGTCCCGTTGGGCAGCATCGTGATGACGACGCCGGCGTCCCTAACCGCCTCGGCTGCGGTTTCACAGACGCTCACACCGGCGTCGGCGGCGGCGGCCCGGGCGGCGGGCACCGGATCGAAGCCCTGCACCGTGAAGCCGGCCTTGACCAGGTTGGCGCCCATCGGTGCGCCCATGTTTCCCAGGCCTAAAAATGCGATCGCGGTCATCTGGTTTGCTCCCTTGAGTACGTCATGCCGAGGCGCGAGCCTGCGTCGCGGCGGCCCGGCCGATCACCACGCGCATGATTTCGTTGGTGCCCTCCAGGATTCGGTGCACCCGCAGATCGCGGACGATCTTCTCCAGGCCGTACTCGCGGAGGTATCCGTACCCGCCCAGCAGTTGCAGTGCGCGGTCGGCGACGTCGAAGCAGGCGTCGGTGACGTATAGCTTCGCCATCGCGCACAACTCGACCTTGTCGGCCTCGTCGGAGTCCAGGGCGCTCGCCGCATGCCAGAGCATCAATCGCGCGGTCTGAAGAGACGTGGCCATGTCTGCTAGCGCGAAGCGGATGGTCGGTTCGTCGATCAACGCTCCGCCGAACGCCTGCCGATCCACCAGGTAGCTCGCGGCCCGATCGTAGGCGGCCTGACCGCCACCGAGTGAGCAGGCGGCGATGTTTAGTCGACCACCGTTGAGTCCGTTCATCGCGATTCCGAATCCGCTGCCCGCACCGTTGGGGCCGCCGAGCATCGCATCGGCGGGCACCCGGACGCCCTCCAGGATCACCTGTGCGGTGGGCTGTGCATTCCAGCCCATTTTGTCCTCGCAAGCGCCGAAACTCAAACCGGGCGTTCCTTTTTCGACGATGAATGCCGAGATTCCGCGCGGTCCGTCGGCACCGGTCCGGGCCATCACGATGTACACATCGGACACCCCGGCACCGGAGATGAATTGCTTCACTCCGTCGAGAACGTAATGATCACCGTCGGCGACCGCCTTGGTTCGCAGCGCCGCCGCGTCTGATCCGGCACCGGGCTCGGTCAGGCAGTAACTCGCGATCGCTTCCATCGACGCCAGTCGGGGAATCCAGGACTTGCGTTGCTCGGCGGTGCCGTAGGTGTCAATCATCCACGCACACATGTTGTGAATCGAGATGAAGGCCGCGACCGTCGGGTCGGCGACCGACAGTTCCTCGAAGATCCGAACAGCATCCAACCGGCGCAACCCGCTGCCGCCGACGTCTTCTCCGCAGTAGATGGCAGCCATGCCCAACTCCGCGGCCTCGCGCATCACGTCGACGGGGAAGTGTTTGTTGTGATCCCACTCCAATGCGTGCGGTGCGATGCGTTTGGCCGCGAATGCGGCGGCGGTCTCCGAAATCACCCGCTCGTCATCATCGAGTGCCATGAATGTCATTACGGCCCTCTCTATTTCATCGTCGGGATGACGAACTCGGCGCCATCCTTGATGCCCGACGGCCAGCGCTCCGTGACTGTCTTTACCTTGGTGTAGAACTGAATAGCGGCTGGGCCGTGCTGGTTGAGATCGCCGAAACCGGAACGCTTCCAGCCGCCAAAGGTGTGGTACGCCACCGGCACCGGAATCGGCACGTTGACCCCGACCATGCCGACCTGAACCCGCGACACGAAGTCGCGGGCGGTGTCGCCGTCGCGGGTGAAGATCGCGACGCCGTTGCCGTACTCGTGCTCATTGGGCAGCCGGAGGGCTTCCTCGTAGTTCTTAGCGCGCACGATGCACACCACCGGACCGAAGATCTCGTCGGTGTAGATCGACATCTCGGTGGTGACGTGATCAAACAGGGACGGCCCGATGAAATAGCCACCTTCCAGGCTCGCGTCGCCGAAGGTCATTTCGTCGCTACCTTTTTCGCGGCCATCGACGACGAGTTCGGCGCCTGCGGCTACGCCGGCGTCGATGTAGCCACGCACCCGGTCCAGCGCGGCTTCTGTGACCAATGGTCCGTAGTCGGCTTTCGGGTCCAGGCTATGGCCGACCCGTAGGTGTTCGATCCGCTCGGCGAGCCTGTTGCGCAACCGGTCTGCGGTTTCTTCACCGACCGGTACCGCGACGCTGATTGCCATGCACCGTTCCCCGGCGCTGCCGTAGCCGGCACCGACGAGGGCGTCGATGGCCTGATCCAGGTCGGAGTCCGGCATCACGATCATGTGGTTCTTAGCGCCACCGAAGCACTGGGCGCGCTTTCCGGCTGCCGCCGCGCGCGAGTAGATGTATTGCGCGATGTCGGATGAGCCGACGAAGCCGTAGGCCTTGATGTCGGGGTGGTCGAGCAGTGCGTCGACGGCCTCCTTGTCGCCCTGGACGACTTGGAAGGCACCTGGTGGCAGCCCGGCTTCGAGGAATAGTTCGGCCAGGCGCAGCGGAACCGAGGGGTCGCGTTCGGACGGCTTGAGGATGAAGGTATTGCCGCACGCCAGCGCGGGACCGGCCTTCCACAGCGGGATCATCGCGGGAAAGTTGAACGGGGTGATGCCGCAGACGACACCGAGCGGTTGGCGGATCGAGTACACGTCGATACCCGGCCCCGCCCCCTCGGTCAATTCACCCTTGAGCAGGTGTGGGATACCGATGGAGAACTCGATCACCTCGATACCGCGCTGGATGTCGCCGTGTGCATCGGGCACCGTCTTGCCGTGCTCGATGGACAGCAGTTCGGCGAGTTCGTCTGCGTTGGCGTTGACCAGTTCGACGAACTTCATCATCACGCGGGCCCGGCGTTGCGGATTCCACGCCCCCCACTCTTTCTGGGCATCGACCGCCACGCCGACGGCCACGTCGACGTCGGCCGCCGAGGCGAGCAGCACCTGGGCCTGGACCTCGCCGGTGCTGGGGTTGAAAACGTCCGCGGTGCGGGTGCTGGCCAGGCTGCTGCGCTGACCATTGATGAAGTGCTGGATCGTGGTGCTCATGAGGTGCCTTCCGGCCGGGGTGGAGGAGATACTTGCATATCCTAGTAAATGTCGGATCGTCCGCACAAGACGCCCCTGGAAACACGCAAGACGTCCCTGGAAACAATAGGGTCGGCCACTATGCGGACGACGAGGTATGGCTCAGGTGGTCCGCCCCTGGTCCTCGTTCATGGACTCGCCTGCGATGGCTCGGACTGGGCTGCTCAAGTGGTCGCATTCGAACCGAGGACCACCGTCATCGTGTGTGAACTACCCGGGCACGGATCGAGCCCGGCTATACCGGCGGACTGCACGGTCGGGGCTTACGGCGCAGCCCTGGTGCGAGACCTGATCGAGCAGGCTGTGGGGCCGGCGATTCTGGTGGGCCACAGCATGGGGTGCCGGATCGTTGTGGAGGCGTACCGGGTCGAACCCACCATCGCCTCCGGACTGGTGCTCATCGACGGCAGCCGGATCGGTGCGGGCGATCCGGAAGCCGCGCAGCGTGCCTTGGCCGATGAACTCGCCGGTGACGGCTACCTGCGCTTCATCCGAAGCTTCTTCGGGTCGATGCTTGTTGCCGACCCCACGACCGCCAGGATGATCCTCGAGCGCGGGTTAAGTCTGCCGGCGCCGGTTGGCCGGATGCTGATCGCCAACTTGGCCGGCTGGGACGCCGGCGAGGTCGAGGTCGCCCTGGATTGCATCGCGGTCCCGTTGCTCGCTATCCAAACCACGACCATGGATACCGCCCGCCAACGGGCTTCGCTGCAACCGGGTGAGAGCTCACCGTGGCTTGATCTGATCCGAGCCCACGTTCCCCACGCCGCCATTACGACGCTGTTCGGGTCGGGTCACTTCCCGCAGATCGAACGTTCCCAGGAGATCACCGAACTGATCGCCTTTTTCGCTCAGCTATGAAGGCCTGGGTCTCATCCCAGCTGGGCAGCCGCCCGGCTGACCGCGCCTCGGCGAGGGTAGGTGCCACCGCGTCGCGATCGGACAGCAGCAGTTGTGACTCCGGCAGCGGCCAGTCGATACCGATCTCTGGGTCGCACGGGGCGATGGTGTGTTCGCGCTGCGGCGCATAGGGTGCCGAGCACAGGTACATGATGACCGAATCATCCTGCAGCGCAAGGAATCCGTGCGCCAAGCCCTCGGAGATGTAGATCGAGCGCCGGTCGACGTCATCCAGCAGAACCGAGTCCCACTGACCGTAGGTGGGGGAGCCGGTCCGGATGTCGACCGCCACGTCGAACACCGACCCCTTGAGGCAGGTCACATACTTCGCCTGACTCGGCGGAACCTGCGCGAAGTGCAGACCGCGCAGCACCCCGGCCGCCGACACCGAGCAATTCGCCTGCCGCAGATCAAAGCTATGCCCGGTCATCTCGGCGAAGCCGTTCTCGGTGAACCACTCGAAGAAGGCTCCGCGGCTGTCCCCGCGCAACTGCGGGGTGATCTCCCATGCGCCCGGCACCGAAAGTTCGCGGAAAGTCATCTCACATCACCTGACTCCCGGTATCGGGCCTCGGTCACGTCCTTCAGCGGTCCCCACCACCACTCGTTGTCCCGATACCACTGGATGGTCTCGGCCAGTCCCGCGGCGAAGTCGGTGTGCTCTGGCGCCCAGCCCAGTTCCTGGCGAAGCGGGGCCGAGTCGATCGCGTACCGCAGATCGTGGCCTGCGCGGTCGGCCACGTGCTCGAAGTCGTCGGGTTCGCGGTCCATCAGCGCCAGGATCATCCGCAGCACAGAGGCGTTGTCGCGTTCGCCGTCGGCACCGATCAGATAGACCGATCCGGCCACTCCGTCTTCTAGGATCCGCCACACCGCGCGGTTGTGGTCATCGACATGGATCCAGTCCCGCACGTTGGCGCCGGTGCCGTAGAGCTTGGGTCGCCGCCCGGTCAGCACGTTGGTGATCGCGCGCGGGATGAATTTCTCCACGTGCTGGTAGGGCCCATAGTTATTGGAGCAGTTCGAGATGGTGGCGGCAATGCCAAAGGATCTCACCCACGCGCGGACCAGCAGATCCGCGGCGGCCTTGCTGGCGGCGTACGGGCTGGACGGGTTGTAGGGCGTCGCGGCCGTGAAGCGGACGTTCTCGCCCCCGCCTGGATCCTTCAGCGGCAGGTCTCCGTAGACCTCGTCGGTGGAGATGTGGTGTAGCCGGACGCTGTGTCGGCGCACCGCCTCGAGCACCGAGAAGGTGCCGTCGACATTGCTTCGCAGGAAGGGGGCTGGGTCCGCCAGCGAGTTGTCCACGTGGGTTTCGGCCGCGAAGTGGACCACGGCGTCGCTTGTGCCGACCAAGCCCTCTAGCAGCGATTCGTCGTTGATATCGCCGTCAACGAGGCGGATCTGATCGCCCAGGGTGTTCAACGACTCCGCACTGCCCGCGTAGGTCAGCGCATCCAGCACCGTGACGTCGACGTCGGGGCGGTCCCGCACTGTGCCGTGGACGAAGTTCGCTCCGATGAAGCCCGCGCCGCCGGTGACCAAGAGCCGCATCAGGGGAGCCTATCGGGTGCATTTTGGAGAAGCGCGTGCACAGCGGGTATCGTCAACCCTCGGTGCGGTACTCGCGCCGACTCTTGCGTGCCCTGTCCTGGAACGAACTTTTCCTCTGGCTCACGTGCGGTCGGGCAAAGGCTGCCCGGGAACGACAAACAGCGCAAGAATAAGAATCTGTGAGGATATGGGCAAGAAAGACGGTGCCATCGAGGTCGAGGGCCGCGTGGTTGAGCCCCTTCCCAATGCGATGTTCCGCATTGAGTTGGAGAACGGTCACAAGGTACTCGCCCACATCAGCGGCAAGATGCGGCAGCACTACATCCGCATCCTGCCCGAGGACCGGGTAGTAGTGGAGTTATCGCCCTACGACCTGACCCGGGGCCGCATCGTCTATCGGTACAAGTAGCGCCTCAATCCGGCTACGACACAGCCGCGACCGACACAGACCGGCTACGACACAGGCCGGGAACGACAATTGACAAGAACGACTAGAAGGATCAACAGGCCGTGAAGGTGAACCCGAGCGTCAAGCCGATCTGCGACAAGTGCAGGGTGATCCGTCGTCATGGCCGGGTAATGGTGATCTGCCCCGATCCCCGCCACAAGCAGCGCCAGGGGTAACCTGCCCCGGCGGGCATAGCGCCGTTGCCGGCGCCGGATGCACGTGCGCCGAACACAACTAAATGAAGACCTCCCAGAACCAACACTCGGATATGCCGGGTGCGCACGCCCGGAACGGAGGCCGGGCCCCGGAAACCTCCGGGATGGACTGGGAACAGACCTCCGCAGAAAAAAGAGGAACGCCGACACATGGCCCGACTAGTGGGCGTGGATCTTCCGCGCGACAAGCGCATGGAGATCGCGCTGACCTACATCTTCGGAATCGGACGCACCCGATCCCAGGAGATCCTCGACGCGACCGGTATTGACCGGGATCTGCGCAGCAAGGACCTCTCCGATGACCAACTGACCCAGTTGCGCGAATACATCGAAGGCAACATCAAGGTTGAAGGCGATCTGCGCCGCGAGGTGCAGGCCGATATCCGTCGCAAGATTGAGATCGGCTGCTACCAGGGCCTGCGGCACCGCCGCGGACTGCCCGTCCGCGGTCAGCGGACGAAGACCAATGCGCGTACCCGCAAGGGACCCAAGCGCACCATCGCCGGCAAGAAGAAGGCTAAGTAGACATGCCACCTGCAAAAAAGACCGGGCAAGCTGCCGCTGCCAAGAAGGGTCAGAAGACCCGCCGCAAGGAAAAGAAGAACGTCCCGCACGGTGTGGCGCACATCAAGAGCACGTTCAACAACACCATCGTGTCCATCACCGACCCCCAGGGCAACGTCATCGCCTGGGCGTCGTCCGGCCATGTCGGCTTCAAGGGGTCACGCAAGTCGACCCCCTTCGCTGCCCAACTGGCCGCGGAGAATGCCGCCCGCAAGGCCCAGGAGCACGGAGTCAAGAAGGTCGACGTGTTCGTCAAAGGTCCGGGCTCGGGCCGGGAGACCGCTATCCGTTCGCTGCAGGCCGCCGGCCTTGAGGTCGGCGCGATTTCAGATGTCACTCCGCAGCCACACAACGGCTGCCGTCCGCCCAAGCGGCGCCGGGTCTAGGAAGGATCACAGTAATGGCTCGTTATACCGGTCCAATGACCCGCAAGTCGCGCCGGCTCGGCGTCGACCTCGTCGGTGGCGATCAGGCCTTCGAGAAGCGTCCCTATCCGCCCGGCCAGCATGGCCGCGCGCGGATCAAGGAGAGCGAATACCGCCAGCAGCTGCAGGAGAAGCAGAAGGCCCGCTTCACCTACGGCGTGATGGAGAAGCAGTTCCGCCGCTACTACGAAGAGGCGAACCGTTCGACCGGCAAGACCGGCGAGAACCTGCTGCAGATCTTGGAGAGCCGGTTGGACAACGTTGTTTACCGCGCCGGTCTGGCGCGGACCCGGCGGATGGCTCGGCAGCTGGTTAGCCACGGCCACTTCACGGTCAACGGCGTCAAGGTGAATGTCCCGAGCTACCGGGTGTCGCAGTACGACATCGTCGACGTTCGTGACAAGTCGATCAATACGCTTCCGTTCCAGATCTCCCGCGAGGTCGCGGGCGACCGTCCGATGCCGTCCTGGCTGCAGGTCGTCGGGGAGCGTCAGCGCATCCTGATCCACCAGCTGCCTACTCGCGAGCAGATCCAGGTGCCGCTCGCTGAGCAGCTCATCGTCGAGTTCTATTCGAAGTAAATCTGCGGGACGACCGTTCCGCAGGTACCTAACGGCATCAAATAGCGGGTGCCGAGAAGGAGATATGAGAAGAACATGCTGATTTCTCAGCGACCCACACTGAGCGAAGACGTCATTGTCGAGAACCGCTCGCAGTTCATCATCGAGCCGTTGGAACCCGGATTCGGTTACACCCTTGGCAATTCGCTGCGTCGCACGCTGCTGTCCTCGATCCCTGGCGCGGCCGTGACGAGCATTCGCATCGACGGTGTGTTGCACGAGTTCACCACCGTGCCGGGGGTCAAGGAAGACGTCACTGACATCATCCTCAACCTCAAGGGTCTGGTCGTGTCCTCCGATGAGGACGAGCCGGTCACCATGTACCTGCGCAAGCAGGGCCCGGGCGCCGTCACCGCCGGCGATATCGTGCCGCCCTCCGGCGTCACCGTGCACAACCCCGACATGCACATCGCGACCCTGAACGACAAGGGCAAACTTGAGATCGAGCTCGTGGTCGAGCGCGGCCGCGGATACGTTCCGGCGGTGCAGAACAAGGCCTCCGGTGCAGAGATCGGGCGTATCCCGGTTGATTCCATCTACTCGCCGGTGCTGAAGGTCACCTACAAGGTCGAGGCGACCCGCGTCGAGCAGCGCACCGACTTCGACAAGCTGATTCTCGACGTTGAGACAAAGAACTCCATCAGTCCGCGTGACGCTCTGGCCTCTGCGGGTAAGACCCTGGTCGAATTGTTCGGGCTGGCAAGGGAACTGAACCTGGAGGCCGAAGGTATCGAGATCGGCCCGTCGCCGGCCGAGGCAGACCACATCGCGGCGTTCGGCCTCCCGATCGACGACCTGGACCTGACCGTCCGCTCCTACAACTGCCTCAAGCGTGAGGGCGTGCACACCGTCGGCGAACTGGTGGCGCGTACGGAGTCCGATCTGCTGGACATCCGGAACTTCGGTCAGAAGTCCATCGATGAGGTGAAGATCAAGCTGCACCAGTTGGGCCTGTCGCTCAAGGATTCGCCCGCCAGCTTCGATCCGTCTCAAATTGCCGGTTACGACGCGGCCACCGGCACCTGGAGCGCCGACGCCTCCTACGACCTCGACGCCGGCCAGGACTACGCCGAAACCGAACAGCTCTGACCCCCCGCCCTGCCCGGCCCACCTAGGAGATAGTCGCAATGCCCAAGCCCACCAAGGGGCCTCGCCTCGGCGGGTCGTCCTCGCACCAGAAGGCGCTACTGGCCAACCTGGCCGCGTCGCTTTTCGAGCACGGCCGGATCAAGACCACCGAGCCCAAGGCCCGGGCGCTGCGGCCCTACGCCGAGAAGCTCATCACCCATGCCAAGAAGGGCACGCTGCACAACCGGCGCGAGGTGATGAAGAAGATCCGCGACAAAGACGTCGTGCACGCCCTGTTCGCCGAAATCGGGCCGTTCTTCGCCGATCGCAACGGTGGCTACACCCGCATCATCAAGGTGGAGGCGCGCAAGGGCGATAACGCCCCGATGGCCGTGATCGAACTGGTACGGGAGAAGACCGTCACCTCCGAGGCCGATCGAGCGCGCCGCGCGGCCACCAAGGCCGCCAAGAAGGCTGCGGCCCCGGTAGCTGCCGTCGAGACCCCACTCGAGGAGATCGAAGCCGAAGATGCGGCGATCGCCGATGCTCAGACGGCTGAGGAATCGGCCGAGGCTGACGAGTCCTGACGACGGGCCGGTGCGACTCCGGCTCGATATCGCCTACGACGGCACGGACTTCCACGGCTGGGCGGCTCAACGCGGGGTTCGTACCGTAGCGGGGGTCCTTGACGAGGCCTTGTCGACCGTATTCCGGTCGCCCGTGCGACTGTTCGCCGCCGGACGCACCGATGCCGGTGTGCACGCGACCGGTCAGGTGGCGCATGCCGATATTGACTCCGGTGTGCTGGGCAACGCCTACGCGCGGGGCGTCGACTCGGCCGAAAGCGAGTTCGCGGCGCTGGTGCGCAGGCTCGCCCGATTCCTTCCCAACGATGTCCGGGTGCGCGAGATCAGCCGGGCACCGTCGGGATTCGATGCGCGCTTCTCGGCACTGCGCCGGCACTACGTTTACCGGCTGGCGCTGGCGCCCCACGGCGCGGAACCACAGGACTCCCGCTTCGTCACGCCCTGGCCCCGCGCGCTGGACCTCGACGCGATGGCGACCGCGTCGCGAGACTTGTTGGGGCTGCACGACTTCGCGGCATTTTGCCGGCAGCGACCTGGTGCCACCACCATCCGGGAACTACAGCGGCTGGACTGGGTCCGTGACGCAGACCTGGTGACCGCGTACGTGACCGCGGATGCATTCTGTTGGTCGATGGTGCGGTCATTGGTCGGTGCGCTTCTTGCGGTCGGCGAGGGCCGGCGTGAACCTCACTGGTGCGCAGGGCAATTGGCCGCCAGGGAACGCTCCAGTGATTTCGCGGTTGCCCCCGCCCGAGGGCTAACCCTGATCGCGGTCGACTATCCCCCCGCCGAGGCGTTGGCGGCGCGAGCCGCTGTGACGCGGGACGTGCGTTCCGGCGACTAGAGGCGTGCCGCGGCGAAGGCGGCGGCTTGGTCAACCAGGCCGGAGTCAATGTATGCGGGTTGCTGGTGAGCCGACCAGTTGCCGACGAAGTCGCCGATGGGGTCGTCGGGATTGAGGCTTCCACTGCAGATCGGGTCGGTCTCGGTGCACAGGTCGATCGTCTTGCCGCCATAAACCGGACTGATTTCGGATACCGGACCGAAGAAGGGAATGGTTCCGTTGCCGAACAACGCCACTGCGGTGACGCGGTCGCTCATCTGAGGCGGCAGGGGATTGGTGTAACCGAACATCGCCGTGGGAGCGCCGAGCACGATGTCGGCGACCGCGGCACCCAGTGAGTAGCCACCCAGCACCAGTGCGGTGTTCGGGCAGTTGGCCGCCATGAACTGGATGCGATTGCTCATGTCGTTGGCACCCTCGATGACCTCAATATCCGCCGGGTAGTTCACGGGGTAGGAGCCGACGCTCTTGGCGGTCTTCGAACGCAAGGCGTCGACGAACGCGTTGCCGATCTGCCCGGCGCCCGGTGGCTCGCTTCGGCCTCGGGCGAAGATCACCTCGACCTGCGGGCACGGTGCGGCCGTCGCCGGCGGGGCTAGCCACAGGGCTGCGGCGCCGGCGATCACCGACACCACACTGCTCACCCGTCTCACGTGCATCACTTCATCGTAGCCGGAACTCCGGTGCCGCCGCCAAGGGCGGATTCGTGCAGAGGACAGATTCGTGCAGATCAGAGCAAGCTGGACACAAAGCCCGCAGCCTGGCCCACCAGGGGGGTTTTCTCGTAACTGGTGTGCGCGAACGGATTGCGGCCCTGGGAGCAGATCGGGTCGCCGTCGTTGCAGAGATCGATCCCCTTGCCCGCGAACGGCGTCATCGCGATCGAGACCGGCTTGCCGAACTTAGCGGAGGGATTCCCGAACACCACCACCGCCGCCACCTTGTCGGCGAGCACCGGCGGCAGCGGTGGCGCCGATCCGATTTCGCCGACCTTGTCGCCCAACGGCGGAATGCCCACCAGCATGTCGACCACTGCCGCACCCTGGGAATAGCCACCGAGAACGTACCGGGTCGACGGGCACTGCTGCGACATCGCCGCGATCCGGTTGGTGGCGTCGGCGGCACCGTCGGCGGCGGCCAGGAAATCGTAGGTGGCCGGGTAGTTGACGCCGTAGATGCCGAGGCTTCGGCCGCCGAGTTGAGGTGCCAACTGGCCGGCGAGGGCCTGCCCCACCCGACCCGCGCCGACCGGTTCGCTGGTGCCGCGGGCGAAGATCAACTCCACGTCCGGGCAGGGGGCACCATGGGCGGTGGGCGCGGAAGCGATGAGCGCCACTGGCGCGGAAACGATGAGCGCCACTGGCGCGGAGGCGATGAGCGCCACTGGCGCGGGGATCATGAGCGCCACTGGCGCGGCCATGGTGAGTAGCGCGGGGAGGATTCGCATGGGCCCGGTCTCAGAGCAGCCCGGCGACGAATGTGGCTGCTTGGCTGGTGAGTCCGTCCGAGCCATAGCTGCGATGGGCCGGAACGTTGTTGCCGTTCGAGCACACCGGGTCACCGGCGTTGCAAAGATCGATCGCCCGGGTTCCATAGATCGGACTTGATGTCAGCGGCAGGCCAATCTTGGCCGTCGGGTTGCCGAAAACCGCCACCGCGACAACGCGATCGGGAACGTTGGGGGGCAGTGGATTGGTGAAACCGATCGCCGGGAAGGGCACCGAGGTGATGATGTCCATGACCGCCGCGCCCTGTGAGTAGCCGCCCAGCACCAGCCGGGTCCCCGGACAGTTGTTGACGACGTTCTGAATGTGGGCACTGGCGTCGTTGGCGCCGTCGGCGGCGGTCAGGAAGTCGTAGCTCGCGGGGTAGTTCACGCCGTAGACCCCCACGCTGCGGTTGCCGACCCGGGCCGCCAGATCGCCGACGAACGCCTCGCCGATACGGCCGATTCCGGGCAGCTCACTGGTGCCGCGGGCGAACACCACTTCGATGTCGTTGCACACCACCGCACTGGCGGGTGGCGCGGAGGGCAGCGCACTGATGATCGTGGCGGCGATGAGGAAGGTTGCCGCACCCGCGCGGGTGTAGCGGGACACCGATGACGTCACGGGTTGATCGTACAGATGCGGCGGTGGGGAACCCGCCTGTGGATTCCCGGCGTGCCCCGGAGTCCGTGGGCCTTATTTTGAGGCGGTGGTGAGGACCATCGGGGCACTGAGATCGACCGCTGTCACTGTCGTCGAAGTCGGCCCCGCAAGTGTGCGGGTGTTGGGTGGCCCGTCGGCCGGCGAGCCGGACGAGGCGATGGTATCGGCGGTCCTCGACGGGATCGACGACGCCGTGGCGCTGTTCGACGAGCGACCGGTCGTGGTCGCCGAACTCGTGCGCGCTGTGATGTCGTCGATCCTGGTGGCGTCCCCGGGCCCGGTGGTGATCGTGCACCCGTCCTGGTGGTCGCGAGCGCGGATCGACCTCGTCGTGCAGTCGTCGGGCGCGGCCCGGAAGGTGGTGGCCCTCAGCCGGTCCGAGGTCGTCCGCGCAGCCGGCCACGCCGGGACGCTCATCGAGATCGCCGGGGAGTTCGTGGCCGTGGCTGGTCCGGGACTGCGGGTGTTCGGTCGCGGGAACATCGAGTCGATTGCGGCGGCCGCGGCGGAGGTCGGCCGGTCCGGCGATGTTCTTCTCGACGCCCCAGCCGCGATCCCCGGGTCGGCACAGACCGCGGAACAGCTTCGGGTCGCCCTGGCGGCCCGCGGCCGATCTGCGCGTGACGTCGACGTCGCCGCCCTCGCCGATGCCGCCCCCTCCCGGCGACGCGTTGGTGGGCCGGTCGCGGCGTTGCTGGCCGCGTCGCTGGTGCTGGCAGCCCCGGTTCTGCCCGATGGGCGCGAGTTGGGTCTGCCCGATGGGCGCGAGTTGGGTCTGCCCGACGGGCGCGAGTTGGGTCTGCCCGACGGGCGCGAGCGGGTCGCCACGCCGCGCCCCGATGTCGGCGCACCGGACCCGGCGGCTGTAAGCCTGGTGGAGGGCCGGATCGTGGTCGCGGTGCCGCTGCACTGGCACGTCGAGCGGGTGCGGTCCGGGTCCGGATCCCGGCGGGTGCAGGTGGGCTCACCCGTCGATCCCGACATCGCGCTGCACATCACCGCGTCGTACGCGCCGGACAGCACGCTCGAGCAGGCCGCCGAGGTGCTCGGCGATGCGGTCGCCGATCAGACTCCAGGCGTTTTCGTCGGCTTTCGCCCGGCCGTCGAGGTTGCCGGGCGTCCGGCGGTGACCTATCGGGAGGTGCGGGTCGGCCGCGTCGTTGATTGGTCGGTGGTGCTGTCCGGGTCGACCCGAATCGGCATCGGCTGCCAGAGCGCCCCGGACCGGACGGAGGTGGTCCGGGCCGTGTGCGAACAGGCGATCCGGACGGCGCGGGAGCTGGGAACCGGTGCAGGGGCCTAGACGTCAAACCGAGTAGGGGTGCGTCATCCGGCTGTCGCGCGGTTCCGACGGAGGAGAGCCG
>Ga0315287_10001428_pt1 | contig 21978 bp, 15 predicted proteins | sample YL17G11_0_MG_FD_205037 | JGI IMG/M metagenome (GOLD analysis project Ga0315287, IMG submission 205037) | Sediment microbial communities from Yellowstone Lake, YNP, Wyoming, USA - YL17G11_0 | ecosystem: Environmental > Aquatic > Freshwater > Lake > Sediment | place: USA: Wyoming | collected...
GCCGCATCACCGACCAAATAGTGCAATCAGCAGCCTTCGCTGCACGCCTTGCTGCATTATGGCACGGCCTGGCCTTAAAATCCCATGACACCGAACGCTGCGAAGGCTTACTCGCACCCTTGGAAGAGGCCCAGGCGCTAGTATTGTTGGAGCCGGAACTACGCGCTACCCACTTTATTAACCCCCAAGCGGAAGACTTAGAGCGCGACTTACCAGTAGTGCCAAAACAAATTTGGGTTTCGTCGCTTTATCATGTTTACTTGGCGCTAGCTGAGCTAGCCAAGGATGAAGGTGTCCAGGTGACTACCCGTATCCGCAGCGGCGGTCCCAAAGTCATGCTAGCGATTCAAGTCAGCGCCCCGACCGGCAAGCCGCTGCCGCAACGCAGCGACAAGCAAGCCTACCACCTCGAGATCTCCCGCTCGATGCTGGCGCCGTTCCACATTTCTTTAAGCGTCCTGCCGGCCGTAGACGGCCCTTACCCTATCGTCCTTTCCTGGTCGCAACCAGGAAGCCAGATCGACCTGCTGCCACCGCGGGAGCAAGGGCAAGGCGATGCGCCTGATGCAGCAGCCATGGATACTGGCGTGTGAGTTGCAGCCAGGCCCATGAGCATAAAGAGCTGTTGTTAGTGCTGATACATATAAGAATACGAGCAACTCATCGCGCCAGTCGCCGCCACAAACGGACTGACTAGGGACATGGCCGCATTGCGAGAGTTAACTGCAGTCGGCACTAGAGATGTCGCTAGCGTCTGCAGTTCTGCCCATGATGGCCCACTTGCAGTCGGGGCCACGCCTTGCACTGCCAGTTTGTGCGCCTTGATCTCGCGCTCGATATTGAACATGCGGTAGCAGACGCTGTGATGAGGGTCGGTAAAATTACCGACTGGGACAAAACTGTAGTTGCCATCCGCACCCAACCAACCGGCTTTCCACAGACGTTCGCAATCAGCCTCAGCCAGGACATTACCGCCAAGGCCCGTCTTCATACCCGCGCCGAGGCTGCGCATACTATCGACGCCAAATTTGGGATCGAAGCCTAGCCCGGCGATCCACTCTGCGGACACATCATCGGCTTCCTGCTCGGTGGTGAATTGACCGAGATGCTGATCGTGTACCAGCTTCAGCACGCCAAGGCTCTGCTTGTCCTGATCTGCAAAGGCATGACTTAGAGCTAACACGGCATCAAGCGCAACCTGGGAGTTGGGAGCTTGGTCGCCGATGCGTGCCGAAACGAGCTTATTGAGCGCGCTTAGCCGAGCCTGAGCCGGCGGAGCCAGCGACGAGATAAAGTCCGGCCATGTCGGCTGCGAGGCAAGCGAGCGGATGGCATCAAAGCTAACCGATCGTGCCTCTAAACCGCCATGCGCGGTGAATTTCAATGCTGCCAGGCAGCCGAGTAATAGATGCTCGCCGGCCATGTAGGTATCGACTAACTGCGGCGAAGACACCTTGGTCAGCGGGAATAAGCCCATAGTCGTTTTAAAACCAGGGGATTTAAGCAGCGCCGCAGCGGTGTAGCAGGCCTCTGGCGCGCCACTGAGCGCCGCCACTTGGGTCACCAAGGAACCGACTGTCACAAACAGATCCGACCGCAGTTGCTGAGCCGGTCCAACGACAAGGAAGTTGTCGGCAGCGGCCAGCATACTGCTTGCCGCTACGGCGGCTTGCCCGAGGGTCGCTTTGTCCAATTCTGGAACGGGCTTGTGATCGGGCCCGGTGGGTTTGAGCGTGTAGAAATAATCATACTCACCCGCTTTCGCGGTCACATGTGAACGGTAATAATGACCCAACTCATGCGCAAGCACCGAGACAAACGCACCTTCCGACATGATTTTAAGCAGGCCGGAATGCACCGTGATGAAGTTCGAGGTCTCCATCATCACGACGCCTGCGGACACACCGAGCGCGGCGACTTCAGGATCCCGCGTACACGCACTGCTGGGCCTGAGGATCCCAGTGGCGGTAAGGCTGTACCTGCAGCTACCAGCACCGATATTAAACTTCTTAACGAAGGCCTCAGCGACGACCAGACCAGAGCGGCTAGCTTCGCCATCCTTGCATTTTAGATCCTCCGGCCATACCGCCAGCGCGCCCGTCTGGACATCGATAAAGACCTTACGGCCGCTATAGGCCACGACCGAGCCAACCTGGACCTGCACGTTGTAGCAGGTCGGGACTGGAGCAACAAATGCATTGGGTACACCGATCTTTAGAACCTTTGCTTGCGGCTTAGGGACGTCGACGAGCTGAACAGGAAACTTAGAACGCAGCGATGCATCGATCTGGTCCAGCCAAAACTGCGCTCGTTGCACCAGCGGATTGCTAGCCGGCAGTATAGAACTGGTATTTAGCCCAACCAGCGGTGCCATAATTTCAGCGTAGTCGCTGTCGGTAGCACTCTGCCAATTATGCGCCGCAGCGTCGCGCACCGGCGCGCTGAGATCGTGCTTCAGCTGGGACACGCTACTTGAGGAGCACGCCGCACTCAAGGCGCAGGCAGCAACCAACGATAAAGCCATCACCCTGAAAACGCCAGGTAAACGGCGAGCGGCTAAATCCGATATAAAACTGGCGTAACGCATTGGCAATACCCTAAAAGACCTATTATTCCATTAGTTTAGCTCGTTTGGCTGAGCCGACTCTGGCTGACCGGCCAGTTATACTGGCAATTAGCCGCAAAAGCAAAGCATTTTTTGCAAAATACACACGAATCATTGGCGAAGGCACCATTCCTGCGACCGGGCTGGACTGCAAAGATCCCGTCCGTTACATGGAGGACCGCAGCCGCCCAACCGTTGATCTGGGCTGACGAGACCATAAAATCTCTGGCATTTAAAATCGGCGGCGCTTTAATACCTGCCAAGTAAAGGGCACCGCTCCAACCCCAGCCTCTGTTTGGACCACCGCAAAGGCGGCAGCTGGCAGCTCTGGATAATACGTATCACCCTCTATTTGCTGCGGTACAATGGTTTGATAGACCGTGCCCACCGCAGTCAAGGTCTGCTCATATAGTTCACCGCCACCGATGACAAAGACCTCAGACCCCCACTCCGCGGCAGCGTCCGCTGCAATCTGCAATGCCGCAGCAACCGAGCCACAGGCTAGCACGCCGACGGGTGCGGCCCAATCAGGCTGGCGCGTCACGACGATATTCAGGCGTCCGGGTAGGGGCCGACCAATCGACTCGTAGGTTTTACGCCCCATGATCAAGGCGTGACCCATGGTGATCCGCTTAAAGATCTTAAAGTCTTCGGGAATATGCCATGGCATGCGCCCCTTATTCCCGATCACCCGGTTGGCCGACATGGCGACAATATGGCTCAGTTCCATTGCTGGATCCTCAAATTTAAACCGCAACCGCACCCTTTATGGCTGGGTGCGGGTCATAACCCTGCAGCTCGAAATCACCAAATTCATAATCGTAAATCGACGGCGGCAGACGCCTTAGGACCAGTCGCGGTAAAGCCCGAGGCGGACGCGCCAGCTGCATCGCCAGCTGCTCGGCGTGATTCCGGTAAATATGCACATCCCCGCCAGACCAGATCAATTCACCAAGCTGAAGCCCCGTCTGGGCAGCGATCAGCGACGTCAGCAAGGCATAGCTAGCGATATTAAACGGGACGCCAAGAAATAGATCGGCACTGCGCTGGGTCAGCATGCAGGATAATTTGCCGTCTTGAACGCTAAACTGAAAAAAAGCATGACAGGGTGCCAGCGCGCCTTTACCCGCGCGCACATTGTCCTGTGGCGACAGACTCGGATCAGGCAAGGTGGCGGGGTTCCAGGCACTGATCACCAAGCGCCGGCTGTCGGGACGGGCTTTGATCTCAGCCAGGAGTTGATCGAGTTGATTGATCTCCTGACCGTCAGGCGTTTTATAGTGCAGCCAATTGACACCATAGAGCGGGCCGATACTCGGATACCTGGTGCCATCAGCACGCTGCAGCTCGGTTTGCCAGGCGCGCCAAATGCCCACCTTATGTTCCTCAAGGTAAGTGGTGTCATCGGTCCCCTTGAGAAACCATAACAGCTCATGGGCTACACTTTTAAAATGAACGCTCTTCGTAGTGACCAGTGGAAACCCAGCACTCAGGTCAAAGCGGAGCATACGTCCAAAGACGGCCAGGGTCCCCGTGCCGGTCCGATCGCTCCTGCCTACGCCATGCTCCAAAACATCTGTGATCAGGTCTAAGTACGGCTTCAACGGCTGCCTCCTTGCACTCAACTAATTCAGCGGCATCGGTGTAACCTGCACTGGGGATTGCTTGAGAAAGATCCGCAGCAATTGCAACGAGGCAGGCGTCACGCCACTAATACGCGAAGCCTGAGCCAGGGTCTCGGGCTGCCGCATAGTTAACTTTTCAACGATCTCACGCCGCAAGCCGGGCAGCGAGTGAAATACAAATCCGGCTGGAATGCGGATGCGCTCAAGATCGCTCTCGTCCATGATGGTACGCAGTTCACGCGCGATATAACCTTCGTATTTAAGCTCGATACCAACCCGCCGCAGGATGGGCGCAGGTAGCTGCGCCAGCTCCGGGACGAATGGCGCCAAGGCTTCAGGATAGGTCGCCGGACGCCGTAGCAGCGCGGCCAGCTTGGTTCCAGAGTTGTCCTTCTCCTCGTACAGGTGCGCCGGTAAAGCATAGGCACCGCGGGTAGCGGTACGGGTAAAATTCAATGCCTCCAAGAGCAAGGCATGACGTTCACAAAAGCTAGAAAATGCCTGAGCCGTGACCAACCCAGCATCGCGGCCAAGCGCTGTAAGACGCGCGTCGGCGTTGTCTTCACGTAAAAACAAGCGGTGTTCAGCCCGCGAGGTAAACATGCGGTAAGGCTCGACCGTGCCTTGGGTCACGAGGTCATCGATCATCACACCGATATAGGCTTGAGCGCGGCTAAGCACCAATGGCGGCCTGTTCTGCACGGCTAGTGAGGCGTTGAGGCCTGCCATCAACCCTTGGGCCCCAGCCTCTTCATAGCCCGTGGTGCCGTTGATTTGGCCGGCCAAATAGAGTCCAGCCACGCGCTTGGTTTCAAGGCTGGCACCGAGTTCGGTTGGATCCACGAAGTCGTATTCAATAGCATAGCCGGGACGGATGATTTCGGCCTGTTCTAGGCCGACAATGGTGCGCACAAACTCCAGCTGGCAACGCACGGGCAACGATGTCGAAATACCGTTTGGATAGACCTCGCAGGTATCGTAGCCCTGCGGCTCCAGAAAGATCTGGTGCGCTGCCCGATCGGGAAACTTAACCACCTTGTCTTCGATAGACGGGCAGTAGCGCGGCCCGATGCCGACGATCTCGCCACTATAGAGCGGTGAATGCTGTAGATGTTTGCGAATCACAGCGTGGGTGGCAGCGTTGGTATGCGTCATATAACACGGCAGCAACGGCTGAGTAATGCGCTCGGTAGAAAAGCTGAAAGGAATAATATCAGCATCCGAAGGCTGGGCTTCGAGCTTACTCCAGTCAATGGTGCGCCCGTCCAGACGCGGCGTAGTGCCGGTCTTCAGTCGGCCCACGCGAAAGCCATAGGCTCGAATAAACTCCGCTAAACCGAGCGAAGGAGCATCGCCTGCGCGCCCCGCCGCTATCTTAAGCGGCCCCATGTGGATCAGGCCATTGAGGAATGTGCCGCTGGTAATCACGACTTTGGCGGCCTTAAACCTCCCGAAACTCTGGGTCTCAACGCCCAGGATCCGCGGCCGCTCAGCACCGTTGCCCGGAGCGATGATTAAGCCCTCGACGCTGTCCTGGCGCAGGTGCAGGCCAGGCGTCTGCTCAAGCTTGTGCTTCATATAACGGCGGTACAGGTCCATATCGGCCTGTGCCCGCGAAGACCAGATGGCAGGCCCCTTGGTCCGGTTGAGGATCCGAAACTGAATCCCTGTGGCATCGATAGCCTTGCCCATCTCGCCGCCAAGGGCATCGATTTCCTTGACCAAATGGCCTTTGGCCGTGCCGCCGATCGCCGGATTGCAGCTCATCGCCCCGATCTTGTCGACTGCCAGAGTGATCAGCAGCGTCCTGGATCCAGTGCGAGCAGCCGCAAGAGCAGCTTCGCAGCCGGCGTGGCCACCACCGACGACGATAATATCAAAAAACTCTGCGGTATCAGGCATCGGCAAAACCTCTTTCGGCGAGGGTGCATCATTACAATGCTCCAGGCAAAAAGTCCACCACCGGATAAGGCTTCGGCGCGGATTCGCTAGTAAGATTCCGTGAATTTACCAAAAAAATAAGCCCGTTTTATCAAGCTGCGCCGGTGCGTACCGATAGGTAGGCAGTCCGGAGTATGCCTGTGCGGGCGGTCCGGATGGAGTTTGGCTCCTTGCGAGCCAGACTCAAAAAAGCAATATCGTCCACACAAAACCTGTGGGAGCTTTTATAGTGCGACCTAGTGGCCTAAACCTATTAACTATGGCCACTCTGTTGAGCCTCACCCAGCCGGGCTATGCTGAAGTGACGCAGCGAAAGGAACACCAAGAAGCCTATAAAACCCAGCTGCGCAAAACCCCAGCGATTTTTTCTGGGGCGCCAGTATACCACCTTGTACCGCGCGAAAACACTGTTACCATCGCTGCGTCGGTCGAGCGTACCGATGTCACGGTTGGTTCGCCCGGTTCACATGTTACTAGTGCTAATCCCAAAGATAGTCAAAGGCTCTACTATGAGGGATGGTCGGGATCACCATACCTGGCTTTTTCCGGTAAAAACTTCGGGATCGGCGCGGCCGGAACAGTCGGCCAGGCGGCATCTACATTCACCTACGCGCGAGAGGAAAATCTCGCCGAAAAAAGCTCGCTGCGTTATAGCGGCATAGGCATGTTTCTCTATGCCACCGCACGCCCACAATTTTTACCGAAAAACGTGAATGTTACGATCTTTGGTGGTGCCAGTTCGCTCTATGCTATTCAGACAGAAGAGGGCTCAAACAATCCAGGATTCTATCAATACCCAGCACAGCGCTACCGCTATGCTGTGCAGAGGTACACTGGTGGCCTCGACATAGGCATTCAACTAGCTAAGAGATTTACCTGGATACCTTGGATTGACTACGCCAGAAACCGTGCAGGAAACCCGACTGCATCCGATACGCAAGCGATTCAGAGAACCATATCCGACAATGCCCTAGCAGATAATCAAAACCTATATTGGGGCATCACCCCACCGCTGCGCTATGGCGTCGACTTTGCGGCCCAACTGTTCGGACTTGATATCCACTTCGGCGGATTGCTGGGAGCTTTGGGCAGCATCAATAAGGGCAGCGACCGTGTCCTGGATAACTCAAATGAGTTCTCGATTTCCCTAAGCACAGCGTCCCGCTAAATCAGCCGGCATCCAAAACGCTACAGTGGCAAGAAAATTACTTTTAAAATCCACAAGGCCCACCTTAAAAGTAAGATCCAAGAAGCACGACTATCAAGTGTAGGCTAGTGGACTCCGGCGCAGTGTCTCAAGGTCCCGCCTCATATGATTAGGAGTCGAAAAATAAAACCATTTTTTCGATTTTTGTACAATTTTTTAGCGAAAATCGAGCGATTCTACTAAAGGTCCACGCGGGTGTGCCGATAGGACATAAATCGGACATTTTTTTTGGCGCACGCACGATCACCACCTAGGATAGCCATAAATGAACCTGCAACAGCTCACAAATAAACAAGAAAAATTTTATCTCAACGATGCAACGCGCCAACTACCGTACCGGAGCACGCTACTGTGGCGACTCTATCATGCGCTTGCCATATGTGAGCAGGAGGTACTCGCAGCACTCCGCGCCGACCTGGGCAAACCAGAGTTTGAATCAGCGACCTCCGAGATCGCTTTAGTAGAACAGGAAATTCGCAACGCCATCCCACCGTATGGCAGCACTCACAAATTACGATTGTTCTTTCTCAATTTCTTGAGTCTTCCGAGCAAAGCTATGGCCTTGGTGAGACAACTTGCAATGCTTGCGATCATCTCCCTGCTGCTGCTACCAAGCATCGCTCGAGGCGAGCAGCCAGTTTATCGCGGCAGGGATCTATTCCGCGATCTCGCCGAGAAACGCGCCGGCATCCCGGTCATGAGCAGAGCAACGCAGATCATGGTTCAAAAGGCGACCTCTCTGCGGGTCACCAAGAAGGCGACGGATGTTTACGAATTCGCGAACGGTATCATCCAGGACGTCGACCTAAGCGAGATGCTCACGACGGAGTGGGCAGCGACTCAACCCGATAAATGGCGCACCCTCAGCATACACGGCGAGAACCATGGCAATCATTTCGTCGTCGACTACAAAAAGGGACCCATCGACGGTCTGATACCGCCTTCGCTCAGCGATTTTGGCGTTGCCTTCAGCATCCGCAAAGACCAACTCAAGGTGCCACAAGATGAGGACGGCTATGGCATTATGCTGCGTTCAAAACTGAACCTAGGCGAGCTGTCGCACAGGACTTTCTTGCGCTTCCTCTCAGGAATGCTGCGGATCATGTCCCCCGAGAACCTGCCCAAGCTGCCGGCGCCCGCAGCCCGGTCTACCCTAGACGAGCGTGGCCTCGCAGACGCCCGTGCGACCCTCCCTGGGGTCATGGCTCTGCTGGACCGCTACAGCACCATCCAAGCTGGGATGCAGCTTAAGACCTTTGGCAAGGACCCTCGTCTCTACAATGCCTTTGCAACCAAAGTCGTTGGCAAGCTCGAGCGTTTGGCGGACGACTACCCGCACCTCGGTGAGTTCCTTCAGACCATTACTGCGCTGGTCGATCTCACGATTCACATGCGTTTCATGGCTCCTAACGGCATGAAATTGGTGGCTATCTCCCTTGATTCCAACACCCGCAGCATCACCATTGAAGCCATCAACCAAGGCGGCAAGTTCGTACCAGTCGACGCCGCTGGCGTTCCTCACCCTGAGGCGAGCGTCGATCCGGAGACCATCACAGCATGGGACGACCTGCTCAGCGTCGACGCCCGCGGCAGTGTCCTCGGACTTCGGTTCAAGGAAACCGGCGTCATCATCGCCGGCCATTTCCGCGACGGCGCGATCGCCAAGTTCGGCACGAAAATTACCAAAATTCCGCCACCGAGCATTGAAGGACGGGCGTTGGGAATCTTTCCCGTGTGGGCGATCAACCTGACGATCCCAGGCTCGCTCGAGGAGTATGCCCGAAGTTTCACCCAAGGAATGCTGGTGGGTTCCCAGGGCAAAGGCACCTACGGCGCGGCCACCATCGATACCACTAAACCGGGCCAGACGATGTTAAACGGTGAGAGCAGCACCGCATTAGTCGACAATTTTTTTATCAATTTCGGCATGCGCATCGCCCAAAAATATTTATGGCCCGACAAAGACGTGATGGTCGACGCGTGGGACCTCACTCAAGCGATGGTCGCATCTTTGGCTAAGGACGTGAGCGCACTGCAAGCTGCTGAAAATGGTGTGGCCCACTGATATTGGCGCCCAATGATGAATCAAGCGCCCTGTTTGTAGTTAAGAAAGGAGAAACAATCGGGATCATCGAGTAGCCGCGCACCGCCGCAAATTGGGCAATCTGGAGCTTTGGAGATCTGATCGGCAATTGGAAATTGATCGGCAACTATCAACTTCATATCGACTTTATTACAATTCTGGCAATGGTACGGAACATAAACCGACGTCACTGTAGCATTGGCTGTAAAGCTAGGCAGCATGTTCATCTGGTCGACAATCACGTGTGTGCACTCCTCAAGGCATACTTCGTGATCGTTGATGAAATCGCGGATAAACAGCATCCATGCTTGCAAGCCTTCGCTGTTGATGGCGTGCACGTCACGAAAGTTAAAGGTACAGCACCGAGAAACACCCTCATATAAATTAATAAACTGTAACCCGGCTACCCCGGTCATCATCCCGCCAAGATAGAAGACTTCCTGCTCGCCCCTTCTTTCCCTCTTCAGAATGAACTTGCTCACGATTTCTTCCTTTAATCTGACTAGCACCATTTCCGGATCCTCTGGACCTAGAGCCGTTATCGGCAGCGATATCAGAAAGACTAAGGAAAAAAATAATACACCCATGATTCAGAGCCGTTACCGCAAAGGAGTGGGGTGCCTACGGCGACTTATAAGCTGTACGAAAACACCCTCAAAGTACACTAATCATAGGCTCGTCGAAGTTGGCCTCTCTCAGCGAGATGGCTAGCGGCATCGCCCATAAAATCAATAACCCGCTAGCGATCATCGGCGGCAATGCCTGGCGCTTGAAAAAGGACAGCTTGGGCGTTGCGTCGCCCAAGCGTGGACTCATTGGTCTTGCTGCACTCGGTTGATCTTTGCGACCGGATAGCCCCGTTCCTGCTCATCTAACCTTAAAGCTGACTTGATGACTAGAAATGGCCGTGATAAAAGCGACCGTTGGTTCGCTTTCCAACGAAAGTGTTTGCAAAAAGGCGAGCTGCTAATCATTGTCCCGGCCGAGAAGCCTTTGGAGGACTCATCTCGTGGAACCAAAGGCCCCAGGGCCAGCACTGCTGGAATCCCTGGCAGATAAATTTAAAAACCTCGCCTACCAGGCTAGCGACATTGACCAATGCGCCGCCGAACCCATCGCAAATTGCGGCGCGATACAGCCATTCTCACTACTGCTCGCCGTTCACCAGGACCGACTGAGCGTTGAGGCGTACAGTGATAATTGGCGAGAGGTGGTTGGCCCAGACGCGGAAGAATGTCTACTGGGCAAGCCTTTAGTCGGCATCCTTGATCTGCCTGCTTTTGACCCCAGCCTGGTGCCGGCTGACCTCTGTAGATTATTGCAGGATCAATCTGCGGCGATAAAATCGGACGCCCTCGTCCGCTGCGGCTTTGTCTTAACCAACTGCTACCATTCCGAGCCACACCTAATCTTGGAATTCGAAAGTGATGGTGCGGTTCAGGACAAGGCTCATTTGAATCAAGCTAACCAGACTATGCTGCGCCTTAAAGGCTCAAATACATTGGATCATGCTTGTCAACTGGTCTGCGAGCAAATCTATGCCTATGCGCAATATGATAGGGTCATGATCTATGCCTTTGACCAACAATGGAACGGCGAAGTTATCGCCGAGTCGAAGGGTGATCGGCTTGAGCCGTTCTTGCACCTTAAATACCCGGCTACAGATATTCCACCGCAGGCACGGCTGCTCCTTGCGGGGAACAAATCCAGAATCATAGCGGACATTCGTGCGGAAGCCGTGCCGATCAGAGGTCGCTCCTTGCAAGCGAAAGATGTCGACCTCGGGCCGGCCGTGGGCCGGGCTGTATCGCCTTTTCATCTGCAATACTTGGAGCACATGGGCGTGCGTGCCTCCTGCTCATTTCCTGTCATTGCCGATGATCGGCTGTGGGGACTCGTCGCCTGTCACCATTATACAGGCCCTAAAAAACCGACCTTGGTCATGCGCTCTGGCATTGAGCTGTACGCTCAAATCTTGTCCGCCAAGATTGACGAGCTCACTCGTCTAAACAAAAACAATGCTAAATATAGTGCGATTGAATTTGTTCATTCCTTCCTCAACATACTTGCCGTCGGCCACGACTTGGGTAGCGCCTTCGAGAAGACCGGCCCCCGTCTGTTGGAGTTGACCGCCAGCACGGGCGCCTTTGTAAAGGTTGGCACCCATCAGACCTACTTTGGTCAACCGGTCCAGAGCACAACGCTCGCCACACTCGTCAATAAATTAAAGGTATCCGGCCATGCCGGTGTTTGGCAAAGTGATTGCCTTAAGGCCGACCTAGGACTTGCCGCCTGTGATCCTGCGGCCGCAGGTGCATTAGCCGTACCCCTAGATTCGGGATTTCGTGATCTAGTGATCTGGTTTCGCCCGGAACAGGCCCAGGAGGTGCACTGGGGCGGGGATCCAGGCGCATCGGCTAAAGACGACTGCGCGCCTAAGCTAGTTTTGTGTCCTCGGCAGTCTTTTACTGAGTGGCGGCAATTGGTCACTGATCGATGCCGTCCTTGGAACGCGATGGATGTAGAGTGCGCGAAATTTTTCCTCACCGGCTATGTACAGGAGACCTTGGCCAGGATGCAGCTGCTTGCCGCGTCTTACAAGGACCTAGAACACCAGGATAGGGCCAAAGATCAGTTCCTCAGTACAGTATCCCACGAACTGAGAACTCCACTTGGCATCGTCATCGGATGGATCAACCTGTTAAGAGATGACAAGCATCTTTCCCTAGAGGCTACGAAAGCTGTCGAAATTATTGCTCGTAATGCGAAGATCCAAAATGGCATCATCGATGACCTCCTGGACATGTTTCGCATCAGGGCAGGCAAAATGCGGGTCGAAATACAGGACCATGTCGATCTACGTATACTTATCGACAAGGTTGTCGAAAGCTTGCGACCACCCATGATGACTAAGGGAATTCAGCTACTATGGCATCCAACTGAAGACGCCATGATTAGTGCCGACCCAGATCGAATTAGCCAAATCCTCTGGAATCTCCTGATCAACGCGCAAAAATTCACGCCATCCGGTGGCAAGATTTGGGTCCGCCTGGCAATGACCGCCACTACTGCTGTCATTGAAGTAGAAGATACCGGCGTAGGGATAGATCCCGCCAAGCTCGATGATATCTTTGAGCGGCATGTGCAAGAACCTAACGGCGCCGTCAAGGCCGGTGGACTCGGCATTGGCCTATCAATCGTGCGCGGTCTAAGCGAGTTGCATGGAGGCAGCGCCCGCGCCTATAGCAAGGGTTGTAGTATGGGAGCTCGCTTTGTCGTCGAGTTGCCAATCCATAATTTGAGTGTCGCACCCGGCGAATCTGCCGTAGCCGATGCTAGCAAGGACGCGTTCCTGAAGGGCCTGCATGTCTTGATTGCCGAAGACCAACCCGATGCGTTGGCTTTTCTGAGCGTACTATGTGAGCGTATTGGCGGCGTCGTCGCCCGCGCTAAAGACGGGTGTGAAGCCCTCGAATTGCTTAGATCGCAAAAATTTGACCTGATCCTTTCAGACCTCAGCATGCCTGGCCTCACTGGCTTTCAGCTCCTGCAAACCTGGAGGGCCGAGGAGGAGCTACGACACGCACTGCGCACTCCTGCAATCGCAGTCAGCGCCTATGCCTCCCCGAAAGACCGGGCCAAGTCCTTGGAGGCCGGCTTTACTGCCCATGTTAGTAAACCGATTTACCGAGATGAATTGTTTGCGGTCATCAAGTCCTTGGGCCTTAAGCGGTGAGCTCTTTCAACGTTAATGACCTTGGAGTGTCGGGCCGACGGCTCTGCAGCGCAGTGAAGTTCCTCAATATATCGGACCCAAACATCGCAACGGTCGCTAGTTTTGGGTATCATCCCGACCTTGGTTTAAGCGCTAGAAATCGATCTGGAGCGCTGGCTACTGACACCGCACCCAGGCGAATGGACTATACTAGGACCGACGACCTTGCCAGCTCCGCTAAGTGCAAAGGCGGCAGCACACGTCAAAGACATTGCCGCTTCGCTCGGCATCACCTTGATGTACAAAGGCGCGATTTCGATCGTGATGTCGGGACCGCCGGAGATGCCGCCGTTCATCTGTGATTCAAGTATGGAGCAGTTCTTGCACTGATTGACGGAGTGTGAAACCAACCCAGGAGGCCTAACATGAAAATCATTGACGTCATGACCCGTACCGTCAAAACAATCATGCTCGATACACCGCTCCGCGACGCCGCGGAGCAAATGCGTGCACAAGACATCGGTGCCCTACCCGTCACGGATGGTGAGAAGATCAAAGGGATCCTCACCGACCGTGATATCGTCATACGTGCGGTCGCGGCTGGCAAGGACCTAAGCCGGACCATGGCCAAAGATGCCATGTCCAAGCACATTCGATACGTTTTTGAAGATGAGGATATCAAGACCGCCGCTGAATCTATGAGCACTAACCAAATTCGCCGCCTCGTGGTGCTCGATCGCAATAAGCGCCTCGTGGGTCTCGTTTCATTGGGGGATCTCTCAAGAAAAGGAGAAGATGAGCACCTACTTGCTGGTGTTGCCCGCTGCTGCTCTGAATCAGCTGCACAGCATGCCGCTCATTAATTCGAGAGTACTTATTTATTAGATCACCTATCTCTAGTGCCGGGTGAAGATTTGATCTTAATCTTCAGGGCGACTGCCGCAAAATCGCGGCAGTTGGCTTGGATTTACTTCATCTTTGACTAGGTATTGAATCTAATGAGTGGATATTTTTAAACGTCATGGGCGAAGTGGGGAACGCTATCTCAAAACTTCCGGACGTTAATATAACTACTGACTTGTTCACTAGTATTCACGCAGAACAAAGGCGATTATTTTCTAATTATACTTACAAATCGGCATTTTATCCGTCGGAATTTAGGCTGGAATATTTGGTTCTTCCGCAGAATCTGTGGGTATATAACGCCAAACAGGCCCATCGCGTACCGACGCTATTTTGATACAGTTACGCTGCCTTTTGAACCGTTGCTCTGACTAGCGCAGACACCCGCGCCTGGCACCGATCCAAAAAGTGCCGGACCGCCATATCCTCTGGATCGAGTTTAGCTAGCGCAAGAAATCCGTCCAATGCACGTGACACTTGGTCATCCTCTAAGAGCTTAACATTAGCTTCAAACAACTCGCGCGAAGCGATTTTGCGACTGATGACCAGCGGGTCATCACCAGCAAGAATCTCAGCCAGCGCAATCTGCTCTTTCCGTCCGCGAATCGAAAATCGGCCGAGGCGCCGGTAGGGCAAGTCGGTAGCCACGCCTGCAGCAGTGATCAAATGTTCCGCCGCGATCAGTGTGGCGCCAAGTACTTTGGCCAAGCCATCCAGACGCGAGGCCACATTGATGACGTCCGATAGCGGAGTCAGCTCTAAACGCTCTTCATATCCCATAGGTCCATAGGTCACTGGGCCAGAATTTAGCGCGAGGCGACAAGACAGCGACGCTCGCCGGCTGCCACTCCGATGGACTAAATTATACTCCTGAACTGTCTCAGCCAGCTGTATCGCCGCGCGCATGCCATCGGCCGGCGAATGAAACAGCGCCATCATGCCGTCTCCTAGATACTTGTCAATGAGCCCGCCATTACGCGTGACCACTGGCGCCGTAGCGTTTATGTATGAATTGACCATGCGCATAATTTCCCTGGATTCCATACCAGAAGTAATCCCAGTAAAGTCCCGTAGGTCGGTAAACAGAACCGTAACGTCTAGATCCACCGCATCGCCTAGACGTACATCAAGGATGCTTTTGTAACCAAGCCAATCAAGGCCGCGCCAGGGTACAAATCGACCAGAAGCTCGCGCGAACCTTGCTAGGCGAGAATGAAGGCCGATGCGCGCCAGCAACTCTGATTTTGAAAAAGGCTTGCGGATAAAATCGTTGCCTCCAGACTGCAGGCCCTCCAGGGTATCCGCCTCTTGATTTTTGGCGGTGAGGAACACGATCGGTAGATCGTTAAGCTCGTGGGTTTCACGCAGCTTGCGACAGACCCCATACCCGGTCATGCCTGGCATCATGACATCGAGTAGGATCAGGTCCGGCCGCAACCCACTTGCCATTAAATCCAGGCATTGGCGCCCATCACTTGCTGTGGTGACGCGGTAGTTGAGGGGAGTTAGGTGGTTTAGCAATACCTGTACATTGATGCTGTCATCATCCACAATCAAGATATGATCACGGGCATCACTTACCGAGGCGGACGCGACCTTGCTAGTGGGATTGCCACCGAGAAGTAGGATGTCTGCCGCATCCATAACTAAAGCTTCCGGTGCCAATAGGTCTGCACTAGTTAACGTCGTCCGACCAGACATGGTTCCTTGCGTCAAGGCTGCACCTTTAAGATTAAACATAAACGTCGTACCATCACCGATCATAGATTCTACGTGAATATCACCGCCATGCCCTAAGATGATCTCACGTGCAATCGTGAGGCCAAGCCCGGCGCCACCGTAGCGACGCTCGCCACTAGCCTCCACCTGGTAGAACGGAGCAAAAATATGCGACAATTCGCTGGCGGCGATGCCGATACCACTGTCGGCGATGGTGATGTTGACGTCCAATTCGGGGGTCACCACAGCATCTACCTTAACAAATCCGCGATCGGTAAACTTAAGTGCGTTACCGATCAGATTCATAAGAACCTGCTCGACACGAGCACTATCGATCATCATGGTCGCTGCGTCGTTATCGAAAGTGCACGTCAATGTGACACCCTTGTTTGTAAACTGCCGGCTTAACAAAGTGACAAGGCGACGGCAGAGTCCGTCAAAGTCGCACGCCTCCCGCCTCGCCAAATGGGCGTCATGCTGCGCCTTCGATAGGGTTAACACATCATCGACTAAATTGGCGAGCCGTCGTCCTGAATCCATAATAAAGCGCAGATTTTTAGCGACCAATGGCCGCTCACGGCAGACGGGATCGTCAAGCAGCGATTCAGTCAAACCAATAATGCCGTGCAGCGGCGTCTTTAGTTCATGCGTAGTATTGGCGAGGAATTGCTCTTTGAGCCGGATCGCATCTCTTAGTGCGTCGAACTCCCGCTGCTGCGCCGCGAGTTTTTCAATAGCAACAGCAAGTTGCTGGCCGACTGTGATTAATAGGTCCAAGTCAGTCTGACCTATTTCCTTGCCAGGCAAGAAGCAGTCAACAATGATAATACCAAAGCAGTTGCCACCGCTGGCCATAGGTACGCAAATGAAGGACCTGGATTCGGTGGCTCGCAACAACTGTTGGCTTTCAGCGTTGAGAGTCGGTAGGTGCGCCCGCACATCAGCGATGAGTAACGCTTTTTGATTCCGGTAAACATTGGATATTTTCGATGGGTCATCGCTCGGGATATCAATGTCAAAGCTGGACCCGCAAAATATCGACGCTATACGCTCCTCATCACCCGCATGCCCACTGTAGACTAGCCGGCGTTTTTGTTTGTCGACGAGAAAGATAATGGCCCGATCATACCCCAAGCGTTCCACCAAACTTTGGCAGCCCAGCCGCATCAATTCTTCGCGGCTACTGTTGATGGTGATGCTATGGGTTACGGCGCTGATGGCCTCCAATTGCTTCATGCGATTTTGCGCCAGGAGATTAGCTTCGTGGCTGCGCCCGTGCTCGCGTTTCAATTCTTCTAACGTTGCCACCGTTTCGTGCGCTACTGTCCAATGACGGCGATAGGCCAGATAGGACGCGCTGGTGGCAACCGCCAGTAGCAGCGTCGTCGTCAGCAATAAGGCGATCGCCGGCGACACACCCAGAAGCATGCAGCCCAAACCCACACCTATACCTGCCAGACTAACGCCCAACCAGCCCCACCAAGGTAAGGCCACCCGGGCTTCCTGGTAGGCAACATCAACCATATATCGCGGCAGGCCCATCTGATCGACGGACTCACTCACTGACACAGTCGCATAGGGTGAATTTTTTAGTGTTGGAATCGCCTCGTAATAGCCCTTGAGGCTATTGATTACGTATCCCATCACTTCTGGCAAAATCTCTAGATCAGTGGCACTGAGCTGATCTGCATTGCATTCGATGAGATAGGAGCACCGGTTTAGGGCTAGGGACATAACCTGAACACGGTATACGGTGGTGAGGGTTTGGGTGATTTGGGGTGCAATCTTATACATGGCCTTGGTCGAGGCTAGGCTGGTGGTGAAGCTATGGATCATTGCACCAATTAGGTCACGATCCAGCGCGATTCGTCCCACTTTATAGTGTAAATCTGGATCGCTTGTTGCTGCGATGCAGTGTTGGGAAAAACCCCGTTCAAATGCAAGCGACACCCAGTGGTTGGGATTTAACAAGTATTCCTTAGACAATCCAGCATCTAAACATAGGGTGTCTAGATTGATATCCGGATAGTGACTACTTATAAACCCCAAATAGGCTCGATATATTTTCGTCGAGAATTGTGGCTTGGTAAGATAGCTATTCATGCTGGGTCCTGCTCCGAGACTCTCGGAAAAGTCATTCCAAGACGCACCTACCTTGTCGGTTGATGGCTTCAGAGCTATAATTACAAAACCTCCAAATGCCTCGGATTATTAATTTGATATTCGTCAAAAATGGGGAAAGCGATGTTTAAAGAACGCATCTTATCCGCGTGGCAGTCCGAGATGATCAAGCTGAACAAGCGACCTTGGATGACAAGGTTGCGGGGCGGCGAGATAGGCATAGGTCACTACCAATCTATTTTGGTCGAGACCTATCACAATGCCGGCATCAATCCACAGCAGCAAGCGTTCGCAACCATGTACCTGCCTGGCAAGCCACGAGAGTTAATCAAGAAATTTTACCAGCATGCCATTTCCGAAATCGCCCACGATCTATTGGCTTTGAGTGACCTTAAGGCGTTGGGGGTACCAGAAGCAAAAGTAGTCAATTCCCGCCCGCTGCCAGCCACCGTAGGATTTACCGCTTTTCCGATATTTCAATGTCAGATGAGGGCCCCACTCGGCTACCTTGGGTATCTTTACCATCTTGAACGGCTACCGACTGCCGACGGAGGTAAATATGCGATGATGTTGAAAGTCCTTGGGGTTAAAGACGACGCGTTGACTTTTATCGATGAACATTCAACTGTGGACGTCTCGCACAACAAAATGATGGACTATTACATCGATCAATTAGTTACGTCAGATCAAGACTGCAACGAATTAATTCATCAGATCCGTGTTGCTACCAAACTTCACGTACTCATGTTGGAGGGGGCTCTGGAACGCGCTGAAGACGACTCAGAGTGGGTCGAGTCCCTTTAAATTCGGTTGCCGGCGTAGACTTGCGCCGGCTAAATCTTTGATGGTTTCGACCGAGGCGCTTCCGTGAAATCAGGCGGTCAACCAGCAACTGCAGCGCAATCCAAGGGTGCCAATTGCGCCAGGAACGACGGTTTCCCAACGCTGCAAATTTTGCAATAGGCAACAGTGTTTGATTCCACATAATCAGACCGCTGCCCTTGCCACCTAGGATGGTCTTCTGAGGATCACAATAAACTAAGCGACAATCCTTGCGGCCAAATGCCTCAAATTTATCGCTACCAGTGTAAAATCCAAGCTTACGATAGACCTCCCAAAGGTCGGAATTACAATTGGCAACAATGTAAGGCATTTTTGATGTAAGCGTAATGAGGCTTGCCTGCCGCATCAGCGCCACGAATAGATCACCGCCGCGAAAGTCCGGATCAGTGCAGAAGCGCGAAAATTCTACGAAGCCCGCTGCGACGATGAAATCTGGAATTTTAATACCCAATGCGTTGTGCTCTGACCTATTCAAATCGGTGCCGCAGAACACCACTCGCGCAGCGCCAACGACTCTATCGCCAACTCGGGCGATGATTTGCCGCGAATATTTATCGAAAGGGTCAATGGTGTCATCGGGCTTGGTTTTGTCTTGGAATTTTCCTACCGAATGATACGCCCGCAGTCGCAATGCGCAAATGGCCTGCCAGTCACCTTCATTGGCCGGCGTGGTGACCCGGATGGCGCGGTAGATAGTGTCAAGGAAGAAGCCCTGATCGTGAAGGGTGCGGATGGTCGTATCCTTAGCAAAGGACATGACGAATTCGCCAAGGCCCGCCTGCAGCTCCGGCTCTGGGTCGACGAGCGCCATCTCCACCGAAGTATGGGATGCGCCGGGTTCAGTCCGGACTTCTAAAACTCGTACCGTTACCTGGTACTCGCCTAGATTGGGAATCATCATCCGCAGTGCTAGAGCCATGCCAGGGAATAGACCCTGATTTCGCAGCGACGTTAACGCTACGAGGCCGTTGGATTTAATTGCAGCGACTTGAAAGTGAATCATCTCATTTAGAAAGAATGGACTAGGGCAAAAGGCGATGGGACGAAAGAATTCTGGACAGCGGTATGCCGTGAATCCGGACGCTCTGGATCTCGCCAAGGCGCTGGCACCACTAGGCATAAGCTGCAAGCCAACTCTCAGAAATTCTCCGTGATTATTTGTCAACTGGCCTATGTAGCGGACCTTAGCTGGAATCGGATCACTGCTAATGGCTGTAGGACTTTCAATGACCACCTCCACTTCATGACCTTCGGTAAAGCGGTGCCAGTCGGCACGCTGAGCGACCGCCAATTTTAGGCCACGTGGATCGAGGTCGATGATGAACGCAGCGACCATCCCATGCTCAGTCGTCACAGCGCACTTTGCGCCGTCGGTTATATAAAATTGTCGGCGCCGAAATGCCCGATTTTCAGCCAATGCTTCAGCGCTCCCTGAGGGCATATCTGACTTTTTAGCAGAAGCTGAACTCAATGTGATCTCCCCAAGTTAAACGGCAAGGTGCTACCGCTCCTGGGTGGATCGGCAGCGTTTCTTAAAGGTTTAGGGAAATCTGCGATTAATGATTGGCAGCTGGAAATTTAGGCAGATGCGGCGGCAGTAGCTGCCTATGACAAATTCTAATTTTAAACGCAATCATTACAGCACGATGCAATTTTAGGTTCATAAAATACCAAACGCCGCCGATGGGGCTCCTAGCGTGACGATTATTTCACGCAAAGGAGCACCGTATGGGCATTTCATCGACCTCTTCCAATGCGTTATCGGACCTTTCCGTCATTAAGAAACTGGTAGATTCCCTCGAGGGTTTTCTCGAGGTGAAGGGGATTACCCGTCGAAACACCCCCCCTGCCGTTTGGGATGACTTTACGAACCTGCCGCCCGAGCAGCGTCTCCAAACCATTCAGTCTTTAGCTGACTACCTAAAAATTCTCGAGCACGCCGCCGTTGATGGGCCGTCTGATAAAGCAGAGCGGCAGCTCGTGTGGCATGTCATTTCCTACCTTAATTTAATCCCGCCATCCGGCCTTTTTGAGACGCTGGAAGAGGACGACTTCGTCGAAATATATGACATGTCGGGGGTGCAACTCTTTCGCAACCTGCAGTTCTGTAAGATCGTCTCATACTCGGTTGCTGAGATGAGTATCTATCGTTGGGACCAGCTCTATTTTCGCGATGAAGCGATTACCAACTTGATCATTTCCGAGGGATTTCAAAAAGGCTTTTCGGGTATTCGTGAGATGTACGCACTAAACATACCCCAGCATAACGTTAGGGAAATATTTGGCGAGCGGAATCGTGACTTTGTCCTTAGTTTTAAGAATCTAAGCCCACTCTTTGGCAAAACCTCCCGGGCGGTGACCCACATTTTGGCCACCAGCCAAATCGCTCCGGCCTCATCAACCAATACACTTGGGTCCGCGAAAAAAAGCGCTTAATAGGACCCGTAGGGGGTACAAATTCTGTTCCTTGTCCGCATGCCGGCATTTTGCAATACTATGGCTGATTGGCTTTTGAGGATCTTGTTGGCTGTTTAGTTGTTTTTTACCAGGTGGGACTGAGTGGGGGGTGAGTCGTGAATCAAAATCAGCTCAATACTCGGTCTATCGACTGTGACAAACACGGCCCCGCGAGCGACCTCATTTGCGTTAATGATGAGCTTGGCCATTATATGTGCGAACAATGCTATGAGGATAAAACGGTCGTTGTTCCTCGGCTCGCCAAATCTACAATAGTTGCGATGCCGACTGGGCCTTCAAGCACCACCGTCGACTCGGTCACCGGCGCTTAAAAGCCATGATCTTATCAAATGAATTGCTGGCAAACGGCAGCTGGCAAGCGTCGGCTTCTACAAACTCAAATGAGCCGTTGCTAACGACGTGGTCGTAGGCTGTACGAAAACACCTTAGGAATGTCTGAGGTCCTGAGTCATTTAGTGGCCTCTCGTCATGATGTTCGGCAACTTTTATGTTGTGGTTGAGGTGAAAGCGGATGTTGATGGTCAGGTAACGAACCATCTTATAGGGCTAGCGACATTGCCATACCTAGTCTAGCCATGCTCACCCTGCTGACAATACCATTTTTTGGATTTTGGCATCCAAAAGTAGCGGATCCGGGTGCGTTAGCAGCGCGGATGTCTGGCACCAGAGGTCTCGCCAGATGCCTGAGTTGTTTAACTTCTGGAACCAACCGTGCACCGTCGACGGTGGCCCAAACAC
>Ga0315287_10001429_pt1 | contig 21976 bp, 16 predicted proteins | sample YL17G11_0_MG_FD_205037 | JGI IMG/M metagenome (GOLD analysis project Ga0315287, IMG submission 205037) | Sediment microbial communities from Yellowstone Lake, YNP, Wyoming, USA - YL17G11_0 | ecosystem: Environmental > Aquatic > Freshwater > Lake > Sediment | place: USA: Wyoming | collected...
ACCCACCGCGCCCCCCCCCGTCCGCCGACCACCTCCACCTCGACGCCCTGCGCGACCCCGACGCCCCGCGCGCGCCCGCGTCCGACGCGGACGCGGGCGCGCCGCTGCTGGTGCTGGAAGGCGCGGTGCCCAACACGGTGGCGACGACCCCCGGCGCGGCGGCCGCGCTCGGCCTGACCTACCTCCGCACCAACGACCCCGCCGCCGCCGCCGCCCTCGCCCCGCCCGCCACCGGGCACGCCCTGGTGCGCGTGCGCCCGGACCTGGTGTGCTGCACGACGCTGGCCAGGGCGCTCGTCCTGTGGGATTCCATCACGCCAGACCCCTCGTGGGTCGCCAACCAGGTCCCCCCCCCGGCGGCCGCCCCGCTGGCCGAGCTGCAAGCGGCGCAGGAGCGGGCGGCGGCGGACGCCAGGGCGGGGAGGAGGACCCGCCCCGGCCCCGACCTCGAAGCCGCGGCGTTGGCGCACGTCGCCGCCCTGGCCGGCGCGGCCACCGCGCTCGGCGTCCGCTTCGCCGGCACCGCCTGCGCCGCCGCCGCGCGCACGCTGCACTCGCTGACGCTGGACTTGATGGCGGCCAAGGCGCGCGCGCCGGACGCGTGCGCGGGCACGCCCGCGGTGTGGGGGCGCCTGGACCGCCATGATTTGGAGGCCGCCGCCTGTTCTTCCGCCCTCGCCCTGGCCGCGGTCATGGCTGGCACGGGCGACTTGGCCACGCTGCGCCTGCTGCGGGGGCTGCGGCGCCGCACGACGGTCGCCGGCGCGCCCGGCGCGGTCATGCACGGCTCCCACGTCGCCGTCGCCATGGGCCTCGGCCTCCTCTTCCTGGGGGGTGGTCGCTACACCCTCGCAACGACGCCGGCAGCCACGGCCTGCCTCGTCGCGTCCCTGTGGCCCGCGCTGCCCGTCTCGCCGCCCGACCAGCGCCAACACCTGCAACCGTTGCGCCACCTGTACGCCCTGGCCGCGCAGCCGAGGCGGCTGGAGGTGGTGGACGCGGTCACACGCTTGGTCACGCGGGCGCCCGTGGTGGTGTCCTTGGCGCGCGGCGGCGTCGCGCGCGTCGCGGCGCCCGGCCTCCTCCCCGAACGCTCCTCCGCCGTCTCCCTCGCCGTCACCGACGCCCGCTTCTGGCCCGTCCGCCTCGCGGGCGCTGCTTTAGACGGCGTTTACGCGTCCCGCACGCTCTTCGTGCGGCGCGCGACGGGCGCGCCCGAGCACGGCGCGGCGGGCGGCGGCGGCGCGGCGCGGCTCGCCGCCGCGCTGCGCGACGGGCCGCCCGGGGGGGCGGCCGCCGTGGGCACCACGCCCGTGTCACTGTGTGCGCGGTATGGGGCGGATCCGGCGACGGCCGAGCTGGCGGCGGTGCTGGAAGAGGCGTGGGGGGTTGGTGGCGAGGGCGGCGAGGGCGACGGCGCCCCTCCTCCTCCCGCCCCGCTCCCCGCCGCCCTCGCCGCCGCCCTGGCCGACGCGGTCGTGCTGGACAAGACCGCGTCCCTGCCCGCGGTCGCGCACACGCTCTGCCTGGTGGCCGCGCTCGCGGCGCGCTCCGCGCCCTCTGCTCGCGCCCTCGCCGGCGGCGCCTCGCCCGCGGTCGCCGCCGCCGGCCTGGCCCTGGACCGCGTGGCCGCGGCGTCCCCCCTGACGCGCTCCGCAGCCCTGGTGCGCGCGGCCGCGGTCGCCGCGCGCGGCGCGCGCGCGCGGCCGTCGACCGCGGAAGGCGCATCAGCCGCGTCCCGGTCGCCACTGGCCACCCCGCCGGATTCCTCCGACAGCGAAGCGAGTGATGGCGGTGGCTGGGACAGCGGCAGCGACGGCGGCGGTGGCTCCCCAGCCTCGCCGCGCGCCGACCGCGCTCTGCCCCTCCCCGGCGCCCCTTCGCCGCCCGCGTCCGACGACGGCCGGGACGCCGGTCCGCCCCCACCCCCCCCGGGCCCCGACCGGTGGGACCCGGTGCTGCGCGCGGCCGACGCCGACGCGGCGTGGCGGCGCGCGGTCGGGGCCGCCGCCGACGCAGGCGGCGCGAGGGCGGCGCGCGACTGGCTGGCAGCTGGGGGAGGGGGAGTGCCGCTGACCGACGCGGGCGCCGTCCTGCTGGCCGCCGCGGGCGTGCCCGCGGGCGCCGGCGCCGCGGTGCGGTTTGCCGCCGCCGCCGTCGCCGCCGGCCGCGCGCGCCTGCCCGCGCTCGCCGACGCGGCGCCGGGGGCGGGGCCGGACGCTCTGCGGCTGCTGGCCGAGTGTTTGTGAGGGCGGGGCGGAGGGGGAGGCGGGCGGAGGGGTCTGCGCCCGGGGTGTGTGCGAGCTCCGCGCGCCCGCGCCCAACGACGCCCGCGCTCTCGCCGCGCCCGCCGCGACTCCCGCGCTCTCGCCGCGCCCGCCGCGTTGCACAGGGCGCACCCGGGGAAAGGGGAGAATCGGCGCCCACCGGCACCCACCCCGCCCCCGCTCCCCCCATCACGCCGGCACGCCCGCCGGCGCCTTGGACGTCTTGATGCCCCGAATCGCTTCCGCGTAGTCCTTGGCGCCGTACACGGCGGAGCCGGCGACGAGGGCGTTGGCGCCGGCGTCGATCAGCATGTAGGCGTTCGCAGGCGTCACGCCGCCGTCGATCTCGATCCACGGGTTGACCCCTTTCGCGTTGCACATCGCCTTGAGGCGGCGCGTCTTGTCCACCTGGGACTGGATGAACTTCTGGCCGCCAAACCCGGGGTTGACCGACATGAGGAGGACGAGGTCGACAATTTCGAGCACCTCCTCGATCGCCGACAGGGGCGTCCCCGGGTTGAGCACGACGCCCGCCTTGACGCCCAAGTCTTTGATGGCGTTGACGACGCGGTGCAGGTGGATGGTGGACGCTTGCTCCGCGTGGATGGAGATGATGTCCGACCCCGCCTTCGCGAAATCCGCGATGCGCTGCTCCGGCTCCACGATCATGAGGTGCGTGTCCAGCACGGCGTCGGTCAGGGGGCGGATGGCGTCGACGACGAGGGGGCCGATGGTGATGTCTGGCGGGGGTGGGGGTCGGGGGGTGCGGGTGGGCGCGGGAAGGGGGGGTCTGCTCGCCGCGCCCCTCGCCTCCCCCCTCCCTCGACGCACTGGGCACGAAGCGGCCGTCCATGACGTCGATGTGCACCCAGTCGGCGCCTGCTTTGACGACGTCGACGACCTGGGGGGGCGAGGGGGGGGGGGGCGGGGGGAGGGTGGGCGCCGCTCGACGCCGCCCTGGCCGCGCTCGCCCGCCGCCGCGCGCGCCGCCGCGCGCCACGGAGACGTCCTCCCCCGCTCCCCGCTCCAGTCCGCACCTGGGAGCCGAGCGTGGCAAAGTTGGCGGACAGGATCGAGGGCGACACGCTGCGTGGAGAGGGGGCGCGGCGCGTCGGCCACCCGCGGCTCGACTTCCGCCCCACCCGGCCCCCTCCCACCCGCATTGGACCGCCCGCCGCCCGCGCGCGACGCACGCACACCGCCCGCCCCCTCCCCTCTGCCTCTCACATGACGTCGGTCTTCTTGGAGCGGTCGACGCGCGCGCCGTCGCCCTTGGCGCGCACGGCCACGACGCGGCCGCGGGCCGCGGGGCGGGCCAGGGGCGAGGCGCGAGTGGCGGCGGGGGCGCGGGCGAGGGCCATTGGGAGAGGGACGAGGGTGGAGAGGGTGGAGGTGTGGGGCGGCGGCGCTCGTTCTTGGCCGCGGACGCCGCGCCCAGCTCCTCCACGCCCGCAGACCCCGCAACGCAACACGCCGCACGCCGCGACGCCCCACTCAAACCCCGCCCCTCTCTTCACGTCACGCCTTGGGCACAAACTCGAGCGCCGCCGAGTTGATGCAGTGCCGCTTGCCGGTCGGGCGCGGCCCGTCGTCAAACACGTGCCCCAGGTGGCCGCCGCACACGGCGCAGTGCTCCTCGGTGCGCGACATGAACGGGATGGAGCGGTCGACCTTGAAGTCGACGGCGCCAGGGACCTCCTGCCAGAACGAGGGCCAGCCGGTGCCGGAGTCGAACTTGGTGCTGGACTCAAAGACCGGCGTGCCGCACCCGGCGCAGCTGGGGGGGGGGAGGTGGGTTGTGGGTTGGAGGAAGGCGGCGGAAGCGTGAGACGCGGAGGAAGCCTGTGCCACCTCCCTCCCTCCCTCTCCCTCTCGTCTCTTCCTTACTTGTACGTGCCCGCCCGCTTCTCGTTCCAGTAGGCGCCCGAGAAGGCGCGCTCCGTCCCAGCGCGGCGGAGCACGTTGTACGCCTCGGGCGCCAGCACCTCCTTCCAGCCCGCGTCCGTGGTGGGAAGGTCGGCGCGGCCGGCGGCCGTGGCGCGCGCGGCGGGGGCGGCGGCCGCGATGAGGCCGAGCGCGAGGAGCGCGCGGCGCAGGGGGGCGGGTGCGGGGGCGTCGCGGTTGGCCGACGCATGGGCGGGCATGGAGGGCCGACGAACGGGCGCGCGCGAGGCGGCGGGGGCGGGCGTGGCGCGCATTCTTGGAGGAGCGGGATTTTTTGCGAGGGAGTGACACGACGCCGCCCATCCACGCCACTCCGCCCCGCGTCCACCCTTTCGACCCCCCGCGCCCCGCGCGCGGACCGCCACGATGGCTGCCATGCAGCCGCGCCAAACGGGGCCGCGCCCCGCGGCGCCCGCTCGCCCGCCCACGCGCGGTGCGCCGCGCCCGCGTTGGCCCGCGGCCCCCGTCGGCCCGTCTTCCGCCCGCAGGGGCACGGCCGCGATTGTCTTCACCTCTGGGGCGACCGCCGCGGCCCCTCCAGGCCAAACCGCCGACCCAATGCGTTCAGGCGCTGCCGCGCGCGTGGCCGCCCGCCGCGCCGCCACGCTCGGCCGCCGCCCGCGGCCCCTGGAGGTGTCTGTCGATCCCGAGGAACCGGCCACCAGCTACAAATCCCTCACCCGAGTGGCCGAGGCGCGCCTGTGCGCCGCGGTGCGCGAGCTGCGCCGCCTGGAGCGGGCGGAGCCGGTCCGGGACGATGAGAACGATTCTCTCGACCACCATGCGGCCGCCTGGGCGGCGGCCGTGGGCCTGCCGACCGCGGCCGCGCTCGCCGCCCGCGTCGCGGCAGGCCGCGCGGCCGAGCGCAACCTCCTGGCCGCCCACGCGGGGCTGGTGCATGGTCTGGCGATTGCCGCATCGGCCCGCGCGTCGGGCACGCTCGACGTGGGCGACGCGGTGGGCGAGGCGCGCGCCGTGCTCGTGCGCGCTGCCGCGTCGCTCGACCCCGCGGCCGGCACCCCTCTGGCCCCCTACGCAGCCGTCGCGATCAAGCGGGCGCTGACGTCGGCCATGGCCGCCCGCCGCCTGGTCGCCGTCCCGCGCCGAGTGACCGCCGCGCGGTCGGCGCTCGCCGCCGCGCGCGACGCGCTCGACCGCGCCGGCGGCGCGCCCGCGGCGCCGGCCGCCGTCGCGGCGGCGGCGGGCGTGAGTTCTGCGACCGCGTGGGCGGCGTTGGCGGCTGGGAGGGCGGAGCGCGGGCTGGACGCTTACGGCGCCGCGACCGCGGCCGACGGCGACGCCCCCCCCACCGAGGACGACGCCCTCGCCGCCGCTGCCGACGCCCCCGGCGCCCGCGGCGCGCGGTCCGACGACCCCGACGCCGCCTGGTGGGCGGCGGCGGCCGAGGCGTCCCTCGCGGCGCGCGTGCGCGACCTGCTCGCCGCGCTCCCCCCCGCCGAAGCCGCCGCCGTGGCGCTGCGCTATGGTTTGGATGGCAACGGCCCCCGGTCCTACCCGGAAGTGGGGGCCGCGCTGGGCGCGTCGGGCGAGGCGGTGCGCACGGCGCTCGCGCGGCGGTCGGCGTCGCTCGCCGCCGGCGGCGCGGGCGCGGACGCGGTCGACGCGTTGCGCGCGGTCGCCGTCGACGGCGGGAGGGCGTTGGGTGGGCGGGGCGGGTGGGCGGCTGCCGCGCTGGCCGACGCGGCCGAGGGAGGCGGCCAGCGCGCGGCGGCGGCCGAAGCGGCCGCCGGCGGCGTCGTCCCCGCGCCGCGCCTCCGCCGCCGCCGCGCGCTGCGCCCCGCGGCGTCGCCCACCGGGCGCGCCGGCCGGGGCGCGCCCTGGCTGCTGGACGGTGCGGGTGGCGGCAGCGCGCAGACTGCGGCGCGCGTTTGATTGACCGAGGGAGATAGAGACCAGGCAACGGACGGCATTTTAGTGCAGGTAGATGATTGACGACAACGGGAAAGCAAGCCTACACGCGCCTCCCGTCTCCCTCTCTCTCCTATTCACGCCGCCGCCACGAAAGCGTCGAGCGCCGCGATGGCCGCCGCCGCCGCCGCTGCCGCGCCGTCGCACGGCGGGCGCGCCGCGATGGACGCCGCCTCGGCGCGCAGCGCGCGCGCGGCGGCCGCCGCGGTGGGCGCGGAGCCGCCGCTCGCGCGCGGGAGCAGGCCCGCGGGGGCGGCGGCCGCGCCGGCCGCGGTGGCGATGGCGCGCAGCAAGGCGGTGGCGGACGCGCCGCCAGAAGTCTTGGCGGCGCGGGCGGCCGCCAGAGCGGTTGCGGCCGCGCGGGACACGAGCGCCGCCGCGGCCGTCGCCGGGTGCGCCGCCGCCAGCGCGGCCGCCGCGCGCGCGGAGTCGCCTGGATCCCCTGGATCCTCCGCCACCGCCGCCAGCAGGGGCGCCAGGCACGCGGCCGCGGTGGCGGGCGTGACGGCGCCCGCGGCGGCCGCCGCGGCGACCGCGCGCGCGGCGGCCGCGGCCTCGCCCTCGCCCCCGTCGCCCCGCGCGCACCGGTCCAGGGAGGCTAGAGCAGAGGCGGGGGCACCATTGACGTGGCATCCGGCTGTCAGGGCCGCCGCAACGATGTCGAGCGCGGCGGCGCCGCCGCGGCCGGCGGCCGCCGCGGCCGCCGCAGCGTCGGGCACCCCTTCCCGCTCCAGCGCGGCCAGCGCCCCGTCGGCCGCCCCCAGCAACGCGGCCGCCAGGCGGCAGGCAAACAGTGGCGAGGGCGGCGGGGCGGCCAGGGCGGCCGCAGCGGCCGACGGGGCGGCCGCGACGAGCGCGGCGGCGAGGGCGCCGTCGCCGGGCCGGCCGGAGCCCAGGCGGGCGGCCAGGGCGGCCAGCAGGCGGAGCGAGGTGACGCGCTCGGATTCGCGGCGCGAGGCAGAGGCGGCTGGGGGCGGGGCGTCGTCGCCTTCGCCGCCGCCGACCACCTCGGCTCGCGCAAGCTCTCCCAGCGGCGCCACCAACCCGCCCAACGCCCCCGGCGCCGGCCCCGCGTCCGCGCACCGCCCCAGCAGCAACGCCTCGCACGCCGACAGCAGGGCGGCGCGCGTGCGCGACTCGGCTTCCGCGGTTGGCGGCGTCGCGGCCGACGCGGCAAGCGCGGCCGCCAGGCCCGCCGCCGCCTCGTCCGCCGCGTCGCCCGCGGCGAGGCCGGCGCCGCCGGCGACGGCGGCGATGGCGGCGGCTAAGGAATGCGTATCGACGGGCGACCGGGCCTCCAGCGCGGTCGCGACGTGCGCGAGCGCGGCGCCCGCCGCGCGCGTCGCCTCGCGCCGCAGCGCGGCGGCGGCGCTGGCGCAGTAGGGGTCACCGTCGCGGGCCAGGCGATCTGCGGCGCGCAACAGGCGGGCGCCGGCGGCGGCGGCCAGGAAGGAGGGATCGGCGGCGAGGAGGAGGGCGGCGACGACCAGGGCGCGGCCGCGCGCGGGCGCCGGCGACCGCGCGTCGTCAGCAGCCGCGGCCAGGGCGGCCGCTATGTCCGCATAGTCGCCTGCGTCCGGCAGCACGCTCTCCTCCTCGGGCGACGCGAGCAGGGCGGCGAGCAGGGCGAGCGACGGGCCGCGCGTGCGCGCCCAGAGACTCGGCGCGTCGACCGCGGCCGCCGCCTCGCTCGCGACCGCCGGCGCCCGCCGCAGCATGCGGGCCAGCGCGGTCGCCGCCGCGTCGGCCGCCGCGCCCGCGGTGCAGGCGAGGGCCGCGAGCGCGGCCGCCAGGCCGGCCGGCGGCGCGCGCGCCGCGCCGCCGCGGCCGCCCCACACGTTGGCCAGCCCCGCGGCGACCGCGCCCGCCACGCCCGGGTCGGGCGAGGAGATCAAGGAGGGCAGGCTATCGTCCACGACTCCTTCTGTGCCCCAGGGCGAGGCTGGGGGTTGGGCGGACGCATAAAACAGTCCTTCTGCGAGCGCGGCCGCCGCGCGCCGCGCGCACGGCCCGCCGCCCGACCCCGCCGCCGCCGCCAGCACGGGCAGCAGGCCGGCGCGCGCGACTTCGTCGTCCACGTGCGTCGCGTGCCGCAGGAGCAGGCCCAAGGACGATGCTGCGCGCGCGGCAAGGTCGGGACGGGAAGGAGAAGCGGGAGCGCCGGCGCACTCGCCACTGCCCCTCTCCGAGCTCCACCCAGACGCCCCCCGCCCCAGCCTGCGAATCAGGAGCAGGCTGAGGGACGAGTTGACGACCGCGTTGGCGGTGGGCGCGCCGGCAGACGCCAGGGCGCCGACGCGAGCGAGCAGCGCGTCCATCTCCGCCTCGCGCCCCGCTGGGCGCGCAGACAGGTGGCGGTACAGGGTGATCAATTCTTCGGCCACGTCCCCTTCCGCGTCGTAGGGCAGGGCGGACGCCGGCGGGGGGTCGGCGTCGCCAGCGCGCCCGACGACGGGCGCCGCGCCGGCGTCGGCCGTGGGGTGCCAGACAAGCGAGTGGAGTGGGGGCGGGGGGGTTGAGTGGTGCTGCGGCAGCGTGGAGGTGGAAGGCGGCGCCGGCTGGGGCGCGGACGCCGCGACCGCTTCAGCCGCGCGCGCGCGCGCTGCCGCGCGCGCCGCCCCGCTCCCCGCGCGCGACAGAGCGCCCCCACCCGCCATCAGCGCGGCCCTTCTGTCCGAAGACACCTCGCCAAACAACACTTCCGCGTCGTGGCGCGCCAGGCGGACGTCGGCGCCGTCGGGCTCGGCGCCGCGCGGCGGGCTGTCGTCGTCGCTGGGGCGAGGGGCGGCGGCGGCGTCGGCTTCGGTCATGGCCTTGCTGGATGCTGCCGCGAGCGCGGCCGCCCACGCGCCCGCGTCGGCGGGCGCGGGAGGGGCGGGAGGGAGCTCTGCTTCCGTCGGCGCGCCGCGCAGCGGCGCTCGCCAAAACGGCGCCGCCGCCACCTCTGGCCAGCTCGGCCGGTCGCCCGGCGCCTTGGCCAGGAGCCCCATGATGAGATTCACGCCAGCGCGCGAGACGGACGCCGGGAGAGGGGGGGGAGGGGACGCGAGCGCCGACCGCACGAGCGCCACGAGCGAGCCGCCGCCGCCGCCAAACGGAGGGGCGCCGGCGAGCAGCTCGTACAGGACGCACCCCAGCGAGTACAGGTCGGATGCGGTGGAAGGCGCGCCGCCCGGCAGAAACAGCTCCGGCGCCATGTAGGCGGGGGAGCCGGCGGCGGGCCCCGGCGGCACGCCGCGCGGTCCGCCGCCGCCCCCCCCGCGCGCCGGCCGCACGCTCAACCCAAACCCCGCCAACCGCGCCACCCCCGCCTCGTCCAGCAGCACGTTGCCCGGCCTCACGTCCCTGTGCAGTCCGCCCGCGGCGTGCAGGGCGGCGAGGCCGGCGGCGAGCCCCGCGCCCACGTCGGCCGCCGCGGGCTCGGGCAGCCGCCCGTCGGCCGCGAGCAGGGCCGCCAGGTCGCCCCCGCAGCAGTATTCGAGGATGAGCCACAGGTGGTTGCTCGTTTCGTACCAGGCGTGAAACTTGAGGACGTTGGGGTGGTCGAGCGCGTGCATGGCGCGGACCTGGGGCGCGGGGCGGGGGGGTCGGGGCGGGCGCGGGTGTCGGCCTCGCCGAGCCACGCGCTCGCCCGCCGCCCCCTCCAAGCGCCACACATCCCCTGTCCCTCGCATGTTTTCACCTCTTGGAGCACGCGCGGCTTGCGCGCCTTGTCGACCGACTTGACGGCCACGTAATCCACGCTCCTCTTGCGCCGCCCCTTGTACACGACCGAGTGGGGGCCGCGACCGATGGGCTCGTAGATGCTGGGGTGTGATGGGGGTGGGAGGCGGGCGGGGTGGCGCGGGCGGTGCGCGCGAGTGCGCACGATGCGGGGGCGGCGGGCGAGGGCGGCGCGTGAGCGGGCGCCGGCGGCGCGCGTGCACTCTTCCAACTCTCTCCTCACGCACTGGTACTGGTTCATGGCGGCGAGGCGGCGGCGCGCGGCGTGGTGGTGGTCCGCGCGCGATGCGGCGACCGCCGGGCGACGCCCCGCCGGGTGAGGGCGGGCGTGGGCGGGTGCAGCCCGCGAAGGCCGGCCGACGCGCGGGTCGGCGCCCGCCGCGCGGCGCGAGAGAGTGAGATACGAAAGAGGGTGCCGTGGCGTTTGCGGTCGCCGCACTCCCCTTGCTCTCTCGCTCTCTGCCCAGTCTCACAGTCATCACCCTATAAACCTGAGGTCGCCCCCCGCGGGCCTGGGCGCGGCCGCCCACGCCGCGCCCGCCGCGGCGGCCGCGGCGACCGCCACTTCCACGTCGCCCTCGCAGCCCAGCAGCCGGCGCGCGGCCTCTTCCGGTATTGTCCTGTACGCCGACGCCAGCGCGGCCAGCCCGCGCGCCGCCGCGCGCCCCCCCGCCGCGCGCGCGAGCGCGCGCGCGCGCCAGCCGCAGGAAGGGGCCCCGGCGAGGCGGGCGAAGGCCAGGCCGTCGCCGGCGAGCGCGGCGGCGACGAGGGCGAGGGCTGAGGTGACGGGTGGCGGCAGCGACCGAGAGGTGGCGCCCGTGCCGCCGCCCCTCGCCTCGGCCGCCCGGGTCACCGCGCGCGCCCGCGTCGCGGCGTCCAGCGCTTCCGGCCGCGGCGGCACGCACGCAAAGTAAAGCATGAGCAGGGCGTCGGCTTCGCCAGGGGCGTAAGGCGTCGAGGCAGGGGTGGAGCGCGCGTCGACCCCACCGCCACCACCTCCAAACTCGGCCCCTCCCCCGATCGCCAAATGGGACACCGATTTCAAAAACTCGCCGTAGTCGCCCGCGCGCAGGGCGGCGTCGGCGGCTGCCTCGAACGCGGCGCGCGCGAGCGCGCCGGTCGCGGCGCGTTGCGAGACCAGCGTTTCACGCAGCCAGCGAAAGCGGTGCACGAGCGGGTGCCACCGGGATGCGTCTGATGAGAGCAGAGGAGAGGGCGTGGAAGGGGGCACGGCGCGGGCAATCGGGTCGCCCCATCCCCTGCCTCGTCTCTGACCTTGCACCCCGTCCTCCACCAGCGCTGCGGCCACACATTGCAGCTTGTCCAGCTCAACGCCGCACGCCGCCACCGAGCCCAGCAGGAGCGAGGGGCGCGGCGGCTCCGCGCGCTTCTCGGGCGGGGCGCCACCCGCGCGCGCCGCGGGCGGGCGGTAGGGTCGGTGTGCGGACATTGATTGACAGGGAGAGGGGATTCAGGGGGCGGCGACCGCCGGCCCCCACCCCGGAACTGTGAACCGCGCGAACGCGGCGCCCCCTGCAGGCTCACTCTCCCCCCCCTCCTGCCCTCTCGATCCTCTACTCTGGCGGCGGCGGCGCCCGCTTGGCAATGGTGATAGGCCCCGCGGCCGCCAGCGAGCGAAAGGCGGCCATGCGAGCGTCCTCCACCGCTTTCGCTTCCGCCGCTTTCGCCGACAGCGCGGCCCGCTTGACGTCCAGTCGGGCGTCGCGCGCGCGCGTGCGCGCCGCCTCGCGCGCGGCGGCGGCGGCAAAAGAGTCGGAAGGGCCCGAGCCGAAAGCCTCGCCCGGCGCCATATCTGGCGAGCCGCCGCGCGCCGCCGCCGCCTCGCGCCGGCCCGCCCGCTTTTCTTGGGCGGCATCCCGCCCCGTCGCGCGCGGCAGCAACTCCTCCAGGTCGGCCGCGCGGTCGCGCCGGTCTGGGGCGCGCGCGGCAAAGCCCCAAGCGGCGGCCGCGCCCCGGTTGGAGGATGCAGCGACGGCCGACCCGTCGTAGAAGCGTGCGGGCAAGGTGCGCGCGTTCCAGGCGGACGCGAAGGAGGCAAAGTGGCGCCGCGCGGCGTCCGACGCGAGGTCGGAGAACGAGGCGCCCAGCGCGGCGGTGAGCCAGAGCTTGAATTCGGGGGCGCGCAAAAAGTAGTCGTCCTCGGGCGAGAGCGTGGGCACCACAGCATCCGGCGCGGGCAACGGGTTGTCGGGCGGAGGCCAAGCAGGGCGCGCGGCCGCGCCGCCGCCACTCCCACCACCACTGCTCTTTTTCAAATGCTCCTTCAGGTACCGCTTGGCCGCTTTGACCAGGCGGCGCGCCTGGCGGCTGCCGGGGTCGAGCCCGCCCGGCCCCGCGCTCCCGCGGCGGCCGCGCGACCAGGACCGCGATGCGCGGCGGCGGGGCGACCGCGAGCGCGACCGGGAGCGGCCGCGCCCCATAGTGTTGGGGGGCGAGAAGTGGCGAGAGCGCCGCCGTCGGCCGGCGCGCTCACAATCGGGCCGCCGTCCCAGCGCGCCAGCGCCCCCCCATGCGCTGCTGACGCTCGACGCGGCCGACGAGCGCGCCCTGGCAGGCGCTGCGCCGAGAGCGGCAGCCATGCCGCCGCGCCGGTCGACGCGCGCAGCGGCGGCCAAATCGGCCGACGACGGCGACGTTCAGGCCGACGGCCAGGCCGGGACAACGCCCGCCGCGGTGCAGGATGAGCCGGCGCTCGCCCTTGACCCCCCCGCCGACGCAGCCGGCGGCGACACAGCGCGCGACGACGCCGTGGCCGCGCTCAACGACGCCAAGCTGGCTGTGTCGGGCGAGGCCAAGGTGGGATGTGGGAGTGGGGAGAAGAGGAAGGTGGTGGAGGGCGGGACGGGACTTTTTCTCATCCTCACCTTTCTCCCCTTTTCTCTCCAGGCCGACCACCTGGCCAAGCTCGTCGAGATCGCGTGCCGGCGCCGGCCGGCCCTGTTGGCCGAGCTGGCGCCGGAAGTGGCCGCGCTGCGGGCCGAGCCCGCGGCGGCGGCGCGCGGCGGCGTCGCCGACTTTTGCGGCGCAGCGGCGAGGGCCTGCCTGAGCCTCACACCCCCCTCTGTCGCCGCCGAGGTCGCCACAACATGCGCTATCGCCTTGGCCGACCTGGCGGCCGACGCGAGCGCGGCGGTGGCCAAGCGCGCGGCGGTCGCGGCGGCCGGCGCGCACGCCGACGCGGTGCGCGCGGCCGCGCTGGCGGGCGATTCCGGGGCGCCCGACGCCGGCGCCGCCTGCTGGGCGGCGTGTGAAGCGTTGCGCGCCGCCGTGCTGGCGGCGGCGGGCGACGCCGGCCGCCCCGCCGGCGCGCGCGCCGCCGCGTTCAAAGCCGCAGAGGCCGCCGCCCTCACCCTGGACGCCCTGGCCGCCTCGCCGAGGGTGGGGGCGGTGCCGACCAAGGCTGATGCGGCGGCTGCGGCGGCCGCGACCGCGGCTGCGGTCGCCGCGGCGCTTGGCGGGCCGGCGGCTGCCGACCTGCCCGGGCCCGTCGCCGTCGCCGCCGTGCGCGCGGCGGGTACGCTGGCCACCTCGGCCATTGCCCTGGTCAACACAGTCATGCCCGCGCTCATCGCGGCCGCATCCACCCCCCCTGGCTCCGCGCGCGGCGGCGCGGCGGCCGCGAGCGTGCGCGCCGCGCTCGCGGCCGCCCTCTCGGCCGCCGCGCGCTCGCCCGCGCCCGCCCTGGTCGCCTGGAAGCGGCGCCTGGTGCCCGCGCTGCGCGAGGTGGGCGCGGACGAGGCGGCGGACACGCTGGAGCGGGTGGTGGGGGCGCCGCCGGCGGGCGAGCCCGCTGCCAAGCGCGCGCGCGCCGAGCCTCCCCCCCTGGACGCCGCCGCGCTCGTCGCCGCCGCCGCCGCGACCGCGGCCGCGCTGCACCCCACTACCGTCCTGCCGCCGCCCGCGCGCGCCGCCGGCCCGCCCCCTTTCCACCCGCCCCCGCCGCCGCACACCGACCCCGCCGACCTGCACCGCATCCTCTCCGCCGTCGCCGCCCACGCGTCCCGCCCTGGAGGCGCACCCGCGGTGGAGGCCTACATTCGGTCGCTGCCGCCCGCGCCGCTCGCCGACGCTGTGCTGGCGTGCTGCGTCGGCGCACCCCTCCCCCCGCCTCACGGCTGGGGGAGGGCGTTGGAGGGGTTGGCGGCCGACCTGGGCATTCCGTGGGGCCCCGAGATGGAGGTGCTGCGCGGGCCGGCGCTGCGGCAGCCGCCCGCCGGGGCGGGCGGCCCGTCGCCGCGGCACCCGTACGGCGGGCCGTCGCCGCAGCACCCCGGCGGCTTCCAGCAGCCGCCCGGCTTCCCGGGGCAGCACCACCACCACCCGGGTGCCGGCTTTCCCAAGCCCGAGCCCAAGGCTGAGCCCGCGCCCGCGCCCGTCGCGGCGGCCGCCGTCGTCGTCCCGCTCGCCGCCCCGGAGATGGACGCCCGCGCCCGGCGCGCCGCCCGGCGCTCCTGCTATGCCCGCCTGCTGCGCGCGCCGGCGTCCGAGTTTCGGGCGGGCGCGCTGGCGAGGCTGGCGGCGGACGAAGCGCCGGGTGACGGCCTCGGCGACGCGCTGCTGGCGGCGCTGGCGGCCGAAGGGGGGCTGACGTCGGCCGACGGCATGGATTTGGTGTTGAGGTGGCTGCTCGCGCTGTTTGCGGCGGAAGCCGTGGGAGGAGAGGGAGAGGGTGGCGATAGCAGCGACGGCGACGGCGACGCCGACGCGCCCTCGACGCCGCCGCCCGCCCCTCCTCCGGGCTCCCGCTACGACACCGCGCTGACGGCCACCCTCAACACACTCGCCGACGCGGTCGCCGGCGGCGACCCCGGCAAGGCGGCGTCGGCTGCGCTGCTGGGCGCGCCGCGGCTCCCGCCCGGCGCGGCGGCTGCCTTCCTGGGCGCGCTCGCCGCCCGGGGCGGCCCCGCAGCCACCGCCGCTCTGGCGGCGGCGCGTGACGTGGCGTTGGCCAGGCCCGGCGCGCGCGATGAAGCGACGGCGGCCGTGCTGGACGCGGCGACCGGCCTCGACCCCGACCTGCGCTCCAAAGCTGTCCGCCTCGTCGCCAACCGGCTGCTGCCCGAGCCCCTGCTGGCGGACGCCATTGTGGCGCGGGCGACGGAGGAGCTGGAGGCGGGGCTGGCGGTCGAGGAGCCGCCAAAGGAAGAGGTGGTGGTGGAAGGGGAGGCGGGCGACGCCGACGGCGCCGAGCCCCCTCCCCCTACCGCCGCCTCCGCCGCCCTGGACGCCGCCACCCGCCACGTCGAGCTCTACTGCGCCCTCATCACGCGCCGCCCCGACCTGCTGGCCGGCCTGCTGTCGGCGTTCGCCCGCGCCACACCGCGCGCGCCCGGCCGCGCCGCCGTGCTCCGCCTCGCCGACGGCCTGGCCCGCACCCTGGGGCCAGGGGCGCCGGCGTTGGTGGACGCGGTCACGGCGCCGTGCCCGGCGGGGGCCGAAGCGCTGCTCTTGAAACTCGCCTACGCCTCGACCGAGCGCGCGCCCGCCCCCCCCGCCCTCGCGGCCGCCCTCCTCGCCGCGCACGCCGCCACCGGCGACGGCCGCTTCCTGCCGCCCGCTCTGGGCGGCCTGCCGAGGGACCGGGTGCTGGCGTCGCTGGCCGACGTGGTGTGGCTCGACGAGCGGCCGCTGCGCGCGGCGCTCGCGCGCGCGCTCGGCGCGCGCGGGGCGGGGGTGGCGGGGGGGCCGCCCGCGCCGGCGGAATTGCTCGAGGCGCTGGTGACGCTCGACACCGGCAAGAAAGGGGGGCTGGCGAGGCAGCGGGCCGCGGTCAACGCGGCGCTCGCGCTGCCGGGAGCGTACGGCGCGCCCGCCCTGGCCGCCGCCCTCTCCCGCCTCCTCACCCGGTCCCCGCTGCCGCCCCTCTTCATGCGGTTGCTCATCCAGGCGCTGGCCGCGGCCCCCACGCTGCGCCCTTTCGTGGTCGAGACGCTCGGCGCCGTCGCGCGGCGCTCGGTGTGGGCGACCGACGCGGGCGCGTGGCGCGGCTGGTTGCTGGCCGCGCGGTCGGCGTCGCCGGACTCGTTTCCCGCGCTGCTGGCCCTGCCGCCCGACGTGCTCGCCAGTGCTCTGCGGTCTTCCGACGGCGCGCCACTGCGCGCGCCGCTCACCGACTACTCCCGCCTGGGCGGGTGCCCCGTCCCTGTCCCCCCCGCGACGCGCGCGCTGCTGGACGAGCTGGAGCGGGAGGCGGCGGAAGCGAGGCGGGCTATCGTGGCAGGGGGCGGGTGAAGGGGAGAGGGAAGCGGCAGGGTGTGTGCTTGCAAGCCCGGTGGCCCGCGTCCCTGCCCCCTCTACCCCGCCTTCTTGGGCGCGGTCACGGTGTTAAGCACCCATAGCACGGCCGCGACGACCAGGGCGCGCAGCACGGCGGCGACAATCGTTTCCTTGAGGCGGTCGAGAAGGGTCGGCTCCCGCTCCGCAGCGGGCGCCGTGGCGCCGCCGGCCAGGATGCCCGCGGCGGAGGTTTCTAGGTCGGCAGCCGCCGGCGCGGGCAGCGCGCCGGCGCGCCCCCCGAGCCCCGCGGCCTTGACAACCGCTTCAGCCGCGCGGCTCGCGTCCCCCTCATCCTCCTCGGCCGCCGCCGCCGCCGCCGCGCGCACGTGCACGTCGTGCTGAGAGGCGAGGGAGGCCAGCACGGCGGCGTCTGCTTCCCGCCAGCTGGCCGCCCCGGTCGCGGCCGCGACGCGGTCGGCAAAGAGGTCGTCGTGCGGCACCTTGTGCCCCCCGTTGGCCGCCGCCACCGCTTGCAAACGGCGCAGGCCCGTCAGCACGTGCATGATCTGGGGGTCGGATTGGAAGAGAGCGACCGAGGCCGGGTTCTCGCGCACCGACGCGACTGCCGCTTCGCAGCGCGCGAGCGGCGCCCACTCTTGCCAGTCGTCGTCGTCGTGCAGCATGGCCACCGCTTTGCGAATGGTGGCCTGTTGGCGCGCCAGGCGGGCGGCGATGGCGTGCCGAAAGACGGCGGTCGCGTGGCCGGCGGCCGCGCAGTCGAGCGCCGCGTCGTTGGGCGCGGCCGCCCACCGGGCCGCGGCCGCGACGCGGTCGGCGGGGGACAGGGCGCGAAAGGCGGCGGCTGCGGTGGCGAAAGCTTCGGCGGCGGTGGTGGAAGCGGGAGGGGGCTTGCCCGTGGCCGCCGCGCGCGCGCCGCCGGCCTCGGCGAGCCGCGCGCGCACCTCGCTCGCAGCGCCGCCCGCCGGCGCCAGGTCGGCCGCCACCCGCCCGTCGGCGTCCACGGCGCCCGCGTCGGCACCGGCGTCGAGCAGGGCGTCGACCGCGGGCGCGCAGCCGGCCGCGGCGGCAGCGTGGAGCGGCGTCACCCCCGCCGGCCCCGCCGCCCGCGCGTCCGCCCCGCGCTGCAGCAGCCAGCGCACGGCGGCCGCGTTGCCGGCGGCGGCCGCCAGGGCGAGCAGGGGCCAGCCGCGGGGCCGGGGGGCGGGGTCGGCGCCCGCGGCGGCGAGCGACCCCGCCGCGCCCGCGTGCCCCGCCAGCAACGCCTCGCCCAGGGGCGTTAGGCCGCGCTTGTTGACGTCGTTGAGGTCGGCGTTGCCCAGGTGGGCGGTGAGCAGGGCGAGGAGAGGGGCGTCGCCCCGGCTGGAGAGGCGGCGGACGAGGGGGTCGGCGGCGCTCGCCGCCGCCCCGCCCGCCCTCCACGCCCTCCCCCAACCCTCCCGCACCGGGCCGCGATGTGCAGCGGCGTGTCGTCCCCCGCGCCGGGAGCGGCCGCCCACACGCCGCGCGACAGCAGCTCGCGCGCGGCGCCCGCCGCGCCGTGCGCGGCGGCCCAGTGCAGCGGGGTCGCCCCCGCCCCGTCCTCGGCGTCGCCGTCGGCGCCGCGGCCCGTCAGAAATTTGACGACGGCGGACCGGTCGCCGCCGGACGCATAGTGCAGCGCGGTCGCTCTCTTTTTGTCGGCCGCCGACACGGACGCGCCTTTTTCGACCAGGGTTTCGACCTGCGGGATTGGTGAAAGGTGAGAGGGCGGTGGCGAGCGCTGGAAAAGGCGCCATGCCTCCGCGCCGCCCGCAATGGCGCGCCGCGCCGCCGTCTCACGTCGCCCAGGTAGCCGCGCGCGGCGGCCACGACCAGCAGCGAGTTGTTGCGGCGGTCGTCCTTGGCCTAGAGAGGATTGGGGGTGCAGGGTGGGAGGGCGGGGAGGGCGGGCAGACGGCGCGCGACCCGGACGCCCGCCGTGCCTGCGCGCCTGCGCCACGGCTGCGTCCATGGCGGCAGCGGGAGAGGCGGCCGCGCGAGTGAGAGGGGCGGCGGGGTCCCCCGCCGGGTGAGTGGGGAGCGCTGCCATCACTCTCGCTCTCCTCTCGACCCCCGCGGCAGCAGCAGCAAGCAACAGAACCAGGCGCCCCCCGCGCGCGAATGCTTCTTCCCCATGAAAAAGCATCCCCCGCGTCAACCCTCCCACCTCCTCAGAGCCCCAGGCGCTCGGCCGTCGCGGCGACCGCCGCGCGGCGCCGCCCCTCGAGCTCCAGCATCAGCCGGTCGGTGCGGGAAGCGTCGATCGCGTCATCCGCCATGTCGCCGCCCAGCGTGGCGTACAGGCTCGCCGCCGGCATGTGGGCGGCCGTCGCGGCGCGAACGTCCGTGTTGGAGTTGCAAAACGCGACCTTGGCTTTCGTCACCGGGTCCAGGAACGGTTGCATGGCCCGCCACAGCAGCCAAAACGGGTAGGGCGGGTGGCACACGAGGGCGAGGCCCATGCGCTCGGGGTAGTGCGCCTGCACAATGCGCAGGCACTCGAGTTGGAGGTGCAGGGGGGGCTCCTCCGTGCCGGGCAGGGTCGTCATGTCGAACACGACCATGACTTTGGAGCCGGGGGCTGTGGTGAGAGGGGGGGGGGGGGGGGAGGGGGGGTGAGAAGGAGGGAGAAAGGCGGCCGCGCGCCCGCGCGCCTCCCTACCACCACCCCCCCCGCTGACGCACACTTCACGTCCGCCTACAGCATGGTGGACTCGATGTGGTAGATCCAGTGGCGCAGCACTTCGTCGTTGGTCGCGCCCTTGGCGAGCGGGCAGCTGAGGGACGGCGACAGGAGGCGCCGGGCGGTCGGCGTCGGCGCGGAACGGAGCCACCTCATCAGCCACCTCCGCCCCTCCTCTCCCTCCTCCCTTTACTCTCACCGCAGGCGAAAGTAGTTGATGGGGCGCCCCCCGGCGTCGCGCTCGTCGAGCAGTTCGAGGCGCCCCGTGTTGAGGCGCTTGACGTCGCCCCAGGAAATGGCGTCGGGGCGGTACTTGGCGCGCCACTCCAGGGTGGAGCTGAGAAGAGGGAGTCGAGGTTGTTGGGGGTGAGGCAAGGGGGCTGCGGCGCCCCGCGCCCCCCCCGCGGCGCGCGCGGGGGTCGGAGCGCGCATGGGACGCGCGCGGGCCGCCCGCCGCGCCCACCGCCGCCCTCCTCCATCCTCCACCTACCGCAGCGCTTTCACCGCTTTGGGCACCGACCCGCCGCGCGCCGCCACGTAGCGCGCGGCGCACGCGGGCGTCACGAAAGTGGTCGCTTCCGCAGACCCCGCCGTCAGGTCGGCCACCCCGGCGACGACGGCGGCGACGTCGTCGGCGGGGCAGGGGGTGGGGTGGATGGAGGAGGCCATGATGCGTGGTGGGGGTGTGTGTGGGGGAGAGAGCGGCGGCGAGAGCGTCGGCCGCTGCGCCTCCCAGGCCGGGCCGAGAGAGCGGCGCCCTACCCATCCTCTCTCTCTCGCTCCCGCGCGCGGTGGTGCATCGTTTCACGCCGGAACGAGTCGTCGACGGTGGGGGCGGCCCCGCGGCGCGGCGCGGCGCGGCCCGCGGGGCCGCGCCGCGACCCGCCGCGGGGCGCCCAAATCACGCCCGCCCACCGCCTCACCCCCAGAATAGCACAGTGGTTCCCTCCCGCCAGGAAGCGGGCGCACCGCCCGCCCCGGTCGCCCAAGACGCGTGCGCGACCAGCACGCCCCTTCCTCTCTCACCCTCTTCACGCCTTGGTGAACAGCCCCTCCTCGGCCCGCTTGTACGTCACGATGTCGCCCTCGTCGTCGACGTAGTGGTCGTTCTTGAACGACCGGATGAGCGGGGCCAGCAGGTGGAACGGGAGGAAGCCCGACTTGGCCGGCTCGCGGTAGTACGGCCCAAACACGGGCTTGGCCGCCTCGGTCGCGGCGGTCAGGTTGTAGTGCGGGATTTGGGGGAAGAGGTGGTGCACGACGTGGGTGCCGATGTCGTGGTGGATTTTGTTGAAAACGCCGAAATCGCGGTCGATCGTCGACAGCCCGCCCCGCAGGTACGACCACTCTTCGCCCCGGTACCACGGGACGCGCTCGGTGTCGTCTTGCGGCCCGTGGTGGTGCAGGTAGGTGACGAGGTCGAGCCACGCGACGTTGACCCAGTAGGGCACGCCGTAGAGCGCGAGCGTCGCGAGCGGGCCCAGGGCCGCGGCCGACGCGGCGAGCAGCGCCACCATGCCGAGCATGCACGCGTTGGACGTGCGCACCATGGACGCTTCGGAGGGGGCGAACAGGTCGCACGCGGGGTCGTAGTGGCTCCCCTCCTTGCCGGGCGACCGCTTCCACAGGTAGAACGGGAACGCAAACATGGCCCACGGCAGCGTCAGCCGCCCGGTGCGCGCCATGCCGTCCATGCCGTCGAACAGTTTCTTCGACACGGGGTGCCAGGACTCGTCGTTTTCGACGTGGCCGTGGTTGGAGTGGTGCGTGCGGTGCGAGACGCGCCAGCCGTGGTAGGGGACCAGGATGGAGGCGTGCACGATGTTGCCGACAAAGTCGTTGAGGGCGCGGTTGTTGGAAAAGGATTGGTGGCCGCTGGGCGGGGGACGGGGGAGGCACGGGGTCGGCGCGCGCCTCGGCCCCCCCTCCCTCCCACCACGAACCCTCCCCCCCCCCCCCTCCCCTACCAGTCGTGGCCGACGACAAACAGGGCCCAGAACATCGTCCCTTGCGCCAGCCAGTAGAGCGGCCACGCCCACCACGCGTTGACCGTGAACGCCGCGACCGCGAGGCCGGCCACCACCGCCACGTCCCACGCGAGGTAGGCGAACGATTTGGCGGCGTTCTTCTCAAAGCAGGACGCGGGGATGGCGTTCTTGATGTCGGCGAGGGTGAAGGGGGGGGGCGCGGCGAGCGGGACGTCGGCCTGCACGCGGGGGACGGGGCGGCGGTTGGACGGCGGGACGCCAGCGGGCGATGCCGCGCGACGCGCCCGGGTCGCGGCGGGCGCGCGCGGGGCGGCAGCCCCCTCCCCGTCTCCAGGGTGGCAGACAGCGTCGGCGGCCGGCGAGTGGCCCGCGGCCGCTGCGCCGCGGCGGGGGGCGGGGCGGGGCGGGCGCCCGATGCGGGCCCCCATCTCGGGTCGCGGGGCTGGCGTGCCGACAGCGTTGCGGCGGGCGGCGCGCCCGGCGGCTCGAGCGGCCGCCGCGGCGCGCGGGGAGCGCCGCGGCGCGCCACGCCGCGCGGCGGCCGCTGCCGCCACCCTCCGCCCCCCACTCCCTCCACCCAATCGCTCACAAAGTTGACCGAGTGGTTGGGCGCGGTCGACGGCGGCACCGCGATGGCGGGCGTGCCCACGCGGCGCACGGCGCGCGCGGCGCGCGGGCCGAGCGAGCGCGGGGCCAGGGCGGGGCGGGCCAGGGCGGGGGCGGTGCGCATGGCGATCATGGCGTCGAAAGGCGGGGCGGGGTGGGGGGGCAGCCCGGGGAGCGGAGTGCGGGCGGCGGTGGCAACGCCGCCACGCCCCTCCCTCGTCTCACACCTCGCTCCACGCCATGCCCGCCGCCCGCCTGGCGTCCCGCAGCGCCTACCTCACCCCCGCCGCCGCCCTCCACACCCGCGCGCGCGCCTCCGTGCGCGCCCGCGCGTCGCCGACGACGCCGCCCGCGCCGCGCGGGCCGTCGATGGGTGGCCGCCTGTCTGGTCTCTTTGCCGGCCTGGTCAGAGAGATGGAGGGAGAGATGGGCGTGGTGTGCGGTGCGTGCGAGGCCGCGCGCGCCCCCGGGGGGGGGGGGGGGGGGGGGGGGGGGGCGGGGGGGGGGGGGGGGGGGGGGGGGGGGGGGGGGGGGGGGGGGGGGGGGGGGGGGGGGGGGCG
>Ga0315287_10001430_pt1 | contig 21971 bp, 17 predicted proteins | sample YL17G11_0_MG_FD_205037 | JGI IMG/M metagenome (GOLD analysis project Ga0315287, IMG submission 205037) | Sediment microbial communities from Yellowstone Lake, YNP, Wyoming, USA - YL17G11_0 | ecosystem: Environmental > Aquatic > Freshwater > Lake > Sediment | place: USA: Wyoming | collected...
CACACTCTCAAGGTCGGTGTGAAGAACAAACGCCTGGCCGCAGGCTGGGATGACTCCTACTTGGAACAAGTCCTCTTCGGACAGTAACTTATGGTGCAATCGCCCTGCAGGTAAGCGGCTTTAATGGGATCTACGGCAGCCTTGACCTTGGCTTCGTAGGCTGCCCTTGCGTGGACTAAAGCAGCAGGCTCTTTGGTGGGAGTGTCCTCAGCAAGAGCAGGAACCGTGGACAAGAGCAGGACAACAAGCAAGTAACGGCACATGGCAAACCTCCAAGAAATGAAAAGGGAGCTTACACCCACTGCCCCTGGGGAGGCTTGCGACGGCGTACAGAGAAACAGCGGGGCAAGCTCCCAAGCGGGAGCCTGCCAAAACGCTGTTCTCTGTAGATGAAGTCGCAATTCCCCCAGAGCAACGCAATGGTTCAGGTTGTATTCGATTGTCAGTTCAGTCGGTCGTTAGTCTCCGATAGTGCTTCAGAAATCGAGTTCTGTCCATCCCTGAGTATAGCAGTCCCCCGATACCGTTCAAGAGCCTTTAAGCAACCCCTTCCAGGTGGGCTACCGTGAACGCCGTAGAACACGCATGACGGCCAGAGTGGCGGCAAAAGGTTTGGGACGGCCGAAATGGGGCGTCGGAGGTTCGACCGTCCCTACGGGACGGAAGCAATGAGGCACGCTCTCCTACCCAGCGATAAATCGCTGGGCTAGTATCAAACGACCCTACGGGTCGAACCAGTCAGCGCTGCCGCATTCTATCCGCCAAAACGTCGCAAGCGTTCGCCAGGCATGCCGGAGGAATTGATCGGCTCCTGCCCTGCCGCGGGTCGCTCCGTGGCCAGCAAGTCGTCGATCATGCCCTGCGCGTCCTCGGCCATGTTCGTCAGCCGCAGCATCCACAGGGAGTGAAACAGGCCGCTTGAATCGAAGACCTCGGGCGGGAAGCAGGCGAGAATGCTGGCGGCGATGCGGGCGTTGAGATCGGCATTCGGGCTCGTGGGGCCAAGTACCTGGCGAAACGCCGCCCGCAGCGACGCCAGCATCAGCGGCCAGGCGTGTCGGCCGCCCGGAAGGCTGCCGCGATACCGCAGGTCTTCGGCGAAATCCTTCGCCCGCTGCGGATCGACGGCGAACTCGCTCACGTCGTCGAGCCCGGTCAAGTATCCGATCAGCAGGTCGGTCCAGCGTTCGGTGCGGCGGCGGAGGCGATTGAGTTGGACCGCCGCTTGGGCGTCGATGTCCGGCCCGCGGACCATCAGCGTCAAGACGCGGTGCCGGGCCTCGATATGCCCGATCAGCACGCTGCGGGCGACCGGCTCGGCGTCGTCGCTGCCGTGCTGCCGATCCCAGGCGCAGAGCACGGCCGTCCACGTCCGGGTGAGCGCCTCGCCGGTGAGGATTTCCTCGAACACGCCGCGAATGTGCGGCCATCGTGCTTGGCGTCGCCTCGCGTCGGGATCAGCGTCGTCGGCAAACCTTTTCAGGCTCCACGCCCAGCGGTCCAGCCGCACTTTCGACGTGGTCCAATACTGCTCGATGCTGCTGGCGGAGAGCCGTTGGCCGCTGCGGACCAACACCGGCCCGTGAGCGGCGACAATCGCGGCCAATTCGACGAGTTCGCGAGCATGCATGTCGTTGTTCCCACGGCCGACGGCCGGGAGAGTTGGAGGGGACCGCGACTCTCCCGGCGTCGACGCGTTCGCCTATGTTACGGAGCAAAGCGGATGCCGAAGGGTTAATGCACCCCTGGCGGTAAGAAGGCCGTGTCGGAAGTGATGATGGCAAAAGCACTTACGATACGAGGCCCGGTCCCGAGTATTGTTTGCGGGCCGCTTGCGGCGTTGCCCGGCGGCAACACGGGTTCTGCGATACCACCACAATGCCGCGACCGGTGGTTGCGTGGGCATGACCGCCCGGGTTGGATTGAATTGAGTTACCTCGTGTGGTAACATTTATGGATGAGCAAGATACGGCGCGGAGGCTATGTGTTCGTCACGTGGGCCGGAGATCACGGACCGAAGCACGTCCACGTATACCGCAACGGCGTCCTGATTGTCAAATGGGACCTTGAGAACAACACGGCCATGAAGGGCAAAGCGACCGGGACGATATTGAGACTAATCGCTGAACTCCAGCAGGAAGGCCGACTATGAGAATCCGAGCCGTCACACCCAACAATCACAAGAAGGCATTCGAGGTTGCGACCTCAAGCCAGCGATATTGGTTCCCCTATGCGAAGCTCGATGCGCCGCCCTCGCGTCAGGACCCTGTCAGGAGAGTCTATGTCGACAAGGAACTCGGCAACGAGGCGTTTACCTACGAACTTGCCTCGGGCAGGCAAGATACCGTGCATATCGACCACGTTCTCAATTACAATCGCGATCCTCGATACATGAGGGACCAATTGCTGTATCGACTCACTTTGGTGGCGCAAGAGCGGGTGAAGACTAGCCCGCTGAGCAAGAGAGAGTTGATTCGCCGGTTGGGCACTTCCGCCGCCCAATTCTATCGCCTGTTGGATCAAACAAATTACACCAAGTCCATCAGTCAGTTGATGTCTTTGCTCAGTATTCTCGACTGCGATTTTGACGTGGTGATAAGAAAGAGACAAGGCCCATCGTTGGACCGGGGACGTGCTAGATCCTCGGAGTCAGTCCGGGCAACCTGAGGGCCCGTGGTCTTATGACGCCGCTTGGCGGTTCGCGCGGCGGCGGTCGGTCTCTTTCAAGAGTATCTTCCGCAGGCGGATCTGCGTGGGCGTCACCTCGACCCACTCGTCGTCGGCGATGAACTCCAGCGCTTCTTCCAGCGACATCCGCCGGGCGGGCTTCAGCAGGATGTTGCGGTCGTGGCCCACCGCCCGCATGTTGCTGAGCTTCTTCTCCTTGGTCGGATTGACGTTCATGTCGTCGGGGCGGCTGTTTTCGCCGACGATCATCCCCTCGTAGATCACGTCGCCGGGGGAGACGTGCAGTTCGGCCCGCTGCTGCAGTCCGTCCAAGCCAAAGGCCACGGCCTTGCCGCTGGCCACCGACACCAGCACGCCCGAAGCCCTTCCGGGAATCGCTTCGGCCATGGGGCGGTAGGCCTCGAAACGGTGATGGATCACGGCCGTGCCTTGCGTGGCGTTCAGCAGCCGAGTGCGCAGCCCGATCAATCCGCGGGCCGGGATCGAGAAGATCATGAAGGTGTATTCGTGGTGGGAGGTCATCTCGACCAATTGCCCGCGCCGCTCGCCGACCAGTTCCATCACCGGCCCGGTGCGTTCGGTGGGCGCCTCGACCACCAGCGATTCGAACGGCTCGTGCAGTTTGCCGTCGATCTCGCGGAAGATCACTTGCGGCTTGCCGATCGACAGCTCGTAGCCCTCGCGGCGCATGGTTTCGATCAGCACCGAGAGGTGCAGCACGCCGCGGCCGGCCACGGAGAACTGCTCCGTGCCCGCGATGGGCTCGACGCGCAGGGCCACGTTGCGCTCCAGCTCGCGCATCAGCCGCTCGCGGAGATGCCGGCTGGTAAGGTACTTTCCCTCGCGGCCCGACACGGGCGACGTGTTTACGCCGAAGGTCATCTTCAGCGTGGGCTCGTCGACCTTCAGCCGGGGCAGCGCGCGGGGGTCCAGCGGCGCCGAGACCGTGTCGCCGATCTCCACGCCCTCCAGGCCGACGATCGCGCAGATGTCGCCGGCATCGACCTCGTGGACTTCCACGCGGCCGAGGTCCTGAAACACGTAGACGGAAACCGCCTTGGCCGGCGTCACGCGGTCGCCGGTCTGCATCAGCACCACGCTTTGCCCTTTGCGGATGGTGCCCGCTTGCACCCGGCCGATGGCGATCCGCCCGACGTAGTCGGACCAGTCCAGCGTGGTGACCAGCATTTGCAGCGACTCGTCAAGGTCCACTTCCGGCCCGGGTATCTTCTCCAGGATGAGGTCCATCAGCGGGCGGATGCTGTCGGTCTGCACGGATGGGTCGAAGGTGGCGTAGCCATGCCGGGCGCTGGTGAACACGTAGGGGAAATCGGCCAACACGTCGTCGGCGCCCAGTTGCAGAAACAGTTCCAGCACCTCGTCGACGACTTCGTGCGATCGGGCGTCGGGGCGGTCGATCTTGTTGATCACCACGATCGGCCGCAGCCCGCACTCGAATGCCTTCGACAGCACGAACCGCGTTTGCGGCATGGGGCCCTCGGCGGCGTCGACCAGCACCAGCGCCCCATTGGCCATCCGCAGCACGCGTTCCACCTCGCCGCCGAAATCGGCGTGGCCGGGCGTGTCGATGATGTTGATCTTCACGCCCTCATAGGGGATGGCGATGTTTTTTGCGAGGATCGTGATGCCCCGTTCGCGCTCCAGTGGGTTGGTGTCGAGAATCTGCTCGCCGACGAGTTGGGTTTCGCGATACCGCCCGCTCTGCCGCAACATGCAATCGACCAGCGACGTCTTGCCGTGGTCGACGTGGGCGATAATAGCAACGTTGCGGATGTCTTGGCGGCGCATGAGTAATGGGCTTTCGGGTGGGCAAAGCCCTTCACTATACCACGCCGGCCGCCCAATCGGCAAGTGGCCCAAAGCGGGCCCCTCACACCCTCCTAAACTGCTTATCCAACTCCTCCCGCGTGAACACCAGCGCGGTCGGCCGGCCGTGGGGGCAATGGTGGGAATCGTCGACCAGGTGACGCTGCTGCAGCAGCGCGGCGATTTCCTCGGGCGCAAGCCGGTCGCCCGCCTTGATTGCCGCTTTGCAGGCGATGGTGTGCAGAAGATCGTCCAAGAGGTCGCGGCGGTCGGGCCGCTTCACTTCCGAGAGAATCCGTTCCAGCAGCGCCCGCAACACCTCGACCGGACTGATGTTGGCCAGCATGGCCGGATAGCCGGCGATCAATACCGTGTCGCCGCCGAAAGGCTCGATCTTCAGGCCCAATTCGGCCAGCAGGTCGCGGTTTTCCAGGGCGGCCGCCGCCTCGGCAGGGCCAAGATCGACCGGCTCGGGCACCAGCAGGTTCTGCGTCTCCATCGCTCCGGCCGCAACGCGCTCGCGCAGATGCTCGTACAAGATCCGCTCGTGCAGGGCGTGCTGGTCGATGATCGTCACGCCTTCGGCGGTCTCGGCCACGAGGTAGCGGTTGTGGATTTGCAGGGCCGAGGGCGCGCGGGCGGGTGCGTCGGCGACGGGAGTCCAAGATCGTCCGAGCGGTTGCAACTCCAGCGGTTGGCGGCTGCCGAAAGCCGTCGCTTCACCGGGGGCTGTTAGCCCCCGGCTATTATCCTCTGACTCCTGACCCATGACCCCTGTTCCCGGACCCCTCTCCCCCGTCCCCTGTCCCCAGGAGGCGACTTTGCCCTTGGCCCAATCGACCAGTTGCTGCCGCATTTGCACGGCCCGGGCGGCGTCGTGGCCGCCGGTCGGATCGGACTCGTCGCCGGCCCCTTCCCCACCGGAGAGATCGCCGCCGGCCGATTGCACGCGGGTGTTCAGGTCGGTCGTGAGGAACTTGCCCCGCAGCGTGGCCAGCAGTTGGCTGTAGAGCCGGCCGGAATCCTGGAACCGCACTTCGAGCTTCGTCGGATGCACGTTTACGTCGACCAACTCGGGCGGCATCTGCATCGTCATGAAAGCGATCGGGTAGCGGCCCGTCATCAGCAGCCCGCGATAGGCCTCGCCCAGGGCGTGCTGCAACGCGCGATCGCGGATGTAGCGGCCGTTGAGGAAGAAATACTGCATCCGGTTGTGGCTGCGGCTCTGGCTGGGATGGGCCGCATAGCCGGACAGGGCAATCGCGTCGTCGTGGCTCTCCACCCAGATCAGGCTCTCGGCCAGTTCGCGGCCGAAGAACAGCGCGATCCGCTCCAGCCAGCCGTCGCTGGCGGCCAACTCGAAGATCGGCTTGTCGTTGTGCCGCAGGGTGAAATGAATGTTCGGCGAGGCCAAGGCAATGCGGGTACACGCCTCGCTGACGTGGCCGAACTCCGTGGCCGTGGTACGCAGGAACTTCCTGCGCACGGGCGTGTTGAAAAACAGGTTGTGGACCTCGACCGCCGTGCCCACCGGACAGCCGCAGGGCGCCACCTGGCCCACGCTGCCGCCGGTGACTTCGATCTCGGCGCCGCTGGCGCTATCGGGCGTGCGGCTGCGCAGCACCAGCCGGCTGATTTCGGCGATCGAGGCCAGCGCCTCGCCGCGGAAGCCCAGCGTGGCGATGCGGAACAGGTCGTCGGCCTCGGCCAGTTTGCTGGTGGCGTGACTGGCGACGGCCAGCGGCAGTTCGTCGGCCGGAATCCCGCCGCCGTTGTCCACGACCCGCACCATCTCCAATCCGCCCTGCGCCACCGACACGTCGATCCGCGTGGCCCCGGCGTCCACCGCGTTCTCCATCAGCTCCTTGACAACACTTGCCGGCCGCTCGACCACCTCGCCGGCGGCGATTTTGTTGATCAGGGATTGGGAGAGTTCGTGAATGGCAGGCATGGATTGCGGGAATGTAGTCGAAGTGCAAGAAGGAAACAGGGGAAAGGGGAAATCCAGAGACCTGTTGCTAGTCTCCAGTGATCCACCACTTGCCATTCTGAAAGATCATGTCTATGCTCCTGCGTTGGTCTGGGGCAGAAGTGAACTGGACGCGAGCGCGAAGGGCTTTCGTGCTCGTACCCTGATACATCATTATCTCTTCGATAGCTTCTAACGTGATCTTCCGCTTCTTGATATACGCGATAAACCGACCACGTAACGACTCAACGACGAGGAGACTCGCTTTCTCATACTGGCCCGATTGCCACGACTCCAGGAACTGGCTGGCAATAGCGAGTGCCGCGTCGGCGTCCTGTTGAGTGCCTGGCCCCAATAGAATCTTGGGGGCGCGGCTGACTTCTTTGGGCTTCGGAGTGTCGATCTGTGGAGCCTGTATCGGGTACTTCCACCGAAACTCGATGAACCTTCGTTTTTTATTGATGGACACGATCTCAATTACGGCAAATTGTCTGCCATCGCCGCAACGTATGCAGTACGCATGTCCTTCTACTATTCCATCAACCTTTATCAGTGGGGCATATCCGTCTTTGGGGGCCTCACTGATGTCGGCGATGTTCTTCTTGCCAAGATCAACAACGCCTCCCTTGCCCCGAAAAGGCGAACCAACACTCTTGTTGTCTGTAACAAGCCCGTCATCGTAAATGAGGTCGACGTTTTCCGTGACCCCGCTGTCCTCGAAAACGTCAATCGTTGCGCCTTTCTGAAAGTTGAAACCCCGTGCGGAGTCATCGAAGTCTCTCAGCATCACAGGGCTTGTTGGGCTTGCCGCTACCACGGGAAACGCCGTACATATCCAGCAAGCCGTTGCGACTGCCAAACTCAACCTAGGTACACCAACCCATGCGCCCATGATACTCTCCCTTTTTTTCTTCAGTGCGCAACTAATCTCTCTCCCTTACAGCCCGTACTCCTTTATCTTCCGATACAGCGTCCGCTCCCCAATCCCCAGCATCTTTGCCGCTTCTTCCCGGTTGCCGGCGGTCAGGCGGAGGGTTTCAGTGACAAAGAGCCGCTCGATCTCCGTCAGCGGCTTGCCAACCAACGCGGTCAGCGACGCGGTCGAGGGCTCGCCGATCGGCTCGGGCGGGCCGGCCAATTCCTCGGGCAGATCGTCTACGTCCAACAGCCCGTCGTAGTCCACCACCACCATGCTCTCCACCACGTTGCGAAGCTGGCGCACATTGCCCGGCCAGTCGAACGCCAGCAGCTTGTGCCGGGCGGCAGACGAGACGCCCTTGATCGGCTTGGCGTGCTGCGCGGTGAACTGCTTGATGAAGTAGTCGATCAGGATGGGGATGTCCTGGCTCCGCTCGCCGAGCGTGGGCAGGCGGATGGTGACCACCTTCAGCCGGTGGTAAAGATCGCTGCGAAACGTGCCGGCAGCGATCGAGTCTTCCAGGTTCCGATTGGTGGCCGAGAGGATGCGGACATTGACCTTGATCGGCTCGTTCGAGCCGACGCGGGTGATCTCGCCGTTCTCCAGCACGCGCAGCAGCTTGATCTGCGTGGGCAGCGGCATGTCGCCCACCTCGTCGAGGAACATCGTGCCGCCGTGGGCGTACTCGAACTTTCCGATGCGATCGGCCGAGGCGTCGGTGAACGCGCCCCGGACGTGGCCGAACAACTCGCTCTCCAGGATGTTCTCGCTCAGCGCGGCGCAATTCAGCGCCACAAAGGGCTTGTTCTTCCGCGGGCTGTTCTGGTGAATGGCCTGGGCGACCAGTTCCTTGCCCGTGCCCGTTTCGCCCTGGATCAACACGCTGGCGTTGGTGGGGGCGATGCGCTTGAGCCGCTCGATCACGTCGCGCATCATGGGGCTGTCGCCGATGACGCCCTCGAAGCCGAACTTCTCGTCCAGCCGGCGCTTCAGTTCAATGTTGGCCTGTTTCAGCCGGGCGCTTTCGACGGCCTTCTCGGTGGCGGCCCGAAGCTGGGCCAGATCGAGCGGTTTCAACAGATAGTTGAACGCCCCGCTGCGCATGGCCTCGACGGCCGAGGGGACCGTGCCGTGGCCCGTCATGAGAATCACTTCGGCGTCGGGCTGGTCCGCCTTCGACCGGGCGAGGATGCCCAGGCCGTCGATGTCGCTCATCACCAGGTCGGTGACGACGACGTCGAAGGGGTGTTCCTCGATCCTTCGCACGCCCTCGTTGCCCGAGGTGGCCACCTGGCAGCGATACCCTACCCGCTGGAGCCCCTCGGCCACCGTTTCGGCGTGCGACTGGTCGTTATCGACGATCAGCACCTCGGCGGGCGGATCGAACGGATGGGCCGGCGTCTTGGTTTTCGTAGCAGTCATGGAGATGATGATACAGCATGGGCCGGGCGATGGGTAGAACCGCCACTGGAGAGGGTGGTTGGGGGTAAAGTGGAGAGGGGAGAACGGAAGAACTGCCCCTTCAGATCAGTTCCTCGATGCTGTAGATGATTCGGTCGATAACGGCCCGATCGGTCTTGGGGTTGAAGAACACGGCCTTCCAGGCGGGTAGTTCGATGCCGTGCGGGCAGTAGCCCATGCAGGTGGTGAAACTCAGCCGGGCGTCCAGGTTCGGATCGAGCGCCGCCTGGCGCTTGTCGAACAGGCGATGGATTTCGGCAAAATACCGCCGGCACTCATCGGGCGTCAAGCGGCCGGCCTCCAACCGCTCGAAAATCTCCTTAGCGTTGCGCCCCTTTGGAAGCACCCACCACGCCACGCTTGGCCCGATCGTCTCGGCATTGAGCACCTTGCAGTAGTCCAGTTGCTCGATACGCTGCTTCAGCGAGCGGGCCATCTCCAGGGCGTTGGCCACGAGCATCTCGCAGCCGATCAGCCCCAGCCCGTTCAACGAGGCCATCACCGAATACGGGCCGATGGCCGGCCGCGACCACTCGAGCGTGAACAGGGCCGGATCGCGGCGGTAGTCGGCCTCGGAAAAATAGGGCACGTCGCGTTTGTCGCGGAACAGCCGCCGCAGGTCGTCGCGGCGGTTGACCACAAACGCGCTGGCCGGATAGTGCCCCCAACCAAGCTTGTGGAAATCGATGGTTACGGAGTCGGCATGCCGCAGACCCTGGCAGTGGCGCTGGGCCGACCGGATCAGCGGCAGCGTGTCCGCGTCGAGCTGGAACGGGTTGGCGGCCAGGTCGTACTCGTTGAGAAAACACAGTGCCCAGCCCACCGCCGCGTCCACGTGCAGATAAGGCGTGGGCAGGTTCCATGCCTTGGCCTTCTCCTCGATCACGCCGCGAATCGCCGCAACATCGTCGATGCCGAAGGCGTCGGTGCTGCCGAACGTGGCGATCACGAACGCCACGCGGATGTCTTGCGCGTAAAGCTCATCCAGTTTGGCCGCCAGCAGGTCCAGCCGCATGGCCAGCGAGCGGTCGGTGGCAATCGCGTGCAGATTCCGCGTGCCGATGCCCAGCCAGCCGGCCAACGTGGCGTTGGAGTAGTGGGCGGCCTGGGAGACGATGCCTGCCAGATGATGCCCTTGCAGCCCGTCGTGCATCGCGCCGGGCAAGACCTTTTCGATCCCCAGCTTGCCGCCGTAGAGGTTCGAGATCGTCCCACCCATGGTGAACACGCCCCAGGGCGACTCGGTGTGGTAGAAAACCAGGTTGGCCAGGGCGGTGATCGCCTTGACCTCCAGTTCGTTGCTCCGCTGACTGTACGTGTCGACGCACAGGTTGGGGTTCTTCAGCAGGCAGGCCAACGCGCCCACGAGCGAGGCGTAGTTCGCCGGCCCTTTGACGTTTTCCAGGTGCAGCTTGGAACTCCAGCCGTCGGTGCCCCAGAAAAAAGGGAAGATCGCGTCGCGGGCGTCCTTGAGGTTGCCCGGCAGGGCGTGAATCTCCGGGTTCGCCTGGGCGGTCTCGTAGTTCTGCGACATCAGGCTGCCCGGCGGCCGCGATTCTTCCGCCTCCATCGTGGAGAGCAGCTCGTCGAAGATCTGCGCGATCTGCCGCTTGTCGCACACGAAAAACGTCTTGACCAACTCGTCGAGTTTGGCGCGGTCCAAGGTGTTCTCCAATCGGGGTACGGGCTATTGTGAGTTCCCGTCGGCCGGCAACCGGGCGGGGACCGGCAGCTTGAGGGTGACTTGCGTGCCGCGGCCGACTTCGCTCTGCAAGGCCATGCGGCCGCCGTGGGCCTCGACGATCTTCCGCGTGGTGGGCAGGCCCAAGCCCGAGCCGCCGCGCTTGGTCGAGAAGAATGCGTCGAACACCTTCGCCCGCGTCGCCGCGTCCATGCCGCAGCCGGTGTCGATCAGGTCCAGGGCCACGCCGTCGGGCGTGCCGTAGGTGCGGACCACGAGCTGCCCGCCATCGGGCATCGCCTGCTCGGCGTTGAGCACCAGGTTCAGCAGCGCCCCGTGGAATGCCTCGCGGTCCAACAGCACCGTGGGCAGGTTGCCGGAGAGGTAATCGACCAATTCCACCCCGGCCTCGGCCGCCTTGGGGCGGTAGAAGTCGAGCACCTGGGCGACCTGCACGTTCAGATCGCTGGGCTGCAAGTTCAGCCGGTGGGCCTTGGCGAAGTGCAAAAAGTTGTCTAGCAGGTCTTGCAGCCGTTGGCACTCCCGCTGCACCAGTTCGACCTTCTTCAGCGCCCGGCGGTCGCGCGCCGCGTCCGACTCGCGGAGGTCCTCGACCAGCAACTCCATGTTCATGCGGATGGTGGAGAGCGGGTTCTTGATCTCGTGGGCCAGCCCGCCGGCCAGCCGGGCGATCTCCGCGTACTGATCGACCAGCCGCTGGTTGATCTCGTCGTTGCGCGAGTTGAAGGGAGAAGATGTCATGGGAAAGGAATCAGGGTTCAGGGTTCAGGGTTCAGAATCCCGCTTCTCACCGCAACGGATTGAAGCTGAAGTCCTGAACCCTGAACCCCGAACCCTCCTGACAACCTACTTCCCTCGATTGCCGTCGCCGGACGGTTGCCCGGCCAACTCGCGTAGCGCCTGCTTGCGGCTGAGCTTGACGCGGTCCTGGTCGTCGATGGCGATGACCTTGACTTGCATGAGATCGCCCACCTTGCAAACGTCGGCGACGTTGGAGACGTACTCCTCGGCCAGTTCGCTGATGTGGCAGAGCCCATCCTTGCCGGGGATGATCTCGATGAAGGCGCCGAAGTCCTTGACGCTCATGACCCGGCCGTCGTAGATGCGGCCGATCTCGACCGAGGCGGTCAGGGCCTCGACGCGTTTCAGGGCCTCGTTGGCGCCTTCCATGTTGTCGCAGGCGATGGTCACGGTGCCGTCGTCCACAACCTCGATCAGCGCGCCGGTGGCGTCCTGGATGGAGCGGATCATCTTTCCGCCCGGCCCGATCAGCAGGCCGATCTTCTCCGGGTCGATGTGCGTGCGCAACAGCCGCGGCGCCCACGACGAGATTTCGGGCCGCGGCCACGCAATGGCCGAGAGCATGGAGCGGAGGATTTCGATTCGCGCCGTGCGGGCCTGTTTGAGCGTCTCGCGGATGATCTCCTCGTTGATGCCGGCGATCTTCAGGTCGAGTTGGATGCCGGTGATGCCGTTTTGCGTGCCGGCCACTTTGAAGTCCATGTCGCCGAAGTGGTCCTCGTCGCCGATGATGTCGGTCAGCAGCACGTAGCGGTCGGGCTCTTTGACCAGTCCGATGGAGATGCCGGCCACGGGATTGCTGATCGGCACGCCGGCGGCCATCAGGCCCAGCGTCGCCCCGCACACGCTGGCCATCGAACTCGATCCGTTCGATTCCAGAATGTCGGAGATGATGCGGATGGTGTAGGGGAACTTCTCGGGGTCGGGCAGCACGGGCTTGACGCTCCGCTCGGCCAGCGCCCCGTGGCCGATTTCGCGGCGTCCCGGGCCGCGGATCGGCCGGCACTCGCCCACCGAGAACGGCGGGAAGTAGTAGTGCAGCATGAACTTTTGCGAATACTCTTCCTGTAGCCCGTCGACGCGCTGCTCGTCACGGCCCGTGCCCAGGGCGACGGTGACCAGGGCTTGCGTCTCGCCGCGTTGGAAGAGCGCCGAGCCGTGAACCCGCGGCAGCAGATCGACTTTGCAGTCGATCGGCCGCAGCTTCTTATAGTCGCGCCCGTCGGCCCGCGCACCGGAGAGGATCAGGTCGCGCATCACGCGGCTTTCCAACGCCTCCCAGGCCGCGGCGAACGCCTCGGAGGCGACGGCGCCTTCGGCCTTCGGATTGGGGATCGTCTCGGCCATCGCCTGCTGCTTCACGGCCGCGCAGGCCTCGGCGCGGGCCAGCTTGCCCGCGGTCTGCTTGGCCGTGCGGAAGGCGTCGTAGTGTTTCGCCCGCAAGGCGTCCAACAGGCCGTCGGGCGGCGGGACCTCGTACTGTTTCTTCACCGAGCCCGCCTTCTGCGCCAGCTCTTCCTGCATCTCGCAGATCTGGCGGATGTACCGGTGGGCGGTCATCACGGCCTCGGCCATGCGGTCCTCGGGCATTTCGCGGGCGAAGCCCTCGATCATGAGGATCGATTCCTTGCTGCCCGAGACGATCAGGTCCAGTTCGCTCTCTTCTAGTTCGTCGTGCGTGGGGAAGGGGACGAACTGTCCGCCGATGCAGCCGAGCCGCACGGATCCGATGGGCCCCTGGAACGGCAGATGCGAAACCACCAGCGCGGTCGACGCGCCGTTCATGGCCAGCACGTCGCCGTCAGTCTGCCGATCGCTGGCCATGACGAAGGCCTGAACCTGCACCTCGTCGTGGAACCACTCCGGCCAGAGGGGGCGAATGGGGCGATCCATCAGCCGGGCGGTGAGGATCTCCTTGGTCGTGGGCCGGCCTTCGCGTTTGAGAAACCCGCCGGGAAACTTGCCCGCCGCCGCCACCCGCTCGCGATAATCGCAGGTCAACGGGAAGTAATCCATGCCCGGCCGGCCCGGGCCCGTGGCGGTCGCCGCCAGGACCACGGTTTCGCCGTACTGCACCAGACAACTACCGGCCGCCTGCTTCGCCAGTTCGCCGGTTTCGATAGAAAGAAGGGACGCTCCGATCTGACGTTCAACTCGTACTTTCAAGGTTTGTTCCTACCCTACTTGCGGATGTCGAGCCGTTGAATGATGTCGAGGTAACGCTGCGGATCGACCTTCTTGAGATAATCCAACAGGCGCCGCCGACGGCTGACCAACATCAGCAGTCCCCGCCGACAGGCGAAGTCCCGCTTGTGACCTTGCAGATGCTCGGTCAGGGCGTTGACCCGGGTCGTCAGGATGGCGATTTGGACCTCCGGCGAGCCGGTGTCGTTCTGACCCCGCTGGTACTCCCCAATCAATTCCGTCTTCCGCACTTTGGTAATAGTCATCGGCTACCGCAGCTCTTTTACCTCGGATGGCTTGGAATGCTTCTACAGGAAGCCGATTCCTCCCACCGTTTTTTCTGGAACTCGACTGACAACTTCAGTGACAACCAAAACTACTAAGCCCCTTAGTGTACCAAACGGCCGGGGGATTGCAATTGGGGGTTCGGGCGTGGGACAAAAAAATGGGAACTCGGCAGAAATACCACCCCGATGGGTGGAGCTATTGCGTTAATTTGCGCAGTAAGAAAGAACTGCGGAACTTTTTCCGCGGCCTTTTAGCCACGAACAGCCCCGCTGAACTCGTCCATACCAATCCCCGTCATGGTTTAACGAACGGGGTTACGCGAACTCCGTCGGCCGCGATTCGCACCTGAACCGCCCCGCCCTCGCAGGTGTGCAGTGCGCGCCCGCCAACCGCTTCATACGTGGCGTTGATCTCGGGAAAGTTCCAGCGGCCGTCATCGCTGAACACGACCCACGCGGGAGCACACCATTTTGCCAGGCCGGGCGAATTGCTCTGTCGGCTGCCGTGGTGCGGGGCCATCAGCACTTCGCAATGCTTCGGCTCCTCGGCCAGCAAATCGTCCAGCCCGGGCGATTCCAGGTCGCCGGGCAAGAGAATTCGCCGGCCTTGGTATTCGACCGCCAGCACGATGCTATTGGCGTTGGTTGTTCCCAAGACGCCGCGGCGGGACGGGTGCAACACCTCGATCAGGCAGCCTTCGCCCCCGGCAAGCCGATCGCCGGAGCGAACCTCCCGGATCGGCACGCCGCGGCCGTCGATGGCCGTTCGCAACGCCGCCAGCGCCTGGTTGTCGTTCTCGAACATCACCGGCGAGACGTAGACCGCGCCGACGGAGAACTTCTCCATCAGTCCGGGCAGGGCGTTGTAGTGATCCACGTCGGGATGGGACAGGACGACGGCGTCGAGGCGCGTCAGTCCGCGATCCCAAAGGAACTCGGAGATGGTTCGCACGCCTGCGGTGGGCGCGCCGAACTGCCCGGCATCGTAGAGCATGGTTTGGCCCGAGGGAAGTTCCAGCACTACCGCGCAGCCGTGGCCCACGGCCACAAACGTGCAATCGAGCCGGCCCGACTCGTGCCGCCAGGTGGCGGAGGCAAAGCCGATCGCCGTCCAGCCGGCCAGCAGCGCCACGCACCATCGGCGCGGCGGGCGAATGCGCGGAAAAGCGGCCAGCAGGCCCAGTCCCCCGTAAAAACCCGCCAGCCACCAATCGGCCGGGCCGGGCAGCCAGAAATGACTACAAGGCGACCGCTCGGCCAGGTTTACGCTCCATTCCAAAGCCCAGAAGCTCACGTCGCACAACCAGCCGCACAGATGTCCCAGCGGCGGATAGATTGCGCCGCACACCAGCACGCCGAAACCGCTCAACAAGCTCAGCGACATGAGCGGCCAAAGCACCACGTTGAGAATGATTGCCACGGGCGAGAAGACGTGGAACCGGGCCATCACCAGTGGCAACGTGACCAGCCAAAGCACCACGCCGGCCTGCGCCAGGCCGATCACACTTGGCTTGAATTGTCGCATCCTGCGCTGTAGCCAGCCCAGGTTCGCCATCACCAGTCGCTCGAGCGTTCGTCGCTCGCGGTTCTTTTCTGCGTCGTCCCGCTGCGTGGCAATCCAGATCAACCCCGCTACACACAAGAACGACAGTTGCGCGCCGACGTGAAAGAGGTGCGCGGGGTTGAGGGAAAGAACAACCAGCGCGGCGGCGGCCAGCGAATTGAAGCCCAGCGCGCGCCGGCTAAGGTAGACCGAAATGCACGTCACCAGCACCAACACCGTGGCGCGGACGACCGGCGGCTCGACGTTGACCATCAGAGCGTAGAGCAGGGTGATGGCGGCGATGGCCGATCCGGCCCAGCCGCGGGGAATCGGCATTCGACGCATGATCCAGAACAGGGCCCAGGCCAGGATGCCGACATGCAGGCCGGAGATGGACAGGATGTGGATCGTGCCGGTGACCAGGAACGCTTCGTTCCGCTCAGCGTCGACTTCTTCGCGCAGGCCCAGCAGCACGGCGGCGGCGAGCTCGGCCCGCCGCGGGTCCAGGCACTGTTCGAGCAACCGATCGCCGTGCGCTCGCACCCGATCCAACAGCCTCGCAAGGCCCCAGAAGGGACCGGCTTGCACAACGGTGACGCACTGCGGCATCTTGGCCTGTAGCCGGCTCCGCACGCCGTCGGACCGGAGATAGGCGGCCTGGTCGAACGAGCCCGGATTCTGCGGCCCCTGGGGCATCGAAAGCTTGGCGAAACATCGCACCCGGTCGCCGGCGCGGAGCTGCGGCGGCGAGCCCTGCACCAGCAGCGTCGCCCGACCCGATGCCGGCCGCCAGTTTGCCCCGTCGCGCACGGCCAGCACATCCACTTCGAGCCGCGAGCCTTCATTGGGCGGCATCATCCGCAGCGGATCGAAGGCCGGCGTGGGCAGCCGGCGGGGCATCTTCACGGCCAATGCTTCGACGCACACCGGCTCGGCCTTGCGGCGCGCGAAGCAGCCCAGGTCGTCGGCGGCCAATAGATACCAGCAGCAATGATGCCAGGCGGCGGCGGTGGCTGCCGCGGCCAACAGCAGGGTTGCGTTGGTCAAGTGCAACTGCCGCCCCAACCGGAACCGGCCCAACAGCGCTGGTCGCGCGAGGATCGCCCAGGCGGTCAATCCGCCGACCGCCATCGTCCACCATGCCCCCAGCGGCAGCGGCCAGAAGCGGTCGGCCACGATGCCGAGGCTCGCGGCGGCCAGCACGACCACCAGCGGCTGATAAGGCGGCTCGGCAGCATGCGACGAGGCCGGGTTGGATGATGGGGCCGCCATGAGGCGCATTGTCGCTTTTCGCCCGCGCTGCGACAAGCCGTGACCGTGACCTTGACCGGGGGCGGCCGATCTTCTATCATCCCCGCCAATACGGTCAATCTGCCATGATTTCTCGCTACAATCTTCCTGAGAACGTCCCCTTGCGCCGAGCCCTGACCGTATGGGCCGTCTTTGCCGTGGCCGTGTGTGCGAAGACGCTGTTGGTTGGCGGGGAACATTCGGTCTACCCGGTGTTTGCGGCGGCGTCGCGCCACTGGTGGGCCGACATGTCGCTGTATGCCGACTACGAGCAGACCGAGAAGATCGACGGCTATCGCTACTCGCCCGCCTTCGCCGTCGCCTTCACGCCGCTGGCTCGGCTGCCGGATCGACTGGGGGCCATACTCTGGGGCCTGGCGAGCATTGGCATATTGTTCTGGTCCCTTCGCGTGTTGGTCCGCGACGTTCTTCCCCCTCTCCCTTTGGGAGAGAGTTGGGGTGAGGGCCGTCGGAATGACGAGGAGAACTCAAGTCAACAGCCGCACGCCCTCACCCTATCCCTCTCCCAAAGGGAGAGGGGACCGGCGAAAACCCTCTCCCGAAAGGAGAGGGGCTTTCCGGAAGGCCCGTTTCTGACGCTGACGTTGGTCGGCTCGGCCGTGGGAATCTGGTCGGGGCAGAGCAACGCGATTCTGCCGGCGCTGGTGGCGCTGGCCTTGGCGGCCATCGTTCGCCAGCGATGGTGGACTGCCGCCTGGCTGCTGGCCGTGCCGGTGTTCATCAAGCTCTGGCCGTTGGCGATCGTGCTGCTGCTGGCGGCCTGCTGGCCGCGGCAATTGATCGGGCGGTTCGCGGCGGCGTGCGCCGTCTTGGCGGCGGCGCCGTTTCTGACGCGGCCGTTCGAGCAGGTCGTCTGGCAGTATCACGAGTGGTACGCGAGTCTGACCGGCCCGCTGCAAGGCCGCTGGGAGGGCTACCGCGACGCCTGGACGATTTGGGAAAACGTCTGCCCATTGGCCGGCCGCTGCGCGGACTGGCAACAGCCGGTCAACCGGCACGTCTACATGGCCCTGCAATTGGCCACCGCGGCGGCCGTGTTGGGCTGGTGCCTGTGGCAACGGCGAAGGACAAATATGGGGGACTGTCCCAATTTTCGGGCACGAACGCGAAGCGTCGGCCCGAAAATGGGACTGTCCCCCTTCCTTGCGACCGGCCATCTGCTGACGCTGATCTATTCCATCTGGGCGAGTTGGCAATTGCTCTTCGGTCCGGGCACGGAGCAGCTTACCTACGGCATCATCGCGCCCGCCACGAGTTGGGCCGTGCTGGTGAGCTTTGCCGAGAAAAAAGCCCGCTGGCTGACCGTTGCGGCCTGGGCCATGCTGGGCCTGCTGGCGGCCGGCGACATCGAGAAGCCCATCCTCGCCGTATTTCCCGCCGGCAGAATCCTCTTGCCGTTGGGCGTGGTGCTATTCGCCGCCTGGCTGGTGTGGCACGAAGGTGGGGAAAGAGGCGGTTCCGTTAGTCATCCAACTTCGGCGCCGAAAGTCCGCCGGGAGTAATAATGGGACTGATCCAATCGGGCGGCTTCGGCCGTTTGGTCGAATCGAGCAAACTCTTCCATTCGGCGTCGGTCAACCGCGCGTCATGCGTGAACTCATAGTAGGGCATGACCGCGCCCCGGCAGAGAATGTCACCGCCTTTGACCGGATAGAGCACGTAGATGGCGCGGGGCCGGGCAATTCCCACCTCCAAATGCTTGCCGACGTTGGGATTGGAAAACACGTCCACCACGCGGGGCGCGTCGTCGTTGGGTTCGATATAGGAGTTCCCGCCGTAGAGCATCACGTGGGCCAAGCGGTTGCCGTAGTCGCGGATGAAGTCGCTCTCTTCCTCGGTGAAGGCAACGCCCCGCAACTGCTTGTGGGCCAATGATTCCAGCCGCCGACAAATCATACCCAGAGAACGCCAAAGGTCGGCGATGTTCATGTCAGTGCGCCGGATAACTTCCGCTAGCTTCGGGTTGTCGGGCAGGTGGCCTTGTTCCAGGTCGTCGGCCAGCCTGCGCAACTTCTGCGCCACTTTGGCGAAGCCCTCATCGGGATCACGGTCAGAAATCTCATCGTCGTTGGAATCCTGCAGAAAATGCGAAAGCATCATGGCCTTCTCCAACAGCGTCATCTCTTGGAGGGTCTCGTGTTTTCGGGGCTCCGTCGCTGCATTTTTATCCTTCTGGATCTTCCTCTGCCTTTCCATCAGGTCGACGGCCGCACGGAGGTCTGCGGCCAGTTCTTTCGGATCGGCGGTCAGTGCCCCCGCCTCCTTGAGCGCAGTTTCGGTCCCTTCCACGAGCCGAGCCATGCGGGCAAAGAACTCCGGCACTGGTTCTACGAAGCCCGGAGGTGTGATGTCCCCGCCGAAATAAGAAACCGTCTGTTTGGCCTGTAAAGTCCAAGTATGGCGCAATTGGGCCCAGCCGCTCAGCACGGTTTGGCAACTCTTGATCTGCCAGGCTTCGCCGGACATGAAGGGCGGGGCGTCCGGTTCCGGCTTGGCCGTCAACGCCTCCAGGCACGTCAGATACTCGGCGTATAGGCTTGTGCCCACGAGCAGAGGTTTGCACCGGTCGATTTCCACGAGGAGTTTGCCCTGCTGCTGACCGGCCAGCCGCGACCGGGCATAGGACGATCCCAGCACGGCACACACCTCCAAGCCGGTGGGGAAGTCGCGCCGGAACTTGCGCAGGTCCGTGGTCCGTTGGAAGAGCACGGCGTCCGGCGTCCGATAGGCCGGAAGGACTCGAAAACAGAGTTCGGCCGCCTGGGTTGGATTACCGGGCGGCAAGGCCAGTTGATCGTTGATCTCCGGGGCCTCGCCGTCGTTTGTTGCTTGGCTCACTTCCTTGCGTAATTCGGGAAGCCCTCCCTGAACTTCCTCCAAAAAGATGCCGCTATGATGCGTGTGTGTAAGGCTCAGCAGACTCATGTCGTCGCTCGGCCCGACAAACGCGTGGAAAACCTTGAGGAACTCGGCGAGTTTCTCCCTCTTGTCATCATCCGAGCTATCGGCCTTATCATCATCCGAGCTATCGGCGATACCATTCCCCATCATCACGATCGACACCAATTCCTCGTCGTTGCTGATGCGGAAGGGGATCGACTGCAACCAACTCACGGCGCGAAAATATCGTTGCAGCGCCGGAGTCTTTGTGTAAAAGCCGCGCGGCCGGTAGCGCGTGTAATCCAGGGCCATGAATCCAGGATCGGGCGGACCGAGCCACTTGGGCTTCTGCTGCCCCTGGGCCGCCTCGATCCGTTTCACTTCCTCCTTGACCAGCGCGGCCAACGGCGCATCCAATTGGGCCGGCTCCTCGCCCAGAAGCCGCATTGCCGTGGCAACGACTATCTTGGCCCGCGTTTTGGCGGCGGCAACCAGTTGCGGCTTGCCCTTGAACGGCTTGTCCGCCGTTTGCAGGCTGCCCCAGATGAACTTGAGGATGCCGCCGAGCTTTCGCGCGTTGGCCTGCTCCAACCGCACGATCGACTCCTCGTACAGCACGTGGAATCCGTTGAGCAGGGAGTCGGACGTAATGAACAGCGGCACGCTGGAGCCGAGGTACGGCGTGAAAACTTGTTTGAAAGCCTCGTTGGTCACGAGGATTTTGTCCTTGGCCAGTTGCTTGATCTGCTTGGCGTCGAGTCTCTGCTTCCGGGCCGCCTCCTTCCAGTCATATCCGCGTGCCGGATCGGGAATCTTCCGCTCGGGCCGTTGCGCCCGGATGTCGGCTTGGAACGCCAACAACACCAGACTACCGAGCAATGCCATCTTGAACTGGTGCATGAGGCTGGCTCCCTGCATCAAAGGACCGCGGTCAACGGATGTCCGAGCCGACATTTTAGCATTCTCCAACGTCCTGAACGATACGTTGCATCGACCGCCTTAGCTCAGGGAGATCCACCGAGACGACCTTCCAGATTCTTTCCGGTTTCACGCCGAAGTACTCGTGAATGAGCACGTCCCGCAACCCGGCGATCTCTTTCCAAGGCACCTCGGGATGCCTTGCCCGTAGTCCTTGCGGAATGTGCTTGACTGCTTCTCCGATGATCTCCAGTCTGCGAAGAACGGCATCCTGGAGTTGGGACGCCCGCAGGAACTCTTCGCCATCGATTCCCGTGGTGTACAGTTCAATTTTGGCAATGGATTCCAGAATGTCGGCAACGTGAACCTGTGCATCTCTTGTCATAGGATAGGCACCTGCTCGCTTAGAATCTGTTCCATCAGGAGCGGTTTAATGGCATCGTACTCGACGAGGTCCACTTTGCTTCCAAGTGCTTCCTCAACCTCCTGCTTGATTCGGATGAAATCCAGCAGACTGATGTCCGGGCGGATTTCCACAAGCAAGTCAACATCGCTGCCTTCAGCCATGTTACCACGGGCACACGAGCCGAATACGCCCGCTCTGGTAACGCCGTGCCGTTTCAGTATGGGGAGGGCAATTTGTCGGATTTCGGCCACGGTCTTGCTTGTGGGCATTCGTCTTCCTCCGCGGAACACAGACTATCGGCAAGTGGCGGGCCGTATCATACCACAGCCCCGCCCCCATTTCCAGGCATGTTGACGGTAGCCGTCGCTCAGGGCCGATTCGGGATCGGGATGGACCTCGACGATTATAAAGAACCCCCTGTTTCGTTGTTCCACGCGAGAACGCGTATCATTTCCTGCAAGCAATCTGCGGCGTGGGAAGGCCCGGGATGCGGGGAATTTGGATGCGAACAGTTCCGCCCGCCGGGCGATCAGCGCCAGTGCCGGATGAGTTTGTTGGTCAACAAGTCGTTCAGTTTCCAATTTCATGGGGCGGGGGTCGGTGGTCAGGGTTCAGGGATAAGTGGCTGAAATAGAAGGACTTGCAGATTTCGAGTCCCTTTCGGTCGCCCTCAGAACGAAAGCAACCCGTAGTGCAACCACCGGTGGCGGGTTAACAGGAATATCGCGCCGGCTGTTAACCGGCCGGTCGTTTTGGGTGGCCGTGCGAAACCGCGACTGACGGGTTAACACAAAGCGCGCATTGAGCGCGCTGATTTTGCGCTTTCTCGTGCCGGCATGCCGGGCGATCTGCCGGCATTCCCCCTCGGCCAGCCAGACGCCGATCGCGGCATGGCCTATTCTGGTAAAAGGCAGCTTTTGACAGCGGTGTTCAAAAACCTTGTCATCTGCCGTTCTACCAATGACTTAGCGTTATACCCAGGGCGATTGCACCATAAGTTACTGTCCGAAGAGGACTTGTTCCAAGTAGGAGTCATCCCAGCCTGCGGCCAGGCGTTTGTTCTTCACACCGACCT
>Ga0315287_10001431_pt1 | contig 21964 bp, 15 predicted proteins | sample YL17G11_0_MG_FD_205037 | JGI IMG/M metagenome (GOLD analysis project Ga0315287, IMG submission 205037) | Sediment microbial communities from Yellowstone Lake, YNP, Wyoming, USA - YL17G11_0 | ecosystem: Environmental > Aquatic > Freshwater > Lake > Sediment | place: USA: Wyoming | collected...
AAGTGGCTGAGTTGGATCGGGCCATGGCGCTTGACGACTTTCTTCGGCCAGATGGAAGGCTCGCGTGACGACTACGCCCACCCGGTGTTCTGGGGCATGCGCGTCTCGGCGCGGCCGCTCGATGGCCTCGAAATCAGCCTCGAGCGCACGGCGCAGCTGTGTGGCGAAGGCCGCTCGTGCAACTGGGACGACTTCTGGAACATGTTCTCCGGCAATGACAACGCGGGCGAGAACGTCGATCCGGCCGATGAGCCAGGCAACCAACTCGCGAGTTGGGACATCCGCTGGGCATCGCCGATCGGAGACTGGAACTACGCGCTGTACAACCAGCACACCGGCGAGACCATCGACAACAAGATTCCGCGCCCCTATCGCAGCCTCGAGCTGTTGGGGCTCGAAACCTGGGGCGACGGTCCTGGCGGCGGCAGCTCCTGGCGCGCCGGCTTCGAATGGTCGAACACACGCTGTGGCGGCACCGAGAACGGCGAGAAGCTTTGGGACTGCGCGTATAACAACGCGATTTTTACCGACGGCTATCGCTACTACGGGCGGGTCATGGGGCATTCCATGGACGGCGACGGTGACATGTACTCGGCGCGATACGTCAGCGTCGACAGCGAGGCCAATACGCTCACGGTCGTTGCGCGCTATTCCAGGATCAACCAGAACCGTGTCGAGCCAGACACCATCCATTCGATCGCCCAGGGGGCTGAAGACTGGATCAGCCTCGATCTGAGCTATCGCCGCGTCCTGCGCTCAGGCTGGTTGGAAGGCGGGGTTGGTGTCGACAGCCAGGACAGGAAGTGGAAGGGCGACGAGGCCGTGCTGCCGCGCGCCTACCTCACCTGGAACTACGCGCTGCCTTGAGCCACGCAGTGAGGCCAGCAATTTCCCTGAGGCGCACTAGCGCACTGGTCGCTGTGGTGTCCGCGATTCTTTTGGCTGCAGCGACGCACGCGGAACCGTGGGTCGGCCCCGGCGACATGGCATTGCGTCACGACTTGCAGCAACTGGCCGATGCCGGTGTGTTGCACGCTCCCACGATGAGCTGGCCGTTGCCGTGGTCCGACATTCGCAAGGACGTCAGTGCGGCGGATTCGTCGACGCTCAGCCCGCGATTGCGGTCCGCCCTGGGTCGCGTGCAACAGCGCGCAGCACTGGAGACTGCGACCGGCGTCGTTGATCTCCTGGTAGAAGTCGCAGGGACGACGGATCCGTGGGCGCTACGGTCGTTCGAGGACTCCCCACGCGAAGCAGGCGAACTCACTGTCGTGGCCGGCTGGATCGGGGAGCGATTCGCCTGGAAGCTCGCGGCCGGCCTTGCTGCCGATCCCGACGACGGGCAGGAGTTTCGCCCCGACGGTTCCTACGTTGCGATGAGCCTGGGCAACTGGAACCTGAGCGCCGGCTACCTCGACCGGTGGTGGGGACCCGGCTGGGAGGGCAGCCTCATTCTCTCGAGCAATGCGCGACCCGTGCCGTCGATCGGCATCGATCGCAATGAGGCAAGACCGTTCAAGTGGCCGGTGCTGCGTTGGCTCGGGCCCTGGCGCTTCAGCACCTTCATGGGTCAGCTCGAACAGGATCGCGATTACCCCGGGACCCTGCTGTTCGGAATGCGGGCCGAATCGCGCCCGTTGCCATCCCTGCAGATCGCTGCGAGTCGCAGCGCCCAGTGGTGCGGCGAGGGCCGCCCTTGCGATCTCAGCACCTTCGGGGACCTGCTGACGGGCAATGACAACGACCAGGCGCTGGCCGACCAGCCGGGTAACCAACTCGCCGGGTTCGACGTGCGCTGGTCCTGGCCGGGCGGGAGGGTGCCACTGGCGCTCTATGCCCAGGCGATTGGCGAGGACGAGGCGGGGTTCATGCCCTCGAAATACCTTGGCCTGTTCGGCGCCGAAGGGTGGGGCGAGTGGGGAAGCCTGTCCTGGAGGGTGCATGCCGAGTACGCCGATACGGCCTGCGATTTCCTGACCTCGCCACCTGAATTCGGTTGCGCCTATACCAATGGCATCTATACCAGTGGGTATCGTTACCGTGGCCGGGCCCTGGGGCATACCATCGATGCCGACGGCGAATCCATGGGCGTCGGCCTGCTGCTGGTCGAGGCCTCGGGACATCAGTGGAACCTGCTGGCCCGCAACGTCAAGCTGAACCGCGCCGGCGTCGCTCCCGAGCACTCGCTGGCTGACGGCGAGGCCAGGGTGCGCGACCTCGCGCTGACCCACGAACGAGCCGTCGCTTGGGGTAACATTAAGGTTTCGCTTGGTTACTCGGACGTGGACTCGGCCGGGCCGGTGGCCGTCGAGGACGGTGTGCGAGGCTCCCTGGCCTGGTCTCATGGCCTGCGCTGACACCACATCTCCGAATCTGCGAGGCGGCTAGGGAAGAGCATGCAAGGATCCTGGAATTTGTCCGCGCTACGTTCGATGTGGGTCATGGTCTTACTGGCTGCCGGGCTGGCGTCTGCCCCGGCGGCACTCGGCCAGACTCCGACGGCCGCACAGGCCGACATGTTCCGGGACCTCAACCCCGAGCAGCAGCGAACGGTCCTCGAAGCCATGGGAGCAGCCGGGGGCCGGTCCGGTACGACCCGCTCTGACCCGCGCGTCGAGTCGCCACCGACAGTGCTGCCGAGATCGACTGACGACAAGCGCCTGCAAAATCTGAGCCCCGACGGCGAGCCAAGGCTGGCAGCTGGGGACACGTTGATCGTCGAGTTCGAGCCCGTCACGTTCGAAGGCCAGGAGCGAGTGCTCACCGAACGGCCCCGTCAGCAGACCGACGCGCTGCAGGGGCGGGGTACGAACTCTCCGACGGACAGAACGGACAACGCGCGACCGGGTGCCACCGCGCCGCTTGTCCAGCAGCCAGCTCCGGGCGCTGCCCCGCGCACGGAGATCCAGCGGGAGATACCGCGCACGAAGGCTGAAGAAGCTGAGCTGAAACGTTTCATTGAGACGGTGCGCCGCGCGAATCCTTACCGGCTCGACCGCGCAGGTGCCATCGATTTGCCGGGCCTCGGTGTCGTGCCGGTCGCCGGCCTGACCGTGCTGCAGGCGACACAGCGTCTGGCGGTCGAGCAGTTCCTGCAGGATTTCCGTATCAAGTTGACCCTGCTGCCGCTCGAGCCGGTCGGCAGTGACGCGCTGAAACCCTTCGGCTATGACCTCTTCGCGGGTTCGCCGACCACGTTCGCGCCGGTGACGGACATTCCGGTGCCGTCGGAGTTCGTCGTCGGCCCCGGAGACCGGCTCGAGGTGCAGCTCATCGGCAATACGCGAGCGCGTCATTCGCTGGTCGTGAACCGCGACGGGCGCATCATGTTCCCCGATCTGGGGCCCATCAACGTTGCAGGGCTGCGCTTCGAGCAGGCCAAGGCGCGCATTGAGGCCCGCGTCAGTGAACAGATGATCGGCACCCAGGCCGTCGTGTCGATGGGCGACCTGCGCTCGGTTCGTGTGTACGTCCTCGGCGAGGCTGAGCGCCCAGGATCGTTCACGGTGAGCAGTCTGGCAACGATCACGAATGCCATTCTCGTCAGCGGCGGCGTCAAACCCATCGGATCGCTGCGCAATATCCAGTTGAAGCGCAACGGCCAGGTCGTGAAACGCCTGGATCTTTACGACCTGCTGTTGAATGGCGACACCTCCGGCAACGTTCGCCTGCAGCCAGGGGACGTGATCTTCATCCCGCCTGTCGGCAGGACGGTCGGCGTAACCGGCGAAATCCGTCGCCCGGCGATTTATGAACTCAAGGGCGAGAACTCAGTGGCGGAACTGGTGCGTCTCGGCGGTGGCCTGACACCCGAAGCGGATCCCAGGCTCGCAACGATGCAGCGCATCGACGATCAACGCGAACGAGTGGTCGTGGACGTCGACCTCACGAGCCCTCAGTCTCGCGACACGGGCCTGCGTGCTGGAGATCTGCTGCGCATTCCCGCAGTCAAGGCAACGTACTCGAACGACATCCGACTCGAGGGGCATGTGCTGAGGCCGGCGTCGGTCCAGTACCGCAGCGGCCTGCGGCTGACGGACGTGATCCCTTCCGCCGACGAATTGAAGCCGAACGCAGACCATCGGTACGTACTGATCAGACGTGAGGTGGTTGGCACGAGGCGCGTGCAGGCGGTTTCAGCCGATCTCGACGCGGCCTGGCGTGCGCCGAACTCGGGTGACAACCCGCGACTGGCGCCGCGCGACCGGATTTACGTGTTCGATCTCGAGACTGGCCGGCGGGCTATCCTGGACCCGATACTGCAGGAGTTGCGGTTGCAGGCGGTGAGCACCGAGCCATCGCAGATCGTTCGGGTCTCGGGCCGGGTCCGCGTACCTGGCGAGTATCCGCTCGAGGTCGGCATGACCGTCAGCGACCTGATTCGGGCTGGCGGTGGGCTGGCCGAGGAAGCGTATGGCGGCGAGGCGGATCTCGCGCGATACGAGGTTCGTGACGGGCAGTCGCGCAAGACGGATGTCGTCAAGATCGACCTGGATCGCGTGCTGGCGGGAGAGTTGTCAGCGGACCTCGTGCTGGCGCCGTTCGATTTCCTGGTGATCAAGGAGATCTCGCAGTGGACCGAGCAGGAGACGGTCAAACTGGAGGGGCAGGTTCGCTTTCCCGGCGAGTACCCGATTGAGCGAGGCGAGACCCTGAGGTCGGTGATTGCGAGGGCCGGTGGCCTGACGCCGCTCGCATTTCCGGAAGGCAGCGTCTTTACGCGCGAGTCACTCAAGGAACGCGAGCGGCGCCAGGTCGAGATCCTCGCCGACAGATTGAAGCAGGATCTTGGGACGCTGGCCCTGCAGGCGGCGCAGGCGTCCGGCAATGGCGGGCAACAGGCTTCCGAAACGCTGGCGATCGGCCAGTCGCTGCTTGTGGATCTGCGCAATGCCGAGCCAGTGGGCAGACTCGTCATCGATCTGGACAGGATACTGAACGATAAGTCCGGATCCGCTGCTGCGGCAGATGTGATTCTCAAGGACGGAGACGTCCTGCGCGTGCCGCAGACCGCACAGGAGGTTACGGTGATTGGCGAGGTGCAGAGCCCCAATTCGCACCTTTACGATACATCGTTGGCACGGGATGACTACATCCGCCTGAGCGGTGGTTCGACGCAGAAGGCGGACGACAAACGCATCTACGTGGTCAGGGCCAATGGCAGTGTCGAGACGGGCAGCGGCAGCCGGTGGTTCAGGAACGCCGGTTCAATCCAGCCTGGCGACACGATCGTCGTGCCGCTGGACGCCGAACGGATGAGGCCGCTGCCGTTGTGGACCGCGGTGACGACGATCGTCTTCAACCTCGCCGTGGCTGTCGCAGCTGTGGCTGGCATCTAGTCGAGTACCGCGGTGGACGGCTGCGACCGCGATCGTCTGGAAGCTTGCTGTTGCGGTGGCGGCGGTGAATTCGTTCTGATCCTGCTGGAGGGCGTTGCGACTGGCACTCGCGCCGCGACAGAGAGTCTGGGCAAGTTGGCCGCGGGTTTGACGGGCGCATGACCAGTGAGCACTTCAGCGGGTTCAGCAATGACTTGTACGCACTTGACAAGGCAGCCTTGCGGCAGAAATCGTCGACTGTGTGCCGCAAACGGTCTTCTCCCGGAGGACGTCATGGTCAGTCGTAGGTCCATCGAGCGCCAACGATCGTTCGGCCACAGGCATTCAAAGGCATGAACGAGTCACAGCCCGTTGCAGTCGTCGCCGACGATGGTTACTCGATCGCCGAGATCACGCATCTGCTCCGCAACCAGAAGGGTCTGGTCATTGCGATCATCGCCGCGACGGCCTTGGTTGCAGTGGTCATCGCCCTCGTATCGAAGCCGGTGTTCCGCGCTCAGGTCGTGGCGATGGATGTCCGTGAGCGAGGTGGCATGAACGCGGCCGTCGGCGGGCAGTTGGGCGGGTTGGCCGCGCTCGCCGGCGTTAACATCGGGGCGGCCGGAGTCCCACGCGAAGCCAGTGCAGTGCTCAAGTCGCGAACCCTGGCCAGCCGCTTCGTTGAGCGCGAGGCGTTGCTGCCGCAGCTGCTCGAGGGCCAATCCGAGAAAGCGACTTTGTGGTTTGCGGTAGAGCGCCTGAGAAACGACGTGTTGTCGATCGTCGAGGAGCCTCGGTCGGGACTCATTACGGTAACCGTTGATTGGCGCGATCCAGACGAGGCGGCGCGCTGGGCCAACGCCTTCGTCGCTCTGGCCGACGACATGCTACGCCGCAGGGCGATTGAGGACCACGAAAGAAATATCAAGTACGTGAATGAGCAGATCAGCCAGACGGCGGCGCTGCCGGTCCGGAGTGCCTTGTTCAAGATCATCGAGGACGAGACCAAGAACCTCATGCTCGCTCGCAGCCGGCAGGACTACGCGTTCTTCGTCGTGGATGCCGCAGTGGTTCCCGAGAGTCGTATCGCGCCACGACGCGCGTTGATCGTGAGCCTGGGTGTCGCGCTGGGGGTGCTGCTGGCGGTGCTGACCGCCTTCGCGCGAGATGCAATCAGCGGCGGCCGCTTCCGCCGCCGCTGGTAGCCCGTGCCGAATCGACTTCACCGGCGTCTTCCGGGCCAGGAGCACAGTCGTCATTTCCAGTCAGCCTTCGTTGCAGCAGTCAGTTGCGTCGGGTCGTGCCAGCCCGGGCACGTGCTGATACTGAGGCGCTCATCCAACGGCAGGCGGTCACGCGGATTGGCGCAGTCCGGTTCGCGGTGTTCGTCATCGAGCGGCACATAGCATATAGAGAGACGGACCATGGATATCAGAGGAAAGAAACTGGTGGTCATCGGTGGCGCCGGCCTCATCGGGTCGCACACCGTCGATCACCTGGTGCAGCAGGATGTGCGCGAGATCGTCGTGTACGACAATTTCGTGCGCGGTCGGCTCGAAAACCTCGCGGGTGCGCTCCGCGATCCGCGAGTCAAGGTCTTCGACGTCGGTGGGGACGTCACGCAAACGGACATTCTGGAGGTGGCGCTCGACGGCGCAGAAGGCGTATTCCACCTCGCGGCGCTGTGGCTGTTGCAGTGCCACGAGTTTCCGCGCAGCGCGTTCGACGTCAACGTGCGCGGAACCTTCAATGTGATGGACGCCTGCGTCAAGAAGGGCGTCAAGCGCCTGGTGTATTCCTCGTCCGCGTCTGTCTACGGCGACGCGATCGAGGAACCCATGACCGAGGATCATCCCTTCAACAACAGGAACTTCTACGGCGCCACCAAGATTTGCGGGGAGGCGATGCTGCGTGCCTACCACTATCGCTACGGGCTGGACTACGTCGGACTGCGTTACATGAACGTGTACGGTCCGCGCCAGGACTACAAAGGCGCGTACATCGCCGTGATCATGAAGATGCTCGACGCGATCGACCGCGGTGAGGGGCCGACCATCCTGGGTGATGGTTCCGAAGCCTTCGACTTCGTCGCTGTGGAGGATTGCGGACTCGCCAACCTGTGTGCGATGCGGGCTGACGTCAGCGACAGGTTCTACAATGTCTGCACCGGCAAGCGGACGTCGCTCAGGGAACTGGCGGAAATGCTGCTCGCCGTGACCGGCTGCAACCAGCCGATCAAGTATGCGCCACGGAGCCAGGCGACCCTCGTGCGCAATCGCATCGGTTGCCCGAAGCGGGCGGAGGCCGAAATTGCTTTTCGCGCCGGGATCGACCTGCGCGATGGGCTCAACCGGCTCATCGCGTGGCGCAGCAGCCACAAGGACGAAGTCGAGGCGCGGCGGCGGACGGTGGCCGCGTGAGCGGCCCCCGCCGATCGGGGTCTAAGGGGATCCTGCGCGCGCACAGCGCCGTGCCCTTGAGCCGGGGCGACCTGGCCGCCGCGCGAAAAAACCCGCTGCGGGACTGGCATTTGCCTGGATGGCGCGAGGAACGCTCTGCATGACACTGAGTGACAAGAAGCGAGTGATCCAGATCTCGGTGCCCTCGACCGGCGAGGAGGAGTGGCACGCCTGTCGCGAGCCGCTGATGACCGGTTGGTTGACCCAGGGTCCCCAGGTCGCCAGTTTCGAGCAGGCCTTCGCAACGCGGCATGGCGTGCGGCATGCGCTAGCCGTCACCTCCTGCACCACCGGCTTGCACCTTGCGTTGGCCGGGCTCGGCATCACTCCGGGCGACGAAGTGATCGTGCCGGCCTTCACCTGGGTGGCAACCGCCAACGTCGTGCTCTACTGCGGTGCGACCCCGGTATTTGTAGACGTGGATCGCGCCAGCTACAACCTCGACCTGGATCAGGTGGCGGCGAAGGTCTCGCCCCGCACCCGCGCGGTCATTGCAGTGCACTTGTTCGGATTGTGTGTCGACGTAGACGAGCTGCGCGCGCGGCTGCCCAAGGGTGTCGCGATCGTGGAGGATGCGGCATGCGCCGCCGGCGCCGGCCTGCGCGGGCGGCATGCCGGCGCGCTGGGTGACGTCGCAGCATTCTCGTTCCACCCGCGCAAGTCCGTGACCACGGGGGAAGGTGGCATGGTGACCACCGGCGACGACGAGCTTGCGGAACGAATGAACCAGTTGCGCAACCATGGCGCGTCGATCTCCGAGGAGCAGCGACATCGGGGGGCACGCCCGTATCTGCTGCCGGAATTCAACCTGCTCGGCTACAACTACCGCATGACTGACCTGCAGGGCGCGGTCGGCCGCGTGCAGCTGGCGAAGCTCGACGCCTACATCGATGAGCGGGCGCGCTGGGCGCACTGGTACCGCGAGCAGCTGGGCAGTATTCGCTGGCTGCGCCAGCCTGCTGCGCCCGGCGGGGCCCGGCACGGATGGCAGTCGTACGTCACCTACGTCGATCCGGCGACGGCGCCCAAGTCGCGCAATGAGATCATGGAGGTCCTGCAGGCGCGGGGAATCGCGACACGCCCAGGCACGCATGCGGTGCACATGCTGGGCTACTACCGCGACCGCTTCGGACTGCGCCCGGATGATTTCCCGGGCGCGCGTGACTGTAACGACCATACGATGGCCATTCCGCTGCACAACAAGATGACACGCGACGACTACGAATACGTCGTCGCCGCTCTGCGCGAGCTGGGCTAGCGGGCCATGTGCGGCATTGCAGGCATCGTGCATCTCGATGGCAGGGCGGCGTCGCCCGCCGTGCTCAAGAGAATGACCGATGCCATCGCGCATCGAGGACCCGATGGCGAGGGGCACTGGATCGAGGGCGGCGTCGGCCTTGGTCACCGTCGCCTGTCGATCATCGATCTCTCTCCGGCCGGGCGCCAGCCAATGGTGTCGGCCGACCAGCGCTATGTACTCAGCTACAACGGTGAGGTCTACAATTTCCGGGAACTCAGGGCCGAGCTGGAAGCGGCGGGCTACCGTTTCCGGTCGCAGACGGACAGCGAGGTGGTTCTCAACGCGCTGGCGGCCTGGGGAGTCGGTGCGCTCGAGCGCTTCAATGGCATGTTCGCCTTCGCGCTATTTGATCGCCGGCAGCGGCAGCTCCTCCTCGCGCGCGACCGGTACGGCATCAAGCCCCTGTACTACACGCAGCAGGCCGGCTGGTTTGCGTTTGCCTCGGAACAGAAGGCCCTGCTGCCGATCCCGGGCTTCCGCAAGGTGGTCGACCGCGAGGCGCTCCTGGAGTATTTCACCTTTCAGAACCTCTTCACCGACCGCACCCTGCTCGAAGGAGTCAGGTTGCTGCCTGCGGGGCATTACGCGACGCTCGAACTTGCTGCGAACCGCCCGGAACTGCGGCGCACCCAGTACTGGGATTTCCGCTTCGAGGAACCGCAGGATGGCAAGCAGAGCGATCAGGATTACCACGAGGAGCTCGACCGTCTGTTCAACCAGGCGGTGACGCGCCAGCTCGTCTCCGACGTCGAGCTGGGCAGCTACCTGAGCGGTGGCATGGACTCGGGGTCGATCACTGCCATCGCCGCCGGGTCATATCCGTACCTCAAGACGTTCACCTGCGGCTTCGACATGAGCTCTGCCTCGGGCATCGAGCTGTCGTTCGACGAGCGCGTGAAGGCCGAGGCGATGTCCTATCGCTTCCGGACGGAGCACTACGAGATGGTGCTGAAGGCGGGCGACATGGAGCGCATCCTGCCTCGCCTTACGTGGCATCTGGAGGAGCCGCGCGTCGGGCAGAGCTACCCGAACTTCTACGCGGCACAACTCGCCAGCAAGTTCGTGAAGGTCGTGCTGAGCGGGGCGGGCGGGGATGAACTGTTCGGAGGGTATCCTTGGCGGTACTACCGGGCCGTCAATAACGACAGTTTCGAACACTACATCGACAAGTACTATCTCTATTGGCAGCGCCTCGTCGACAATCGTCATTTGAGGTCCATGTTCTCGCCGATCGCGTCGGACGTCGAACGGGTGTGGACCCGTGACATCTTCCGGGACGTATTCCAGCACCATCCAGATGCGGTGTATCGACCGGAGGACTACATCAATCAGTCGCTGTATTTCGAAGCGAAGACCTTCCTCCACGGCCTGCTGGTCGTCGAGGACAAATTGAGCATGGCGCACAGCCTGGAGACGCGCGTGCCATTCCTCGACAACGACCTGGTGGACTTCGCGCAGCGCTGCCCGACGCGACTCAAACTGAACAGCCTGGCCGAGGTCGTGCGCATCAACGAGAACGAGCCGGGCGACAAGCAGGCCAAGTTCTTCGAGCGAACGCGTGATGGCAAGCAGATCCTGCGCAATGTGATGGGCCGCTACGTTCCCGCCGATATCATCGAAGCCGAGAAGCAGGGCTTTTCGGCTCCGGATGCCAGCTGGTTCAAGGGCGACAGCATCGAGTTCGTCCGCCGGATGCTGATGGGCCGGGACGCAAGGATCTACAGCTACTTGAACGCCGATGCGGTGCATGCCCTGGTGGCCGAACATCTGGATGGAAGACAGAATCGGCGCCTGCTGATCTGGTCGCTGCTCAATGTGGAGCAATGGCTGGCGACGTTCGAACCGGAGAGGTGAGCGCGTTCATGGAGACTGACGAGCTTCGGGACCTGCTGCAGCGATTGCATCTGGAGTCGGATGAGGCGCTGCGCAAGCGATTCGATCGGAGCCTGCCGTTCCAGGATGGCATCTTCGATCGATGGGAGCGCGCACGACGCCTCGGGTTCGGGGACAGGGCGAGCATCTACGAGTCGTCGCTCGTGTTCGGCGATGTCCGCGTGGGCGTGGACACGTGGGTCGGGCCGTTCACGATACTGGACGGCAGCGGTGGCAGGCTCGCGATCGGCGCGTTCTGTTCCATCTCCAGCGGTGTGCATGTGTACACGCACGACACGGTGGCCTGGGCCATCTCCCGCGGGCAGCGAGCGAAGAGGACTGGGCCGGTCACGGTAGGGGACTGCTGCTACATCGGGCCTCAATCCGTGATCGTTGCCGGCGTCACCGTCGGCGAGCGTTGCGTCATCGGCGCCAACAGCTTCGTCAGCCGGGATGTCCCGAGCGGCACCGTGGTGGCCGGCAGCCCGGCGAGACGGATAGGACGGGTCGTGGGCGAGGGCGCGGACGCGACCATCGAGATCGATCCGAGTTGAGTGCATCGGCAAAGGCCGGGCCACCGAGGCTAGGAAATGAACGAATCGATTATCTGCAGCCGCTGCATCTACGACTCCACGATCGCAGGCATCGAGTTCGACCACGAGGGTGTCTGCAGCTATTGCCGGCAGATCGATGCGCTGACCGAACAGTACGGCACTGGTACGCCGAAGGGCGAGCAGGAACTGATGCGGATCCTTGAGCTGATCCGCAAGGCAGGCCGGCGGAGGAAATACGACTGCGTGATCGGTGTGAGCGGCGGCACCGATTCGTCCTTTCTCCTGATGAAAGCACTGGAATGGGGTCTGCGGCCGCTGGCCGTGCACTACGACAACACGTGGAACAGTGCCATTGCCACGGAGAACATCCGCAAGGTCACGGCGGCGCTGGCCATCGATCTGTACACGGTAGTACTGAACAACAAGGAGTCCGAGAACATCTACCGGGCGTTCCTGCAGGCAGGTGTTCCGGAGTTCGACGCGTCGACCGACCTTGGGTTCGCGCAGACGCTGCGCGCGGCAGCCGCGAAGGTCGGCGTCAAGTACATCCTCGAAGGCCACTCGTTCAAGGCCGAGGGTGTCTCGCCGATGGGCAAGAACTACTTCGACGGCAGGTACATACAGGATATCTGCCGCAGGCACGGCGACGTGGCGTTGCGCACGTATCCGAACATGACCTTCTTTCAGCTCATGAAATGGACCCTCGTGTATCGCCAGCGCTTCATCCGACCGCTGTGGTACATCGACTATTCGAAGCAGGCTGCGCAGAAGGTGCTGGCAGAACGCACCGGCTGGCAGTATTACGGTGGGCATCACCTCGAGAACCGGGCGACCGCATTTCTGCACACAGTCTACAATCCGCAGAAGTTCAAGCTCGACAACCGCAACCTCAGCCTCAGCGCGGAGGTCAGGGCAGGCTTGCGCAGCCGCGACGAGGCGCTGCGCATCTACCGGACGCCTGTCGTGCCGGATCCGGAGCTCATCGCCTATCTCAAGAAGCGCCTCGGCCTCTCGGACGAGGAGTACGCGCGACTCATGCAGGCGCCGCCGAGATCATTTCGCGACTACAGGACGTACAAGCGTCGCTTCGAGCGTCTCCGGCCACTATTCTACGTGCTGGCCAGGTCCAACCGCGTTCCGATGACGTTCTATCTCAAGTACTGCTTTCCCTTCCAGGACGCCCGGTGATCACCATCGTCGACTACGGCATGGGCAACGTGGGGTCAGTGGTGAACATGCTGAAGCGGATCGGGGTGGCCGCGACAGTCGCGTCCCGGCCCGAGCAGATCGCGGCGGCGGGAAAATTGCTGCTGCCGGGTGTGGGTTCGTTCGACGCCGCCATGCAATGCATCGAGTCGCGAGGACTGAGGGCGTCGCTCGACGAGCGTGCGTTGGGCGCGCGCGTGCCGGTGCTCGGAATCTGTCTGGGCATGCAACTGCTCGCACGATCGAGCGAGGAAGGAGTGCGACCGGGATTGGGCTGGATCCCCGCGGTCGTCCATTCGTTCCGAGGGCGCATCCCGGACGGCTTGAAGGTGCCGCACATGGGCTGGAACGTGGTCAGGATGGGCCGCCAGAGCGTGCTGACGGACTCGCTGCGGGATGTCGACGAAGTGCGTTTCTATTTCGTGCATTCATATTTCGTCGAGTGCTACGACCGGACACACAGCATCATGACGGCCGATTACGGCGTCGGATTCGACGTTGGTGTCGAGGCGGGCAACATCTTCGGGGTCCAGTTCCATCCGGAAAAGAGCCATCGCTTCGGCATGCGTATCCTCGAGAGCTTCGCGAGGATCTGAATGCTCCGCACGCGCATAATCCCCTGTCTCCTGCTGCGTGACGATGGCCTGGTCAAGACCGTCCGCTTCTCGGCTCCGTCCTACATCGGGGATCCGGTGAACACGGTGCGCATATTCAACGAACTCGAAGTCGATGAACTCACGTTCCTCGACATCGAGGCGAGCCGCATGGGCCGGGGGCCGAACGTCCAGATCCTTCGCGACATCGCCAACGAGTGCTTCATGCCGCTCGCTTATGGTGGCGGAATCCGCACGGTGCAGGATGCCGAGCGCATCTTCCAGATCGGATTCGAGAAGGTCGTGGTCAACTCCGCATTGTTCGATACCCCGACCCTGGTGTCCGACATGGCGCAGAAGTTCGGCAGTCAGGCGGTGATCGTGGCCATCGACGCCAAGCGCCAGGCGCTGCGCGGATACCAGGTTGCGAGCCGTTCGGCCACCGTGCTGCACCGCCGCGATCCGGTGGAGTGGGCGCGGGAGGTCGAGCGCCTGGGTGCAGGCGAAATCCTCCTCACCAGCGTTGATCGCGAGGGGACCTGGAAGGGGTTCGACGTCGACCTCACTGCACGGGTGTCCGCCGCGGTGGGCATACCGGTCATCGCGAACGGTGGAGCGGGATCGTTGCAGGACATCGGTGAGGTCGTGAAGCGGGGCGGCGCCTCGGCGGTGGGACTCGGCAGCATGGTGGTGTACCAGAGCCGGGGCATGGGCGTGCTGGTCAATTTCCCGGATCGCGCGCGCCTGGCACGGGAGATCTCCTGAGATGGGAGCGCTGCCGCGGACTGCGCTGATCGGCAACATGAACAACAACCACTTCGCCCTTGCGCGGTACCTGCGCGAGCGCCGTGTCGAGGCCGACCTGCTGCTGTTCAACAACGAGCACGAGCACTTCCAGCCTGCCGCAGACACCTACGACCTCGATTTCATGGCCTACACGAAGCGGCTGTCCTGGGGAATCTCGACCGGTTTCCTCGCCGCAGCTGCTGACTGCGTGAAGCAGGACCTGAGGCCCTATACGGTGCTGATCGGCTGCGGTCTCGCGCCGGCCTTCTGCAGAAAGGCGGACCGGAAACTCGACGTCTTCGTGCCGTACGGAGACGACATCTGGAACGAGACCAGGTATCGCGTGACCAGTCCGCAGTGGCTCCCCTCGGTCTGGGCTGCGGTTGCGGCGCAACGCGCGGCGATCAGGAGTGTGAACGTCATTCACATGACGCGCAGCAACGATATCTTCGAGCGCCGGTTGCAGCGGCTCGCGCCTGGTGTCGAGCGCTGGCTTGATGCAGTGCCCATGGTGCATGCCGGAACGTATTCGGAGGCAAGTCTCGATGCCCGGATCGTGCGCAGCCATTGGGGTCATCTCTTCAAGACAATTCGTGCCGATCGCGACTTTGTGGCCGTGTATCACGCGCGTCATCACTGGACGGGCGACCGCGGCGACCCGAACTCGAAGGGCACAGATCGCCTGCTGCGCGGATGGGCCGCATTCGTCCGTGACAACCCTGGCAGGCGATGTGCCCTGGTAACGATCGAGTACGGACCGGACGTTGCGGCCAGCAAGCTGCTGGTGCACGAGCTCGGTGTCGGCGATACCGTGGTCTGGATGCCGAAGATGCTCCGGAAGGACCTGATGGTGGGGCTCGCATTGTGCGACGTCGTATGCGGCGAGTTCGAGCACAGCTGGATTGCGAGTGGTGTCCTCTATGAGGCGCTGGTGGCAGCGCGACCCATCCTGGCCTGGCGCGAGGACGACATCTACCGCGCCGACTTCCCATCTCTCTACCCCATACTCAACGCCCGCAGCGTTGAACAGATCGCCGCGCGCCTGAATGAGGCTGCGCGCGACGTGTCGCGTGCGCGGCAGGTGGGACAGTCCGGCGCGGCCTGGTACCAGGAGCAGGTCGTACGCAAGGCGGTGGACCGGTACGTCACCTACCTCGAGGGACGGGCGGCGGGCGCGGCGTGACGGAGGTGGCGCGACAGGTTCGCGACCTGAGCCCGCGCGGCCGGCTGAGCTTTCTTGCGCGCGACGCGGTGCTTTATGGCGGCGCTGCGGCCATCAATGCTCTGTTCGGGATCATTACGTTTCCGCTTCTCGCACGGCACTTCGACGTCGCGGAGTACGGCCTGATCGACCTGCTCACCGCGGTCTCGTCCTTGCTCGCCGTCGTGGTGGTGTTCGGCCAGGACTCCGCGGTCGCCCGGTTCTATTACGGCGTGCAGGGCGACGTGGCCCGTCGCGAGGTGGTCTCCGAGTCCGCATACATCCAGATGTTCACGTTGTGCGCTACGCTTGCGGTTGTCCTGCTCAACCTGGATGCATTCCTGGGCTGGTTCGGGTTGCGGCCGGAGGACGCGGCGCTGCTCGGCGTGGTCCTGTTGACTGCACCAGTGCAGCTGGCCACCAACTTCGCGATGAACCTGCTGAAGTGGACCTTCGAGCGCAGACGGTTCCTCGTGCTCTCGGTCGGGTCGGTGGCGGCACGCATGGTGGCGATCCTCATTGCGATCACGTTCTTCGATCTCGGGGTGTTCGGGCTGTTTGCGTTGACGTTGTGCGTGCAAGCGGCCTTTGCGGCCTACGGCCTCGTGTGCATACGCGGGCACCTGCAATGGGTGGTCGACGGTCGCCATGTCGCGCAGCTGTTGAGGTTCGGCCTGCCGCTGGGGGTCATCGGGATCGCCGCGGCTGCAGCGCCGGCCGTGGAACGAGTGGCCATTTCGACCATTGCTGGTGCGACGCAGCTTGGGCTCTATGCAGCTGGAGCGAAGATTGCTCTGCTGCTGTCCCTGTTCGTTCAGGCATTCCAGACGGCGTGGGGACCATTCTCGCTTGCGCTGTACGATCAGGATGATTCTCAGCGCACGTTTGATCTCGTGCTGCGGTCGCTCGCCTTCCTGGTGATCTGCGGCGCCATGACGCTGCATGTCCTGGGCGACTTTCTCGTCGATCTGCTGGCATCGGATCGATATGCGGGCGCAGCGGTCGTGGTGTTCCCGCTGGCCATGGCACTGGCGATACAGGGAGTGGGCTGGGTGCTGGAAATAGGCATCACCGTATCAAAGCGCAGCTATCTGTCGCTGGGTTCATACGCAACGGGTCTGGTCGTGCTGGTCACGTTGATCTGGCCGGTGGTGGAGCGCTTCGGGGCCGTTGGCGCGGCGTCGGTGGTGCTGCTCGCGCAGGCTGTTCGGACCTGTCTTTCCGCGGCGCTCGGTCAGAGCGTCTGGCGCCGCGCATGGAGTTACAGGCGCACGGCCGGGGCATTCGCCCTGGCGATCGCTGCCTGGCTGGCTGTCGAGTACTCCTACTCCGGCGTCGCGACACGGATGCCGATGTGGCTGGAGTCGGTACTTTTCGGGGGCGTCGCAGTTGGACTGGTGTTCGTGCTTTTCACGAGCGGCGAGCGGAGACATCTCGTTTCCTATTCTCGCGCGGGTTGGGCCTGGCTCGTTGCCAGGGGCGGGTAGCCGGACCATGTGCGGTATCGCCGGAGTCCTCGATGCTGCAGCGAGCCAGGATGCGCTGCGCGCCTCCGTACAAGCGATGACTGACCGCCTGATTCATCGCGGACCGGATTCGGCTGGCATCTGGCTGGATCCGCTCAATGGTCTGGCGCTCGGGCATCGGCGCCTGGCAGTGGTCGATCTGAGCCCGGCGGGAGCGCAGCCGATGACGTCGGCGAGCGGCCGATTCGTCGTCGTTCTGAATGGCGAGATTTACAACCATCGGCGCCTGCGGGCCGACCTGGGCGAGCGGTGTTGGCGCGGACACTCGGACACGGAGACACTGCTGGCCGCGATCGAAGCCTGGGGCCTGGAACACGCCCTGCAGCGCGCCATCGGCATGTTCGCATTGGCCGTCTGGGACGCCAATCTCCGGACCCTGACGCTGGCCCGCGACCGGATGGGTGAAAAGCCCCTGTATTATGGCCGGTGCGGGTCAGGCTGGGCTTTCGCGTCAGAATTGCAGCCGATACGGGCGCTGCCGGGGTTCGGCGGGGACATCGATATTGCGTCTCTTGCCGGCTACTTGCGGCACGGATACGTATGTGGCCGACGCTCGATCTACAAGGGCATCGAGCGGCTGGCGCCGGGCGCCATGCTGCGGATCCGCAGTGAGGGCATGAGCCTGATTGCAGAGGAACCGCGGCCGTACTGGTCGCTTTCCGACGCGGTCGCGGATGGTGTCTCCCATCCGTTCACCGGGGATGAACGGGACGCGCAGGATGAACTCGACGCACTGCTGCGCGACGTCGTTCGACTGCAGCAGTCCGCCGACGTACCGCTCGGTGCCTTTCTGTCGGGCGGCGTGGATTCCTCGCTGGTCGTGGCGCTTATGCAGCAGGAGTGTCAGGATGCAGTGCGCTCCTTCAGCATCGGCTTCGAGCATGCCGACTACGACGAGGCGCCGTACGCCGCGGCGGTTGCACGGCATCTCGGCACGCGCCACGAGGAGGCCTACGTCACGTGGTCGGATGCCCTGGAGGTCATACCGAGCTTGCCCGCGATCTTCAACGAGCCGTTCGGTGACTCCTCGCAGATCCCGACGTTGCTCGTGTCTCGCATGGCCAGGCGTCAGGTGACCGTGTGCCTGTCCGGCGACGGTGGTGACGAGCTGTTCGGCGGCTATTCGCGCTACCAGCGCGCCGAAGCCGTCTGGTCCCGGATGTCGCGCGTGCCTTATCCCATGCGGCGGATCCTCAGCGACGCTGCATCCTTGGTTCCCCGGGGCGCTGCGGATGCATTCACCGCTGCGTTCGTCGACGCTGCGTCACGGGCGCAGAGAGTGCCAGGGGGCGACAGGTTGCGGGCGGTCGGCGCCGTGCTGGCCACGCGCTCAGATGACGAGTTCTACCGCGCGATGGTTTCGCAGTGGCGCGACCCCGCGGCACTGATCTCGGCGTCCGGGCACCCCATTGCGGAGGGCGAAGTGCGCTCCTTTCCGCGAGGACTCGATGCGGTGGGCCGAATGATGTTTGCCGACCAGCTCGGCTACCTGCCGGACGACGTGTTGACGAAGGTTGATCGCGCGGCGATGGCCAACAGCCTCGAAACACGCGTGCCCCTGCTTGACCATCGCGTCGTGCAGTTCGCGTGGCGTTTGCCGCAGTCAATGAAGTTCGCGGGCGGCCAGGGCAAGCGCATCCTGAAGCTGTTGCTGTCCCGTTATGTTCCCGACGAACTCGTCGTGCGACCGAAGCGGGGGTTCGGTGTGCCGATCGAGCACTGGCTCCGCGGGCCCTTGCGGGACTGGGCCGATGACTTGCTCGCGGTCGATTCGCTGCGGCGCGACGGGCTGTTCGAGCCGGGAGAGATCCGCCGGCGATGGCAGCAGCATCGGTCGGGGCGGGGAAACTGGCGTGACAGCCTCTGGATCGTGCTCATGTTCCAGGCCTGGCGGCGGTCGGCGGAACGCTGAGGGCTAGCAACGTGTCCATGGTCAAGGTGCAACACACGCAGTCCGCCGGATCGTGCCCGTCGTGGACCACAGGGCGGATCACGGGGGGCACTCTGTTTGCGTTGGCGACGTCGTCGGCCGGCATCATCATGAGCGTGGCTGCGTACGGTACGCTGCTGCCGACGGTTGCGGCGATCTGCGTGTTTGCCACGGTGCAGGCGCTCCTGCTGCTGACGCCGCTCGGCGGAACCTTTGAACGGCGGATGTTCGTCGCGTCCTTCTCGGTGTCATGGTTCATGTCGGGCGTTGCCGCGCTGTACGCCGAAAAGCTCGGGGATCCCTCGCAGCTGGTCTCCGATGCGTCGACGTTCTATCAGCTGGCTGCGTCACCGAGAGCAGACCTGACCCTCGCTGATCTGCGCGTGCTCACGGAGGGCGCGGGGGCAGTCTATGCCTGGCGTAAGATTTACGAGTTTGCGGATATGCTGGGGCTGGGCCGCGAACGACACGTTGGAGTCCTGGTCAACGTGCTTGCCGTGCCGCTCACTGGTGTATTGATGGTGAAGACTGCACGCGACCTTTACGGGCCTGACCCGGCGCGGCAAGCGCGGCTCGTATTGCTGGTGTCTGCTTGCGGGCTGTACTGGCTGTTTGCGAGCATGCACTTGCGCGATGCGGCGATTCTGCTCGGCATTGCCGCAATGCTGCTGTTCTGGGTCAGGTACCTGGTGCGCAGGCGCACGAGCGACCTGGTGCAACTCATGGCGGCCACGGCTCTCGGCCTCGCTTTCATCGGCATGCTGAGGACGGAGTTCGTGATCGTGCCTTTGGCCATGCTGCTCGCGGGGCTGGTCGCAATGGTCCTGTTCGACCGCAGCCGCGGGGCACGCAGGCTCGTCGTCTACGGGCTGGCCATCGCGTCCCTGTCCGTATTCATCGCCGTAGCGGCCGCGAGGCTCGACGAGTTTCTCACGCTCGCCACGAGGGGATTCGAAAATTACTCGAGTCTGGCCACGCAGGAGGCCGGGGCGGACTCGCTGGGCTACCGGTACATCACGTCCGCTCCGATCCCCCTTCGCATACTGCTCGGTTCGATCTACCTGTTCCTCTTCCCTGTGCCGTTCTGGGTCGGGTTCCAGCTCGTAAGTGTTTACAATCTGTTCAAGTCCTGCAACGTGCTGTTCTTCTACCTGTTCACGCCCCTCCTCGCGTATGCGGTATGGAGCCAGATCCGGCATGCGACGCGGCGCTCGACTGCGACCATGTTCCTGTTGTTCGTCGCGGTGGGCTGCACGGCGGCCATCGCCGGCACCTCGCTGGAGTCTCGACACTTCGGGGTGTTCCTGCCCGCGATGATGCTGCTCGCGATTTCACCGCCGCTGCACGAGCCGGGGACTGCGAGTGCGGTCACGAAGCTGACCTTTGTATACCTTGGGCTGGTGGCACTGCTGCACCTCGCCTGGATCGCCATCAAGCTGCAGTGAGATGAGCGGAAAACAGATGCGCGTGCTCGGGGTCATCGATCACTTCGGTTCGGGAGGCGCGCAGCGGCAGTTCACGGAACTCATGGCGGGGCTCGCAAGCCGCGGCCATCAAGTCGAGGTCTTCATATACCACCCGGGTCATCAATTCTTCAGAGCCCGCCTCGAGACGGCCGGCATCCGGATTCGCGAATGTGACAGGAGCCTGGTGGGAGTTTGGGGAACGTTGAAGGCGCTGCGCCGGGCCGTGGAGGAGATTCGCCCGCAGGCGGTGATCTCGTTCCTCAGTGCGCCTAACATGCTCGCCGAGGTGGCGCGCGTCGGTCGCCGGATACCCGTGCTGCTGGTTTCGGAACGGAGCAGCTGGCACGGCGACCGGTCGCCGTTCGCCGCGTGGGCCGGGCGCGCGCTGCACGTGTGCGCCGATCGAGTGGTGACGAACTCCAGGTATCACGGCGAGTGGCTCGAAGGCCGCTTTCCCTGGCTCAGGGGGCGGGTGCGCTGCATCTACAACGGCATCGCGCCGGAGTACTTCGACATCCCGCCGCCCGTGCGGCCCTCCGGCGAATTGCGCCTGCTGGCCATCGGCAGGATCTCGCGGGACAAGAACCCGCTCGTCGTGGCCGAGGCATGTGCCCTGTTCGCGGCGCGGCACGGGTGGTCGCCGCGCGTGACGTGGGTCGGCCGGCCGGGCGAGCGGGCCGAGGACGGGTCGCATCGCGCGGCAGTGGATGCCGTGCTGGCTCGCGAACCCCGCGTCGGCGCGGCATGGCGATGGATCGGCGAATCGAAGCAGGTGCCGGGACTGATGGCCGAGCATCACCTGCTCGTTCATCCCTCGCTGTACGAGGGGCTGCCCAACGTCGTGTGCGAGGCGCTGGCGGCCGGAAGACCGGTGCTGGCCAGTCGCGTCTGTGAGCACCCGAGGCTCATCGGTCCGGCGGGCGAGCGCGGCCGTCTTTTCCGCCCGGATGACCCCGCGGAGCTCGTTTGCGCAATCGAGTCGGTCGCGGCGCAGAGCGTCGGGGATTGGATTGCCATGACCGATCGGTGCAAGGAGTTCGCACAGGCGGAGTTGGCCGTCGATCGGATGGTGTCGCGCTACGAGGCTCTGATCGCGGAGGTCGACGGGCGATGTTGAAGGAGTGGCTGGCTGTGGTTCGCAATCGACGGGTGCCCTGAGCCATGTGCGGTATCAGCGGAATCGTCGCACCGTGGCCCAGCGCACGGCTCATGGCCACTGTGGCGCGGATGACGAGTACATTGAGCCATCGTGGACCCGACGCCGAGGGAATGCTCGTCTCTGACGGCGTCGCACTGGGGCATCGGCGGCTCAGCATCATCGACCCGTCGCCGACCGGTGCTCAACCGATGCGGTTGGGTGAAGCGGGTCCTGCCATTACGTACAACGGAGAGACCTATAACTTCAAGGACCTGCGTGCTGCGCTGCAGCGCGAGGGCGCCGTGTTCGTGGGCACCTCCGACACGGAGGTGGTGCTCAACGCCTACGCACGCTGGGGCCTGGAAGGACTGCGACGGCTCGAGGGTATGTTCGCGTTTGGGCTGTGGGACGCGCAGCGTCGTCGCCTGGTGCTGATGCGCGACCGGTTGGGCATCAAGCCGCTGTATTACGTGCAGCGCGGCGAGATGCTTGCGTTCGGGTCCGAGATCAAGGCCCTGCACGCCGCATTCGATGTCAGTGACGATCTTGATCACCAGGGTCTTGCGGAGTACCTCTGGTACGGAAACACTTTTGAGGATCGCACCATCCTGTCGG
>Ga0315287_10001432_pt1 | contig 21961 bp, 30 predicted proteins | sample YL17G11_0_MG_FD_205037 | JGI IMG/M metagenome (GOLD analysis project Ga0315287, IMG submission 205037) | Sediment microbial communities from Yellowstone Lake, YNP, Wyoming, USA - YL17G11_0 | ecosystem: Environmental > Aquatic > Freshwater > Lake > Sediment | place: USA: Wyoming | collected...
TGCACTCTGCCGTCGCTGAGAAGATGTTGCTGCCGTACCGGGATCAGTGGAAGACGATTGAGAGGAATCTGAGGTGAACGGGAAGCGCCAGCATGACCCTCGCCTAACGGGAGGATCGAGGCTACGAGTAATGGACGAAATGAAGGGTTACGCGGAAGACCCTGAGTTGCACGACGAGGATGATCCGGCGTACCAGGCGGAGATGTTCGAGTTGTTCCGGACGCTGAAGTGGAAGCCGGAGGACTTGGCAGACCAGAAGTACGCGGCCACGTATGCGGAGTGGCTGAAGACGGCTTCTGGCGACGTGACGTGACGGTCGCTCACTGTTGCAGCCGGTACATCACCGACCACACGTCATGCAGCGCATGCTCGTAGGCTGCGTCACGCCCTTGGCGGGCCACCTCCGACTTGAAGTTGTCGTAGTCGGTCTCTTCCGCCAGTCCCGAGATCACATTGGACCACACCTGCTTGTCGATGAAGATACGGAAGGCGTAGTCGGTCCCCGCGAACTCCAGAACGTCGCACTGGCCGAGAAGGTCGGGAAACCGCTGCTTCAGCCCTTCAAGGTGTTCTCGGACTCTCGCCCGGACCATGATGCGGCCAGGATCGACAGGCTGGCCGTGCGTGCCGTCTCCCTGCCGGGCGCACACCGCGCTGAAGAAGCCGTGTCTGGTAAATACCCACATGGGTCCATCCTCTGGCTGTTACACAACCTTCTTCTTCACGGGGGGCAGTGGGCACTACTCAAGGCCGGTGGTTGACAGTCTTGGCCACAGACGTTTGCGGAGATCGTCGTCCGCAGGCGAGTCAGCGCCGCCGAACGCTGGTCTACCCGGCAGCCTTTGTCTCACCGGACATCAAGCTATAGTGCCTGTAATTCCACGGTGCCACCGACTCAAGAGAATCGACTCTTGGTATTGGCATGGCCCCCTTGCCGACATTGGACTTCGAGTTGGCCAGCACCGACAGCTTCTCGTCTAACCTCTGGCGAAGTGCCTGTGGGACGAACACCCAAGGTTGAACTTGCCACGAATCGGGTATCGAGCAGTCACGCACTATTGCAGCGCGCAGCTTCGGCCACTCTTTAGACCACGCTTCGAGCCGCTTTACCAGCGCGTGCAGAGTAGAGGCGTAGGTGATTTCGCATAGGTACACCTTCTTCTCTCTGAAGTTGACGGCAACCGCATCGCAGTACCAGAACGTTCCCTTCGCTGGACTCTTGCCGGGTTCGAGTTGAATCGGGCATTCGGCCTTGATGAACATGGCTCCATCAATCTCCTGAAGGTAGTCATATACGACGCCTTGGTAGTAGTCCACCTGTCCTCCGTTGGGCTGTGAAGTTCGTGCTGCTGCCTGCCCGTCAGCATCGGGGCGAGTGTAGTGCAACGGACCAATGGTGTCGAGCTGGTGGCAAGCCCGATGCAGGAGCGGCTGCGGCGGCGCAGAGGGTAGGGCGCGGCGTCCGATGAAACCCCGCGCCTCGTGACCTCACCTGTCACGCCGCTCCTCCACACTCCCGGACATGGAATCTCCCGGGGACCGTCCACTCGCTCCTGTTGGAGGTAGTCACGCCTGCGCGACCTGCCGCTTCTGGCAACTCGATCCCCCGGATCTCGTCCTCGGCGAGTGCCGCATCAACGCGCCCCAGCACCACCCTCTGCCCGGCGATCCGGACGACCCGGACACGCAGGCGGGTCTGCCCAGACGGCCGTGGCCGATGACGGCTGATGACGATTGGTGTGGTCGGTGGAACGGCAGGTCGTGGCACTGGCGCTTCCGCAGGCTTCTGCGTGATGGAGCCGAACCTGGTGAAGGCTGACGCCACCATCAGGAGGGAAGAAGTGGCAACTTTCCGTCAACGAGCCTATCGGCATCTGGGGCACTACAAGCGCAACCGGCTGGGAGTGGACGAGAACGGCGTCTGGCTCAAGACCGGTCAGGTATACGCGCATATCCTGCCGCAGAACCTCCGCCGCCTGAACATCCTCGAAGGAATCAGGGCGGAGTTCTTTGCGTACCGTCATCCCAAGCCAGTCAAGCTCCATACGGACTTTCATCACCTCAATTCGTCGCAGGCGCTGTGCTTCAACCTGTTCTTCCCGTTCTGCTGTACCCCTGACGCCGATCCGGCTCCGCTGCTTCGCCTGCTAGGAGTCGAGGCGGATGGTTTCAGCAACCCCGAGTTCGAGGCCAAGAGCGCCCACCGGGAGGGAACAACCTTCGACTTCGCCGCCGATCTCGTGGGCGGCGGTCGCCTACTGGTGGAGGTCAAGTTTACAGAGGGAGAGTTTGGAGGGACGAAGGACGATGAGGCCCATGTACGAAAGCGGGAGAAGACGTACATGCCGCTGCTTGAGGACAAGGTGCGGCCGGAGGCGTTGCGCCCCAAGGTGTTCTTCGCCAACTACCAGATCCTGCGTAACGTGGCCCATGTGAACCTGGCGGCGGGCCACAGCCTGCGACTGCTCGTGCCCAAGGAGAACGAAGGGCTGCGGTCGGGACTTCAGTTCATCGAAGACTACGCGCTTCCTGACGTGAAGCCGCTGGTGAAGGTCGCGTATCTGGAAGACGTGCTGCAACGGTTGCATGCGCAGAAGGCGGCGTTTCCACCGCATCTGGCAACACACGTCGGGATGCTGGTGGAGAAGTACGCCGTACCGGGGACAGACCCTGAGAACTAACAGCCGACCTGTGGAGGCTCTGGCATGCAAGACCAGTACGCGGCGGACGTTGGCGACTTCGGCAAGTACGGCCTGCTCAGGACGCTGACCGGGATGTTCCCGGTCGCCACCCCCCGACTGCGGCTGGGCGTCGTGTGGTATCTGACGGGGAGCGATGGAAGCTCCGATGGCGGTCACCGAAGCTACCTTGCCCCGGCCAACGCGAAGCGGTTCAGGCCTTGTGATCCCGAACTGCACGACGCGCTCTCACGCATCCACAACTTGGGGCCTTCGGTCGCGGCGGTGGAGCAATCGGGCGTGCTGCCGTCGGACACGGTGTACTGCCATGAGCAGGTACCGCTCGGCGCTGCGCGTCGTTCTTGGGCGAACGCCGCCTTCAGGGCCGTGGAAGCCTCCGACCTCGTCTTCGTGGACCCCGACAACGGGCTCGCCCCGAAGAGTGTCGGGCCGCTATCCACCCGCGCACCCAAGTTCGTGTTCCTTGGTGAGCTTCAGCGGGGTCTCCGGCCGGACCAGTCGCTCATGGCCTACCACCATCTCGGCCGGAACGAGACAGCCGCCGAGCAGGCCCAGCGACACCTGACGACGCTCAGGGAGGCGTTCCCTGACCATGCCGCGCCGTGGACCGTCAGGTTCAGGCGGGGCACCGGGAGGTTAGATCTGGTCGTGCCTGCCGTCCAGCACGAGGTGGTGCTACGGGAGCGGCGGTACGCCCTGCTGGCGGGAGCGTGGGGGAAGCTGGAACATTTCGTGCGGCCGGAGGGCGGTACCGAGGTGGCGCAACGAGACATCGACGCCACCACTCTCTGGTAACAGACGGGTCCTGACCGCCTTGGCCTATTCAGGAACCAGCAGACGATTTCGGCTTCGCGCTGAAGCGTCCGCAACGCCTACGATAATCTGTTCCTGCTGGCCCTTGAGTCGGAGGAGGGCGACCAGAGACCGGCGGGAGCACCGCCTCAAGAACGCTGCCGTGCCATAAAGTTGGCGATAGGTAGGGATCGTGTCTCCATGCACGAGGCGACTTCGGGTGTCGTAGGCCTCCCGGATCCGTTCTTGCGTAGCAAGTGTGTCGCCATCGCTGAGGCTCAGCAAAGCCCCAGCACGCGTGACGAGGCGGGCCGTCTTCTGGCGTGGTGAGGTGTCGAGGAAGATCGCCTCCATGGTCGTGGCCAGATCGAGAACTGCCCGCTCCAGCGCCTCACAGTCCTGTGCAACCTCCAACCCGCCAGCGTCCTGCTCCGGGTCCCCGCCAAGCGGTTCCTCGCCGCAACCCGCGAACGCCAGTGCCTTGCAGGCCCTCGCGTAGCACTTCAGGGCGACTTCGACACGGTGGCTCGCCGCTGCGCTTCGACCTGCCTCCATCTCGTCCACAAACGCCTGCAAGCGGCACGAACTACCGGGTTCCGGTTTCGCCGCCGTCAGTTCCCAAGGACGGAGTCCTGTGACATCGCTGATGTAGTCCAGTCCCCACGCATCGGGGGTCGGAAACTCATAGGTCGCGGCGAGTGAGACGTTCCGTGCAGACTGCAAGTTCAGGTACGCCAAGAAGGGGTGGCTCCTGTCCGGCCCGTAGTAGAAGTCCTCAAGATCCATGGTGGCCAGTGGTAGGTCGAGGAAAGCCTGACCAATCAGCGGCTTGAGGTCAACCACCTCGCCAAACGCAGAGCGCGTTCGATTGCGGAAGACGCCCTCCAGATCGGATTCCATCAAGTGGCGAATCCGGGCATCTCCCACAACAACCCCCGGTTCATCAATCGAGAGTCCGTTAAGCAGGTACAGCCGCCTACTTCCCCACGTCTGTGAAGACCACCGATGCAGCAGGTTGATTAAGGATGGCTGCTGGCCGTCCACAAGGTGGTGATAGAACCCCACGTTCCTGAGAAACCACCCACAGCACTTCATAGAGGATGAGTCCCACGGCAAACGTTGAAGCCCAACCCATCCGGCGATCACCTCGTCGTTGGGAACCGGCAACGCCCGAATGAAATCTAGAAACTGGGGAGTTGCCTCAGCGTGGGTCGCCAACCAGCGGACACGTTCTGCTGGGTGCAAGAACAGCCGTAGCGACTGGTCCTGCTGGCTGACCACTCGGTCCAGCAGTGACCTGCATCCGCTGACGAAGGCTTTGAAGAGCGGCTCGATAGACCCGCTACCGGACATCACCAGTCTCCTGCTTGGCTCGACGTCTGTTCTTCCGCCGCCACTCCTCGGGGAGGTCGTCCAGTAGCATCGGGTACCCCTGCTGCGTCAGCATGGCTTGGACTGGCTCGACTACGCGCACCACAAGGTCAGCGACCTGGGGAGCGACGGTGGCCTGCGTGCCCTCTACCTCAAACCTGTGCTCATAGTAGCCGCTGGCGTCTCGGACGAATGTCCCGATCCCCGGCAGGTCGAACTCTGGGCGCTGCATGTCCCGTCGCCACCACTGCCCAACCGGGGAGTGTTTCTTTACGCCAGTAGTGAGCCGGAAGGTGGCGACCAACGACAAGCGGAAATGGCCGTCTGTCACCACGCCGACTACCATAGGGTTCTCTCTTGACCCTGACCTAAGAGCCGTCTTGATCTTCACCGTAACGGTAGTGGCCTTCGTTCTAAGCACCTCATCGCGGCCGTGCCACAGGTCGAGTGGCACGGGCCTGACCTGCGGCAACACCTGCCGCTCGATCTGCTGAAACAGTCCTCTGACCTTGCCGCGCTCACCCTCGTCCGGATAGACCTCCTGTTTCGCCTTCTCGATGGCGTTGGCGATTGCCACGAGACCACTGACCACCAACTCCTCATCGTAGTCCGGATGGAGTGGCTGGTAGGCCGTGAGCCTTTCCCACGACAAGTGCGTTATCAGGTCCGTGGGGTGGGTCAGGAACTCCTCTGTCGCCAGCGTGGATTCGACCTCGCCCGCGCCCATCCTTCGCGGGGCCAAGTAGACCATCACGATGGGGCGATTGGGATGTTGTTTGCGTTCCCTCCGGTAGTACCGTGCAAGCTGATCCTTCTGTTTGGCCCCAGATTGGATCTTGTTCTCGACTAGAACCAAGAAATGGTCGGACTCCAGCCTCAAATCCACGCGGTCACGTTCGATGACGGGCGGACTCCACGTCTGTGCAAGAAGATCAGCCTGTCTGTCGGCGGGAATCGGCAGTGACCGCAAGAAGTGCTGTCCGCGCAGAGCGCCGGTGCGGCTCCGGGGCTCAAGAGCGGCTACCTTGGGACCGGCGAGGACAAGGTCTACTACGAGGCCGCGGGCGCCGGGCCCGCGATCGTGTTCATCCACGACGGTGTCCTCCCGAGCGAGGAATGGGACGGCCAGTTCGGCGTCTTCGCCGAGCGCTTCACCGTGGTGCGTTACGATCGGCGAGGCTACGGTCGCTCGCCCGTGCCGTCCGGCCCGTACTCGAACCTCCAGGATCTGGGCAACCTGCTGGAACACCTGAAGATCGACCGGGCCTGCCTGGTGACCGGCTCGGCTGGCGGCGCGCTCGCGATCAACCTCACGCTCGAGCACCCGGAGAAGGTCAGCGCGCTGGTCCTGGTTGGCGCCATCGTTGACGGCATGCCCTTCACCGAGCACTTCACCACCCGGGGCGGACATCGGCCGCCATCGCTCACGGATCCCGACCAGTTGTTCGCATGGCTCGTTCGTGACGACCCTTACACGGTCTACGCCGGGAACACGGCCGCGACGGACAGGGCCATGCAACTGGTGAAGAAGTACCATCGGGAGCCGCATCGGCCCGAATCGACGCCGCGCCCGCCGCGGCCGGCGATCGAGCGGCTTCACGAGATCAAGGTCCCGACGCTGATCCTCGTTGGCGAGTTCGACATCCCGGACGTGCACGCCCAAGCGGGCGCGCTGAACGTCGGCATCGCCAACTCGACGCGCCTCGTGATCCGAGATGCAGCCCATCTCCTGCCGCTCGAACAGCCCGAGCTGTTCAACAAGGCCCTGTCGGAGTTCGTCCGCGCGCTCCAGCCGAAGGGGTAGCCCGAGACACCGCAAAGGCCCGGGGACGCTGCCCGACCTGTGGACGCGCCTGAACCACGCGCGGTGTCTAACAAGACATGGCGGAACAGGAGGCACCTATGAGCCACACCAAGCGTTTTCCACTCGTCACCCTCGGCTGGCAGAGCTGGTCGCTCGTCGTCATCGTCCTCGTGATCATGCTGACCGCCGCCGCGTACCTGCTGTTCGGCTGACTCGGAGCCGAATCATCGGCGCCGGGAACACCTCTGTCGGCGCCGGGTCGGCGCATTCCCGACATCGCCGGTAACGTTCAAACGAACCGACCACCGGCAGGGAGAGCACTTGTGCTCGCTGCAGACAGAGGGGAGAATGCCGTCAAACAGCGCCACGCTCGGACGGGCCAAGCGACCGTTCCCAGGTTCTGCCCGGCAAGTGGCGCCATCGACCTATTGGAAGTCACGCTGACGCAACGTGAGGGCGGCGAAATGATCCAGGCGCTCGTCGAGACCATCTTCGAGTACGGATTTCAGGCGGTCGGCTGGGCGGTCCTCAAGGTCGCAACACTCGGGCGCTATCAGGGCTTTACTTCCGATGACATGTTGCGCGAGGGTGCGCTTGGCCTGTTGACAGTGGTCGTGATCGGTTACGCCATCTATCGCTGGGTATAGGGGCCTGCGTTAGCAGAGCGTGCCGCCGGCCCGGCCTGTCTTCACGGACGTTTACACGGCCCGGGCCCCTGCCAGACGGTCAGCGAGCGGTACTGGACGGTGATGGTCGCGGTGCGTTCCTTCCAGTCGTCGTTGGCCGCCACACGGAAAGTGACGCGACCCTCGACACCCTGCGGCATCGGTGTGAGCACCGTGATCCACGGGGCGGTTGACTGTGCGCTCCACACACACCGGCCCGGCGCCCCCATCGGGCCGTCATGGCCGCAGAATCCAACGTCCGTGCTCCCCGTGTAGACGTCGAAGGCGTGGTCGCCGGCGCACTCCCGCACCATGATTCTGTCGGGGAGGGCGTAGCTGCACCCTTCCTGGGCGACCCGGACGTTCTGCCCTTCGGTTGGCGCGGGCCACCTGATCTTGATGACGTCCTGACGCACCTCGTTGAAATTGCCCGGCAGCGCGAACGTCATCGTGCCCGGACCCAGCCCGGTCTGGCCGGACGTGATCGGGATCCAGGAGGCGCTCGTGGACGCCGTCCACCCGCACCCCGCGGCGGTGGCGACCGTCACCGTCATCGGGAACGCAAGCGAGCACGCCCTGAGATCGACAGGCGCGACGCCGTAAGTACACGTCGAGGTGCCGGCCTGCGTCGCCACGAATGTCTGCGCGCCCACGGTGATCGTCCCGGTCCGCGTGCCGGCGTCGCCGTTGGCATCGAGGGAGTACGCCACGCGCCGGCTCCCGGTGCCGAGGCCGTCGTCCGGCTCGGTGACGCGCATCCAGGCGGCGCCGCTGGCCGCGAGCCACGCGCACGTCGGCGCCGCGCTCACGGCGAACTGGTCGGAGCCGCCGCCTACCGGGAACTGCCCATCGTCGGGGTCGATCGAAAGTGGGCAACGGGCGACGCCGGACTGCGTCACCGCGTGGACGGCGCCGCCGACGGTCACGTCCGCGTTGCGCGGCGAGGCCTCCGCGTTCGGTGCCACCGCGTACGTGACGGTGCCGTTGCCCGTGCCCGACTGGCCGGACACGAGCGTCAGCCAGGGCGCGGACGCCGCGCTCGTCCAGGCGCAGGCAGGCGCCGTGTTCACGTCGAAGGTGGCGGTGCCGCCAAGCGCATCGAAGGACCGGCTGGGCGGCAGCAGCGTGAACGCGCACGACTCTCCCTGCTGCGTGACCGACACCGGCTGGCCCGCCACGGTGAGGGCGCCTGTCCGCGCCGCCGTGCCGCTCGCGGCGGCGGCCGTGAAGGTGAAGGCGCCGGGGCCTGTCACGGAAGTGCCGCCTGTCGGGGAGATTCACGCGGCCTCGGAGCGCGCCGTCCAACTGCATTGGCTCGCCGTGGAGACCGCGATCGATCCGGGACCGCCCGCCGCACCGATTGTCACCGAGGTTGGGGAGAGGGTGAAGGTGCAGGAGGTCGGGGTCGGGCTGGCCGGCCCCGAATCGCAGCCGGAGAGCGCGACGCCGCACACGACGAGCAGTGTGCCAAGCCGCATGGCCGCCTCTCTCCCGAGTATACGCGCACCGGCCGGCGATAACGCCTGGCGCCACGGGAGTCTCCGAGCGGGCAGGTACGCGTTCGTGGAGGTCGTCAGGCGCTCGCGGTGCGGGCTGCTGGTCTGCTCGCGGCCTGATACGGTTTCGGGCCCATTGGCGCATTACTGGATAGAGGCGGCGCTCGGACGGGCGCTGCAGGAAGGAGGCCGCCATGCCACGCGTCATCCGTCGATGGCTGCGCCAGGGGCTCCTGGTTGGAGCCGCTGCCGTCATTGCATCCGCATGCGAGACGGAGCTGCCGGCCGGGCCCGACCAGCGAACCGAAGGCATCATCATCTACGAGCACGCCGGGTTCGCCGGGAAGTCGGCCTACCTGCGCAACGACGAAACAGACCTCGCCGGCTTTACGGGGTCTTGCGAGCACTCCCATTCGAACTATCCCAATCCGGGCTCCTACTCCACCTACGACTGGAACGACTGCATCTCGTCCATCAAGGTCGCCCCCGGCTGGCGTGCAACGGTGTTCGTCGATGCCAGCTTCCACGAAGACTGGCTCGACGTGACGGCCGACGTGCCCGACCTGGGCCAGGTGCGCGGCTACTGCGACAAGGACACCTGGAACGACTGTATCTCCTCGATCCGCGTGAGGCGGCAGTGACCGTGCGCCTCTGCCCGACCGGCATCCGCCGCCCTATGCCTACTTGACTCCCAGGAGCTTCACGTCGGTTTCGAACCGGCGAAAATTCGTGTACGTCGCCTCGCCCGTGATCGTGCGCGACTCTATCTCGTAGCGCTCGGTCATCCTGGCCGGCACCCACATCTGGAGCCGCTCGTCCGACGCGTAGGCCGTGGTGATGCGCGCCCTGAGCCCGCGCTGGATCTGCGCATCGAGCTCCGACTTCAGAATCCGGCCCGTGCCGGGATCGATCCACACGAGCCCCTTCGTCTTGACGTCCTGCGCCCGGGTCGTCCTGATGCGCGTCGGCCGCGCCCGCTCCTCGAAGCTCACCACCCACGCGCGCAGGCCATCGACCGTCTCCTCCGCCGTCTTTCTGAAGCGCGATCGTGCCTGCGCGGCCGGCTCGAGGAACTCGAGCGCCAGCGTGGGGACGTTCACCGTGCGCACCACGTCGCCGATGTTGTACCAGGCGCTCGCGAACGCGATCGCCTGGGCCTGCGCCAGGGCGTTGGCGGGCGGCGTCCGGAACAGGCGCTGCAGGCGTTCCTCGCGATCGCGCACCGGGCGGCCGTCCACCTCGGCGACGTCGCGGAAGGCGAGCCACAGCGTGCGATCCGCGTCCTCCACGCGCACCAGCGCGAACTCGGACACGAGCATGCGGGTTTCGGTGGCGGCGCCCCCGCCCCTTGATTCCCGCTTCGCGTCGCCGTCGGGGGCCTTCGCCGCGCTCGCCACCTCCTGGAGGTAGCGTTCGTCGGCAAGAAGGAGTGAGAAATCCTGCTGGTACTTCGCGACGTACGCGCCCGCGCGGGCCATCACCGTCCGGAGATCGAGCGGCTCCGAGGGCAGGCAGGTCAGCGCGGCAATGAGGAGCGCGAACGGCATGAAGCTCCGGGTGTCAGCGGCTGCCGGCGGCCGATCCCTGGCGTGAGCCGGCGCAGGCGCATCGCGCGATCCCCTTCCCGAGTGGCAGCCCGCGGGAGTTCCACCGGGATCCGATGAAATGCGTCAACGTTGGCCAGGCCCAACGGCCTCGTCTTGACGCGTGACAACGCGCTGCCGGGCAACCCGTCGATCATCGTCTTCGCCGATGTCGCCAAGGCGGGCTGAGACCGCCCTCACCACCACGTCTTCGCGCGGTACTGCCGGTACGCATCGCCGAACGCGCGCTCGAGCACCCGCGCCTCCCGCCGCGCGGCCCAGGCATGGATCGCGACCAGCGCCAGCCACGGGGCCACGAGCCACGGCCGCCGCAGCGCGGTCACGACTCCGAGCAGGGCGACGTCGAGGAAGACGTACAGCGGGTGAGGGCTCTTCGCATAGAGTCCGTGCGTGACGAGCGCCTTCGCCTTTGGCGCCACAGCGAAGGCGCTTCCAATCTGGACCCGAGCCAGCGCCATCAGAGGGACGCCGACCAGCACGAGCGCGCCGCCGATCCACAGGGCGGCCACCCGCTCGAGGCCCGTGATGACGATGAGCGCGCTCGCGGCGAGGAGCGCGACGACGCAGACGAGAAGCGCCTTGCGCATGGAAGCCTCCGAGCCTGATCTTAACGCGGCAGGCGCCGGCCGCTACCGCGGCACGAGCAGGCTGAAGAGCGGATCGACCGTGTGCCTGAAGTAAGCGCCGATCGGATCGACGTGGAACAAGGCCGGGAGGCCCCAGAGCAGCCCGATGAGCAGCGGAAACGCGTATCGCTGCAACCGGTAGTAGGTGTAAAGGCCGCGGTTCGAGAGGAAGAGCGTGAACACGCCGAACGCGACAGAGGTCACGGGCAACTCCTCTCCCCGCCATAGTGCCTGCCCGGACCAGGAAAAGGAAGCCGCCGGCGACCCCGGATCTGCTGGCCGCGCATGCGAGCTGGTGAGTTCTTGCCACGGGCTGGCATCCATGTCATACTCCGAGTATATCCATCGGTATTTAGTTCCTGTCGCACCTTCTTTATCGCGTCCCGCCGCCCTTATCAGCCGAGTCGTGACAACCAGAAAGGGCCAGACCATGAGCCAGGCAGACAAGAACGCCGACATCGTGCGCCGCGGTTACGCGGCATTCAACTCAGGCGACATGAAGACGCTCACCGAGCTCTTCGACGAGAACGTCTCGTGGCACACGCCGGGGAGAGGCCGCCTCGCCGGCGACCGCAAGGGACGCGAGGCGGTCTTCGCCCAATTCGGCCGGTATGGTGGTGAGACGGCAGGGACCTTCAAGGCCATCTTGCAGCGCGTGTTCACGACTGAGGACGGCCGCGTGGTCGGCCTCCATCAGAACACCGCGACGCGGAACGGCAAGCAGCTCGATGTCTCCTGCTGCCTCGTCTTCGAACTGAAGGATGGCCGGGTGACCGACGGTCGGGAGTACGTCTACGACCTCTACGCCTGGGAGGAGTTCTGGTCGTAGCGTCGCCCGGTTGGTCAGCGCGGCAATGAGGAGCGCGAACGGCATGAACATCCGGGTGTCAGCGGCTGCCCGCGGCCGCCCTATCGCTTGAGCCGAGGCCGTGGATTCCCTCTCTTGGAATCTGCGCCGCTGCGGTGATTTCCACCGTCAGAGGCCACGCGGTCCGCAGCGTGAAGTTGGCAATGCCTTCGACGCGGACGAGTTGCACGACGGGTTTGTCCGGGAAGACCTGGGAAACCGTCCTGACGGCCGATTCGCAGCCGACAACGCCAATCGCGTCGAAGCCGGCCCCTGCACGTCTGAACTTCCGGGCCAGCGCGGTTGACCACAAGCAGGCCGCCGCCGCGCGCGACGTTCGGAACACGCCACTTCGCTGGCCGCGGCGCTGAGCGTCCAGTTGCAGCGCTCTCAGATAGCGGTCGAAGCTGTCTTCCCGCCCGAGCAGCATCGCCGGCGACAACAGCCGCTCGTGGTGTTCCCACGCGAAGTGCATGCGCGGACACACGTTGCAGGCGACGAACATCACCGACTGGCAACCGTCGAACTGCCGGTCAATCGGGACGAGACTCAACGCGAGAGGCATGGGCTGACCCTCCGATCGGATGGGGCGCCGCGCACGTCACGGCTGCCCGCCGCAGCCGTTCGCGAAGCCTCGACCCAGTTCAACGACCGTTTCCATGGCGTCCTTGAGACCGTGCTCATAGTCCGCCTGCGTGGAACGTGGTGCTCATGAGCAGGGCCTTCTGGTGCCGGAGCAAGGGAACGCGCCCGCTGATGTCTCCCCGCCGGCCCCCTCGATGACCTTCTCCCGGATGTGCGCCCCCTCCAACTCCTCCTCGGGCAGTGAATCGTCCGCGAAGAAGGCCATGTCGGAACTCCGGAAGGTCGGGTCGAAGCGCTCAGCGTAGAGATCAGCAAGCTCGCTCTCGTGGCCCGCCTCACTTAAGCCCGCGAGGAAACGGTCGCGCAGGGCTCCACAGAATGACCGCGTGTCGTGATGCGCGTAAACAGTGAGCACTCTCATGTCGGCCTCCGTGTTTCACGAGACACGACGACATGCGGACCGGAATGGATACACCTGGCCAACGCCCGTGCTCAGAAGTGGAACCTCAGCGGGCCGCAGCCGACGCGGGGACGGCGACTGAGCACACAGTACGCACGAGCCCCATTTTGCGCCCTTGCGTTCACGAGTCAAGGCTGAAGTCGCAGGCTGAAGTCGCCGGCTGGCGCCAGAGGCGTCTCAGGGCGGAACGAGTCGTCGTCACGCCGTCACGCGCTGCCCCTTCGCGTTCGCGACCGTCACCGCCGCGTCCCACGCGCGGACCTTCGTGCGGAAGCCCGTGCCGAACCAGCACGACTCGAGGCGCCGCCCGGGCGGCGTCGCACGCAACGCGCCCGCCGGCGCGCCGCGCTCGGGCAGCTGGCGCCCGTTCCCCACCGCCCTGGGCCCGACGAGCGGGCCCGCGCTGTGATCGACCAGTTCGGTGACGCCGTTGCAGGCCGCCCACAGCGTGCCTTCGATGCCCTTTTCCTGGTTGCCCTTACCGTGGCGGAAGAGCCAGGCGCTCCAGTAGCGCCACGCGTCGATCCGTTCCCAGGCTTGTTCATCGTCCGCGTCTTTCGGCCCCGGAAACACGCTCGCGAGGTAGGCCGCCAGCGCCTCTTCGTCGAGCCTGACCAACGCGAACGAGTTGAACGCCTGCGCCAGGGCATCGTATTCCCGGGTGATGAAGCCGAGCGCCTCCTGCACGTCGCGCAGGCCGCCCCACAGGTCGCGGTCGTGGCGGACGGTGTGGGTGAAGCCCCGCTCCAGCGCCTGGGTGAGCGTGTTGTGGCAGACGACGCGGATGGGGGTGAACTTCACCTGCACGGCGCTTTCGCCGTCGTGGCTGTTGCTGAGGAGGAGGAACCGCTCGACCGCGTCGCGGCTTGTCGCCCGTGTAGAACATCGCCGCCTCGCCGTCTTCGATGAGCAGTTCGTGGGCCATGCCGGACCTCCTGGGCGGGACGGATCCGTCCGCCGGCCAGAGTGTGGAGGGCGGGTGTGACAGGCGAGGTCGTTCGCGTTTCCTTCGCGCGGTGGAGCTGAGCGACCTACTCGCCGACAGCACCGATGCACCACGGGAGGCCAGTTGGCCGACACACGTCTGCAATCCGGGCAATGGCTCCAACGCGGAGCGACTCAACGAACAGGTGTTTGGCGTGACGCCGTCTGCCTCGCTGCAAGTCACTGGCGCAGGCCTGGTTCCAGCCACAGGGCAGCGTTCTTGGGACGCACGCAACGTCTGGAGTAACACATCGCCGCCAATTGGCTCCGTCCAGCTAACCCGCCGATTCCTGATTTATGATGCCGCTGTCTACCCATTGGATGTCGGACAATAGACAGACCCGGAAGATCCGGAAATCACGAAAGACCGTCGGTGTCGGGGGCGAGGCCATCGCGAACGAGCGGGCCGTGGCGAACCATGAGGCCCGGTGTCTGGCCTCGCAACGGCGGCTGGGATCACGAAGAACCGACGCCGGAATTCGGAGCCGCATCCGGTGTCGCTGCCCAAGCCGCCGACCTGGCGAACCATGGTGTCGGCGGTTGTGGCAACGCCGCGGGGCCACGACGATCCCGGAACGACACTCCGAACACGGCGCTCTGCCCGACCGGCGCGGGTGATATCGTGAGCGCCGGCGGGCAAGCGCGATCGTTAGGCCTCAAACGCAATCGCGGCGACATTTCGGAAAACCTGGTTCGAGGCGTAGAATTATTGAGTGACGGTTCGGTTTTACATCGATCCGGCGACGGACCAACCCCACATCTACGATCACTCCGTCGCCGAGGAGGAGGTGGAGGATGTCTTGGCGCGACCGATGGAGGATCGCGCCGGTCGCGGTGGATCACGAATCGCCCTCGGGCAAACCGAGGCTGGTCGGTACTTGCGAGTGGTCTACGTGCCAGACTCAACTTCAGGTTCCGTGTTTGTCATCACGGCGTACGAACTCGGCGAGAACGCGCGGAAGGCGTTGCGGCGGCGCCAGACGCCTTCCCAACGGAAGAAGCCATGAAGAAACAGAATCGATTCCCACCGGGTTGGAACGACGCTCGAGTACAACGGGTACTCGGTCATTACGAAGCGCAGTCCGACAGCGAGGCTGTGGCCGAGGACGAGGCAGCGTACCGTTCAACGACGACGACCGCGATGAAAATACCGGTCAAGCTCGTTCCGGCGGTCAGGGCGCTATTGGCGAAACGTCGGGCCAGTTGATCGAGACGTGAGGCCTAACGAACAGGACCTTTTGTCGCGCTGAGCCGCGACAAAGAGTCGGTTGAACTCAACACCCGTTGGCAGGGTGCGGCGAGTGTGTCGAAGGCCCTTGGGGTTTCAATCACGCGGCGTTGACGCAGGCGGAGGGCGTGTGTGGCCACGCTGCGTCGGTGCCGGTGCGATCGGGGCGCGTCGAGGCGGGTTCGGCGTGCGCGAGACGGTCGCGCGAGGTAAGGCGTCGGGGCCAAGCGCCGGATGGGCGGTCCGATTCGCGCGGGCCGGCACACGACGAGGTCGGCGTCGGGGGTCGGACGTGACCGGCTGGGGTCGATGACGGTCGGCGTAGTCGATCATGGGGGCCTCGCACGCGGCAGGATCGCGACGACGACGAGGCGTCCGACGTGACAGCCGGGACAGCGGTCGGGGTCGGGGATGACGACGCGCTCGGTCGCGGCCGCGGACCCGGCATCGTCGGGCGGGTTGGCCGAGGCCACCGGAGTGGGAGCGGGTGGGAGCGCCGCCCTGGCGGTGTCGAGCTGCCGCCGACACGTGGGACTGGCGAGGAGGTAGTGCCGGACCTTGGCGAAGCCCCGTGGGAGCACATGCTGGAGGGACCGCGCGAGAAACGTCGACGCGGGTAGCGTGCGGGGCCGCTGCTGACCGGTGCGACGGTCCCGATACCGGAAGGTGACGCGCCCGTTGGCGAAAGACTCCAGGCGGCTCTTGGTGATCGCGATCCGGAAGACGTAGCGGCCGAGGTATTCGAGCACCCGGTGTCCGGACCCCGCGGTCTGCACCTGGACGACCCAGTCGCGCGTCCAGGTGTTGGGCGCGACCTGACCGGCCAGGTTGGCCCGACGCAGGGCGTCGTGCATGTGGCCGCGAAAGACGGGCGAGAGCACGTAGCCGGCGAACAGGAAATCGGGTCGTGGCGTGGGCACCCAGCGCGTGCCGTCGGGCGCGAGGCCGCCACCGGTGATGAGGACGTGGACGTGCGGGTGATAGCGCAGGTCTTGCGTCCAGGTGTGGAGGAGGGCGAGGATCGCGGGGCGGCCGCCGAGATGCGCGGGATCCGCCGCGATGGTGAGCAAGGTCTGGGCGGCGGTGCGCACGAGCGCGTCGTACACCGTGCGCTGATGGGAGCGGGCCACCGCCCGGAGTTCCTGGGGCAGAGTGAAGGTGACGAGGAAGTACGGACACGGGAGGAGCCGAGCCCGGTGGCGATCGAGCCACCGTCGGGTCTGCTCGCCGTGGCACTTCAGGCAATGCCGGTTGCGACAGGAGTGATAGCGGTACTGCGCGTGGTCGCAGTGATCGCACTGCCGGAGATGACCGCCACGCGCCGCGGTCCGACACGTGGCGAGGTCGTCGAGGGCGCGGCGATGCGACGGAAACAGACGAGGGCCGCACGCCTCACGATAGGCGTGTCCTGCCGCCCGGATGATGTCGGCAACCTCGAGCACGCGCGCTGGGTCAGGCGAGGCCGTCCATCAGATGCTGGATGGGATCGACGGCGCGGCGTGTGACCTCAGGCGTGAGGTGCGTGTAGAGGGCCGTGGTCTGCGGGCTCGCGTGCCCGAGATAGGCCTGAATGAGTCGGAGGTCGACGCCCGCTTCGAGCAGAGGCGTGGCGTACGAATGGCGCAGCGTGTGAATATGGGCGCGCTTGGGTACGCCTGATAGCAGCACCGCGCGATGGAACGCGGACTGGAGGCTGGAACGGGAGATCGGTCCGCCCCCGGGGACGGCGCGATAGACCTGCCCGTGTCGGGCGTGCGCGGGAAAGAGCCACTGCGGCGAGCGGTGCGTCCGCCAGTGATCGCGCAGGAGCGTGAGGGTCGCCGGCGGGAGCGGGACGTAGCGGTCGTACTGTCCCTTCCCGGTCACATGGACGAGCCCGCGGGCGCTGTCGACCTGGGACACCTGGAGGCGCGCCCCTTCCAACAGGCGCAGGCCGCAGGCGTAGATGGTGATCAGACAGACCCGGTAGACCGGGAGACGGACGAGCGCGAGAATGCGGCAGACCTCGTCCCGACTCAGCACGACCGGCAGGCGATGGGTCTGGGGCGGGCGCATCAGCGACAACGCCGTGAACGTCTTGCCGAGGGTACGTTCGACGAAGAACTTGATGCCGCACAGGGCGATGGTGACGGTGGCGCGGGCGTAGCGCCGTTCCTGCGTGAGCTAGAGAAAGTACGTGCGGAGTTCGTCGTCGGTGATGAGGTCCGGCGACTTGTGGAAATGCTGGGCGAGCTGACGGACCGCGGCGAGATACGCCTGCTGGGTCCGGGGTGAGAACGCCCGGAGTTGCATGTCCTCGAGCATGCGTTGGCGCAACGGTGTCATGACGGTCTCCTTTCGCAGGAGAGGAAGGTCCCTCCTGCAACCGGAGTATCGTCAGACGCGTGATGGGATGTGCAGACCGGACGGACAAAACGGCGTCACACTATCCGCCGCAGGCGGATTGAGTTCAACGTAGGCTTGCAGCCGACGGCGGCGGGTCTGGGAATCTCCCGCCGCGGCTGAAGCCGGGCGCTAGGCCGACTCGTGGCATATGAGAGAACATGTAATCGCTATCGTCCTGCTGCTCAGCAGCGCGTGGTCGTCGCCACTCGCCTTCGCGCAGGAACGCGTCATTGGGTTGCTGGCGTTGCCAGCCGTGTTCGGCCGAGGTGCGTGCGACCGATTCATCCCACGGCCCGTGGAACTGCGCGCCACGCCGCAAGGGCGGGTCGTTGGGACCGTGCTCGTGGTGAAGCCATGGACGCACCACAGCAACGGCGGCTGCGAGGGACTGGAAGTTGAAGTGCGAGCAACGCGGGCCGGGCCAGTTCAGCAACTGCCAACCATGGAGTACGCCTACGAGGAGCCTGGCGCGGTGGTGCTCGAGCGGCGCGGAAACTGGTTTCGCGTGCGCCTGAGTAGTGGCTCCGCGTGGCTCGAATCGTCGGGGCCGCAAGAGTTCTACGGCCTCGAGCGACTGTTCGAGGGCAGCCTTACATATCTGACCCGAGCGTGGGATGGGAAAGTGGCCGCAGCTCCGGGCTCGGCGGCTCGCCTAGCGAAGGTACCGACTCTGGCGCCTGACCAGCCAGTGCGAGTCCGTCGAGCAACGCTCGACAAAGATGGGCTGTGGTTCTTGGTCGACATCATGAGCAGTGGGTGTGAAGGTGAGGAGCCGACTGTGATCGATCACGGGTGGGTGCCAGCGTACGGCACGGCCGAGGAGACAACCATCTGGTTCTATTCGCGGGGTTGTTGAAACGTGCTGAAACTCCGATGGCGGCCTGACCTGTGCATGCAGCCGACGGCGTCCGGGCGATCGAGCGCGCCGCGGCTGATGCCTGACGTTATGCCGTCGAAACCGGGGGGCTTCCCGTACGTCCATACATCGTGCATACTAGGTCCAGCGCATGTCGGACATCCAGTTCGAGTGGGATTCGGCCAAGGCCAGCGCGAATCTCCGGAAACACGGGGTAGCCTTCGAAGAGGCCGAGACCGTGTTTTCGGATGATTTGGCGTTGTTGATTGACGACCCGGACCGTTCCGACGAAGAGGGTCGCTTTGTTCTGTTGGGCTTCAGCGCGGCTCGTCGGATTCTGGCTGTCGTGCATGCGTATCGTTTGGCGCAGGACACCATTCGCATCATCTCGGCTCGGAAGGCCACGAAGGCTGAGCGCGCGATCTACGTGAGGAGGCCTCGATCGTGAGAAAAGAATACGACTTCAGCCAAGCTCGACCGAACCCGTATGCCAAGCGCCTCAAACGATCCGTGACGATCCGAATCGACGAAGGCACAATCGCGTATTTCAAAGGGCTGGCGGCGGAAGGCGGTATCCCGTATCAGACGCTCATCAACTCGTACTTGCGCGACTGCGCATTGGCGAGGCGGCGTCCGACTATGCGCTGGGTTGGAGCGACGAAAGGCGCGGCATAACCACGCGCTGGAGCCGTCACGCGAGCTGTCCGTGGTAGCTCATCGGCGTGGCGCGCGCCTGAACACCGACGTTCGGCGGGCAACAGGCGGATAGTCATCAGCGAAGATCTTGACTGTGTATAGACATCAGTCTAGACTACCATTGTGAGTGGTGCACGCGCGAAGCTGTTTCAGAACGGGGGAAGCCAGGCGGTTCGATTGCCAAAGGCCTGCCGGTTCCCTGCCCAGCGAGAGGTGCTGGTTCGTCGGGAGGGCCGCCGCGTCATTCTCGAGCCCGCCGATGAATGGCCAGACGAGTTTCGTGCCTGTCTGGGCGCATGGCGCGAGGACATTCCGCGGCCTGGGCAACGTCCCGCACGGGATCTCCGATATCCTCTGGCATGATGCCCGAGTTCATGCTCGACACGGACACCGTGATCTGGGCCCTGCGGGGGGACGGCGGCGTGTCTGACCATGTGCTCGAACACCGGCCATCCCAACTCTGTGTCAGTTCAATCACCTTGGCCGAACTGCGGTTCGGTGCCGGCGCCAAGAGATCGCGCACACTGCACGGTGTCATCGACACGTTCGTCTTGTCGGTGGCCGTGCTGCCATTCGATCAGGCGGCGGCCGACCGGTTCGGCCCCGTGGCCAGCGCACTGGCAAGGCGGGGTGAGCCCATCGGCAGGTTCGACACACTCATCGCCGCGCATGCGTTGTCGTGTGGCGTGATCCTGGTGACGAACAACACGAAGCACTTTCAGCGGGTCGCCGGACTCAAGATGGTGAACTGGATCTAGACACCAGGAAATCCGCCGAACCAGGCGCTGCACCCGATCGGCGCCGGTGCAGCCCTGAGCGCCGGCGGGCGAGCCGTGGACGTTGGTTCAGATAAGATGAAGCCGCGGCATGTTGACCATCAACGAGATCTTCCATTCCATCCAGGGTGAGTCCACTTACGCGGGCGCCCCGTGCGTGTTCGTCCGCCTGACAGCCTGCGACCTTCGCTGCACCTGGTGCGACACGCCGTACGCCTTCATCGAGGGCCGGAGGATGACGGTGGACGACGTCGTCGCCGAGGTGAAGGGCTACGGGTGCCCGCTGGTCGAACTCACGGGCGGAGAACCGTTGCTGCAGGAAGACGTGTATCCCTTGATGACGGCCCTGCTCGCATCCGGCATGCGTGTGCTGGTGGAGACGGGCGGCCACCTCAGCGTGGATCGTGTCCCGGCTGGCGTGGTGAAGGTCATCGACGTGAAATGCCCGGCCAGCGGGGAGGCCGGGCGCAACCACTGGCCCAACCTCGATCAGCTGACGCCGGCCGACCAGGTCAAGTTCGTCATCCAGGATCGCGCCGACTACGAGTTCGCCCGGCAGGTGATCGCGCGGCATCACCTCGACACCCGATGCGCGGCGGTGCTGTGCTCGCCCGTGCACGACGTGCTTGCGCCCCGGGACCTCGCGTCGTGGATTCTGGCCGACAACCTGCCGGTGCGGCTGCACCTGCAGGTGCACAAGTACATCTGGGGAGCCCATGTCCGCGGCGTCTGAACCCGCAGCGACTGCCGTCGTCCTGCTGAGCGGCGGCCTGGACTCCTACACGGCTGCCGCCATCGCGCGCGCCGACGGGTTCGAGCTGTACGCCCTGACGGTGGCGTACGGGCAGCGTCACGCGGTGGAACTCGAGGCCGCGCGCCGGGTGGCTCGCGCACTCGGCGTCGTGCGCCACGTCGAGATGCCGCTGGACCTTGCGGTCTTCGGGGGATCCACGCTGACCGGGAGCGGCGACGTGCCCAAGGCACGCGCCCTCGACGAGCCCGGTATTCCAACTACGTACGTACCCGCCCGCAACACGGTGTTCCTGGCCCTTGCGCTGGCCTGGGCCGAGAGCCTTGGCACGCGCGATCTCGTGATCGGCGTCAACGCGGTCGACTACTCGGGCTACCCCGACTGCCGCCCCGCGTTTATCACGGCGTTCGAGTCCCTGGCGGCCGTCGCCACCAGGGCAGGCGCAGAAGGCGCACGATTTTGCGTCCACACGCCCCTCATCAACCTGTCGAAGGCCGACATCATCCGTCGCGGCGTCGCCCTGGGCCTGGATTATGGCCTGACACACAGCTGCTACGACCCGGCCCCGGATGGCGCGCCGTGCCGTCGCTGCGACAGTTGCCGGCTTCGGGCCAGGGGATTCGCCGATGCCGGCGTCCGAGACCCCCTGCGTGACCGCTGGTGACCGCCCCCGCGAAAAAGGACGACCCGTGACCGAACGCCTCTACTACGCCGACTCCGCCTGTGCTGAGTTCGAGGCCGCCGTCGTGTCCTGCGACACGATCAATGGGAGGCCGGTGGTCGTACTCGACCGCACGGCGTTCTACCCGACGTCGGGAGGCCAGCCGTACGATATCGGGACCCTCGGCGACGTGCAGGTTGTCGACGTCATCGAACTGGACGACGAGCGGATTGGCCACGTCGTAAGCGGGCCGCTGCCCGCCGGCGCGTCGGTGCGCGGGCGAGTCGACTGGAATCGCCGTTTCGATCACATGCAGCAGCACACCGGCCAGCACATCCTCTCGGCGGCATTCGATCGCCTGCACGGAGCGCGCACAGTCGGGTTCCATCTCGGGGCCGTGGTCTCGACGCTCGACCTGGACAAGGTGTTGAACGCTCACTCGATGGCCGCCGCAGAGGCCGAGGCCAACCGCATCGTGTGGGAGAACAGGCCTGTCCGCATCCGGGTCGCCTCCGCGGACGAAGCGGCGTCGATGCCGTTGCGCAAGGAGCCGGCCCGCAGCGGCCCCCTGCGCCTCATCGAGGTGGAGGGCTTCGATCTGTCGGCGTGTGGAGGGACGCACGTCGCGCAGGCTGGACAGGTTGGTGTCGTCGCGCTGCGATCGTGGGAGAAGTT
>Ga0315287_10001435_pt1 | contig 21939 bp, 29 predicted proteins | sample YL17G11_0_MG_FD_205037 | JGI IMG/M metagenome (GOLD analysis project Ga0315287, IMG submission 205037) | Sediment microbial communities from Yellowstone Lake, YNP, Wyoming, USA - YL17G11_0 | ecosystem: Environmental > Aquatic > Freshwater > Lake > Sediment | place: USA: Wyoming | collected...
GTGGTCCACAGGGTGGAGCGATCCATCACGATGATCCGTTTTGCGCCCGCCTCCCGCACCAGCAGGATCAGCGCAGCCAGCACGTCGGGCTCGGTGGAGGACGCGGTGCCGGGGGGATAGGCCCAGGTGGCGTTGGGCTTGATGGCGACAGTCTGGCCAGGCTTGACGAAGCGACCGATGCCGCCGATGCCGTCAAGCGCAGTTTTCAGGATGTCGGCGGCCGAATCGGCGTCTCGGCCCTTGGCGACGGCGACCGCCGGCCAGGCATCGGCGCTTGCGGATCGCGCCCAGGCCAAGTGACGGCTGGCCTCGCAGGCAGCCGTGAGGCTCGCTGAACGTATGAGGAATTCTCGTCGCGTGATCTTGCGCATGGGCAGCTCGATGCTCGATTCGGAACAGGGCTGGCGTGCAGTGTACTTATGATTACGCACATAGCTCAAATGCGCAATGATTTTCATCAGTATTGCCGCGCTATCGTCGATCAGGGCTTTGTTTGCCGCCCGATCAGTTTTTCTTTTGACAGTGAGCTTTCTTTGTGCTATGCTTGATCCGGTTAGCAGAACCCATAGCTTCATCAGATGCAAGCACAGCGCCGCGTGGCGGTTTTTCGAACCCTCCGGCGAGATCGATCCCCTGATCCGACTGCCGGTGTGGAACCCTTGCTCGGGAATCTCGGTACATGATCGACGGCGGCGCGGCTGCGTTCCTGCAGCAGGCTCATCGCAATAACTGGCAGCAATATCTCTCCTCGCTTCGACCGGGAGCGCGTCACGGCTGGGATCTATGCGTCTTGACCGCCGGCGACGAGCGCCAGGCAAGCATGTATCGCCGGCAACTGGACTGGCGGCGCGAGGCCGGGCTGCTGCCCGCGCGCACACAGTTTCTCGTGCTGCCAGATCCAGATGGGCGGCGGATCGGCTCCGGGGGGGCGACGCTGCGGGCGTTGTTACACGTTGGAACGTTAGAACGTTGGAACGTTCAACTTGCTAACATGCAGCGTATCTTCATCATCCACTCCGGCGGCGATTCCCGGCGTCTCCCTCACTGTTCTGCCACGGGCAAGCTGTTTGCCCGAGTGCCGCGCGAGTTGCCGGACGGGCGGGCGTCCACGATCTTCGACGAGTTCCTCATCAGCTTGAGCGGGCTGGAGGAGGGGTCGCCGCCCGGCGTGCTGATCGCTGCGGGCGACGTATTGCTGGTCTTCGATCATCTCCAGCTCCGCGGCGCATTCCGACGCAGCGGCGTGATCGGTGTCGCGGCGGCGGCCCCCGCCGAACTGGGCACCCATCACAGCGTCTATGCCAGCGGCGGAGAGGGCGGCCGTGCGGTCCACGCGTATCTCCACAAGCCCACGCTGGCCGAGTTGGCTCAAGCGTCCGCCATTTCATCCGACGGAACAGTACAAATCGACACCGGGCTGGTCTGGCTGGACGCGCCGACGGTTGGCAAGTTGGTGGGATTAGCCCAGACACTCGCAACGAGCGGAGCGACCGGCGACGGTTCTCATGTGCCAACGTTCGAACGTTTGAACGTTAATGATGGTAACGTTCCCGCCCTCAACCTCTACGGTGACCTGCTCCTTTCGTTAGCGGCCACTACCACCTTCGACAGCTATCTGTCGGACGCCAGCGATGGGCCGGCCATGCCGGAGGTGCAAGCCGCGCGGCGGATCATCTGGCAGCGATTGCGCGGCACCCCTTTTGCCGTCGAACGCCTGCAGCCGGCCGCGTTCGCGCACTTCGGCACCTCACAAGAGTATTGGCGCATGGCGGCCGGTGACCCCGATCTGGCACGGCTGTGCGGTTGGAGCCTGCCGGGAGGAGTCGAGGCCGGACCGGTGTTGATCAACGCGGTCGTCGACTTCCAGCCCACCTCCCCTCCGACGCAAGCGGAGATCGCCCCCGCGCTGGTCATCGACAGCCACCTTGTTGGGCCAGTGGCGACGCATGGGGCGGCGATCATCGCCAACGTCGAGACCGTGCATCCGTTGGAGTTGGGGCGTGAGGTCGTGTTGCACCAGTTGCCCGTTCCCCAAGGCTATGCCACGCGCCTGTTCGGCCTGCGCGACGACCCCAAGCTGGCGTCAACCGCTGCCGGGGCCACGCTGCTGAATCGGCCGTGGGCCGACTGGCTGGCCGGGGACGACGAGCTGATCGCGGCATTGTGGCCCGATCTGGCCGCAGCCGAGCGCACCTTGTGGAATGCGCGACTCTTCCCCGTCTCCTCGGATCGCGAGCAGAGCCTCGCCTTGGCGCTGCCTCTTCAGGATCCGGCGCACGCATCGGCCGGCTGGCGCGATCAATGGCTGGGCGCGCCACGACTCTCCCTGGGGGAGAGCTTTCGACAGGCGGACGGCGAGCGCATCTTGGCCGAGACGGCTGCCGTCGAGGATCTCGTGGCAGCGCAGCACTGCTATCGCGCCATTCAGGCAGAGCAGCCGGCCGGCGAGACGAAGGCGTTGCTGACCAGGATCCCTGGCGCGGCCGGACGCCGGGTCCAGATTGTGAGCCAGTGGCTGGCCGGCGCCGACCCGATCCTGCAACTGCGCGGCTATGCCGCCCTGGCCGCGGCGACCGGCGATGCCGCCTGGGAAGACCGCGCGTTTGAGACGTTGGCGGAGATGGTACAGCATCACACGCTGCACGTTGCACGTTTTTACGTTTCCCGACAGAACATGCAACGTGCCAACGTGGAACGTTCTAACCGGCAACGCGTCTGCGCGGCTGCCCGCATCGACTTCGGCGGTGGGTGGACCGACACGCCGCCCTACAGTATCGAACGCGGCGGCGCGGTGCTCAACGCCGCGGTCACGTTGCGCGGACGCTACCCGATCCTCGCCGAGGCAGAGGGCCTGGCGGAGCCGGAATTGTTGCTGGACAGTCGGGACATCGAAGCCACGTTGGAGCCTGCAACGGTCGGCGAGGTGTTGGCCTACGCCAACCCGGCCGATCCGTTCGCATTGCTCAAGGCGGCGCTGGTGCTGCGCGGCGTGGTGCCTGCCGACGCGGATCCGGCAAGGCCGTTGGCTGACCTCTTCCGCGAGCTCGGATGCGGGCTTCATCTCAGCACACAAACCTTCATCCCGCGCGGATCGGGGCTGGGCACGTCATCGATCATGGCGGGCGCGGTGCTATCGGCCCTGGCGCATTGGTCGGGCGTCGAGCTTTCACAGGCTCAGTTGTTCGAAGAGGTGTTGTGCCTCGAACAGATGCTGACCACCGGCGGCGGCTGGCAAGATCAGGTCGGCGGACTGACCGGGGGCATCAAGTTGGTGACCACCGGACCGGGATTGCCGCAGGCGATCCAGGTCACGCCGGTTGCGCTCTCGTCAGCGACGACAAACGGTCTTGCCGAACGCCTGCTCCTCGTGTATACTGGGCAACAGCGACTAGCCAAGAACCTGTTGCGTAACGTGATGAGCCGCTGGATGGCGCGTGATCCGGAGATGGTCTGGATCCAGGACGAGCTTGCGCGGCTGGCGCTCGCGATGCGGCGAGCGTTGACAACCGACGACCTGGCCGAATTTGGCCGACTGCTGGGCGAGCACTGGGGCCTTAACAAGCGGATGGATCCGGGCTGCACCAATCCGTTCATCGATGACCTTTTCGCCGTGATGGAGCCGTTCATCTGGGGCGGGAAGCTGGCGGGCGCCGGTGGCGGCGGTTATGCGATGGTGATCACCCGAGACGAGCAGGCCGGTCGCGCCCTGGCGGCGACTTTAGCCGGACGCTATCCGGGGACGCCGGTGGCGGTGTGGCCGTGCGCGGTGCCGGGTGACGGGTTGAAGGTTGACACGTTGTAACGTTGTAACGTTAGAACGTTACAACGTTGAGATGTGCAAACGAGGCGCTGTGGCGACTATCCGGCGATTTTAGGAACTTGAAGCCTGGCAGACAGCGAGGGCGTTGACCAAGCTCGTCTATGAGCTTACTTCGGGTGGAGCATTCAGCCAAGACTACGGGTTGCGAGATCAGATTCGGCGGGCCGCAGTCAGCGTCATGAGCAACATCGCGGAGGGCTTCGAGAGCCGGACGCAGGCGCTCTTTATCGACTTTCTCGGACGTGCCAAGGGTTCAGCAGGCGAGGTTCGCAGCCAACTATATGTGGCCCTTGACTGCCATTATCTCTCGGAACAACAGTTTGGAGGGATTCACGAATTAGCCGACAAGGTCATCCGTCAAGTCGCTAACCTGATTACTTATCTGCAATCTCAGTCGGGTGATCGGCACATTCGTGAAGAGCAAGTGGATTATACATTGGAGTCTTAGCGCGTTTCAACGTGTAACGTGCCAACCGATCGAAGGACAGCATTCATGAAGACAGCACTTGTTTGCGGCGCCGGCGGGTTCATCGCCGGGCATCTGGTGGAACGGCTTAAGAGCGAAGGATATTGGGTGCGCGGGGTGGATATCAAAGCGCACGAATATCGGGCGACGGCAGCCGATGAATTCATGCGACTCGATCTGCGCCGGTTGGCGGACTGCCAGCAGGCGCTCACCCTGGGCAGCGGCACCTTCGATGAGGTGTATCAGCTCGCAGCCGACATGGGCGGCATGGGCTTCATCCACTCGGCCGAGTGCGAGATCATGCACAACAGCATCTTGATCAATGTGCACATGACCCACAATGCAGCCGAGATGGGAGTGCCGCGTTACTTCTACTCGTCGTCGGTGTGCGTCTACCCCGACATGAAGCCCGGCGATCCCGAGATGACGGAAGCCCAGGCAGTGCCGGCGCACCCAGACAATGAATATGGCTGGGAAAAGCTCTACTCCGAGCGCATGGCACAGGCTTACAGCCGGCGCTACCCGATGACAGTGCGCATCGCCCGGTTCCAGAACTGCTATGGACCGTTCGGCACATGGACAGGCGGTCGAGAGAAAGCCCCCGCCGCGATCTGCCGCAAGGTAGCCGAGGTGGCGGAGGGCGGCACGATCCCGGTGTGGGGCGATGGCACGGCGGTGCGGTCGTACACATATGTGGACGACATGGTAGATGGCATCTACCGGCTGATGCACTCGGATCTGGAAGGCCCGGCGAATATCGGCAACCCGGAGTACGTCACCGTCAAGGAGTTGGTGGATATCGTGGCGGCGGTGTCGGGGAAGCGCTTCAGCGTGGAGTGGGTGAAGGGGCCGGTGGGGGTGCAGTCGCGCAACTTCAGCAACGAGCGTATCTACTCGACGGGCTGGCGTGCGCGCTTCCCGCTGATCGAGGGGATCAAGCGCACATATCCGTGGATCGAAGCGCAGGCCCGTAGGGGGGCCGCGCGCCAGAAGTAGGGTGGCGCCTCGGCATCCTGGGTTGGTCGACAAGCTTGCGTGCGTTGTAGCGTAGCGCTCCGGCGCGACCGATAAGCGACTTCTGACTGCTTGTCCAGGCACGGCGGTCGGGCGGAGCTTGGCGTGAGCGCATCAGGCAGGGACTCCGCCTGAGCGCCACGGGGAGCGGGCAAGCTGGCGGGCCTGGAAGTGCGAGATCCCGCACGCCGGTTGGGCTGGTTGCCGCGCTTCCTGCAGGTCGCGGGGATCGGATGCACGGTTCCGGGGATTGAGGTATTGGTGCAGACGAGCAGTGACGCCGAGTCAGCCAGTCCTTGCGTGCAGGCGATCCGGCACTCGAATCCGCACAGCGGACCGAAATCGATCCGGCTGGGCGGATCGAAGGGATGTGTTGAGGTGATGGCGTGTTGACAGAGTATCTCACGACGGCTTTGGAGTCGGCTCATTACGAGATCATCGATGATGAGGAACCCTACTACGGGCATGTGCCACAGTTGAAGGGTGTTTGGGCGACAGGCAAGACGTTAGAGGAGTGCCGTAGCAACCTGGTCGGGGCGCTGGAGGATTGGGTTTTATTCAGCCTGGCTCGTGGGCTGGCATTGCCGACAGTGAATGGCCGGACGATTGCACTACCACAACGGCTGGAGGTTGCCTGATGGGGCGACTGGCGCCCGTAGCGCGGCGAGATCTTATCCGGCGCTTGCTGCGGCTAGGCTTCGATGGCCCCTTCTCTGGTGGGCGCCACGAGTTTATACTGCGGGCCGACCGCCGGTCGATCTTGCCCAATCCCCATCGTGGCGATATCAGCGTTGATCTGCTGTCGCGCGTGCTGGAAGAAGCAGGCGTAACGCGTGAAGAGTGGGAAGCCAACGGTTGAGCACCGATCGCAGCTCCGAGCTGATGGTTGGTATCCGCATAGACCTGGGAGAAGAATCTGCAGCACACTTCTCCGCTTCAGCAAGCGGATCAACGTGGAGTGGGTGAAAGGGCCGGCGGAGGTGCAGAGCCGCAACTTCAGCAACGAACGCACCTACTCGACGGGTTGGCGTGCGCGCTTCCCGCTGGTCGAAGGGATCAAGCGCACGGTTCCGTGGATCGAAGCGCAGGTCGCGGGGGCCGCGCGGCAGAAGTAGGGTGGCGCTTCGGCATTGTGGCTTGGCCGACAGGCTCGCGTTCGTTGCAGCGGATCGCTCCGACGCGACCGATAGGGTGATTTCGGGCTGCGTGCGCAGGCATGGCGGTCGGGCGGAGCTTGGGATGGACGTTTCCCGCTGATCAAGGAAATCAAGCGCACGTATCTGTGGATCGAAGCGTAGGCGCAAGCGGCCACATGAGCGGTAAGGTCTCCTTTGCCCTCTTCTTTGGCCATCTGGCTATTGAGAAGGTGCTTAAGGCGTTGTACGCCCTCAGGTTGAAAGAGCGCGCACCGCCGATCCATAATCTGCACAGACTCGCGCAGGCGATAGGCCTCGACCTGGATGATGAACGCACCGAAGCGCTGCTCAGAATTACGGCTTTCAATATTGAGGCCAGGTATCCTGATGTCAAACGCGACTTCCGCCGCATGTGCACCCTGGAGCATACTGAGCGTCAAATGGCGCGTATCAGGGAGTTGTTCGAATGGTTGAGATCGCAGGCAATATCGTAGAGAGTGTAGAGCGCTTCTCGGCGTTGGCTCGACAACGGCTGCGTATTGAGGCGGCTTATGTGTATGGCTTTCAGGCGAGAGGTCTAGCGACGCCGTGGAGTGATATCGATCCGGCCATCATCTCGCGGGACTTTTCCGACAACTTGTTCCAAGAGCGGCTGGCGCTGATGCGATTAGCGGCCCAGATCGATGATCGGATTGAGCCACATCCATTCACGCTGGCGCGCTTCAACACCAATGATCCGCTGGCGAGTGAGATCATCCGTGCCGGCGTGAGGGTGGTCTGACCAACGCATTGCAGTGCTGTACCGGTGCTGTCGTCCGATGGGCGACGGGTGCAGTGCACGTATTGGGTAAGCGTTTCAATGTGGCGTGGGTGCAGGGTCAAGTGGGGGTGCAGAGCCGCAACTTCAGCGACGCACGCCTCTATTCGACGGGTTGGCAAGCGCGCTTCCCGTTGGTCAAGGGGATCAAGCGCACGTATCCATGGAGCGAGGCAGAGGCCGTAGGGGGCCGCGCGGCAGAAGCAGCGTGGCGCCTCGGCATCATGGGTTGGCCGACAAGCTTGCGTGCGTTGTAGCGGATCGCTCCGGCGCGACCGATAGGGTGACTTCGGGCTGCCTGTGCAGGCATGGCGGTTCGACGGAATCTGGGATGCGCGCTACCCGCTAGTCGAGGGGATCATGTGGACGGTTCCGTGGATCGAGGCTCAGGCCGTAACGAGTGGCAGAAAAGTGACGCCTCGTGATTGATATCGAGAAGCAGGTAGCCTACTGGTTGTCGGGGGCTGACGAAGATTGGCAGGTGGGCGTCGAGCTGATCAATCTGGGTCGAACACGCCCACGGGCTGTTTTTCATCCACTTGGCAATCGAGAAACTGCTGAAGGCACTCATCTGCAAAGCTACGCAAGACCTGGCTCCGAGGATCCACACCCTTCTCCGTTTGGCTGAGTGGGCGAGTCTGGCTATGTCAGAAGAGCAGCGGAGCTTTCTCGCGCGTTTTGATCGTTACCAGATCGAAGGACGTTATCCTGACCTGCTGCCTTTGCCGCCTAGCCCCGATACGGCGCGCAAAGAATTACAGCAAGCAGAGGAGGTGCTGCAATGGCTGAAGCGGCAACTGTAAGAGCCATACAAGGTTATCTGTCAGCCATTCGTAGTTCAGGCATCGATGCCCGTCGTGCGATTCTTTTTGGGTCGTATGCGCGTGGCGATGCGCGACCAGACAGCGACCTGGACATCCTGGTGATCGCGCCGGAGTTCGACGAGCCGTATGACCCCAGACGGATAGATTTGCTATGGCAGTTGCGCGCCCATACGGACAGTCGCATTGAGCCCATTGGCGTAGGGGAACGACAATGGCGCGAGGATCGCAGCAGCCCCATTATTGAGATTGCTCGGCGGGAAGGGCAGGAAATACTGGCAGTTGGCGTGTCCTGAAGCAGTCATCTCCGTGCTACGTAAAACGTTTCAGCGCGGAGTGGGTGAAGGGCCCGGGGGGGGGGTGCAGTCTCGCAACTTCGGCAACGAACGCATCTACTCAACCGGCTGGCGTGCGCGCTTCCCGCTGATCGAGGGCATCAAGCGCACGGTTCCGCGGATCGCGGTGCATGGCGCAGAGGGCGCGGCTGGTGAAGCAGCCATGATACTTCCCGTTGTCAGGTTGGGAAGGAGGAGCCAATGCCGACAGTACTTGAACTGTCCCGAGATAAATGGACGCCCTACTTGGAGGCCGCGCGAAAGCGCGCCTTAACAATAGAGATGAGTCCGGCGGAACGCCGCGTTCGAGACCGGCTGTTGGTGCACGTGCGCCAGGCCGCGGGCATGCTCAAGGCTCAGTTCGGCGTCCGTCGGGTGCTTCTGTTCGGCTCTCTGGTGCACGCATCGGGGTTCGCGCGTGAATCCGATGTGGACCTGGCTATTGAAGGACTGGGCAACGATGATTACTGGCGGGCCTGGCGAGCAGTTGAGGATATCATCACTGACCGCGAGGTGGACCTGGTTGAAATTGAGACGGCAACAGATGCTCTGAGAAGATCCATCGAACGCTATGGTCTAGAGCTGTGAACCTGATCTATGCTGAATTAGCTGAACGTATTCGCGGTGCAGTGCAGGATCTGGATCGCGTTGTGCAGCGCGCTTCAATGGCGTGGACGCAAGCCAGACGCATGTCCGACGCGGACGCTTATCTGGATTCGACAGCTTTGAATCTGCATGGTTTCTACTCGGGTCTGGAACGTGTGTTTGAGTTGATTGTCAGACATGTGGATCGCGCCGTACCCAGCGGTGAGACGTGGCACCGCAACCTGCTCAATCAAGTGTCGCAGGACCTCGTGGATATCCGACCGGCGGTAATCAGTCAGAACAGTGCGCTGATGCTGGATGAATTCCGTCGTTTCCGGCATCTGGTTCGCAACGTCTATACCATGAATCTTGTGCCTGAACGAATGGCCGGGTTGATGACGACAGTGCCAGGTCTATGGCTCACGTTGCGTGCCGAATTGCTGGCGTTCGCTGACTTCCTGGAAGCCCTGGCGCAGACGGACTGAGATCACCTGCGACTTCCCTGAGTGCGTGATCGTCAAGGAGCTGACGGACATCGCGGCCGAGGAGTCAGGCATCTGCCTCAATCAAGTGCTCTAGCGTGGAGTGGATGAGGGTGCGGCGGTGGTGCAGTCGCGCAATCTGCGACAACGCGCGCATCTGCTCGACGGGTTGGCAGGCGCGCTTCCCGCTGGTCGAGGGTCTCAAGCGCACGTATCCGTGGATCGAGGCGCAGGCCCGTAGGGGGGCCGCGCGCCAAGAGTAGGATGATGCCTCGGCATCTTCGTTTGGTCGACAAGCTCGCGTACGTTGTAGCATATCGCTCCGGCGCGACGGATAGGGTAGCTTTGAGTTGCTTGTGCAGACATAGTGGCTCGGCGGAGCTTGGGACGCGCGCTCCTTGTCGGCCGAGGGGATCAAACGCAACTATCCGTGGATCGAGGCGCAAGTGAAGCAGGCGCGGGCGTGCTCAAGGCCAGTCCGGCGTTCGCCGGGTCGTTCTATTCGGCTCGATGGCGCATGTGTCGTGATTCGCCCGTGAATCCGATGTGGGCCTAGCCGTTGAGGGGCTGGACAGTGACAACTACTGGCGGGCCTGGCGGGTGGTTGAAGACGTTATCTCCGATCGCGAAGTCGACTTGATTGAGATCGAGACGACCACGGAATCACTCGGGCGCGCTATCGAGCGGTATGGGATAGAACTGTGAACGCCGTTTACACGGAACTGGCTGAGCGCATTTGCGGTGAAGCGCGAGATCTGGTTCACATCGCGCTGAGGTCTGGCTGATGACTCGCAAAGATAAGCTACTGCAAAAGATCAAGAACAACCCACGCAGTGCGAGCTTTGGCGATGTTCGCCAGTTACTCATGGACGTTGGCTTTGCCGAACGGCAACCCAAGAGCGGCAGCAGCCATTACATCTACTACCATACGGCGTTGGAGCAAGTCGTGGTCTTGGTCAAGGGACATGATCCATTGCCGGAGTATCAAGTCAAAGATGCACTCAGGGCCTTGTACTTGTTGGGAGGCGAAAGTGGAAAAGACTAAAGAATACTACATGACGCTAGACTATCCTGTACAGATCGAGCGCGTGGCGGGTGGTTTTTATGCTTTCATCTCCGTGCTGAAGGGATGCAAAGCCTTTGGCGAGACCCCAGACAAGGCCTACCAGGAAATCGAGGCCGTTAAGGAGGGCTTTTTCGAAGTGTTTCTCCAGATGGGCAAGCCGATTCCGGAGCCGGTGGTGCACCTGGATGTGCCATTTCCGGTCTTTCAGCGACTGGAAAATCGGGAGGAGCTCAGGCCGTACGTTGTGTATTAGACTTCGTCGGAATTAGCGAGTGCAATAGGTGCCAGGCTGACCGTTTGAGTCCGGCCAGCGCAGTGCATTTTGAGGCCAGTTGACAAGCCGGCCACAGCGCTTACTTGCGTTGGCGTGACGAACACTTCAAAGGCGAGACGGTGGTGACCCTGTACGAGAAGGTGCTTGCTTATCAGCAGACCGCCGAGCCTGACCGCCGGAATGAGCGAGATCAGCAAGCAGAGCCGGTGAGGGTGCAATCAGGCAATCTGCGACAACGCGCGCATCTGCTCGACGGGCTGGCAAGCGCGCTGCCCGCTAGTCGGGGCATCAAGCGCACGGTTCCGTGGATCGAGGCGCAGATGCAGGCGGATGTGCCGCGCGAGGAATGGGATGCGAACGGTTGCCTCCGCGCATCACTGCCAGGTGAGGATCGACGGCAACCGTGACCCATCAGCGGTAGGCATCATCGGTCTGGAGTTGACGCGGGGCAGCATTGGGCTGCCTACGCGGTGGTACCAGATCACCTGCGGTATCGCGGGTGGTGATCTGGTAGCGAATCGGGCTGATCGTGGATACGCGCCACGCAGTGAGTTGAAAGTTGTCAGAAACATGAGTACGCCGGTATTCACCGTAGCTGAACGACGGGGCGCAGTATATCGCGTTGGCTCAACGTCGTGTTCGCCTTGGCAGCGGCAGCAGCACAGCGTACTTGCGACGGAGAACGACGGTGCAACCACTGTTTGACCTACGGCAGGTGATTCGTAACACGCGTTTTCTGCTGGTGGGAGGCCTGGCAACCCGGCACTACATGCCGGAGCGTACGACCCTCGCTACGGATATCCTCGTGTTGGCAGGAGACCAGGATGCGGTCGAGCGGGAATTGACCGTGGCCGGCTGCCAAAAACTGGGCGTGCTTGCCATCGGTGGCTCGACTTGGGCGTAGCCGAATGAGACGGCTCTGGATGTGGTCATTTCCGATGCGTCGTGGGCGCGGGAGGCGATCGAACGCCCGCTGCACACTGCGGATGGTATGCCGGTGATTGCGTTGCCGTACCTTGTGCTGATAAAGTTGTACGCGGGCCGCTCGCAGGACATCGCCGACATCACCCGCATGTTGGGCGGGGCTGACGAGAGTGCTCTGGCCGAGGTACGCGCAGCGGTGGCACGGCATAACCCCGAGGCCGTCGACGACGTTGAAAGCATGATTGTGCTGGGGAGATTGGAGTACCAATCTTGAAGTGTCGATGGCCCGAGAGCAGCCTGTTCTGGCGCAACCAGCGCGTCGTCGTGACCGGCGGCGCGGGGTTCCTTGGTTCATTCATCGTCGAGAAGCTGACAGCGCTGTGGCCGGCAAGCGGATCAACGTCGAATGGGTGAAAGGGCCGGTGGGCGTGCTGAGCCGTAATCTGCGACAGCAAGCGGATCTACTCGCTCGGCTGGCGCGCCCAGGTACCGATCAAGCAAGGGATCGCGCTGACGTATTCGTGGATCAAGGGGCTGGTGAAGAAGGCGCGGGGTAGGGAAGTAGAGAAATGCCGTTTAGCTTCAGCAACGAAAGTATCGGCTATAGCATTTGGTCGGTGCGGGCGCGGCTATGGTTCACGACGTGTCCGAGGAGAAAGCGGGCCCCAGCAATTCAACCCAATCTATCAAGGGTGAGACTGATCTCTGGGTAAGGACGTTACCCCTTTGCTTGTTTTGACTGGCGAGGTGTGATAGGCATGATTCAAGCGCTGAAAGACTTTTACGACCGTGAATACCAGTCAGACCAGTACGCGGCAACACGTAACGCCGAGGAACACGCCTTCTACCCGGTGCTGAAGTCCTTTATCCATGAGTACCACCTCAGAGAAAAACGATGTTTGGAAATAGGGTGCGGACGTGGCGCTTTTCAGGATATGGTTGCTGATTATACCGGGGTGGATATCTCTGATTCCGTCCGCCCTTATTTCCACAAATCGTTCCAGCAGGCATCCGCAACGGCGCTTCCGTTCGATGACGGCACGTTCGATGCCATCTGGTCCTATGCGGTTCTCGAGCATATCCCTGAACCTGAGAAGGCTTTGAGCGAGATTAGGCGCGTCCTGAGCAACAACGGTCTCCTGCTCCTGGCACCCGCGTGGCAGTGCCGACCTTGGGCAGGAGAGGGTTACGCGGTGCGTCCGTTTTCTGATTTTAATTGGAAGGGTAAGCTCATCAAACTCTCAATCCCGGTACGAGACTCGGTGGTATATCGAAGCTTACGGGTCTTTCCAGCTCGTTTCCGGCATCTGTTGGAATATCAACGCCGACACCACCCCACCGTGTTTCGTTATCGTCGGCTAAAGGCAAACTTCGAGGAGTACTGGGTATCGGATTCGGACGCGATCAATGATATGGACCCGTTCGAGGCGTACCTCTGGTTTGTGTCTCGTGGCGATAGGTGTCTGAACTACCGATCCCTGAAAGCGGCGTTTCTTATCCGCACCGGCGCGTTGGCCTTTCAGAAAACTGGAACATAAGTGGGATCCATTGGGCAGCGCTTGGGCACCCGATTCGTCCCCCTGGGGCAGATGTCTCATCTGTTGTCAACTGGGGCCACCGACGCGCTCCTGATGGCGTTGGCGACGGTGAGTGGTATCCTCGTGGCGCGCCTCCTCGGACCAGCCGGCCGTGGTGAGTTAGCCATCGCCGTGCTTTGGCCCTCCGTGTTGGCAGCCATCGGTAACCTGGGTTTGCGCGAAGCATTCACATACGAACTCGCCAAGGCACCATCGCTTCGGGCTAGGCTAACAGGGCTCGCGATTCTATTGGCGCTTGGTCAGTCAATCCTCCTAGTTGTGCTCGGGTTTGTGTTGATCCCTTGGCTCACGCGGGACCAAACGCCTGAGGTGACGCGTTCAGCATTGGCATTTCTGTGGTTCATTCCGGCGAACCTATTGGCGGCCTACGCTTTAGGGCTGCTGCAAGGCGACCTGGCGATCGCCATCTTCAATATGATCCGCCTGTCGGTCAGCATTGTGTACTTCGCGGCCGTGTTAGTTCTGTGGGCGATGGGCGCTGTGACGGTATGGAATGTGACCCTCGGACTGCTCCTCGCGAATTATGTGACCGCAGCGTTTGGAGTCGTCGCAGTGTTGGCCAAGTACAGTGCGACCTGGGCGATCGATCCGTGGTTGACCAAACGGCTGTTCTCCTATGGCATTCGAAACCACGCCGGCAGCATTTCATCGTTCCTGAATCAGCGCCTGGACCAGATGTTGATGGCTGTGATGCTCGCGCCCGTGGAACTGGGGTTGTATACAGCCGCTGTCAACATTTCGGGGCTGGCGCGCCTGGGGTCGGGAGCTTTCGGCACGCTGGTCTTCCCGAAAGTAGCCGCAACCGATCCGGCTGAGCAGCGAACCGTGGCTCAACTGTATTCTCGGCTCAATGTCACTATCACGGCGGCGTCAGGGCTGGTACTTATGGCGACAATTCCCATACTGGTACCGCTGTTATATGGTTCGGCATACCGGCCGAGCGTGGTACCAGCAGAAATCCTAACCGTAGCAGCAGTGTTTGTGGGGATCGGACAGGCGTGGGCCGGCAGCTTGCGCGGCCTGGGTCACCCACTGGAGCCGGCGAAGGCCGAACTGATTTCGTTGGTCGTCACGGCGATTGGGTTGGCACTGACCTTACAACTCTGGGGCATCCTGGGCGCGTCGGTGACTTCCCTTTTCGCCTATCTGGTATCTTCTGTCTACATGTATATCCAGATCCGACGGCTGCTATCGTTGAAATTACGCGAGGTGCTGTGGCCGGTTTCATGGGCTGTCATCCGGTCGCGTCTTAAGCCGCTAGAAGCTGAAATGTGAAATTGGTGAAGTAAATTCCAGAGCCGGACAATTCCCTAATGTCAGTTATGGTGGCACTTCTCGGAACGCGCATGCGCGATGCGGCTCCGGTAGCCTTTCATCAACATGGGGCTTTGGCGCGTTTTTGCTCGGATTTCTATCTCTCGACCGCGGGAGTATCGGGAATCCTCAACGCCGCGCGGGCGCGGATGTCGGCGCGGGCAGCCGTTGGGCAGCGGGAACCGTACTGACCAAAACCCAGGACTCTTTCGAGGATGCTTGCCTTGACCTTGCTGCCTTGACTACAGATCAAGAGCTTGATGAGGTACTGGAAATCGGGTGTGGCATCGGGGTAATGGGGGCGTATCTTCTACAACATGGCACTGCAGCCTGGGTGTGCGGTGTGGGATTTAGGCCTGAGCCGGCAATAGTTAGTCGCCACGGTTGTGGTCAAAGACCCGGATCGAGAAGGATAGAGCATCGCAATACTGCAAGCCAGGAAGCTGCAGCAGACAAAGAATTGAAGTTCTACCAAACTACAGCACCAAAAAAGCCGGATCCATCCTTTGACTAACGGGTAACAAACTTGTCACACTTGGCTTCCCGAAGAAAGGCGTTATATCTCGTCACAGCTATCGTTCTGACGTTAACCCTGGTCGGCTCGGCGCGTGGGTTCCCGCGGCAATTTGCGGCATTCGCAGCAAACCTGAACGCGGTCAATATCATCAAGTACCTCAGCACAACATCGCAGAACGAAACGCGTCCCCAAGCCAGTGTCGGTTCGCTGGCTGATTGCCCGGTCTATCCTCTCACGGCTGCAACATTGCAGGACGCGCGAACGGCTGCAGCCCAGAGGCTGGAGATCCTCAACACGCGGTCCTGGTGCTGGGCCACTGCTAGACCTACCCTGGCCATCGGATGGCGTGCTACTCTGTTGGGGGAGTTGGGACGCGACGAGGAAGCCTGCAAGCTGCTGACTGACCTGAAGTCCACAGACGGGGCATTGGCATATGCCCGGCAGTCGATCGATGTTGGCAATTGGCTGAGTGGGAAGGTCTATTTGCGATGCGTGGACGAAATCGCGAAGTTGGGCATGTGGGTATCACCCTGGAGAGTGGCTGAGCTCTACCAGCGCTTGGGACAACATTTCGAGGATGTCGACCAGGTGGATGATGCGATTGCAGCTTATGGCGAAGCATCATACTGGCATCCCGGGGTGTGGGCCATGCCATATTTAAGAAAGGCACAACTTCTCTGGGGTCAGGGCAAGACAGTCGAAGCGATCGATTGGCTCATTGCTGGCATCCCGCGCAGCACCGATGCGACCAGCGCGTTCTATCTTTGGCGTGAGCTTGGCGAATTCATGGTGGCCCGGGGTGCTGCTTCCGATGGTCTGTGCGCCTACCAGAAAGCCCGCGATGTGATGGATCAGGTGCCGAGCCAGAATCTTCCCGACACGGCTCGTCAACTGACACAGGAAAGGCTGTACGCGCTGGCTGTTCAAGCAGGTGCAGCGGGATCGCCGTGCTTTGAGGATTATCCTGAACTTCGCGCCCGATGAAGACATGTCCACCCACTCTGAGTCTGCTTCCCAACAGTTGCAACACCGTTATGGTGTAGTGCATTTTGGAAGACGCGACCAGTACCAGGTCGCGGTGAGCCTTGTAGAAACCGGCGCACTGGAGCGGCTTTTCACCGATTTCTACACGCCGGGGTGGCTGCTGGCATTGCTCCAGCACGTGGCACCGGCGCTGGCACAGCACTTCCAAAAGCGACACAATGTACTACTTGACGATCGTCTGACCACCAGCTTACTTCTCAAGTATCTGTGGATCTCGCGCTGGCGGGCACGCGGACTGATGCCGGAACAGGTTCAACAGGCACTTGGCGACATGGGGTCGGAGTGCGCCGCGCGTTATGTGGCCCAACATCCCCAGGTTGGGATGGTAAGTTATAGTTATCATTGGAAAGCTCTTGGCGCAATCCGGGCATCAGGGCAATGGGGCGGTCCAGCGATCGTTTTTCAGGTACACCCCATCGCGCAGCAGGTCGTCCGCGTGCTCGACATGGATCGGGCGAAAACCGGCCTCAGCTATGGGCGGGAAGCCGAGGAGATCCAGTCGGTTGCGGACGCCACCGTGTATGCAAATTCCCTACGATATGCTGACGGCATTCTTGTGGCGTCGACCTTCACGGCGCGGGGCTTGATGGATGTCGGTGTGCCCGCGCAGAAGATTGCCGTCGTGCCCTATGGCACCGCGGTGGACAGTTTGTCTCACCAGAGCCCCACGGACGAGCCCCGATGGCAGGGCGGGCATTCTCCACTTCGCCTACTATGGGTTGGGCAACTCGCTTATCGGAAAGGCGCCCATCATCTACTTGCCGCCTTACGCAACTTCTCGCCGGACCGCGTCCACTTAACCCTGGTTACACAGAGCGAAGTGCCAGCCGAGCTCCACGGACTGATGCCTCCGCACGTGACGTTGCGCACTGCAATATCAGACACTGAACGCGAGCAAATGTATAGGAGCCATCACTTGTTTGTACTGCCCTCCATGATCGAAGGTTTTGGGTTGGTTTACCTGGAGGCGTTGGCGGCGGGCTTGCCGATCCTGTGCACCTGGAATACCGGCGGCCCAGACCTGATCAGCGACGGCGTGGAGGGGTTCATCGTTGAATCGGGCCAGAGCGATGCTATCGCTGCGCGCATCGAGACGTGTCTGCGCGACCCATACCTCCTGCCAAAAATGTCGTTGGCCGCACGCCAAACGGCTGCGGCATGGACATGGCCTAGATTCCGTCGGGCTATCTGCCAGAGTATCACCCGATTCGAGCGCACAGAGCGCTCCGAGTCTCGAATCACAGGACAAGAGTGGTGAGTACACAACTGATCCTTCTCGTGCATTCTGGTATCGTCGCATCGCTGTTGCTGTTCTGGCTGTTACAGCTCTGGCGACGAGGCCTCTTCCGTTGGACGACAACCGGTTTCTGGGCGTGGGCCGCCTGCTTGCTCTACTTTGTGTTAAATCCGATAGGCAGCCTGCTCGCTAACGACGTCCTGCGCTACGATGTTGCTTTGAGTATCGCGGGGGGGGAACGCCGGGCGGCCTGGATCGGCCTGGTAACCTGCGTCGGCATCAGCACATTCTTCCTCATCTACCTGCGCACACGAACCCGTCCGCTCACCTGGCGCCTAGAGCGGTCTGCACAGCTAACGCCCTTCATCTGGTTCACAATCCTTCTGGCCATTTCTCTGGCTCTTCCTTCGCTCGCCGTTTATCGCGCTGGATTGTTCGGCGGAACTGAAGATGTAGTTATTGATCTGGGGCGCTTCTCCGGTGACGTGACCGGTTATCAATACTCGGCACATATGCTGCTCCTGGTACCGGCGGTCTTCCTGGTGTTGTCCAAATCGATCCCCGGGCGCGTCCTGGGATGGCTTTCCCTTGCACTTTATGTCGTGCTCAGCGTACTAGACCCTTGGGGTCGCTATCTCGTCGTCTCAGCGCTTCTCGCCGTAACGTTCATCGACGTCGTTGGACGCCGCAAAAACTGGCCGCGCGTCCTGATGATTGTGGCCGTGATTTTCGTGGTGACCTTGCTGCGCGTGAGGGGACATGCCTCGTTCGAGTCTCGGAGCGCATTTCTTGATTTAGCTGCACAGGTACCCGAGAACATCGTAGCTAACCTGGGCAGCGGCGATAGCGCGATGTTAGCAACCTGGTATTTGGAAAGCTTCACCAAGGATACCCTGGGCGGCTACGACTACGGTATCCCGATCGTGAACTACTCGCTGACAGGGCTTCTGCCATCTAAGTATTTCCCCTGGAAGTATTTCCTGATCGACTCACTGAAATCCCGGCAGGATGCACGTATCGGCCTCGAAATACACGCTCTGCTTTACGGCGGAAAGTCGAGTTTGCTCGGAAGCTTTTACGCGGAAGGCGGCCTGCTGGCCGTTTTCCTGCTTTCAGCGATTACCGGCTTCTTGATGCGTAAAATGGATGGCATGGTCTCGGCCGAAGCCCCGCCTCTCGTGTTGGCGACGGGCATTGTGTGGATGAGCCTCCTCTGGATGATCTGGGGCAGCGCCGACTATTGGGCGATCACCAACCTGGGAATCATAGCGCTCCCCGCGATCGGCCTCTGGCTCGTGTCACCGAAAGTTTCTCGCAAACAATCAGTCGAACCAGCCAATCAGCCTGGGTCACGACAGCTCAGAGCCAGGCGCAGCACAGCAGCGCGCCCCTTCATGAGTCTCCGGGGCGACCCACCCAAGTGACCGCCTCTCCGCAGCGAGAGAGCCCTGATAAGAAGCGCTGGCCCATTCCATGCAACTCGCGATATTCTGGTCCGAGATCATGCACTATCATACGGCACGAATCGCAGCACTGTGTCAACTGGCTGAAGCTCAGAAAGACACGGTGTACGCATTTGCCTTGCGCCTAGGCGCTCCAGATCTGCCTCTGCCGGGCTACCACGAGCTGCTTGACAACCGGATCAGCGTGCTGTCGAACGATTCTGCAAAGGCGGGCCTCAACTCCGCGCTCTCACAAACCCAATCCACCGCTTTTCTTTCCCGCAATATGCCGGATGTCGTTGCGATTGCGGGTTACAGCACACCCGTAGCACTTTCTATCCTGAACTGGTGTCGACGTCACCATCGTGGTGCCGTACTGATGTCAGAGAGCCAGGCCGGCGACTATCGTCGCACGTCAGCGAAAGAATGGATTAAACGCCGCCTAATCGCCAGCTTCGATGCTGCTCTTGTCGGCGGAAGCCCCCATGTGGCCTATGCGCTCGAATTAGGGCTGCCCGCGGAGCGGGTTTTTACCGGCTACGATGCGGTGGACAACGACTTCTGGGCCGAATGGGCAGCGCGAGTGTACTCCGATGCCGTCGGGTGGCGTCGCCGGCTGAATCTGTCTGAGCAGTTCTTTGTCACCGCGTCGCGGCTCGTGCCGAAGAAGAACGTAGCGGGCCTGTTGAGGGCCTATGCCCATTACGTGCAACAGACATCGACCCCGGCCTGGCCGCTGCTCATCGTAGGCGATGGCCCTTTGCGGAGCCAGTTGGAGCAGTTGGCCGCGCAGTTGAATCTCCAGGGGCTCGTGCGCTTCACGGGGTATCTCGCTGCGAACGATATGGCGCCCATTTATGCTTTGGCTTCGGCGTTCATCCTGGCCAGCAGTCATTCCGAGCAGTGGGGGCTAGTCGTCAACGAGGCGATGGCAGCCGGGACGCCTGTCCTGGTGAGCCAGATTTGTGGCAGTGCCGCGGATCTGGTTGTGGACGGCGAAACCGGGTTCAAGTTCGACCCGGCCAGCGAGGAGGCGCTGGTGCGCTTGCTCGTGGGTTGTTCGGAGGGGCGATTTGACCTCAAGTGCATGGGACATGCCGCTCAGCAGCGGGTGGCGCGCTTTCACCCTGAGGTGTTTGCTGAGAATTGTTTCTCGGCCGCTAGGGCAGCCATTGTCCATGCTAACGATCGGCAGTTCGCCCCGTGGGATCGGATTACTCTCGTTACTATGCTTCAACTACTGCGCCTCACACCAGCTAAATTGGAATGAGTGAGACAACTCTCTAACGCCATGAAGTCAGGATCTTCATCCCTTGCATCTGACGCCGAATGTTCATCCTCAATAGCACCACGGATTTCCCGGAACGACAGGAATACTCACTCGATGGCTGACGAACTGCGGATTTTGCATATCACTCCCTTTGTTGGCAGGGCATCCTTTGGCATCGGCCCGATCGTCCTAAACCTTGCTGCTGCACAGCAGGCGCTTGGCCATTCTATTAGCATCTGGTGTTTTGACGCCCCCGCTGACGCCCGGCAGTTGGAGGTCAGCTATGCCCTGCACAACCAGACCATCCTCTCATTTCCCATTCTTGGCCCCACCCGGCTCGGGTACTCGCCCGCGATGGAGCAGGCGACTTTCCAGGAGGGCGCCACATATGATGTTGTGCACCAACATGGGATATGGACTGGCGTGTCCCGTGCACTCAACCGCTGGCGCGTGCGGACAAGACGACCTACCCTCATCGCCCCTCAGGGTTCTCTGGAACCGTGGGCGTTGAGACGATCTTCCTGGAAAAAACGCCTGGCCCTGCTACTTTACGAACGCGAGAATCTTAATAGCGTTTCCTGCATGCAGGCCCTGTCACTTCGGGAAGCGACTGATTTCCGGGCATTCGGGGTGAGGAGCCCGACGGCCATCATTCCCAATGGCATTTCCGAGGCCTGGATGCTCCAAACGCACGACCCCGCTCGCTTTCGCACTCGACATGCATTGCCAGACGATCTGCGAATCATGCTCTTCCTAGGACGAATCACATCGAAAAAAGGCCTGCCGATGTTGTTGCAGGCCTTGAATGTCCAGCGAGAGCAGCTAAGCGGATGGAAACTGGTAATCGCCGGGGTCAACGAGTTCAACCATGAACAGGAGATACAGGCCTTAGTCCACATACTGGCTCTGCAGCCACACGTCCAGTTTGTCGGTCCGAAGTTTGACCAGGACAAGCGCGATGCATTTGCCGCGGCTGACCTCTTTGTCCTTCCTTCCTACAGCGAGGGGGCGCCGGTCGTCATTCTTGAAGCGCTTGGAGCCGGTATGCCCGTGCTCACAACCAAAGCCTCCCCTTGGGCAGAACTGGTGACCCACGAGTGCGGTTGGTGGACCGATATCTCGGTGGAAGCCATTTCTGATGCTTTGCAAGATGCTCTCCAGCGACCCCGGACAGTGTTACGTGAGATGGGGCAGCGTGGGAAAAAGCTAGTCAGCGAAAGATACGCATGGCCCCAAATAGCCGGGCAGACGCTTACGCTGTATCATTGGCTTCTAAACGGCGGTGAGCAGCCTGCCTTCGTTATCAGGGAGTGAATTGTGTTCGAGACAAAACCCTCCTCATCACCGGTGGTACCGGAACCTTCGGCAACGCGGTGTTGCGCCGGTTCCTCGCGACCGACATCGGCGAAATCCGCATCTTCTCCCGCGACGAGAAGAAACAGCACGACATGCGGCTGGCATATGGCAACAACCGCAAGCTCAAGTTCACCATCGGCGACGTCCGGCGGCCGGAGAGCCTGCTGGACGCCATGTCGCGCGTCGATTTCGTCTTCCATGCGGCTGCGCTCAAGCAGGTGCCCTCGTGTGAGTTCTACCCCATGGAGGCGCTGCTGACCAACGCGGTGGGCACCGAAAATGTGCTGAACACACTGACCGCCTGGTCAGTTGCGCGAAAATGACGTACAATGTGACCATGCACGATCAAACAGACTACAGCATTTTGGTCCAGACCCTGGCGGCGCACTTCGGCGCGCGGCTGAAGATGATGGTCCTCTTC